>SXGQ01722729.1_pt1 | contig 20935 bp, 32 predicted proteins | sample 3178371 | NCBI WGS metagenome assembly SXGQ01 (sample SAMN11356859, study PRJNA531348) | freshwater metagenome | isolation source: freshwater sample F1-20 | place: China: Fuxian Lake, Yuxi | collected 2017-12-25 | reverse complement strand
TTCTGAATCAAAAATCGCTGCTTCATTTAACCAAGCATCCTTAATCTCCTCCTTGTGCATTGCTTTGGCTTGTTGCCATATTAAATTCTCAACTTCAATATTGCCCTGTTCTATTATAGATTTTAATTGTTGCTCTAACCAATCTATGCTATTTTGTTTTTTTTCCATAATTTTTAGTTTTTAGGGGTTAATTTATTTTTTAAAATGTATTCGTAAACGGCTCTACCTACTTCTTGGTTTACTTCAAAATCAAACTCAGCCTGTGCAAATTCTACTTTTTTCCTCTCGCTTTTCCATTTGCCCTGGGTGCGAAATTGTGCGGAGCTGCGCCAATTACTCCACTGCTCAGGTGTAAAGTCCTCGAGAGTAAACAGTTTTTTACTAAACATTTCACGCGCTACACTAGCCGCGTATACTTCGATATACTGCCATTTGCCCTCTGAATAGCGTTTTATATCTGACTGCAGCCACTCGTATAGATCCATTTCCGAGTTAGTAGTTTTAGGTAGTGCATCGGGTTGCTTAATAGCTTTATTTATTTCTACCCAACTTTTATTTTTGAGCTCCAGATAGTTGTTAAGCACATCGCACATAAAAGCCACCGAGAAACAATTAAAGCTATCTACTCGCTGCCATTCCGTACCCATAGCATTTAGATAAAAAGCTAAGTTAAAAGCTTGTAATGTTATACCTCTGAATTTATTATTTTCAAAGCTTTTATAGAGTAAATCTACCTCAATATCACTAGGCAGGTCTTTTATTCCATTTGTTACGCAAGCCTGAGCTATTAACTGTCTCCAGGTAGCAGGGTCTAAGCTTATTACTTTATTACCGTGCAGCTCGTCAATAAAATGCTTTTCAAGACTTGTTAAGGAACGCTTGAAGCTCAGACTGTTGTATACGACCAACTCCCTCATTTTCGTTATTTTTAGGGGTTATCCATTTCCGTAATGCCGCTTTCCAATTTTTCATTTTTACTTTACCTACGTGCCAACCGTTGGCCTCGTAATAGTTAAAAAAGTTTTGGGCAATTACTTTATTTCCGCACTCGCTTTCAATTTCAAAAAGAGTAGGCGCCTCAAATTTCTCAGCGCCTTTTCTCTTTTCTAATATTTCTATGCGAGCCTCTAGCGCTTCTATGCGCTTAATTAGATAGGCTAAATTCATTGGTTAAGTAATTTTTTCAAATATAAAAATATTCTACTTATCCAATTACTTTTTATTTCTAGCGCGTTCATTTTTGGAATAGCTGTGGATCTACTTTTTATTTCTAGCTCCTTAAACTGCTCAAACTTTTCAATATAAAGCTTTTTCACTGCAGTATAACCTTTATCGTGCTTGTAAATTATACCCGCTTTTAGCAATGGGCTAACGTACCGCGTAGTCATGCCTAAACTTTTTAGCGCGAAGCTGGGCGAGTTACCGGTATTAATTAAATCGCATACCGCTTTTATACGTTCCTTTGTTACGGTTTGCTTGTTAAATTTGATAGCTAACTGTGTCTTTTTCATTTTACTACTGTGTCGGTTAATATTTCGTATTTCTCAATTAATAAGGGAATGTCTAAGGCTTGCAAGTAATGTTTTACCTGGTTACGGTATGCCTTATCGTGTAAACTTAAATTCTCAAAATGGTTAATGCCGTGTAAGACTGTCGCATGATCTCGCTCGAAAAATCTACCTATTTTATTTAGTGGTAGCTTCGTGCTGTTACGAATGGCCCAAAAACAAAAATGTCTTATATCTACATATTCACGCTTCCGACAGCGCCCTACTATATCTAAGTAGGGAACTGCGGTTACGTTTGAAATATTAGCGAGCAATTCGGTTGCAAATGGGGCGCCGTAGCTTTCGTGCTTAGCCTTACCGTCTACTGCGTTTATGTTGTTATGTATTTTATACAATAAGCTTTTAGCGCGCAGGCGGTCCTCACGTTTAACCATTTTCAATAGGTTATCTAAATTAACTGTTAGTTGCTCCTCTATATTTTTCATGGTTAAAATGGCATTTCGTTTTCTTTATCCTCAGGCTTTACCTCTACCTTACCCTCTTGAAGCCATGCTAAGAAAATCTCTGCAGTATCTAAAACAGCTCCAGGTGTAGCCCCTTTTTGGTCTTTATGAAATTGCACCGCGTTATTTAACGCTACACTTTTGCGAATTTCATTTTGATTAGCAGGATTAGAATAGCCACCGCCAGCAGGCTTATTAAAGCTAGGAGCAGGAGCTGCTAGTTTAATATTGTAGGTAGTTCTACCGTTAAACTCTTTAGCCTCTATATTGTAGCTAATAGTTTCACCTACTGCAATTTTAGAGCTGTTTTTTTCTTTTGTTCCTACGCTTCCGCTGTCGCCATTATCTAGCGTTAGATCGTGGTAGTAAATTGTTCCGTTAGCACTTGCCCACTCCCGGGTAAACGTGCATGCTGTTATTTTAGCTGTTTTCATATTTATTTTTTCAATGTATTTATGTACTCCTTGCATCTTGTTAGCAAGGTTTTCTTCGGCTCTATCCCAATCGAACTCGGGTTTAAGCTTCGTCCATTTGATACTATCCATAGTTCCTGTGGGTTATTAGCGAAATGGGCGCGCCAATTTTCGTAGGCGGTAGTTCCATTTTCATATTGGTGTAATTCTACTAGTTCGTTAAATGAGTATTCAGCTTTTCCGCAGCTACTCTGCACGCAAATAAATTTAGATCGTGCACGCTTTTCTAAATTAGAGGCAGTACTCATTGCTTGCGAAATAAGTTTGTATATTATCCTCGCCCGTGCTTTCAAATTGGTAAAGGTAGGTAGCATCTTCTACCATTACCTCATTTTGTCTAGCTACCTCTTGAAAGTCAAGTAAAAAATAATCTTCGCACTGGCTATAAGCTAGCCATTCATTGGAGGTTTTGCTCCATTTGGAAACGGTAACCGTTCCAATTACATTTTTAAACTTTGTCATGTTATTATTGGTTTTTAATTGTTTACAAATATATTAAAACGTCTTTATGATCCAAAAAATTAAAATTTGGTGTGGGGTTGTAGTAGTCGTCAAAATCGTAACCCTCAGCCATGCGCTCGTTAGTCCATTTGCTAACTTCCGCCTCGGTGCCGTGGCATAAATAATAATCGGTAGTGCGCTTAGAATGAAGTATAATATTTTCTCCGCTGTTACCGGTGCCTGCCTCCGAAGTACTTACTATTAATCTACGTGGCGACTTGAATACTACAAAAATAAATTTCTTTTCCTGTGTCATGTTTTTACTTTTTTATTCTATTATGGTTAGTTTTAAAATTAGCCTCTCGTCTCTTACTTCTAACTCGCCTGGCGTTTCGCTCCATGTTGGCTTAGGCATTTGGTAAATATCGGCTAATATGGCTAGCATTTGCTGTGCTACCTCGTAGCTGTCAGTATCAAAAACTGTATTGGTTTTAATACGGTCATATAAGCTTACTAGTTCCTCGTCAATAGGAATAACTACTACTTTAAATCTCATATCTCTACCTCCATTAGTACCGTGTCCTTTTCTACAAAATTCACAGCTAAGTTAAATTCGGTTACAGCTTCCTCATAATTTGTAAAAGCTTTAATACTGAGGCCGTCTTGTTTTAGCATGTATAGAGTTTGGTCGTAGCGCTCCATTTCTACTAACTGCCATTTTACTTTTTTTTCCATGTTATTTACTTGTGTTTAATTTATCTTGGTAATATTTTTCCGCGTCTATAATAGCATTTTTTACGTCTTCCCAATCGTACTCCTCGGAATACATATTATCAAATTGAGAATATAAAATAGCGTTTATTATTTCTGACTTGTGCTTTTCTTTTGCCTCTTTAATGTCATGGCCTAATTGACTATAAATATACTTTGTATCTATGGTAATATTGTGAGCTATTAAAGTAGACTTAAAAGCTTCTAGTAATATATCTATACTATTCATATTTACTTCGTTTTAGTTATTACAGTTTCATGTCTCTTTTCAAATTCGTACTCGTCGTTCCCGATAAGTCCTAAGGCTATAAAAAGAATAATTACGCCTAGAATAAATTTTACTTCCTTTGTCATTTTGTTTTTTGTTTTATGGTTATAGAGCAAATGTACAACCTTTTTTGAATTACACAAACAAAAATAACTTATTTATTAACAATGTGAATGTTAATAACGAATAAAGAGAGGACCTCTTAAAGAAATATAGAGAGAATAATACCGCTTAGAATACTTACCGGTATGCCGACTAGCGTAGCGGTGCGCCACGTTTTCTTTTTATTTAACTGATCATTGTATTTAGTTTCAGTATCGGCTAAGTTTAGAGAAAGCTTATTTATTGTTTTGTCGTTATCTAGTATGACTTTTGTTTTAAGACTGTCAGACTTTACCATGATTTTTAACTGACTATGCAAATAGTCGCGCTCCGCTTTAAGCTTTAATAAAGCCCTTACCTCAGTCGCGTTTAAACATATAATAGTATCACTTGGTAAGCTCTGCGAGTAGGCGCTCCATGGCTTTACGCAAATTAAGATTATTGAGACTGTCAATAGCTTTAATATTTGCCTTGTATTCATTTTCATTTACTTTTAATTGCCTATTGAGTTCGTTTATCTGCGCCTGGCGTTCCGAGTTTACGCCCTTTAAGCTATCTATTTGACTTTTATTAGTTAGTATAGCCTTTTCTAATTTGGTGCGTTTAATTACTTCCGCTTGGTATTTAGTAGTACTAACTAGCGCCCATATAATTAAGCTCACTATAATTATTAAACCTATTCTAATTTTCCGAGCTTCCATTGTCTTTATTTTTATGCCGTGTAAATATACTCTCTATTACAGTAAGACCCAACCCCCCGCCTGCAATTACTAATAAACCCTCGAACATATATTCGGGGCATTGGTAAGGTGTAAACGTCGCTATCCAGGCAAAAGCTATACAACAAAAAAGCGCCATTACTGCGCTTAGTCGTTTACTACTTTGGTTACCGTCTACTGCTAATATACTTTTAAGCCACTTTCTCACGATATCAATTTTAAAACAAGTTGCACTAATAGACTACCTAGCACCCCCATAGCCGTAGCTATTCCGCTCATTTTCGCCATGAATAATTTTTGCCTCTGAATATATTTATCATGCTCGGCTACCTTATGAGTTAACCCTTGTATTTGCATTTGCTCATCACCTAAAAGAGTAACTAGAACTCTATCTAGTTTTTTATTAATCTCTCTTATTTCCTCGTGCATTTGTTCTATTTCCTTTTCAGAGTTCATGGAGTAATGTATAGGTAAAATATTTCTTTTTGGAAGCCTCGCATTTATCTAATAGCGCTCTAAATTGCTTAGGATCATTTAATACCTGACAGCCCGCGCTCCATTTGTCTATGTTTTTAGAGGCTACTAGTTCATTAGCTCGGTGTATATTAATGCCAAAAATACCCGTGTCTTCTTTGCCTTGCTCCTCGGCTACGCTGTCTTTATCCGCGTCTCGCCATACAGTAATTGGCTTAGCCTGAGTTAAGGCTCTATATTTTCCTTTATGCAAACCCATTACCCAACTGTCTACATATTGTCCTACTTTCAAAACTGCAGCACCTTTAGGGTTCATGGGTGAGTTAAGCCAAAAAGTACCTGGGTTAGTTGTACCGGTGTAAAATGTAACCTCGTTACCGTCTACCACCCCTATTAGATCATCAAATTTATTAGGATCGTTAGCAGCGCTACGAATACCTATTAAATGGAATGGCTCCCACTTATAACCTAGTTCGGTAAATTTAGCTTTTAGCTCCTCTATTGTTGGCGTTCTCATTTATTTGCTTTTGAATTTTTGCTAAGTAAATACGCAGTTTTTTTTCCTGCTCTTTACGATTACTTTTTTTCTCTTGCTCCCTTGTCATATATTAAATTAAGAGTTATAAAAATCCCTTACGCTAAATCTACTCCAGGCGCTCGGCTCAGTTCTACCTTCGGAAAATATAACGGAACTCTGCCTATTTACTTTTTTAAGGGGTGAAATATCGGGGTAAGTATTACTCCGGTACTCAGGGTACGCGCTAGCGTTATTACATAAATAATCTACTAAGCGCTGAGTATACCAATTAGCATTATCTCTAGCCTTATCTATTAGCGCGTCTAATTCGCTTTTACTTATAGCTGTGGTATTCTCACTCTGACGGCTTACTAAGTTGCCGTTATCATGCTTATAAACTAGGCTAGGGTAAAGCTCTACCATAGTCCACCAAACCGTTGGCTTTAAAATGTATTGATCTAGTAAAGTCTCATAAACTCCGCTAAGAGTATTGTTAGCTATATCCGTTTTAATTTTGTTATAAAGGTCCGTACCTAGCCAAAGCTGTAAGTATTTATCCTGTGCTAAATAAATAGCAGGGCGTATTAAGTTAGTATCTACAGCCTCGTTAATTTGAGTATACTTTTTTAAGTAGTGCTCATCTATAAATAAAACTTCGGGATTAATTGGCATATTTTTAAGTATTTGCGTATTTAATAGAGCCTCTTGTAGGCGTGTCGTTTGGTGCTGTATTCGCCTGAGCAAAATTAGCAGCTATATCTTTTAATGGCATCCCTGCGCGTATTGCCTTAGCCACTGAAATAGGGTCGTCGTTGCTTATTCCTTTCTCGGCTAAAAATCTTCCTTTCTCTCTTTTTCTAAAATAAACTTGGCGCTCCCATGTATGGCGGCAAAAGCACCCGCCTTTCCATAGCCATATAGAATAATTAGCCATGCCACTAGGCGCAAAACTTCCATTTTCTCCCGCCTGGCTCATGCTATTAGCCTCAAACCCGTTATAGTCTAAATCTTCGTATCTATAAACGTAATTAGCTCGGCTTGCTGCAACCATTTGACGGCAAAACTTACGCGAGTTAGCGCTCAGGTTGGTGCTGTATTTATAACGAATTTTATAAAGTCCGCTATCCATTATACTTTTTTCGTCGGGTCGGCTATAGCTTCTAACGCTAGCCATATCTACAGGCTCAGCCTCGATAAGTTCCCACTCCTCTAAATCGACTATTTCGCCCTTATCTTTTAAAAAATCTAGCCATTGGTCCTCGGCTTCCTCGGTAAATTCGGGAATATCTAACGGGTTTATTTCGCAGTTGTCAGAGCACTTTTTTTTTTCGAGCTGTGTAGGCTCGGCACCTAGTAGGGTATCTATCTGAATATCAGTAAGCGCAGGAAAAGAAAGCTTTAATATTTGCTTAGCCTGGCTCGCTGTTATAGCGCCTTGCATAAATTGAGCAGCAATATTTAAAACATTTTGCATATCAGCAGGCGCAATTACTGCGCTCGGTGCTCCCTCAGTTTGCGCTGTTGCATCTTCACCGAATACATCATTACCCTCTAGCTCTATTTTAGCAACTATACCTATAGCTTTAAGTAAAACTTCTACAGCATCACTTATTAACTTTTGGTAAGGCTCTATTACTTGCTTATCGAATAATCTAAAAGCTTGCTTTATTTCGTCGCTATTACTTCCTAGCCCACCACTGTCTCGAATACCAAAAATAAGAGGTGAGGTAACGCGGTGCGCGTTCATTATCATTTCTCTACTTTGGTCCGTTAAAGTCTCCCATTGCTTATCCGCGTCGGTCATGGGAACTAAATCTAGCTTAGGAGTTTGCTCTGCACTTTGGTTAAAAGTAAGTACAACCTTACCCGCCCTCTGCGCTCCTATCATTCTATCCCAATTTCTGCGAATGGCTAATTGTTCTTCAGGATCAGGAACGCCATTATTAAAATGCAGCATATAACTAGGCGCCATTCCGTTCGATAAGAAAGCACGGTAAAACTCGCTAATTTCTCTAGTACATTCAATATAATTAATAGCACCGTAATAGTCAGGCTTAGGATAGTAAGCGCTGCCTGGTGTCATTACTGAAATAAATAAAACTTGGCTAGGCTCCTCTGCGTTTGTAGCAGGGTTAAACATAGGTATAAAGCTAGGCTTATTTTTCTTTTTACGGAAGTCGGCCCAGTCTTTAGAATAAAATATACCTGGTATTATATCTTCGTCGTTAGTACATGCTAAACGGCAGTTTTCAAATGGTAAATGGTTTACTCGCGCAATAGTGGACCTATCTACGCTCCAAATAACCTCCCAAAAAAAGCCACCGTGTAGCTTTAAATCTAAAGCAGTACTTTGTCTTATCTCGTCAAATCTTAACCGTGAAAGCTCTCTATTTGCTACAGGTAAATTTGTTTTAAATTCTTTTCCTGCAATGGTAAACGCAATAGACATGCTAAGGCTTCGGTGAACAGGGCTATCGTTGTATAGGTCTATTAAGTAATTAGGAAATAAATTACTTTCACCGTAACTTACCCAACCTGTAGGCGTTTCGCGTTCTACTGCCTCTTGTAAAGTTATGCCTGCCATGTTAATTACCATAGGCTCGGCCATTATATTTTTATCCGTTGTATGCGACATCTGCAGGAATTGTTAAATTGGGATCAGTGAAGTAGGGAGTAGTTATATCTTGCACCATTAAATAACCTTTCTCAATCATGCCTACTACTGCTATATTAGTCGGATCTAAATTAGTGCTACTATTTTGCCCGTAAATTTTAAATGAAAATCTAGCTGGGTAGTCAATTAATAAACTGCCTGCTAAAGGTGTATTGGCGTTAGTGCCAACTTGAATACTCGTATAACGCTCGTTAGTTGTTACAACCGTAGGTATACAGTAAAGCTTTTCTAGTGTCTGCTCGTTGGTTAATTCGAGTAAGTAATCGGTGTAGAAATTAGACAGCAAAAGCTCCCCCTCCTGTATTTGGAGGTATAGGAGCTGTGCTGCTGTATTTTTGAGTAAATAAACCATGCCTTAAATATAGCACAATTTTATTTACAATGTACCGGCTACTACAGTTACCTGTGCGTAATCGTCAAATGGGTTAGCTGGGTCTGAATTAGTCAAATAATAAGCCTTATTCTTTTCCTCACCTGTAAAGGTAATAGTGTACCCGTTCATATCGCCTTTAGCTGTTCCGGTCATGGTAGAGAAAGCGGTTACTTCCGCACCTGTGTTACCGCCAACCATCCAAATATTGTCGTTACTATCTAATACGAAAACAGTTAAACGACCTTTAGCAATAGTTTGAAGCTCTTGCGCACGATCAGTTGTTAAACCGTGCAATGAAGCTACTACAGTCTGAGTATAAAACACAGTGCCGTTTTCAATAGAAATAGCGGCCTCCTCAGTAAAACTACCTGTGTTCTTAGGTAATTTATATTCGTAAACGGAAACGGGGCCAGGTATAGTAGCTACCTCGTTACCGGTTAAAGTAAAATTATTTTGCATAGCTGAAAAGTTAGCTACATAAATAGCCTTAATTCCACCTATTCCCTCTTTACAATTTAGCAGCATACCTGCCGTTGCGTTACATGCCATAGTTATTATTTTTTTTAGTTATTATTATTTGTAGTAATAGGGCGGCGCCGTAGCGCCAACCCTTTAACATAACAAAGGAAAATCTTAGTAACCTAGAGCAGTTTCAGCAGGGAAAGCGCACTGTGTACCTGCACGGAACTTCATTACCATGCGTACGTTGTCGCTTCCGTCAGTAGCTGACATATCTACTACCTTAACCTCGTTAAAGTCGCTTACTAAGTCAGTACCTACGAAAAGGTTATCTTTTTTAGCGAACAATGCAGTACCGTTAGGAATACCTGGGCATACATACATTTCATAGCCGTCAATAGTCAAAGGCACAGCTACAGCAGCGTTAAACTGTTGTAAATATCCCAAAGTACCGATAGCCTGGCGGTAGTACTGAGCAGTTTGCTTGTTAACGTAGCATTTTACGTTTGCATCTCCAACCAAGGTAGCAGGAATAGCAGCCTCTAAAAGTTGAAGCTGAGCAATTACGTTTGAAGCTGATAAAGTAGGGAAGTTCACATCAGGAGTGTTACCTTTAGCGTTATCAATTACAGTAATCAAACCGTCGAAAGCTGTGTAAGGTGAAGCTCCGAAGTTACCTTGCCAAATTGTGTACTCAATATTCTCAGCAACTTTAGCAGCTAAAACTCCAATAATGAAGTCAGCGAAGTTAGCAGGAATAGTATCGTTAGCGAAACCGCGGCCAGTTTGCAAAGCTTCCCAATCTTTAGCGAATTGGTCTTTACAAACTTCAACGTTTACTTTAAGGTCAGTAACCTCTAGTACTGCCTCAGTTAAATCTAGGTCGGCTCCGGTATTATCGAAGTCGCAACCCCATGCCTTAACGATACCTGTAGTAGATAAAGTCTTAAGCACTAATTTGTGTTTTACGTTCTCTTTAACAGTAACGTAGTTGTTAGCGATAGTATCCCCTGAAAGGACAGCCGCTGCAATGTACGGGAGGCTTAGTTCGCCCGCGTAACTTGAAGTAATGGTTAAATTTGTTGCCATTTTTTTTTGTTGTTATTTAATTATTTGGTGTATTTAGCCACGATAGCGCGAGCACGCTCCGCAGTATTTTGAATTTGATTTAATTGTAATGGTTGCTGAGTTTGAACTGCTGCTCTTTGCTTAACAGGTGCTACTGCAGGAGCTTGTGAAAGCTCTACTACTTTAGCCTCTGCTACTGCTAGCTTTTCTTCTACTGCTGAAAGCTTAGTACTAAACTCAGAAATTACGTTATTTAAAAGCGCCTCTACTTGGTCCTTACTGTAAGTTTCCTCTACAGCTTGCTCAGTAACTTCTGCTTCTACTTCTATTTTAACTTCCTCCTCGGGAGTTTCCATTTCAGAAATAGACGCAATTTTACCCTCGCTAACCACGATTATTTTACCGTTGTCGAGTTGATATTCTCCGTCTGCCAATGGCTGCGCGTTTCCGTCTGCATCCATTACAAAAATTTCTACTCCCTCTGCCCATTCTGGAGCAGGCGAAGCTATGTAAGTACCGTCTGCTAGTGCGCCCTCTACCATCATTTCTACCTTTGTTTCCTCAGTAGCAACCTCTGCAGGAGCTTCTACAGCTGACAGCTTTACCCCGTGCTTTTCTAGCAATGGAGCGAATTTGTTTAAAATCTCAGCAATCATTTTTTTTATGTTTATTAATAGTGTAAAAAACATTTATTTTATTTCACCAATTTCATTTACTAGAGAAGTAAGTATAGCCTCTAGTTCGCTCTCGTTGTAAACTTCCTCTTTTTCAGGTACGAAAAAACCCTCAATAGAAAAGCCTTTTAATACTCCTTGCTTAACCGCCTCCCATGTATTTTCATCTTCTACCTTTACCCCTATCATCCAGGTGCCGTCGGGTAGATCAAAGCCAAACTCCTGCCCTTTGTCAGCGCCTTGCTTTATCCAACTTTCTACAACGGTTAAACCTGCTACCGGTAATTCGTGTTGTACTGTATGGTTATGGTGTAAATTACGTTTAAGAAATTCCTGCGCTGTTTTCTCAATAGTTTCAGGTGAGTACTTGATAAAATATTTTTGTCCTTGTTTATCATATCTAACTATAGCTTGGTTAGGAATTAAAGCGGGACCGTATAACATGCGCTTTTCACCGTCTTGAACGCGAGCTAATAAAATGCGGTCCTTATTTAATGCTACAAAGTCCACCTCTATAGCTGGCTCGTCTACTAAGCTTATGGCGTATACTCCGTATTCGTCATTATCACCTAGTCCATATTCAATTACTTTTACTTCGTTATTCATGTTCAAAATTGTATAGTTCCTCTATTTGTTCTAAAATTGCCTCGGTTATTTCCCCTATTATAGCTTCCTGTTTACTTATATCTAATTCCTCTATGCGCTCTAATCCTATTAGAGTGCCTTGCTTAATAGCTTTTCTTAATAGTGGAAAATATCCCTTTTTCATTTTACAAGTACGACTGGTCTATTATTTTTTGTCTAGCCTCTAGCGCGTTGGCTACGTTGCCCGCAAGTACGTAAGTTTCTACTGTGTTTGGCTGTCCTGTTTGCTGTAAAAACCCGAAATCTACTGCGGGAGCTGTAGGCATATTATTACCACCTCCACCTGTTAAGCTTCCATTATTACCCCCTCCCCCACTAGTACTACTGCTAAATTGAGTTTTAGCAATTTTAGCCACGTTAGCAAACCCCGATATTCCGACTATACTAGCCTGTATAATTCTCGCGGCTGTGCTCGGCATGGTCTCATCATTTAAAGCCTTGTTAATAGCTCCGTAAGTATTCATAATAGCCGCTGCCATATTTAAAGCTTTACTTACTGCAAATTGTTTTTTAGCTACTTTATCATTTCTACTTGTAAAGGCATCGTTTAAGGAAGATAGCGCTTGTAATGCATCTTCGGCCATTTGAAATTTAGCCTCTTGTGCAGCTTTATCTTTTGCAATTTGTTCTTTTCTATATTTATCATTTATAGTATCTAATTCTCTATTTTGCGCCTCTTGTAAAGCTGTTAAGTCTAAACCTGCCTGTTCAGCTAGAGTAATTTGTTCAAAGTATTTATTTCTAACAGCTAAAATCTCTCGTTCCTGTTGTGTTAAGGTAGCTTGATAGTTTGCTTCGTCTGCCTCGCCTATAATATATTGTAAATCTATTAATTCTAATTGTTTTGCATGCAGTCGCTCTTGTTGCGCTTTTATTTCAGCATCTCTCTTTGCTTTGTCTTTTTCTTCTTCTTCTCTATCGTATTTATCTAATATTGCTTGGTATTCTGCCTCGTGAGCTAAACGTAACTCTTGTTTTTCCTTTTCACTTTTTTTCGCTTTATCATAAATTTTGGTTTCTGCATCTTGTTTTAATTGCAACGCATAAAGTTCCTTTTCTTGCGCTGACATACCATCCCTACGAATTTCTGCAATGCGTTCTTCTATAGCTTTTATATCTTCATTTAATTTCTTTTGTGCCTCAATAGCTTTTTGTCTGCGTTCTTCTGCTTTTCTTTTTCCCTCCTCTATTGCAGCAAGCTCTGCTTCCGTCTTAAAGCTCTTTTCTTTTTCTTGCTTTGCCTTTATGATAAAATCAAGTTGGTTTTTAGTATTCGCTAGAAGACCATTACTTTGCTGTAATTCATATCTTAAAAAACCTAATTTTTCATTGGCTATATTTAATAAGTTAGCTTCAATTTTTTCTTTACTACTTGCAGTTTGTTTTGCCGAATATGCGTAGAATGCTGCTTGGTCTGCACTAATTACTCCATCTTGTGCAAGTAAATTAGCACGTTCAGTAATACTTAAATTGGAATTTGCAACTTTTTCATATAACGCAATTTTTGCATTTAATTCACTTTGCTTGGTGCTTTGTTCTGCCATCAAAGCATTGGCTTGATTAATTGCATCCGTTTCAGCTTTGACACTATTCTCTTTATCTTGTTGAATTTTAAATGAGGAGTCCAAAAATGCACGTGCATTTTTATATGCTTCATTAATTTTACCCTCAGTCATAGCTGTTAATAGCCGTTGCTCTTGAATAACTTTAGCGCTTTCCTCTTGCGACTTCATGCGAGCCTCACTGTCATTATTTAAGTCAGCTATTTCTCGCTCTTTATCGGCTTGCTCTTTGCGAAGCCTGAGCACTTTAAATTCAATGGCTAGAGTTTCACCGGCACTTTTGCCTCTTGCCTTTTCTATAGATAGTAATTCCTCTGCCTGGGCCCTTTGCTCTTTGATATTATTTAATTGCTTTTCAAGAGCTGCAAGAGTAGAGCTATTCCATAATTTCACCAAGTCATCCCAATAAGCAATAATGGCTGCTATAATTCCTACAAGCAAAAGAATAGGGTTTGCCATAATAGCTTTACCTAACGCCTTAAATCCTTGAATACCTGCGCTAATAAAATTTTTAATGCCCCCTGTTAATTCTCCAGGTTTCATATTATTTAAATTCGCAGTAACCCCTTTTAATGAATTGGCTAACCCGTCAAAATCTAAATTCATTATTTGGTCTTGCATCATACCAAATGAATTATTTAAACCCTCAATAGCTGGGCCTGTTTGCTGTTTAATGGCATCCGCATTATCTTGCAGCTTATCTTTCATTTCACCAATTTCCCTAATAAGCTTTTGCCTACGCGGGTCGTCATCTGCCATATTGTTTAGCTCGTTCGTCATTTCACGAATTTGAGCCTTTAAACTTTTTGTAGACTCCTCGGTTTTAGTCGTAGTCTGGTCTAACTTCTGCATTTCAGCAGTAACTTGCTCTATGCCTGTTACCGCTCCGCTCGCGTCAGTTTGTAGTGTAATTATTTCCGTTACTGCCATATCCAATAAATTAATGCGCTAAATGAAAGCGCTAGGGTTATTATTATAGTGTAATTAATAGTCTTTATTTTCCAAGGTTTGAATTTTGTATTATATCTACCGCTTGCTATTTGATAAGCTCGCGTTTTACCTTTTACGCCGTTCCTTAGTAAATTCATGGAGGCAATAAATTCTAGTGAGTAATCTTTCATTATAATATCGGAGTTCGTTGGAATTTAGTTTGTGTATATTGGAGCACTACGCTAACTAGACCTGTATAACCTGTATGTGTAATACTGACAGTCGGCACTATTTCACCGCTTACAACTGCTACCGTTAAATCTATATTACCTGGCGCTATTCCGTTACCGTGTCTAGCTTGCATAATCAATTTACTAACCGTGTGCGTTGTTTTGTCTTTAAAAAATAAACCGTTCCATTCCCCACCGCCTACTACTCCCGTAAAGTCTCCTACCCCGTAGTCATATTCAACGAATGAAACGTAAGCCTTAACTAGCCATGTAGTCTCGGTAGGCATATTAATAAATAAAGCCTCTGCCCCGTCTATAGTTACGTCAATATCGGTAGTGCCGCTTAGTGGAGCTTCACCCATTAAGGTAATAAAACCGTGTTGAGTTCTACCCGGCACAGGTGCGGCTGTGTCGCTTGTAATATCCCACCAACTACCACCGCCAAAATGCACCCCGCGTAATTCACCAAAGGCATTTTTACCGAATACCGCTGAGCTAGGTAAGTTAGTTTTTAGCATGTTATCTGAGCCACTTACTACCGAGTTCCTGTTATTAGGTGCAATGGCATGACCACTACCGTTAGTTAGTAGCCTCTCGTTTCCTAGCTCTATATCCCCACCTGCTACAGTTCCTAAACCCGTTGCGCTTTTCTGCGTTCCGTTAGCTATTACTAAATTACTCTCGCCTATACTTCCTGGCGAACTTAAAATAGGTTTGTCGGTTAGGAATGGTAAAGTAGCGTAACATTTATTTTTTGAGGTGTCCCAAGTATAGCCGTAATATTCGCAGCACGTTTGGTTACCTACGCTAGTTCCCCCTGCCTGATCTAAGAAAGTTACAGCTCCACTCGTTGCGTTAATTTGGTAGGGCGTGTAAGTACATAAAGCGCCAAGGTCTAGTAATCTAATTAAAGTTACTTTCGTGCTTATTTGGTCGCCTATTACATAGTCGCTAACTTCTAGCACTCGCCAAAGTCCGTCTTTAACAAAAATCTTATCATTAAACTTTAGGTTAAAAACGTCGGTTACTCCTAGCGCAAAATAAGCCTCCATTATACGCTGTTCACTATCGTATATTTCCGCTATGTATTCCCTCCAATATTTATCCCACATCGTATGCAATGGCATTGCGTCTATTTGGAATAGAGGTATTTCCTGCCCAAAATTTAAATCGTCAGTACTTACGTCGGTAGGAACGTTTTTATAATGGTTAAGTAATGGTATAACTGTAAGTTGGCTAGCATTTGTAGCCTCGTTATAAACCTGCACGCTAGCGCTTTCTGCGTATGGCCTGCGGTATAATATTCTAGGCCCTGGGTTTACAAACTGCCCGCTGTCATTTATGAATTTAGGAATTACATAAGTAGTATTGGGAATAGCATTACATGGAGTAGGTCCGAATGTTAATTCTACTTTGTAATCTCCTACGGCGAAATCGCTCTCAGGGTTATTTAGCCTAAGTTCACCGTATACCCTTTGCGCTCCATTTTTATAGTATGCATTTAAGCGGTCGCTCTGCTCTTTATACGTCCATCTTAAAAACCTACGCTGTAGATCCGTAGCAGGGCGCAGTAAAATATCTTTATCCTCGTCTAGTTTTGTGGTCCAATCGTAATCCGTACCGCTAGCTATAAATTCAACTATTGGAATTATATTAACTGAGTTTGGTATAGTCGCATCGGGTACTATTACCGCGTTAAATAATTTTAGAATGTCATTAACAAACTCTATTTGTTTTTGCTCAGGTGAGTTATTTGAAAAGCTTACAGGTTGCGCTTGTAGTTCGCCACTAACGTAATTAATACCTATACTACTATCCGCAGTAATAGTTATATCTTGGCTGCTGCCTTGGTGCGCTCTTACGAAAACCTTTAATTGGTCGCCTACTTCTAAATTTAAGTTAGTGGTAGAAATATTAACAGGAAACGGGTTAGTTATTACGGTTTGGTATACTTGTCCGCTCTGATCGTACTCGTAATTTACCGTGCTAATATTTTGGCCGTATGGAATATTAATAATATAATCTACTCCGCCTCTAGTTAGCTGTAGGTAAAAATCATAGTTATGCGGCTGCCATGTAGCGAAGCCTGTAGTGTTTACCGTTACCTCGAAATTAATACCAAAGTTTACGGTAAAATTTCCGTTAGCCGTATAGGTGTCAGTTGAAAAGCTGTTACTCGGGTCAAAAGTTTCAGTAAAGCCTGTGAGTTGTTTAATATAACTACCGTCGGCCTGCAGTTGGTCTATAGTAAAATTAGTATTGGTAGCAAAGTCTGCTCTAAATCGTGAGGCGTCAGCGGTTACGTTACCTAGCGTTAAATTGCCATTAATAAACGGGTACCACATGTGCTCTAGTTCTGCCTCTATGGTAGTGCCGCTCCAGGTGAAACCCGCCTCGCTAAATATTTTATCTAGTAACCATTTTGTTTTTACTGCTACTGTAAGTTCGTTAGTATAAATTGGGTTTACTGAGCTGAAAATGCGACGGCTACCGGTAGCGTTGCTCTCGGTCCAATTTTGGCCTCGGTCGGTTAAGGTATAACAAACGTTACCACCTAATATAGTACCGTCATTTGCATCTACTACGTTATCCCAAGTACTCGAATGAGCTAAACTAGAATAATCTAGCTCGCTTATCATTTTGTCCCCTATGGATCTAGCAGCATCTACTACCTCAGAAAAAAAAGCTATTTCGTACTCGAATAATTTACCGTGCTGAGTAATAGCCCTTTTAAACTGTATGTGCCCCTCCCCAATGGGTAAAGTGTCTACAGTTAAAACTGCGTCTATTTTCTTTTTAATGTCAATAGTAGAAAATAAACCTACTTTATGCTGTGCTCCAAAAAACTCTACATTCGTTTTGGTAGCGGGTATTCTAAACTCACGGCTAAAACCACCTCGCGCCTTAAATTCGGTAATATCGGTAAACGCATTTGAAAAGCTTATACTTTCATTTTCGTATAAATCAAGTACGGCAGTCTGCCCCCCATGGGTTACGGTTAAAATTACTGTCGGCCTCATACGTTATACTCCTGACTATATTTTAAGTTAATTGTTAATTGCGTTCCCTCTTTTATGTAGCTTCTATTTTTAATAGCTGCAAAGTTTGTATTTTCTACCACTACAGGAATGGGAGTACTACCGTCTAAAATGTATACGCTATCCGAGTAACTTAAACCTTTTAAAAATTCAAACTGCGCCTCGCTTAAAAAATCGGTGCTAACTGTTAGCATTTTCTCTACAAAAGCACCGCGCTCAGTTAGTCCTCTATCGTATGTATTAAAACTAAAATTAGCGTTAGCGGTTGCGTAGTTGCCTATTACTTTTCTATAGCGCTTTCTCTCTATTGAGTAGTTTTGCTCACTACGTTTAGTAAAATTCCAAAAATCCCACCCCCCGCGTGAGTTTATCCAGGCTAGGCGGTAGGTGTCAAATCGGCACTCGTCCTCTACTCTAAAAAATGCAATAGATCTAGCACATGGCGAGCCAGCACTTGTAAAGTTTACTAAGTAATGGTGAGTATTAGCAGCAATACCAAAATCTGCATCTATATTAGCAGGGTAAATACCTACATGCGCCAGCGATCCCTGTATTACTCCTATCCCTGCGCTGTCGGTTTGTATTGGTGCTCCCGCGCTATTAAATTGTATTACTTGTATTTGGTCTATGCTATTACTTGGCAATTTTACTCCGTCATCCGTTGGAATAGTCATACAGCCGTAATCTTCACTAAAACGAGCTTTTATTCCTATTGTATTAGCGCCTAGTGAATACGTACTAATTTCCGTACTTAGGTCGTATACATCCGGGTTAAGGTCGGTCATTTGATACGCGGTAGGTCCACTTAAAGCGAAAATTAAATCGGGGTCAGGGTTAAAACCTTGCGAAAATTGGAAAGCTGCATTTATTAAGCTTAAACTAGTATTAATTGGTGGAAGCCCTAACGGGTTTACTGTAAATACTCCTAGTACCTCGTAACCGTCATATAAATCAACCGTTACCTCTATAATATTATTATTTTGGTCGTAATAATCTACAGCGCTTAAACTATTCTTAAATACAGTAGTACTACTAGAGCCTGTTATTCCAATATCTATTAATTCTTTTACAATCGGGTTAATATCTAAAACCATAGTACCAACTAAGTTGGGCTGTATGTATACAGTTTGAACTGTAGTAACTCCATTTGAATTAATTGTAATTTCTGCCACAAATCTAAAGCCAGGTTGTCCTATTTGCGAGCTTGTAGCTGTAAATATTAACTTTTGTTTTATTGCTGTATATTGGTAGGGACTATCTACTAGGGTAATTGCCATTACTTAGGTTTTATATTGTTTAAAGTTCTATTTTGTGATAATATGGTTAAGCCTACAGCCTCAGCTGCGGCCTGTGCTATTTTTCCGCTGTAATCGGGTAGCGTTTCTTTATATGCGTCTTGAAAGTACTCTAAAGGTGAGAAACCTTTTTTATGAATACTTTGAGCAATGGCGTAAGCTACTGACTTTCTTTTACTCGGTGTCTCTTTAGCAAACTTACTACCCGTTCCCGTTTTCTCTCTTAGTCTTATTTTCTTTTTATTCATCCACTCTAAAATACTATCCGCAGGGGGTCGCAGTGGTCCAGGTGAAAGCTTAGTAATTCCGTTTGCTAACTCCTCACTACCGCGCGCTCCAAACTCAATTACTCCCGCGTAAACTTCGCTAGAAACAAACTTAACCGCTCCGGTATCGGGGTTAATATCAAATTTCAAAGAGGCAGCTAGTCGGCCTGTAGTATTGGCTTTTCTTTTACGCCCATACTTGGTTTGGTTAATACGAATATTTGAGCGAGCCTGGCGCACTACTTCCTCGCCGAAGTCCATCATAACTTCGAGCAAATGGCCGTTCTTAAATAACTCGCTTAGTACACTCATAATAAATCGGTTAATATTTCCATTATACTAATTTCCTCGCCATTAACTACACAGGGTAGAGTTATAGCATAAATTCCCTGATCTAAGAATAAATGCAGGCAAGTACTATCTATTATCTCGTAGCCATTTAACAAGTAGTCAGTGCCTCGGTAGGTAATGGTATTTTTATTTATTTCTATTACTTCCATTATACATTTTTATTTATTTGTAAATGCACAAATGAGCTACGCGAGTTATCCGCATTATTAGAATTTTGTAGAGCTATAACTAAGTACTGATCTACGGCCCAATTAATATTAGAGGCAGTTACTGCTGTACCTGTTACTCCCTCATCTATTGTTGCTCCCACGCCTGACGGGTAGCTCTCAGTATTTGTTGCAGTTTTTACTGCGAATGTTCTCGACATCTGCAAGAATAAAGAAGTAGATGCCGCTGTTGTACTTGTAGCCACCAATGAGCCACCTATTACTCCAGTTGTATTAAAGTAAGTTCTAATAATTACTGTACCTGCTGTTCCTGTTTTCCTCACTCTTACTTTAAAATTCAATACATCGCCAACTGCAACTGTATTTGCAGGTATTAAAATAGAAGAAGTTGCTGTGCTTAGGGTTGTTCCAGTTATTGCCGTTCCGTCTGTTGTAGTTAGCTTATTTATAATTGGTAGTGGCGCTTCAAATGTCGGCCGTACTTGTAAAATACCATTAACAGCCGCATGTATTACAATAGCTACCGTTACCTGATTTTTAGGGTAGGTAGGCATCGTAGTAGTAAAACCACCTGCTACTGTGCTACTAGCATAAAGAATAGTACCGTCGGTATAAGCGCTAGTATCTATACCTCTAAGCTGTCCGAAATGCATAACCATGCCGTCGGCTCCGTTGGCTATAGTCTCAGCTGTTACGCCCATGCAATATTTACTCGGGTACGTTCCATCTGCTAGAAATGGAGCTATTTTAATTCTACCGCTTGCGCCTAGTGTACCGTCGGACCTTACTACTGTGCCTGCAGGAATTGTTGCTCCTGTCTGATTTTTAGCATAGTAAAAAGTATCTTGCATAAGTTGCCCTACATGACCGTTTAAAACAAGCTGTAAAGTACTGTGGTCTACATCCCAACTTAAAGTTCCTTGAGTTGCAGGTACTCCTGTAGGCGTAGTATCGAACTCTAAATAATTAAAGGGTGTAGCTCCGCTAGTACCTGGCTTATTTATAAGATCGTTATAATCTGCTCCCGTGCTATTAATTGGCATATCTTATTTAATTAGGTTAGTCCATAGGTACGATGCAGGCGTTCCAATCCCAATCTACCTCTAAATTAATTGTAGCGGTTACACTTACTAGCGTGTGAGTAAATACCTCAATTTCAACATCGGCTTGAACAGGAGCGCGTAGCTGAATATCACCGCCAAATAAACTCCCATTATTAACAACAGCGAGAAGGTCGCCCATAATGAGCGAGCACAGGTTAATACTTTCCGCCTCGTAGCCTGTCTTATCCTCCTCCACTCGGGGAAGGTCAGAAATATAAATATCGAAAGCATAAACTTTCGCGCCTTTCTCATAATTAATATTTAAGGGTTTAACATGCATCCAAGGCCACTCTGCCTCTTTTTCTAAATCTGCCTGGGTTACTA
>SXGQ01321809.1_pt1 | contig 20938 bp, 14 predicted proteins | sample 3178371 | NCBI WGS metagenome assembly SXGQ01 (sample SAMN11356859, study PRJNA531348) | freshwater metagenome | isolation source: freshwater sample F1-20 | place: China: Fuxian Lake, Yuxi | collected 2017-12-25 | reverse complement strand
CGCCGTATTCGATGCCGTTGTGGACCCCCGTCACGTCGTGGCCGGCGCCACGCGGCCCCACCCAGTCACAGCAGGGGATGTCCCCCGTGGGGCCCACCTTGGCGGCGATCGACTGGAGAATCGGCTTGAGCACCGGCCATGCGGCCGGGGAGCCCGACGGCATCAGGCTCGGCCCCTTGAGGGCTCCCTCTTCACCCCCCGACACCCCCATCCCCACGTAGAGCAGCCCGGCCGCCTCGACCTCCTTCGTCCGGCGCTCGGTGTCGGCCGGGTAGGTGTTGCCGCCGTCGATGAGGATGTCGCCCTTGGAGAGCATGGGAATGAGTGTGCGGATCAGGTCGTCCACGGCGGGGCCGGCCTTGACCATCATCATCACCTTCCGCGGCGGCCGGAGGGCGGCCACGAGCTCCTCGAGCGAGTAGCAGCCGACCACATGGGGCTGGCGACCGCGACCGGCGGTGAACGCGTCGGTGACGCTGGCGGTGCGGTTGTAGACGGCGATCGGAACCCCACGGCTGGCGACGTTGAGTGCCAGGTTCTCCCCCATGACGGCCAGGCCGATGAGTCCGAAATCGCTGGAAGCCTGCTGGGACATCGGGTTTTTCTCTCCGGGGGACGACATCATCCGAGTCGGGCGGTCGCCGGCGGCGACTATATCGGTGCGGCCGGCCGGGTGCCAAACCACGTCGGCCCAGTGGGACAAACCCCACCGGCGCGGCCCCGCACACATGCGCTTGAAGAACCGCGGTCGATTCTGCCGATCTCACCGGAGGATCGGGTCAGGCGGTGCCGTCTGCCCGATCGGATCGACCATGACTGCCGTCACTGCTTGACCAATCCTCCCGGATTGCCGTAGCGTGACCAAGTCGGGTGATCATCCCTGCTCGGCTCCGTAGCCAAGTGGCTAAGGCAGCGGATTGCAAATCCGCCATCGTCGGTTCGACTCCGACCGGAGCCTGTCCGCTTTAGACCCCTGCGAAGTTCCGGAATTGCCGGGTTTCGCAGGGGTTTTTGCGTTTCTGGCGCTTTTCACGGGAGCTACGCTCCCGGCACCTCATCCATGAGGTGCAGCAGGCTGTTTGTCCACAGCCTGCTGGCAGCCCGTGGCCAAAGTCCATCCATGGCCTTTGGCCACTCGAAAAGCTGCGCTTTTCACGGGAGCTGCGCTCCCGGCACCTCTCCTGTAATGAGGACAAGGCAGGCGTCTCACACATCATTGGCACAGAGGGGGGCGTCCGGCTGCCATCGGTGTGGACTCCCTGCGTCGCACGGGGCTGATCATCGCTTCTATTCTGGGTGGCTCCCATTCTGGGTGGGTAGCCCACCCGTCCTCTTTGACAAGCTTGGTCCATCGGACCGGTCAGACCGGACGGACCCCGATGGATCACCCCCCCCTCACGGGGCACAGCGGCTTCCGTGCCATACTTTCCCCGGGGCCGTTCACCTCGTCGGCCCCGCCACCCGCTGCCCCCGGATGACACGATGCCCCGCCACGGTTTCGTTCGCATCGCCGTCTGTTCACCGCGGGTGACCGTGGGCCATCCGGCGCACAACGCCGCCGCGATCGTCGCCCAGCTCGCCGAGGTCGCCGCTGCCGACGTGGTCGTGTTTCCCGAGCTCTGTCTCACCGGCTACACCTGCGGTGATCTCTTCCGCCAGCAGCAGCTCCTCGATGCGGCTGCCGGCGCCCTCGCCACGGTGCGCGATGCCACGGCGGGCTCACGGCAACTCGTATTCGTCGGCATGCCGGTGCCGGTGGGGCCGCGCCTCTTCAACGGCGCCGTCGCGGTGCAGGGGGGAAGAATCCACGGCGTGGTCCCCAAGACCGCGATCCCCACATACGGCGAGTTCTACGAATCGCGGTGGTTCCGCGGGGCAGGGGAGGGGGACCCATCCACGATCGACCTCGCCGGGGAGCGGGTGCCGTTCGGCACCGACCTGCTGTTCACGGCCGGGCCCCTCGTCGTCGCCGTCGAGATCTGTGAGGACCTGTGGTTGCCGATCCCGCCGAGCAGCCGGGCGGCGCTCGCCGGGGCGAACCTGCTGGTCAATCTCTCCGCCTCCAACGAGATCGTCGCCAAGCACGAATACCGCCGCGCACTGGTCGGCAACCAGTCGGCGCGGTGCGTGGCCGCCTATGCCTACGCCGCAGCAGGGCCGGGCGAATCCTCGACCGATCTCGTCTTCGGCGGCCACTGCCTCGTGGCGGAGAACGGACGGATCCTCGTGGAGAGCCCGCGGGTGGGGCAGCCGGGAGCGGCGCTCGGAGGCGGCTGGTGGGCGAGCGCCGATGTCGACATCGAACGGCTCGACGGCGAACGCCGCTTCATCTCCAGCTTCGGCGAGGCGGCCCGCGCGGCGGCCCGGCCCTCCCGGCAGGTTTCCGTCGCGGCCCCGAGCGGCGATCTCGTCGGCCTCGAGCGGCATGTCGACGGCCGGCCGTTCGTGCCCGCCGACCCGGCGGCCCGTGCCGCACGCTGTGCCGAGGTGTTCGGCATCCAGTGCGCGGGGCTGGCGCGGCGCCTCGAGCAAACCGGCTGGCCCGAGGTGTTTCTCGGCGTGTCGGGGGGCCTCGACTCGACCCTCGCGCTGCTGGTGGCGGCGAAGACGTTTTCCGCCGCGGGCCGGCCGCTCGCGCGGATCCACGGGCTCGCCCTCCCCGGCTTCGGCACCACGCAGCGCACCAGCAGCAACGCCCGGAAGCTGATGGCCGGGCTCGGCGTGAGCGCCGCCGAGATCGACATCCGGGCGCTGTGCCTCGACACGTTCCGGGCACTCGGCCACCGTCCGTTCGGCATCGATCCCACCGGCCTCGACCTGGCCGCCTTCGAAGCGCGGCTCGCCGGCCTCCCCGCCGCCGACCGGCACGACCTCGTGTTCGAAAACGTGCAGGCGCGGGAACGGACGCTCCTCCTCATGAGCCGCGGCTTCGTCCTCGGCACCGGCGACCTCTCCGAGCTCGCGCTCGGCTGGTGCACCTACGCCGGCGATCAGATCAGCATGTACGGAGTCAACGCCTCGGTGCCCAAGACGCTCGTGCGGTTCCTCGTCGACCACGTCGCGGGCACCGAGCACGCGGGCACGGCGCTCGAAGGGGTGCTCCGCGACATCGCCGCGACGACGATCTCACCGGAGCTGCTGCCGCCGGCCGCCGACGGCGGGATCGCCCAGTCCACCGAGGACCAGCTCGGCCCCTACGAGCTCCACGACTTCTTCCTCTGGGGGTTCGTGCGCTGCGGCTTTTCGCCGGAGAAGCTCCTCTTCCTCGCCGACCACGCCGAGTTTTCGCGCCCCTATCCCCGCCCCCTCCGCGTGCGCACCCTCCGCACCTTCCTCCGCCGCTTCTTCGCGCAGCAATTCAAGCGCTCGGCGCTCCCCGACGGCCCCAAGGTGGGCTCGGTGAGCCTGTCGCCCCGGGGTGATTGGCGGATGCCGTCGGATGCCGACTCGCGCCTCTGGCTCGGCGAGGGCTGACCGGGATCACTCCTTCGCGAAGCCGCGCTTCCGCATCAGCGCCTCGATCCCGGCGTCGCGGCCGCGGAAGGCGCGGTAGCCGTCGGCCGGGTCGATCGTGTTGCCGACCGAGAACACATGGTCGCGGAGGCGCTTGGCCACCGCCTTGTCCCACGGCCCGCCCGCCTCGGTGAATGCCTCCCAGGCGTCGGCGGTGAGGGTGTCGGCCCAGAGGTAGCTGTAGTAGGCGGCGGAGTAGCCGTCGCCGCCGAAGACATGGGCGAACTGCGGCGTGCGGTGGCGCATGACGATCTCGCGGGGCATCCCCAGCGCCGTGAGCGTCTCACGCTCGAAGCGGTCGGGGTCGATCGGGGTGTCGCCGGCGAGATGGAGCTTCATGTCCACCAGCGCGCTGCCGAGGAACTCGACGGTCCGGAAGCCCTCGTTGAAGGTCTTGGCCCGCTCGATCCGCTTCACGAGCTCGCGCGGGATCGGCTCCCCGGTGCGGTGGTGGAGGGCGTAGCGGTCGAGGATCTCCGGCGTCGCGAGCCAGTGCTCGAGGACCTGGGAGGGAAACTCCACGTAGTCGCGCGCCACCGCGGTGCCGGCCAACGACGGATAGGTGACCGCCGAGCAGAGCCCATGGAGGGCGTGGCCGAACTCGTGGAACAGCGTCGTCGCGTCGTCCCAGCTGACGAGCACCGGCTCGCCGGGCTGGCCCTTCACGAAGTTGCAGTTGTTGGAGACGATCGTCGTCACCGGACCGTCGAAGGCCTCCTGGGCGCGGTAGGCGCTCATCCACGCCCCCGACCGCTTCCCGGTACGCGCGTAGGGGTCGAAGTACCAGAGGCCGACGTGCGCACCGGCGGGATCGACCACCTCCCACACCCGGACGTCGGGGTGGTAGACCGGCACGGCGCCCGGATCGAGCGGCTTGAAGCTGAATCCGAACAGCTCCCGGGCCATGAAGAACATCCCCTCGCGGAGCTTCTCGAGCTGCAGGTAGGGGATGATCTCGCTCTCGTCGAGGTCGTACTTCGCGGCCCGGACCTTCTCGGCGTAGGAGCGGTAGTCCCAGGGCTCGATCGTGATCCCGGCCCCCTCGCGGTCGGCTACCGCCTGCATGTCGGCCACCTCCTCGCGGGCCCGGATCACCGCCGGCTTCCACACCGCCTCCATCAGGGCCAGGGCCCGCTCGGGGGTTTTGGCCATGGCGTGCTCGACGCGCCAGTGGGCATGGGTGGCGTAGCCGAGGAGTTTCGCCCGGCGGGCGCGGAGGGAGAGGATCTCGGCGATGAGGGCGTTGTTGTCGGTGGCGCCGCCGCCGTCGCCGCGGTCGACGAACATCCGCCAGACCTTTTCGCGCAGATCCCGGCGCTGCGAATAGGTGAGGAACGGCTCGACGCTCGACCGCGTGTTCTGGATCGCCCACTGCCCCGGCTTGCCCCGCGCCGCCGCCGCACCGGCGGCCGCCGCGACGACGTCGGCGGGGAGGCCGGCGGTGTCGGCCGCCGCGGTGAGCAGCACCACCTGGTCGGTCTCGTCGGCGAGGAGGTTCTGCGCGAAGCGGGTGGAGAGCTCGGCGAGCTTCTGGTTGATGCCGGAGAGCTCGCGCTTGCTGGGAGCATCGAGCCTGGCACCGGCGCGGACGAAGTCGGTGTAGGTGAGCCAGGCGAGGCGCTGTTGCTCGGGGGTCAGCCTCGGCTGCTCAGGCGTCAGCCCCGGCTTGTCACGGGCCTCGTAGACGGCGGCGATCCGCGCGAAGAGTTTCTCGTCCTGGAACACACGATCGGCGAAGGCGGCGAGCTTGGGAGCCATGTCGCGCTCCACGGCGCGGAGGGCGTCTTCGCTCATGCAGCCGGTGTACACGCCGTAGACCGTCTGCACGCGCTCCATCGCGCGTGCGGAGCGCTCGAGCGCGGCGATCGTGTTGTCGAACGAGGGGGGGGCGGGGTCGGCCGTGATCCGGCCGATGGCCTCCAGTTGCTCCGCCATCGCCGCCTCGAGCGCCGGCCCGAAGTCGGCGGTGCGCACACGATCGAACGGGGGCACTCCGCCGTGGGGGCCGGCCCACGGGGCGACAAGGGGATTGCCGGGGTCCGACGGGGTGGCGGCGTGCATGGCGGTGGTGAGCCAGGAGAGGGAGGAGAGGACGACGACGAGGCGCAGGAGGCGCGTCATGGGGACCTCGGAAGGCGGGGAAGGGGGGCCGCAGATGGTCAGGGGATCCGCTCGTCGGGAGGCTCGGGAAGCAGCCAGGCGACAGCCGCGGCCGGGAGGAAGAGCCAGGCGGCGTACAGCAGCGCCAAGCGATGGTCGCCAACCTTGGAGAAGAGCCCGAAAAACACCGTGCCGGCGGCGGCCACGAGACGCCCGATGTTGTAACAGAAGCCCGCCCCCGTGGTGCGCAGCAAGGTGGGAAAGAGCGGTGGCAGGTACATCGTGAACAACCCGAACACCCCTTGACAGACGCCGATCGGCGCGAGCATCCAAAACAGTTGCCCGTGCGGCCGGGCGGTGCCGTAGGCGGCGAGCATCGCCAGGCAGTAGGCCACGCAGAGGATTCCGATCGAGACGCGGTAGCCGAACCGACGCGCGATGAGGGCGGCGAGGAAGTTACCGGCGATCGACGCGACCATCACCAGCATCATCGCCTGGCTGGCGTAGCCGGTCTTCGCCGCCTCCGTCCAGTCGGCGAGGTCGGGCAGATTGCGGAGGTGCTGGAGATACCAGTACATGAACGCCCAGTGCGCCGTGAGCGACAGGCTGCAGACGACGATCGTGAGCAGCGTCGTCCGGCGGACGGCGCCGCGGAACAGGTCGGCCACGCCCGGCGCAGAGTCGGCGGCCGTCGCCCGCGCGGCATGCCACTCCTCGGGCTCGGGCACCGCGCGGCGGATCCAGACGACGAGGAACGCCGGCAGCACCCCGACGAGGAACACGGTGCGCGGAGGAAACGCCGACAGCAGCAACCCCGCCACCATCGCCAGCACCACCCCGACGTTGACCGCCGACTGGAGCACCGCCGCCAGCCACGGCCGCCAGCGGCGCGGCCAGGTCTCCGAGATCAACGCCGCCCCCACCGCCCACTCGCCACCGATGCCGAGGGCCGCGAGGAACCTGCAGATGAGCAGCTGCCACCAGGTCTGAGCGAAGAACGACAGCCCGGTGAACAGCGCATAGGTGAGGATCGTGAGATTGAGGGCCCGGGTGCGCCCGATGCGGTCGCCGACGCGCCCGAAGAACCCGCCCCCCAGCGCCCAGCCGACGAGGAACCCGGCTTGCACGATCGAGCCCGTCCTGCTGACCGTCGGATCGCGCTGGTCGATCCCCCCGAGCAGCTCCGCCACGAACGGCGTCGCCACCAGGGTGTAGAGGTGCATGTCGAGGCCGTCGAACAGCCAGCCGAGCCAGGCGGCGATCCCGCTCTTCCACTGCTGGGGGGAGAGGTCGGCGAGCCGCTCCACCTCACGGGGAGTACCGGCGACGGGGGTGGTCGGGTCGTGGGGCATCGGTTTCCCTCCCGCGGGGATCGCAAATTGACACCAGCCGGCCCGCACCCGCAAGCAGCGCGGTGGCCGGCGGTTCAGATCCCGAGCCCCGGGATCGGCCGGCCGTCGACGAGGGGAAACGGCCGGCCCGATTCGTCGTGCCAGACAGTGCCGGGTGCGATCCCCAGCGCCGTGTAGATCGTCGCGGCCAGATCCTCGGGCCGCTGCCCGTCGGCATCGGGCTCGCCCCCGAGCCGATCGGACCGCCCCACCACCGTGCCACCGCGCACGCCGCCCCCGGCGAGAAACACGCTCTGCACGCGCCCCCAGTGGTCGCGACCCGCCTCGCGGGCATGTGGGATCGTGCTGATCCGCGGGCTGCGCCCGAACTCGCCGGCCATCACCACGAGCGTGTCGTCGAGCAGACCGCGCTCGCCGAGATCGTCGAGCAACGTCGCCAACGCCCGGTCGAGCGGCGGGAGGAGGAACCGCCGCAGGTTGGACCAGGCCGATTCGTGCGTGTCCCAGGTCTCGTTGTTGCCGAGGTTGACCTGCACGAGCGCCACCCCGGCCTCGACGAGCCGCGCGGCCAGCAGCAGCGACCACCCGAAGGCATTGGCGCCGTAGCGCTCGACGAGGCGTGGATCGGCCCGGGTGATGTCGAATGCCCCGCCCACGGCCGGATCGAGGAGCAGCGCCGTCGCCATGCCACGGAACCGGTCGAACGACGCCGCCTCGCCGCCCGCGGCCAGTGCCGCGCGCTGGCGGTCGAGGCCATCACGCAGCGCCACCCGGTCGAGTAGCCTGCCACCACCGAGCGGATCGGCGAGGGCGAGGCTCAGCGGCCGGAAGGCGAGCGACGCCTCCGTGGCCGGGCCGTCGTGGTGGTGGAACAGGTACTCGGGATAGGCGCCGTACGTGCGGGCGTTGAACGGCGAACACTCGAGGAACCAGGGATCCCCCCCCGGGCCGAGCAGCCCGGCGAACTGACCGGGAATCGTCCGCCCGGTGCGGTGGATCAGTTTCTCCGGCAGGACCACCGCCGCGGGCAGCACCCCCTGCGGCGGCAGCACGCGGTTGGCCAGCGCCGCGATGGCGGGCCAATCCGACTTCTTCGGCCCGTTGGGATCGAAGCCCGGGGGCAGGTCGGACCGCCCGGTGAGCATGATGTGGTGCGCGGCGGAGTGGTCGTTGGAGCGATGGGTGAGCGACCGGCAGAGGGCCCAGCGATCGCTCCGTGCGGCGAGGAACGGCAGGTGCTCGCCGATGACGAGGCCCGGCGTGCGCGTGGGGATGGCGGCGAACTCGCCACGCACCTCGACCGGGGCGTCGGGCTTCGGGTCGAAGGTCTCGTGCTGCGCGAGCCCGCCGGAGAGGAAGATCGAGATCACGCTCCGCCGCCGGCCGGTGCCGTCGGCGGCCCGGGCCGCCAGGAGCGCGTCGAGCGTGAGGGCCCCGAGGCCGACCGACCCCGCGCGGATGAGCGCCCGCCGGCTGGGTCGAGTCCGACGATGTTCCGCCTGTGGTCCCATCCACCCCTCCACGATGCCGCCGAGTGGGCCGCCGAGTGGGCCATCCGGTGGAGTGTACCGCGACCGCTCCGCCAGGGCAGCGGCGTGGGGAGCAGGGGGCTCACGCCGAGTGGGATTCGCCGTCGTCCTTGCCGGCGGTCTCCGGTCCGCTGCGGTCGGGATAGAGCAACGACGCCGCCACGCTCGTGCCGATGAGCGACACGATCACCAGCAGCGACACGGCCGGATGGATGAGATGCCCCTTGCCGTGGGGATCCCAGCCCCCGAAGCCCGCCAGCCATTCGCTGTGCCGCGCCGCCTCGACGATCATCTTGCCGCCGACGAAGATCAGCACCGCGGAGAGGCCGTAGTTGAGGAAGCGGAACATGTCCATCACGCCGGCGAGCAGGAAATAGAGCGCCCGCAGGCCGAGGATGGCGAACACGTTGGATGTGAAGGCGATGAACCGCATGTGGGGCGTGCCCGGCGTGACCACGCCGAGGATCGCCGGCACGCTGTCCACCGCGAACAGCACGTCGGTGCTCTCCACGATGAGGAGCACGAGGAACAACGGCGTGGCGACGAGTCGGCCGTTTTCCCGAACGAAAAACCGGTCGCCCGCCGGCTGCGTCGACACCGGAATGAAGCGGCGCACGGTGCGGATCAGCCAGGTGTCGCCGGGTTCGTGTTCGTCGCCCCCCCAGGCGAGCTTGATCCCCGTGTAGACGAGGAAGCCGCCGAACAGCCAGAGGATCCATTTGTAGCGCTCGACCAATTCCGCCCCGAGGAGCACGAAAGTGAGCCGCATCAGCACCGCCCCGAGGATTCCCCAGAACAGCACGCGGTACTGGTACTTGAGCGGCACGCCGAAGTAGCCGAAGACGACCGCGAAGACGAAGACGTTGTCCATCGACAACGACCACTCGACGAGGTAGCCGGTGAGGAACTCGATCGCCGGGCGCCCGCCCAACCACCACCAGACGAGGGCGTTGAACGACAGGGCGAGCCCCGACCAGAAGCAGGTCCAGAAGGCGCTCTCGCGCAGTGACGGCTCGTGCGACTTCCGGTGGAAGACGGTGAGGTCGAGCGTGAGCAGGACCGCCACCATGGTGGCGAACGCCAGCCAGTGGACGAGGTGGATCGGGCCGCCGCCCTCGGCCGCGGCCGCCGCATCGGCGAACGCGAGGAGGGGAAGAGGGAGGGGAGGGGTCATCCAGGCGTACACGGGTGCTTTCCGGAGACGGGGACGCGGAAGTGTAGCAGCAGGGTGTCCGGTGACTCACCCCGGGAAAACTTTGGGGAAAACAGCCGGTCTGGGCGGCCGGGGTCGGGCTGCACCCCCTCCCATCCGCACCATCCCCCCAACCTGACCATGAAATGGCAAACCGTGCGGCCACTCGCGCATCGACGGCAGGACCGGGCTCGGGAAACGACGTACGATTGGGCCGACGTCGCCCCGCCGATCGGGCCGGTGTCGCGGATCTTAGTTGCCGACGGCTGCCCGGTGGGGCGGCACATCCGCCACCGGACATGCCTCCGGTCGGCCGGCCATCTTTCCGCGACGCGGTTCCCGCCGTCCGCGGCTCTCATCAAGGGTCGGCCCCGGTGCACTCCACCGTGGGCCGGCCCGGTCGATGACTCGCGGGACACGGGCCTCCCGGCAGGGGGCCACCCGGGACCGGCCCCGGAGGCACACCATCCCCGGCGCCGCGCCCTGTCAAACGCCGACTGCCGGGGGGATCCCGTTGATGAGGCTCGTCTTCAGCGCGGCGAACACGTTGCCGATCCGCTCCCAGTCGCGGTCCTCCGCCTGGCAGAACACCAGATAGACGGCCGTCGGCGTGCCGAGCACGCGGACCTCGGCGGTGTTGGTGAGGTCGAGGCAGTAGAAATTGAAGTCGAAGCCGCGGAGCTCGTGGCCCGCCACCGTCTCGGTGACGCTCTCGACATCGATGTCGGCGTACTCCCGGCTCATCTGGCGTGCCACCGCCTCCGCGAGGCGCAGCGGCTCACCGCCGGGGGCATGGGCGCTTACCGTCCAGAATCCCCCGTCGGGTGACGACAGGGTGACCATCGCGGCGCCATCGCTGACGTCGACCGACCAGTTTTCGGGATAGTCGAAGGCGAACCCGGCACGTTCGAACCGCATGAGCTCGTTCCCCCGGACGGGTTCACCGCTGGGCCCTTCGCGCAGCGTCGGCCTGCCCCCTTCCGCGGAGTGTAGCAGGCCTCGACCCAGCGGCGGTCGGCCATGTCAATGCCGGGAAACCAGCCTCCAGTCGATCGCGGCGCTGGGGCGGAGCGGGCTTTACCCTCCGCTGGCCGGCCGGTAATGTCCCCGCCCCGTCGCTGGCCTCCCCGCGTCGCCGAGACGACGGGTGCGCCACCCCGCCCCCCGGACTCACCCGATGGCCTGGTCCCGCTCCGCCATCCCGGCATCGATCACCCCCCGCTTCGTCGCGGCGCACCTCGCCGACGTCGCGGTGCCGGTGGCGCTGTTGCTGGCCGTGGCGGTGGTGCTCGCACCAGTGCCCGCGCCGATCGTCGATCTCCTCCTCGCCGCCAACCTCACCGTGTCGGTGCTCGCAGTGCTGGGAGCGCTGGCGGCGCGGACGCCGCTGGAGATGAGCCTGTTCCCCACGTTCCTCCTCGGCTCGACGCTGGTCCGCCTCGTGCTCAATGTCGCCACCACCCGGCTGATCCTCGCCCGCGCCGCCGACGACGGCTTCGCTGCCGGAGGAGAGGTGGTGCGCGCGTTCGGCGAATTCGTCGCCGCCAACAACCTCGTCGTCGGCGGGGTGATCTTCGCCATCATCGCCGTGATCCAACTGGTGGTGATCACCGCCGGCTCGACCCGCACCAGCGAGGTCGCCGCCCGCTTCGCCCTCGACGGGCTCCCGGGCCGGCAGCAGGCGATCGACGCCGACCTCCAGGCGGGGGCCATCAATCGGGATCAGGCCCGGCAGGCCCGCAGCGAACTCCAGCGGCAGGCCGACTTCTTCGCCAGCATGGACGGGGCGAGTCGCTTCGTCCGCGGGGAGGCGGTGGCCGGGCTGCTGATCACCGCGGTGAACCTCGTCGGCGGTCTGGCGATCGGCGTGCTCCAGCGCGGGATGTCGCCTTCGAAGGCGGTGGAGATCTACTCCCGGTTGACGATCGGCGACGGACTGGCCAGCGCCGTGCCGTCGCTGCTGGTCAGCGTGGCGACCGGGTTGCTCATCTCGCGATCGACACAGGCCACCGACCTGTCGCGGGAACTGGGCCGGCAATTCGCGACGCGGCCGCACGTCCTCACCGTGACGGCGGTGTTCCTCGGCCTGTTGTCGCTCTCCGGGCTGCCGTTCCTGCCGCTGGCCACGATGGCGGTCCTCGCGGGCATCGCGGCCTGGCGGTCAAGCCGCCTCGCGGCTGCCGTGCCGTCGCCCACCAGCGCCCTCCCGGCCGCCCCGCCGCGCTCGCCGGCCGAGGAGGTGATGGCCGACGAGCGGATCACCGTCACCCTGGGGCGCGGTCTCGTGTCACTTGTCCACGGCGAGGCGCCGCTCGTGGCCCGGACCGCCGCCCTGCGTTCGCAGATGGCCGCGGAGATCGGCCTCGTCGTGCCCGCGATCGCCTTCCGCGACGACCCTTCTCTCGCTCCCCGTGGCTACCGCGTCACGATCGCCGACGAGGAAGTGGCCAACGGCGAGATTCCGGCCGGGCGACTGCTGACCGTTCCGCCCCCCGGTGAAGAGCCACAGGGGGATGGTGCCGAGGCCGCCGACCCCGTCAGCGGGCGGATCGGCCTCTGGCTCGGCCCTGCCCAGGCCGACATCGCGCGCACGAAAGGGGCGGCGGTCCTCGATGCCGCGGCCTTCATCAGCGCCGGGCTCGAGGCGGGGATCCGCCGCCATGCCGACCGGCTCCTCTCGCGCGACGCCGTCGGCCGCCTCCTCGAATCGCTCCGCGGAGCCGCTCCGTCACTCGTCGAGGCGGTGGTGCCCGACGTGCTGACAGTTGCCCGCATCCACCGCACCCTCCAGGCGCTGCTCCGCGACGGCCTGCCGATCCGGCCGCTGGGCGAGGTGCTCGAGATCCTCGCCGACCACGCCGCCACGACCACCGATCCGGTGGCCCTCGCCGCGCACGTCAGGGAGACGGTGATCCGCGGCGTCTGCCGCCGCAGCCGCGATCCCGCCGGCGTGCTCGCCGTGGTGCGACTCGACGAACGGGCGGCCCGGCAACTCGCCGACGGCCCCCGCGCCGCAAGCGCCCCCCTAAGCAGGGTCCGCCGCGCGGTGCGCGCCCGTGCCGCCCGCGGCACACCACCGGTGGTGGTGGCGCCGGCAACGCTGCGGATCGCGGTCCGCGACGCATTGGCCGGCCATGTGCCCACGGTACGCGTGCTCGCCGACACGGAGATCGCCGAAGAAGAACGGGTCGAGGTGTTCGCAACGATCGGGGTCGAGGAGGGGGTCCGGGCGGCCTGACGCGACCGCGCGGACCGCGGGGACGCCGCGGAACGTCCGACCGCTGACGGCCTGGAAAAAAAGGTTCAAGACCGCGTCCGCCACCCGCCGATGAGGAAGGGTTGCAGGTTCGATGGTCGTCAACGCGAAGGATGCCATGGATGGCAGTTTTTTCACGGAGGATGGTCGTGGCGAACCACTCGGCACCCCAGCTTGCGCCCGAGGAGGTGCAGGAACTGTGGCGGCAATTCAAAGCCGACCAGTCGAACGAGGATCTGCGCAACCGCCTGATCGAGGTCTACCTCCCTCTGGTCAAGTACAACGGAGAGCGGATCTGGTCGCGTCTGCCCGAGGGGGTGGAACTCGACGACCTCGTCTCCGCCGGCACCTTCGGCCTGATGGATGCCATCGACGCCTTCGACATGGCGCGGGGGGTCAAGTTCGAGACCTACTGCGTGCCGCGCATCCGCGGTGCCATGCTCGACGAGCTGCGCACCATGGACTGGGTTCCCCGGCTGGTCCGCTCGAAGGCGAGCAAGCTCAACGAGGCGATCAAGACACTCGAGGCCAAGCTCGGCCGCACCCCCTCCGACGCCGAGGTGGCGGAACAGATGCAGCTCTCGCGCGAGGACTTCGAGAAACTCCTCGTCGAGGCCAACGCCGCCAGCCTGGTCAGCCTCAACAAGAAATGGTGCGAGACCGACAGCTCGAAGGATGTCCGTGAAATCGACATTCTCGAGGACAAGAAGGGGGAAGACCCCACCCGACGGATCCAGAAGGCCGACCTCATGCGGCTGGTGACCAAGGGTCTCAACCGCAACGAGCGCCTGATCATCATCCTCTATTACTACGAGGAGCTGACCATGAAGGAGATCGGGGCCACCCTCGACCTCTCCGAGAGCCGGGTCAGCCAGATGCACAGCGCGATCGTCGAACGGCTGCAGAACCAACTCGAACGGCGCCGGCCTGAGTTCGCCATGTGAGACGGCTCCGACCGCGCGGCATGCTGAACCGGGCAGGCTGCGAGGTTCCGGGGGACAGTCGAAAAAAGAATGCAGTCCGCGACGACAGTTGCCGATGAATCACGATCCCGGGGAAGTCGCGGCCCTGGGTCATGCCGACCGTGGTGAACCACGATCGGTGTCGCCAAAGCGGCATCGCGCGGCAAGAATGGGAGGGTCGGACAGCTCGGACGAATCGATCGAACCGACCCGATGATGGCTCCGTAAGGGGCCGGGGAACGGTGAGAAGGGATTCGCATGCTGTCTGCAAGGAGTGCTGACATGAACATCTTCGGGATCTCGTTCACGCAGGGTGCGGCGGCCGTCAAGGGTGTGGCCGGTGCCGAGGCTGCCCAGGCCGCGGCGGGCCGCGGTGTCAACGCGGTGCACGACTCGGTCACGCTGTCGGTCGATGGCGTGCGGGCCGCCGAGGCGACGTCCGACATTCGCTTCGACCGCGTGGCGGCGATCCGCGCCGAGATCGCTGCGGGTGTCTACGAGACGCCCGAGAAGCTCGATGCGGCCCTCGACCGGCTGCTCGAACGGCTCGGCTGATCACGCCGCCATGGTCTCCACTGGCCGACCCGGCCGGGCGTGGGGCCGCCATGAGGCGCGGTGACGCTACAATCCGTTGACGGGTGTCCGCCGAAGGGCACCCGTCAACGAGGTTGCACCATGCCGACCACAGCCGACTTCTCGCTCGGATCAGTCGACGTGGCCCTCACGCCACGGGAGCGGTTCGCCGAGTTTCTCCAAGCCCGCGGCAAACGGATCACGAAGCAGCGGCAGGCGATCGTGGATCACGTCGCCAGCCGGCACGAGCACTTCGACGCCGAACAGTTGCTCGCGGAACTGCGGCAGACCCCCGTGGGAGCCGGCGCGAGCCGTCCCACCGTCTACCGCACACTCACGGAGATGGTCGAGGCCGGACTCCTCAAAAAGATGGTGCTGGCGGGCCGCAGCGTCTACGAGCACGACTACGGCTATCCCCAGCACGACCATCTCCACTGCACGGCCTGCCAGAAGCTGATCGAGTTCTCGAGCGCGGATGTGGCCTCGATCTGCTCCGCCGTGGCGGCACGGCACCGGTTCTCCGCCCGCAGCCATCGGCTCATCGTCAGCGGGATCTGTGCTGACTGCCGCAGCAGCCGCAGCCGATCGCGTCACCAAGACCGTGTCTGACGGGGCCCACCCGGGCTGCCCCGTCAGACGCGCAGGTCCGAAACCGCCACCCGACGGGGCACCCGGGCGAGTGCCGCCCTCACCGGACCGGCAACGAACTCCACCACCTGCTCGGCGGCCCGACCGGCAAGGCCCGCCGGAGCGAGCGCGGCGTCGAGATCGACCGTGGCGAAGAGCGGATCGCCACGGAGCCGCGCGGCAAGGTCGTTGGCAGCCCCGGCTCGCACGGCCGCGGTGGTGGCATGGCTGTGGCCGCGGAAGGCCTCGTGGAGCTCCTGGCGGTCGCCCCCGGCCTTCGTGCCCGCCATGAGGATCCGCTCCGCCGCCAGATAGGGGAGCCAGGGTTGGAGGTTCCGTGCGATCGCACCGGGCATCACCACCAGCCCACCGGCGATGTTGGTGAACAGCACCAGCTGCGCGTCGGTCGCCAGACAGGCCTGCGGCAGCACGAGGCGCCGCGGCGCGGAGTCGTCGAGGGTCCGCTCGAACCACTGGACGGCAGCCGTCTGCCCGGCGGTCGTCGCCAGCCCCATCACGAACCGCGCCAGCCCGCACATTCGTTCGGCCCGCATCGGATTGCGCTTGTAGGGCATCGCGCTCGAGCCGACCTGCTCGCGCTCGAACGGCTCCTCCAGTTCGCCGGCGGCGGCCGCGAGGCGCAGGTCGTTGCCCGCCTTGTGGGTCGATTCCGACACCCCCGCGAGGACCGCCACGACCTGGGAATCGACCTTGCGGGAGTATGTCTGGCCGGTCACGTCGTATGACCCGTCGAACCCCAGCTTCCGCGACACCATCTCGTCGAGGGCGCGCACCCGGGCGTGATCGCCGTCGAACAGCTCGAGGAAACTCGCCTGGGTGCCCGTGGTGCCCTTGACCCCGCGGGCCCGCAAACGCTGGCGCCGGTGCATCACCTCCTCGAGGTCGAGGACGAGATCGTGGATCCAGAGGCAGATCCGCTTCCCGATCGTGGTCGGCTGCGCCGGCTGGAGATGGGTGAGCCCGAGGCAGACCAGGTCGCGCGTCTCCATCGCCTTCTCGGCCAACGACTCGATCACCATCGCGAGGCGCACCGCGACCAGGTCGAGCGACTCGCGCAGCAGCACGAGATCGGTGTTGTCCGTGACGAAGGCACTCGTCGCGCCGAGGTGGAGGATCGGGCGGGCCGCAGGGCAGTCGTCGCCGTAGGCATGGAGGTGGGCGAAGACATCGTGCCGCATCCGGCGCTCGTAGTCGGCGGCCTTGGCGAAATCGATGCGATCGACGGCCGAGCGCAACTCGGCGAGCTGCGCGGGGGTGATCGGCAGGCCGAGCTCCGCCTCGGCTTCCGCCAGCGCCAGCCAGCAGCGCCGCCAGAGACCGTAGCGGTGGTTGTCGCTCCACAGCCGGGTCATCTCTGCCGACGCATAGCGCGTGGCCAGCGGATTGCTCCACACGTCGTGCCGCTCGCCTTCCCTGCCCGGATCCATCGTCACCTCCCGGCATGCCGCCGTCGCACCACCCACTCCCGACCGCCCCTCACCGTCCCCCGCGGTCGTGCCGCGCCCGGGCCGTCACGTCCGCTGTTGCCTTTCCCGGCGCCCGCCCCGCCAGCCGGCAGAAGAGGGTCTCGAGCGCGAGGCTCGCGCGCGGACCGCGCGATGCCGCCCCCTTGAGCCCCCGATCGAGTTCGTACAGCCACAGCGGCAGGGCCAGCGCCCGCCGCGGTCCGAGCCGCGACAGCGACTCTCGTGCCTGAGCCAGCGCCTTCGGCCACGCCGCCACCCCTGCCGCACGGAGCGCCTCGTCCACCCCCCCGGGCCTCCCGCCACCCGGCGGGAGGGCGAGGAGGCGCGCGGCGGTCGATAGCCGGCGAAGTACCGACGACGCCTGGGCGGCGAGGGCGATCGGGCTCTCCCCCGCCTCGAGCAACTCCGCGAGGCGCCCCAGGGCGACCGGCGCGTCCCCCGCGGCCGCGGCGTCGATCATGCTCCAGGCGGTGCGCTCGCGGGGGCTGCCGGCAGCGTCGTCGACGGCCTCGGGGGGAAGCGGGCCGGTGCCACCGGCGGCGGCCAAGCGGGCCAGGGTCTGGTCGATGCGCCCCAGGTCGCCGGCCAGCCGCTCGAGCAGCAGATCGGCGGTGCCCGCAGCCAGCGCCCGGCCATGGCGCTGCCGCGCCCATTCAGCCAGCCAGCGGGGGAGGTTGTATTTCGGCGGCACCCCCAGATCGATCTGTGCCCCCCGCGCCGACACGGCCTTGGCGAGGCGGGTGTTGGCCGGGAACGAGCGGACCTCGAGGATCACCACCCCCCGGCTGCCGCGGTCACGGCCGGCCAGACCTTCGAGCCGCTCACGGTTTTCCGACACGAAGGCGTCGGCCCCGCGCACCACCGCCACGCGCGTGGCCCCGCCGAACAGTGGCACGGTGGCAGCCTCGTCGAACACGTCACGCGGGTCGGCGAGCGCCTGACCATCGAACTCGCGCCACGCCCAGCCCGCCTCGTCGGCGTCGGGGCAGTAGTGGCGCCGCAGCCGGGCGAGCATCTCGCCGCCGAGGAACGGTTCGTCCCCGGCGAGCACGAGCAATCCGGCGGCACCGGGATTCCACGGTTCCGCTGTCCGGAGGATGTCGAGGGCCAGGGGCACGGCGCGGGCTCCGCGCGGGAGCCGTCTACCACCCGGCCGGCGGCCCCGCAGTGCGGAGTGTAGCCGGTCACGCCATCAGGCGGCGGAGAGGATCGCACCCGGCACGGACGGGGCCGGTCACGGTGCGGCCGGAGGGGTGGAGACCCGCACGCCGCCGAGCTTGCCGACGACCCGGCTCACCGTCGTGGCGACCATGTCGGGGGTCGTGGTCCGGCCAACGTTGCCCGCCGCATCGGTCGCCTCGGCGCGGATGAACACGCGCGGCGGCACCACCCGGTCGGGCTGCCAGCGATGCTCCCCCTGGGCGTCGAGCCCTTCGGCGATCGTTGCCCACGGTCCGTCCACCGACGGGGAATAGACGAGGCGCACTCCGTGCGGCACGAGCAGCTGATCGCGGGCCGCGTAGCGGATGACGACGACGGTCGGACCGCCGGCACGGACCTCCTCGACCTGGATCAACTCCACCGCCGGTGGTTCGTCATCGACACCGATCCAGCCCTCCGGAGCGGCCCCCGAGCGCGGCCCCAGCCCCCCCGCGGACTGCGCAGGGACGATCTCGAGGCGGAATCCATACAGCCCCACCGTCGGCAGGGCGACCTCGATCGGGCTGGTGGCGTCTTCGTCGATCGCCGAGCGCTGCCAGGTGACGCCGCCATCCAGCGTGCTCCACAGCTCGACCTGGAGCGGTCCACTGGCGGGGCGGTCGGCCTCGATCTCGTAGTCCCAGCTGAACCGGCGGCTGTTGACGATGTGGAGTGGTTTACCACGGTATTCCGTCGGTGGTTGCACGACCCGTGGCGCGGCGGCGGGGTTGGTGGCGGCGAACGGAGGCGGCGTGACGAGGGGGCGGTCGGCGGTGGGCACGGCACTCGTGCTCACCGGTCGGAGGAGCACGCTCGGCGGCTCGACGGCACGCCCCGGCACCGGAGGATCGGTGGTGAACCGGGTGGCCGGCTCTGCCGCCCATGCCGATGACGGCTGGCCCGAGGAGGACCGGGCCGGCGGCAACACGGTGAGCGACGGAGCGGGAGACGGCTCGGTGGCCAGCACGGTCGGCGAAGGAGGATCGACCGTGCGCCCCAGCTGGGAGGGCTCGACGGTCGGCAGGCTCTGCGCAGGCAGTGCCGGCACTCCAAGTTCCAGGGCGAGTGCCGTCTGGTCGATGCCCGGATCGGTGCCCTCGAGATGGAACTCCTTCACCGTGCGGTTCCCGCCGGCGTCGGCCACGGCGATCCGGACCGCGAGCGCCTCGACCTTCTCCCCGGCCCACCAGATCTCCTCGCCCACCAGATGGGCGGGCGCCTCCCGGGCGAGGATCCCCTCGGCGGCGATCCGTTTCCACTCGGTGTCGCCCTTGCCCCGGTACGAGAACTCGAGCGAGTCGAGACGCAGCGAGTCGTCGGCTGCGGCATAGCGGCAGACGATTTCGCCATCGTTTCCGCGCCACACGCGGGCCGTCACCCGGGGCCCGGCGGCATCGACCAGCACGCGGAGATCGGGCCCCTCGCCGCCCCGCGCCCGCCCCTGGGCATCGATCGCCCGGAAGCGGAACCAGTACTCACCGTCGGTACTCGCCTTGTAGGTGATCGATGTCGCGGACGGCGCCGCGGACCCCACCTCCTGCCAGGTGGCTCCCAGATCCCGCGAGACCCCGAGTACGACGCGCGTCGCCGCACGGTCGGGCGCCTGCGGCGGAGACACCCGAAAAGGCAGTGCGAACACCGTCTGCTTCGTGCGCACAAGTTCCGGCAGCCGCGGCGGCGGCGGCAGGTCGTCGGCCACGACCGGATGGTTCACCAGCAACACGAGGACCAGGGCGATCCCCCAGCCGGGCCGCCGGGGCAGTGCCGATCGGGAAAGTGCCGATCGGTGGGGTGCAGTGCTGCGGAATGCGGATGCCATGCCCGGAAGGATCGACCGTCGCGGACGGAATGGTCAGCCACCGGCGCCACCGGAGACAAAAGCCCCCCGGTCAGCCCCTCCTCCCGGCGCGACGACGCAGACCGCGGCGACCCGTGAAACTGGGGGAACGGGTGAGACGCGGCGGGAATCATATGGACCCGGGCTGGACGGCCCCCCCATAATCCCGTTGGCCCCCGGGACGGCTCATGGAGCTACGGGGCGAAGCGCCGACTCCATACCGGTCCGGCGCCCGACGACACCCTCCAATCGACCGCACACCCGGCGAGGTGAAGGCCGTGCCCGCCCAGAGCCTTTCCTTCCTCATCACGGCTCTGCTCCTGGCCGCCACGATCGGCGTGGCGATGGCCGCCATCAGCTACGTCCGCAGCCGTTTCCTGGGTGGCGCGTCCGATCATCCGGGTGGGGACGGCACCGCATGGCGCGACAGCCTCCTCGGCTACCGGAATCTGCGCGACAAGGGTGTTCTGAGTGACGACGAATACCGAAAAATAAGAACGCTTGTCGAACCGCATCTGTCGGATCCGTCATCCCGCGAGGATCACGGCCACTGACGACCGCATCCCGGCGACCCGATCGTCGGGCAACGGCACGGCTGGTCCGGCAGCAGACCGATCACCATCCAGTTTCCGCCCCTGAAAAGGTCTGCTCATCCATGCCCAACGGCAAAGACGTCAACAACATCGGCCGCCGTGGCGCCGGTGGGACGACGAAGAAGAACGCCTTCTGCTCGTTCTGCCGCAAGAGCTACCGCGACGTCGGACCGCTCGTCGAAGGTCCGGGTGACGTCTACATCTGCGGCGAGTGCATCGAGCTCTGCCAGTCGATCCTCGACCAAGAGAAGCGCCGCCGGGGCTCCAGCAAGCAACTCTTCACCTCGATCCCCTCGCCGCGGGCGATCGTCTCCCACCTCGATGAATACGTCATCGGGCAGGAGCACGCCAAGCGGGTGCTCGCCGTCGCGGTGCACAGCCACTACAAGCGCCTGACGCTCGGCAGCGAGGCCTCCGACGTCGAGGTGGAGAAGTCGAACATCCTCCTCCTCGGCCCCACCGGGAGCGGCAAGACCCTCCTCGCGCGGACGCTCGCCCGGATCCTCAACGTGCCGTTCGCGATCGGCGATGCGACCACCCTCACCGAGGCGGGCTACGTCGGTGAGGACGTGGAGAACCTGCTGCTCAAGCTGCTCAACGCCGCCGACTTCGACATCGAGGCGGCCCAGCGCGGCGTGCTCTACATCGACGAGATCGACAAGATCGGCAAGACGAGCCAGAATGTCTCGATCACCCGCGACGTGTCGGGAGAGGGCG
>SXGQ01387243.1_pt1 | contig 20942 bp, 16 predicted proteins | sample 3178371 | NCBI WGS metagenome assembly SXGQ01 (sample SAMN11356859, study PRJNA531348) | freshwater metagenome | isolation source: freshwater sample F1-20 | place: China: Fuxian Lake, Yuxi | collected 2017-12-25 | reverse complement strand
TGCTGCTGACCGCCGGAGAGCGTGGCCGGCAGCGCGGTCACGAACGACGCGAGCCCCACGCGGTCGAGCAGTTCGATGGCCCGCGACCGGGCCTCCGCCACGGTGTTTTTCAGGACGGTGCGCGGGGCCAGCGTGACGTTGTCGAGCACCGAGAGATGAGGAAAGAGATTGAACTGTTGAAAGACCATGCCCACGTCCCGCCGCAACGCCTCGAGCACTCCACCGGCATGCGGACCAGGAACAAGCCGGTGGCCGGCGATCGACACCTCGCCGCGTTCGAAACACTCGAGCCCGTTCAGGCACCGCAGCAGCGTGCTCTTGCCGCTGCCGGACGGGCCGACGAGGGCCGTCACGCCCCCTTCCGCGCCCGTCAGGGTCACGGCGTCGAGGACCGGCAGGCCGGACCGGTGTTTCGTCAGTGAGTCGACCGCGATCATGCGATTGTCCCGGCAGTTCTTGCCGCGCTTCGGCGTGGCGCGTCGTCAGGGCGCCGTGCCGGCCGGTCGTTCCACCCGCGGCTCAAACCAGCGGGAAAGCAGCGACAGCGGCCAGCTCATGCAAAGGTAGAGCAGCGCCGTCACCACCGCCAGTTCCACGATCCGGCCCGTGGAGAGGGCGAGCACGCTGTAACGCTTGGTCAGTTCGATCACCGTGATGGCCGAGCAGACGCTCGTGTCCTTGAAGAGCGCGATGAAGTCGCTCGTCACCGGAGGCATCACGATCCGCACCGCCTGGGGCACGAGCACGTGCCGCAGCGCCTGCCACTTGGAGAGCCCGAGCGAGAGGGCGGCCTCGAACTGCCCCAGGGGCACCGCCTTCAGGCCGGCGCGGTAGATCTCCGACTCGTAGGCGGAATAGTTGAGGGCGAGGCCGAGGATCGCGGCCAGGATCGCCGGCAGCGCCAGGCCCACCTTCGGCAACAGAAAGAAGATCGCATAGAGCTGGAGCAACAGCGGCGTGCCGCGCAGCACTTCCACGTAGGCCGTGAGTGGCGGCCTGAGCCACGCCGGTCCGTAGAGCCTGCCCAACGCCACCGCGAGCCCGATCGCGATCGCCAGCGGAAACGACAGGCAGGAGAGGAGGATCGTCATGCCCGCCGACGACAACAGGAGCGGCAGCGTCTGCCGGAACAGTTCGATGAACGACCGCTGCCGGGCCACGGGGATCTCGGCCGCGTCACGGAGCAGGAGCATCTGCTGGCGGCCGGCGAGATCCCAGCGGTCGTAGAGCGACTTGAGCCGGCCGTCGGCGATCAACGTGCCCAGGGCCGCGTCGATCGCCGCTGCCAGCCGCGGCGTGGATCGCGGCGTGAGCACCGTGTAGAAGCCGCCGGCGAACGGCCGATCGACGGTGCGAATGCGGGCGAAGCGGTCGGCGTAGTGGTTGAAGATGCAGTCGTCCATCACCGCCAGATCGAGCACGCTGGTGAGCACCTGCTCGAGCGAATCGAGCGTGCCGTCGTAGCCGACCACCTCCACCTGCAGCTCGCCCCGGGCCCCCCGCGATCGCATCTCCGTCTCGGCGGCCGATCCCGTGAGCACCCCCACCCGCCACGGGCCCGCGGGGCCGGGATCGGCGAGGTCGGCGAAGCTGGCCGGCGGGGCGTCGCGGCGGCCGAGCATCTGCAGTGCGTAGGCAAAATACGGCCGCGAGCAGCCGTAGTCGCGGCGGCGTTCGGGCGTGAGTTCGATGCCGTTGATGACGCAATCGGCCGACTGTTCGAGCAGCAGCGGCAGCCGGTCCCACTGCCCCTGCTGAAACCGCGCCTTCACGCCGAGTTCCCCGGCGATCAACTCCGCGAGGTCCACCTCGAATCCGGTGATCCGCCGCGGGTCGGCGGGATCGGGAAAGACGTGCGGGCCGCCCCCCTCCTGATCGGCCGCCCAGACGAGTTCGCCGCGACGCCGCACCTCATCGAGTTCGGCCCCCTGCACGAGCGACACCGCGCACCAGATCGCCGGCAGGATCCAGGCACGTCCGGCCAGCCGCCGCGTGGGCGGCAGGTGTTTCGCGGACGCAGCCGGCGGGCTCGGAACGCTCATCCCGGCGGCCTCCGCAGGCGGCCGAGGCCGGGCGTTTCCCCGCAGACCGCGGCCAGCCGATCGGCATCGGCACCGAGTCGCTCTCCCTCGTCGAGCCACGCGGTCGTCGCGTCCGCCGCGTCGGCAAAATCGGCGAGCAGCGGATCGACGAGCCGGGCCGCCGGGAGACCGCCGACGAGCGACTCGATGTCGCGGTCGAGTCCCAGCCGCACCAGTGTGAAGATCAGCCATCGCAGGAAGAGCCCCCACAGAACGACCCACACCAGCGCCTCCTGCAGGAAGCCGATGCCCGACACCGGCCGGCCCTCCCAGAGATTGCCGTGAAAGAAGTTCCATCCCGCCCGCACGAGCACCGTCGCGAGCAGCGCGACGAAGAGCCCTTCAAAGACCCCAGGGAGGAGCGGCCGGCCGATCCGGCCGCGACGTTCGGCCACCAGGCGGTCGATGCCGGCGCCGAGCCAGTGGCCCGCACGATCGATGACGTCGGCGGTGATGGCCGGCACGCGGGACGTGTCCAGGCGGGCGCGACCCACGAGCGGTTCTCCGATGGCGGCACGCGACGCGAGGCCGGCGAGGACGCTCCGCGACTGCTCGACCTCCCCGGCTGCCAGGCCGAGCTCTTCAACGGCCTGCCAGCCGCCGTTGCCGGCGGCGGCCGTGGCCGGCTGTCCGGCAAGGAGACGGCCGATGAAGCCGCCGCCGGGGCGGACTCGACTCCAGACCGCGCCGAGCGCCGCGATCAGGTGCAGGAACGTCGCAAACGGGCCGCCGTGCCAGCGGGCCACGAGATCGTCACCGATCAGCCGCTGCCAGGCCGATCTGTTCGCGCGGAGTTTCCCGCCGACCTCGCGACTCAGGATCGCCTCGAGCCGCTTGCGTTCCGACACGACGCCGTGGGCGAGGGCCAGGGCGGGCTCCCTGAACGCCTTCAGTTCGCCCCGCGCCTGACGTGTCAACCAGGCGGCCAGATCGACCGCCCCCGTCCGCCGCACGCGGCGTGCCGCCCGTCCGGCGAGTTCACCGTCGATCGCGTCGAGCAGTTCACGAAACCCGGCGTCGGGCTCGAGCCCCGCGGCCGCACGGGCGGCCGCCTCGACGCCGTCGATCCGGAAGATCCGCGGCACTTCGAACCCCTGTGATTCCAGTTCGCCGCGCCAGTCTGCGCGGATGTCGGGGTCACGGGTGGCGTGCGTCTGCACGAAGAGCAATGGACGGCCCGGCGCGAACGCGGCCACCTCGCGGGCCACGATCCACGAGCGGTATTTCTGCGCCGTCGACACCAGCAGCAGCACGTCACAGGCCGGGAGCACCGACTCGAGCAGGTCGCGGTTGCGGTTGCCCCCGCTCGGACGCGCTTCCCCGCCGTGCGGTGGCGAGTCGTCGAAATCCTGCGTGTCTGGATCGGGGCAGTCAACGAGCACGATGTTGGCGACCGCGGGTGAATCGCTGCGAACGAGCCGGCCCTGCATCGCGTCGAGCGGCAGCCAGGAGACGTCCACGTCGCGGGCGGCGACCACGATCGGATGGACGGTCGTCGGCCGGGCGACGTCGCCGGCAGCCGTGACCTCGCCGCCGGCCAGCGCATTGACGAGCGTGCTCTTGCCCGTGCCGGTGCCGCCGATCACCCCCACGACGAGCACCCTCGAGAGTTCGCGACGGGCCCGGTCGAGCCGGGCCGCGACCGCTTCCCACTCGCTCCTGACGCGGCGGGCCGGGGGCCACTGTGGTCCGGCGACCGACCAGCGGGCCAGTGCGTCGACGAGCAGGTCGAAGGCCACGAAGTCGGGCTCGGCGGGATGTGGATGGATCGATTCGTCGCTGGTCGAGTCCATGTCAGCAACACTCCCGGGAACATTCGACAAGCAGTTGCCGCGCCCGCAGCAACTCGGGCCGCTGGCCCGACACCGCGAGCCGGGCGATCTCCTCCAGGCCGTCACCGAGAACCACGTCGTGAAGTGTCTCGGCGAGGATTTTTCCCCGTTCGGCCGACCAGCCGGCGAACAGTCGCTCGATCAGCGGCCGGATGCCCTTGGATGCGACCGCCACGGCCCCCTCGCCGGCCAGCGGCGCCGCGACCGTCACGCCGAAGTCGATGACGTGGTGCAAGACGCCCGCGGCCGCGGGCACCGCCGCCGCGCCCGCACCGAAGAGCGCGAGCGTCATCACCGGCCGGGCCACCGAGCCGACGGTGAGCCCGGTGAGCACGGCCTTGACCAGACCGGGATTCTCCGCCGCATAGCGGTCGAGTTCATCCCGGACGAACTTTCGGTAGTCGTGCGAGACCAGCGGCAGCGCCGCATGCCGTCGCTCGAGGTCGGCATACCAGGCCGCGCGGTCGGCCGACGCGAGCCGCGGCCCGAGCTTCCCGGCGAGCCGTTCATCGCGTCGGCAGGCGTCGTCGAGCCGGTCGATGAAGTCGGCGAGGGCCCGCTTCAGGGCCTCGAGTTCCACGGTCGCGAAATCCTCCTGCCGCTCCTCCGCCGACCGTCCGATCCCGATCCGCTGGGCAGTCCACGCGATGCCCCGACCGACGACCCGGTAGCCGCCGCTCACGAGGAGGTCCACGCCCGACCGCCGGGGCTCGAGCCACGACCAGATTTCATCCCAGACGATCTGCCGCGGCGCCGCCGGCAGCTCCACCCGGACCCGCCCCTCCCGCTCGAGGAGCTGCTGCGATGCCCGCCAGCCGGCGGCCGCCCGATCGATGCCGTCCAGCCAGGAGGCGAGCCCCCGGCCGGGATCGAGGACGACCCGCATCGCCCCGGCCATCGCCTGCCGCTTGATGCGGTCGAAGTCGCAGCCCGCAAGACGCTCGCCGAGGCCCGCGTGGCCGCCGTCGGGCGTGAGCTCGGCGACGGGATGGAGGGTGATGCCGCCCGCGGCCGCGGCGGCGAAGTCGTGCGGCGCGGCGTAGACGGCCGCCGGCGCGACGCCCGTTTCGGCGGTGAACGTGCCCAGCCATCCGGCGAGCCGGTCCCGCTGCCGCGGCCAGTCGACCATGTTGAAGACGACGAACACCGTCTTGCCCGCCGCGGCGGCGGCCGAGAAGAAGTCGCGGACCGCCGCGTCGTTGTATTTCTGCTGGGTGAGCACCGCCACGATCACGTCGGCGGCGTCGCGGACGAGTTCGGCGCGGTGCCAGTTCTCGCGGAGCGTGCCGTCGATGTCGGGCGTGTCGAGCACGACGAGCCTCGCGGGCTGCGTCCCCCCCGGATCCTCCCGCCAGACAAGCACATCGTTGGCGGCGGCATCGAGCGCGTCTTCCTCGCTCCGCCAGGGCACGGGCCGAAAACCGGGAAAGAGCGCGGCCAGATCGATCCGGCCGGCGACCCCCGCGGCGAGGCTCGCCACCGGATGCAGCGTGCGGGCCGCCTCCGGCACCGAACGGCTGATCTCCGCCCCGACCAGCGTGTTGGTGATCAGGCTCTTGCCGGTGTTCGTGCCGCCGCAGACGGCCGCCACGATCAGCGGCTCCCGGGCCACCTGCGGCCTGAGTTTGCCGAACAGGGAGCCGTGCCAGTCGGTCCCACCCGGCTCGGCGGCGCCGAGGGTCGCCGCCAACGGCGCCAGCCGCTCGACCTGTTCGCAGAGGTCGGCGACGTTGACCGCCCAGGCGGCGAACGACGTTGCGGCGGGCGGAGCATCGGGAACCATCGGTCTGCGGCGACTCCTCTGGGCATTCTGGCGGGCGGTCATTCTGGCGGGCCACCTTGCCGCGTGCCGACGGCCTTTATTGCCGTCGCCATGCCGACGCCCTAGACTCGGGACGGTGTGCGGGGCCAATCCCCGACCAAGTGTGTCTTCCGCGGGATTTCCCCGCAAATCCGCCCTCCGCAGCCCCGCTTCCGCCATGCTCGAACGCCGCCCCGTATTTCCCGGTGTGATTGAAATGAACTACCAGGCCGGCTGGCGGATCGGCTGCAACGTCTACCTCGTCTACGACGACCGGGACTGGGCCCTGATCGACATCGGCTACGAGGAGAGCGTGGACGAGATCATCGAGCTCGTCCGCCAGATGGACTTCCCGCTCTCGCAGTGTCGCGCGCTCGTCGCCACCCACGCCGACGTCGATCACATCCAGGGGCTCGCCAAGGCCAAGGCAATCCTCAAGTCGCCCGTGCTCGCCCACGCGAAGGCCGTACCGTCGCTCGAATCAGGCGACCGGATCAAGACGTTCGCGGAGATCGAGGCCCAGAACGTGCACCTCGAGATGCCGGCCGTGAAGGTTGATCGCATCATCGGCGACGGCGACTCGATCGAGATCGGCGGCCGGTCCCTCGAGGTCTGGCTCACGCCCGGACACACCGACAGCCAGCTCGCCTTCCGCACCGGCAATCTTCTGCTCTCGGGCGACAACATCTACCGCGACGGGTCCGTGGGGGCGATCGACGCCCACCACGGCAGCGACATTCCGTCGTTCATCACGTCGCTCGAGCGGATCGCCGCCAGCGACGTGGAATGGCTGCTCCCCAGCCACGGCCCGATCTTCCGGAAGGATGACCGCCTCCTGGCGGCCACGATCGCCCGCCTCAAGGGCTATCTCAACCTCGCCGACTTCGGCACCTGCGCGCCGCACTGGCCGTTGATGGACGACTGGGACCGAGAGCTCGCCGAGGGCACCTTCCCCGACGCAAAACCCCGCCGGTCCTGAGGGAACGTGACCGCGGGCAGCCCCGCGTGACCCTGCGGGATTTTCCGTGAAGAACGGTCGTAGGGTCGGCCGATATTCCCTCTGAAGCTGGACTCTCAGGGGGAAAATCCGATGACACGGCATCTTGCCGCCGGGGCGCTCACCGCCCTGGCGTTGCTCTGTTTTTCAGCCGCCGACGCGGCCGCCCAACCGCCCGCCGGCGCGGGCACACAGGCCTACGGTCGCCAGTGGGGCAACTCCTACAACGCCCAGGACTGGAACCGGCTCTACCACTATCCCTACGTGTGGTATCCGCAGAACTTCTACCACGACGGCTACATGCAGTCGGCGAACGACCTCTATCACCGCTATCCACAGGAAATGCGGACGCCGGTCTACAACCGCGACTGGCACAACGAATACCCGAAGTCGCGCCGCTACCACCACGGCCACCACTTCAATCTGGACGTGTTCTGAATTGAGCGCCCTCCGGGCCATCCATGGCCCCGGAGGGCTTTTGTCGGGCGGGGCGAAGCCGAGGTTCGCCGCGCCCGCCCGGCCGCCATCACGGCGGCCGTCGAAGATGCCCACTCGCCGACACCCGGGCCACCGTTGGGCCGGAGGGCTTTGGGCCGCAAGGCGATCGAGCGAACCGCCGCGCCGGCCGAATCAGGCCGCGGGAGGGGGTGCCCATGCCCCGCGAGCCGGCGTATGCAGACAAGCGAAGCAAGGATTGCGCAGCGCCGTCTGCATCCGAGTGAGCGGAGGGCACGATGCCCGCAGCGAACGTCCGGCGACGGGGCGTGGGCACCCCCGACCCACGCAACGGGTGACTTCCGCCACCCTCGAAAAAATGCGGCTGTCGAACCGCGGCCAAGGCGTGAGCAGCGAGCTCATTGGCCAGTTGCACGTGCATGACGTGCTCGATGCTCCCCGCGCCAGCGTCCCGCTGGCGGCGCTGAAACATCGCTCACGAACCACCGGCCCCGTTCGTCACTCCACCTTCATCCAGAAGGGGGCGGCCGCAAACCAGGCGATCGTCGAGACGAGCATGATCGCCTTCACCGTGTCGAGCGGGAAAGCCGGCGACGCTCCCTGCCCTGCGGCGATGGATTGAATCATGAACACTGCCGGCGGCACGATCGTGCCGGCCAGCGCGAGGAGCCCGACCGTTGTGGCGGCCATCTTCATGGTGTGATGTCTCCTTGGCTCAGGGGTTCAGACGCGTACCGGAATGGCCTCGCGGGCGGCCATCTTCGAGAGCACGATGTAAATGAGGCCGCAGGCGATCGTGCAGGGCAGCGGCAGGTACGAGGCAAACACCCCCTGCGTCTTGTAGAGCCACATCGCCACGGCCACCGGCACGAGCCACGCCATCAGAACGCTGACATTGAACGCCGAGCCGCTGCGTTCGGCCGGATCCCGCGGAATGCCGAACGTGTCGGCGAAGAAGTGATCCACCACGATGATTCCGCCGATCGGGGCGAGGATCGTGCCGTAGATGCCCACGAAGTCGAGCAGGTTCATCGCAAAGGCGGGGAAAATGCCCGCCGCAATGCAAAGTCCGCCCGCCAGCATCGTGGCCGCGGCGCGACCGATGCCCGGGATCATCGCCTGGAAGGCCAGGCCGGCCCGGTAGATCGTGGGGTTGGCCGTCGTCCAGCCGGCAATGATCACACAGATGAGGCCGGCCCGGCCGACGGCGTCATTCACCATCGTGCCGGGATCCTTGCCCACCTGCGGATCGACACCATGCCGTCGCACCCAATAGATGAGCAGCAGGGCCGCGCAGATCCACGCGATATAGTGCCCGAGAAACATCCCCGAACCGCTCGCCCAGCCGGCACTGGGCTTCCTGGCAAACCGCAGCACCGAGAGGTCGGCCATGCCGATGTGCATCGCCGCGTTGCAGAACCAGGCGAAGAACACGATGCCGAGGAAGGAGATCGATTGCTGCGTGCCCTCGGCCGGAGTCAGGAGGGCCCAGAGATCGGCCGTGCCGAGCCGGCCGAGCGTGACCATCGCGCAGGCCACGAACACGAGAAACATCCAGGGTGCGGCGTAGTGCCCCACCTGGGCGACCACGCCGTAGCCCTTGAGCGCCACGAGCGTCATCGCCAACCCGATCACGACGCAGGAGACGATCCAGGCCGGACCGGTCGGCATGGTGGACTGGAAGGTCGGCATCTCGATCGTGCCGGCGGGAAAAAACGGTCCCACCGCCGTGGCCGAGACCGTGATCATCGAGCCGGCGAGAAAACAGAAAAGCAGGCCATTGGCCAGGTTGTAGAGCTTCACCAGCAGGCCACCGGCAATCTTTTCCAGCTTGTAATAAAGCGTGAGCCGCTCGTCGCAGGCGATCGCGGCGGTGAGATACCGCCAGGTGAGCACGGCCAGGAGATTGCCGATGAACAGGCCGACGAGAAGGCTGAAGGCGTCGGCGCCCCACTTCACGAACAGCGGGCCGATCATGAACTCGGTGCCGGCGGTATGTTCGCCGGCATACATGCCCCAGAAGGCGCTGGGCCCCTTGAGGGCCTTCTGTGGCACCCGCCGCCGTTCATACTCGGAACCCGCGTCGTGCTCGAGTTCCTCGACGTCCTTCATCAGTTCGCTCATGTCCGCTTCCCCGTGACGAGTTTCTCGTACTTCCGCACGTCGTCGAGCCAAGCCTCGCCGACCGGCACGTTCCTGGCGTGGCAGTAGTGGTCCCAGACCGCCCCGAAGGGCAGGCTCTTGGCCTCCTCCTGCAAGGCGAGCCGGGCCGTGAGGTCGCCCTCCTTCTCGGCCTTGCGGATCGCCGGCGGCTCCAGCAGCGCGATCAAAAGCGCGCGGAGCATGTTTCGCGTGCCGATCGCCCAGGCGGCGATCCGGTTGATGCTCGCGTCGAAATAGTCGAGGCCGATGTGCACCCGCGCCGGGTCGCCGCAGGCGACGATCTCGCGGGCGATCGCCAGGAGGTCGTCGGTCAGCGTCACCACGTGATCGCTGTCCCAGCGAACGCCGCGGCTCACATGCAGGAGGATTTCCGGCAGGTAGACAAGCACGCTCGAGATCTTGTCGGAGATGCTCTCGGTGGGGTGGTAGTGGCCCGCATCGAGGCAGAGCAGTTTCTTTCGCGTGACGCAGTAGCCCAGGTAAAACTCACTCGATCCGACCGTGCAGCTCTCGCTGCCGATCCCGAAGAGCTTCGGCTCGACCGCGTCGAGGTTGTATTTCGGGGAGAGCGGCTTCTCGAACACGGCGTCAAGCGATTCGGCCAGACGCTCGCGCGGCGCGAGCCGGTCGGCGGGCGTGTCTTTGAAGCCGTCCGGCACCCAGACATTCGTCACGCAGGGGGTGCCCAGCGCCTTGCCCATCGCCGCGCCGATCTCGCGCGAACGGCGGCAGTGCTCGATCCAAAACTTCCGGATTCCACGGTCGGCATGGGAGAGGGTGAAGCCGTCGGCGGCCTTGGGGTGCGAAAAGCAGGTCGGGTTGAAGTCGAGCCCCACCCCGCGGCTCTTGGCCCACGAGATCCAGTTGGCGAAGTGCGCGGCGTCGATCTGGTCGCGATCGACCTTCTTGCCGCCGAACTCGCCATAGAAGGCATGGAGATTGAGCCGGTGCTTCCCCGGAATGACCGCGAGCGCCGCGTCGAGGTCGCCTCGCAACTCGTCCGGCGTGCGGGCCCGGCCGGGATAGTTGCCGGTGACGGCGAGTCCGCCGCCCACCGTGCCGCCCTGGTTCTCGAATCCGCCCACGTCGTCTCCCTGCCAGCAATGGAGCGAGACGGGTATCTTCGCGAGGGCCGCGCACGCCTTCTCGACGTTGACGCCGAGGGCGTCGTACCGCTCACGGGCGAGTTTGTAGGAGGCCTCGATCTGTTTCGCTGTGGGCATGCGTGCTCGCTCGGGGGGGTCGGGTGTCCTGAACGTCGTCGAGTGTCGTGAACAAGGATCGGAACCGCCGCAGCCGTTCATCCCGCCTGCCCTGCGACCCGCGGCATGATTCTGCCTTCAAGCGGGTGAAAATCCAACGGCACCCCGCCCAGACCGCTCATGGGCCGCAGTCCCGGCACGGGGGCAATCGGTCGGCTGACCGCTCGTTTTCGCCTCGGGCCGGCAGGGGGCCCCCCGAAGGTCCCGGAATCTTTGGTTCTCCGGCGGATGAATCGCCTTGCGACCGGGAGGGGATGATTGTGGTATCGCCACCGACCGGGCTATCCTCGAAGGATCCCGTGGCAGGCAGACCTTGGAACAGGTCTGCCTGGGCACGACGCGACGACCATCCACCGCGGAAAACCCCGGCGTTTCCCCCGATCGATCGAGTGGGCAGGCGTCATGGATGACTTTGTCCGCGGACAGCGAGAGAGATGCCGATCTCCCTGGTGCACCCTCCCGGGCGTGTGTGGCACATGATCATCCGGTCGCCGTTCATCCCGTGGGTCGCCGTGCTCGTCACGCTGGCGGCGTCCGCCGGCCGCGCCGATCCCGCGCTGGCGGCGTCCGCCGGCCGCGCCGATCCCGCGCTGCCCGAGGAGTCCACCAGCACCGCCACCGGGATGTCGTTCGTGCTCGTGCCGGCCGGGGAGTTCGAGATGGGTTCGCCGCCAGGGGAGCGTGGCCGTCAGCCGGACGAGACGCCGCGACGAATCACGATCACGCGGCCGTTCTATCTCGGAGTGCACGAGGTCACACAGGACGAATACGCGGAGGTCATGGAGCGGAACCCCTCCTCGTTCGCGGCCACGGGCGAGGGGAGGGAGCGGGTCGCCGGGCGGGAGACGGGGCGTCACCCCGTGGAGCGGATTTCCTGCTTCGACGCGATCGAGTTCTGCAATCGGCTGGGCGCGAGGGACGGCTACGCCCCCGCCTACCGGCTCGACGACGTGGGGCGTCGCGAGGATGGGTCGATCGAGCGGGCCGACGTGGTCGTGCTCGGCGGCGACGGCTACCGGCTGCCGACCGAGGCAGAATGGGAATACGCCTGCCGGGCCGGGACCACGACGCCATTCCACTATGGCGACCTGACCGGGCGGAAGGACGCGAACTGCCAGCCGTCGATGGAGGCAGGAATGTACGGCGAGCAAAAGCCTTGGCAGGACCTCGCCCGGACTGCGGCCGTGGGATCCTATCCGGCGAATGCCTGGGGCCTGCATGACATGCATGGCAACGTGGCCGAGTGGTGCTGGGAGTGGTCCGGGGAACGGCCCGCCGCCGCCCTCCCGGGGCCGCGGGGAGGAGACCACGAACTGGCCCGCGGCGGCTCGTGGCTCACCAACGAACTCCGCTGCCGAGCGGCCAGCCGGTTCTTCCGTGTCCCCGGCGAGCGGTCCTATGAAACGGGCTTCCGTGTGGCCCGCACCCCTTCGCCATGAGGTCGCCACCGCGGACGAAGGCTCGCCGGGCCGCCGGGCCGCTGCTGACGCTGGTCGCCGTGGTCGTGACGGCCCGGTGCGCTGATTGCCGCTGCGAGGAGGATGTGTCCTGGTCCTTCAAGGATCACAACCTCGTGTTCGTGAGCTTTGACGCCCTCCAGGCCGCCCATGTCGGCTGCCTGGGCAACCCGCGCACGGTGACGCCCACGATCGATTCGCTGGCGCGTGAGGGGGTGAGTTTCACGCAGGCGCGGGCGGTGGCGTCGTGGACGGTGCCCTCGACGATGTCGTGGTTCACCGGCGTCTATCCCTCCGAGCACCGGATGACGAACAAGTTCGCGGCTTACGGCCCCAACGAGCGGCGACTGGCCACCCTCAGGGAGCGGGCCCCGCAGCTCGCCACGCTGGCCGAAGTCCTCCGCGGTGCCGGCTACGCCACGGGCGGATTCACCGGCAACGCGGGCGTGAGCGGCGGCTTCGGCTACGAGCAGGGCTTCGACGTCTACTTCCACGAGAAGAACACGTTCGGCAGCCTGGAGCGGAGCGTGCCCGAGGCCCTCGTCTGGCTGCGGGCCAATCGGCACCGCCGGTTCTTCCTGTTCCTGCACGGCTACGACGTGCATGGCCAGAGCATGCCCGCCGACGGCTACGACTACCGCTTCGTCGATCCCGACTACGACCGGCGGTTCACGGGCTCGGTGGTCGAACAGGAGATGCTGCGGGAGGAGGGGCTCGACCGGGGGCGGCTCACGCTCCGCGACGCCGACGTGCGGTTCTGGCGGGCGATCTACGACGAGAAGGTGAACCGCGCCGATGCCTGCTTCGGTCGCTTCCTCGAGGAGTTCGAGCGGCTCGGGCTCACCGACAAGACGGTGTTCGTGATCAGCTCGGATCACGGCACCGAGCTCTACGAGCACCGCCGGTTTGACCACGGCTTCACGCTCTACGACGAGCTGCTCCGGGTGCCGCTGGTCGTGCGGCTGCCCGGACCTGCCCGCGGCCGGGTCGTCACCGACAGGGTCAGCAGCATCGACGTGATGCCGACGATCATCGACCTTCTCGACGTCGATGCTCCCGCGGGGCTGCGGCGGCAGCTGCGGGGCACGAGCCTCGTGCCCGCGATGCGCGGCGAGCCGGCCCGCCGTGACTGCTTCGCCGAGACCGACTACCGGGAATACACCTACAAGCGGTGCATCGTCACGCCCGATGGCTGGAAGCTCGTGTGCACGATGGAGACCGGCGTCCGCGAACTCTTCGACCTCACTGCCGATCCCGGCGAAACCCGCGACCTCTCGGCGGCGGAGCCCGCACGGGTCGAGGAACTCCGCCGCCGGCTCTACGGCCGGTTCCGCGAGATCGGCGCCGACCTCGAGTCGCGGCCCTGGAGAGTGGGCCTCAATCCGGTCTACAGTTCGCAGGGCCGTGATCCGGCCCCCGCACCGTGAGGACCGCTCGAGATGCCACGTCCCGGGAATGCCATCGGCCGCGGCGACCTGCCCACGAAGCAGTGCCCCGTCTGCGGGAGGCCCTTCGCCTGGCGGAAGAAGTGGCGGCGCGACTGGGAACGCGTGATCTACTGCAGCGAACGCTGCCGTCGGCGTGGCTCCGGGGCGAAGAAGGAGACACCGTCATGACGGCCGGATCGCTCTGCCGCCGAGGTGCCGCTGATCGGACACGTCGCCGCGGAAGCCACGCGATAGACTCACCGGCATGAGCCAGAAACGACCGCCCCGCCACGAAGCCTTCGATGACGAGCGGAAGGCCGCCCGCTGGTGGCTCGACAACGTCTACGCCGGCGATGACGCCGTGCAGCTCACGCCCCGGGCCGTGATCACCGGGATGCTGATCGGCGGGCTGATGTCGGTGTCGAACCTCTACGTGGGCCTCAAGACCGGCTGGGGGCTCGGCGTCACGATCACCGCGAGCATCATCGCCTACGCCGTCTTCAAACTGCTCGAGCAGCTCGGCGCCCGTCCCTTCTCCACGCTCGAAAACTACACCATGAGCAGCGCCGCCAGCGCCGCGGGCTACATGTCGAGCGCGGGCCTCGTGTCGGCGATTCCCGCGCTCTACCTCACCACGGGCCGCATGCTCGAGTGGTGGGAGATCGGACTCTGGCTCGCCGCGCTCTCGATGCTCGGCGTGTTCATGGCGATCCCGCTCAAGCGGCAGCTGATCAACATCGACCAGCTTCCCTTTCCTTCCGGCATCGCCACCGCCGAGACGCTCACGAGCATGCACAGCGAGGGGGGAGAGGCGGTGGTGAAGGCCCGATCGCTCTTCGCGGCGGCCCTCCTCGGAGCCGTCGTGGCCCTGTGGCGGGATTTGGTCGGCGGCATCAAGGCGGTCGCCGGCTGGGCGATCCCGAGCGAGATCCCCTTCGGCCCCGGCGGCCTCGCCCGCGACCTGCTCACCAAATACACGATCGGCATCGAGGGCTCCCTGATCATGGTCGCCGCCGGGGCGATCATGGGGCTGCGGGTGGCCGCGTCGATGCTCGTGGGCTCGATCCTCTTCTACGGGATCATCGGCCCGATCCTGGTGGAGCGGGGCATCGCCCAGCCCGGCTACCGCGGCATCGTGTCGTGGGTGCTCTGGCCCTCCACGGCGATGATGGTGGCGTCGGGCCTCTTGTCCTTCGCGCTCAAGTGGAAGACCGTGCTGCGGGCCTTCGGGGGTCTCGGCCGGCTCGTCGGGGGCGCGGCGGCCGACCACCACGACGACCCGCTCGACCGCGTCGAGGTGCCGTCGAGCTGGTTCGTGGCCGGCACGCTCACCGCCGGCACCGCCTGCGTGATCCTCGGCCACTGGCTCTTCGACATCACCTGGTGGATGGGCATCCTCGCGGTGCTCGTCACGTTCTTCCTGTCGATCGTCGCGGCCCGGGCCACCGGCGAGACCGACATCACCCCGATCGGCGCGATGGGGAAGATCACGCAGCTGATGTACGGCGTGGTGGCCCCGCAGAACATCACCACGAATCTGATGACCGCCTCGATCACCTCGGGGGCGGCCTCCCACGCGGCCGACCTGCTCACCGACCTGAAGAGCGGCTACCTCCTCGGCGGCAATCCCCGGAAGCAGACGATTTCGCAGTTGTTCGGCGTGATCGCCGGCACGATCGTGTCGGTGCCGGCCTATCTCTTCGTGGTGCAGCGCGACCCGGCGAGGCTCGGCACCGAGGCGCTGCCCGCGCCGTCGGCGAAGGTCTGGGCGGGTGTCGCCGAACTGCTCGCCAAGGGGATCGACGCGCTGCCCGCAGGGGCGCTCGCGGCGATCGCCGTCGGCGCCGCGATCGGCATCGCCCTCACACTGCTCGAGGAGCTCGGGCCGAAGGCGTGGCGGCCCTGGCTCCCCTCGACCACGGGCCTGGGGATCGCCGGCGTGATCCCGGCCTTCAACTCGTTCGCGATGTTCGCCGGGGCGCTCGTCGCCTGGCTTTTCGCGCGGGCCCGGCCGAAGGCCGCCGAGACCTACACGGTGCCGGTGTCGAGCGGCCTGATCGCGGGGGAGAGCCTGATGGGCGTGGCGATCATCCTCGTGCTCGAGATCATGAAGGCCTTCGGCGCGGGCTGACGAAACACCCACTTCCCGCACTGCAGCCGAGTGATGACGTCGATCCCTGCGCTGAGGAAAATCCTCAAGCCGCCGAGTCGATCATGCTGCCGTTGCACCAAATGCGAACACTCCGCATTCGTGCCAACGCAAGGGATTCCGGGGAAATCGCGTCGCACGCCACGAGTGCAATCGCGGTGAGCCCCGCCTTCCGTAACGTGGCGGCGCGACGCTCCGCCCGCACGATGTCATCCGCATCGCCGGTGGACGAAACCTCCACCACGACATAGGCGCGACTTCCGTCCACGATCCCTTCGGCGATGGCATCCGCCCGCAGCAGGTCATCCGCATCGCGATCGTCGACGACCTTCTCGATGGCGTCGAGGAGTTCGTCGTTTGCGATCAGCCTGCCACGCCGCAGAAACCTGCCCAGATACGCCGTGAGTCGATCCCGAAACTGCAGCTCGAACGTCCGGCCGACGACGGCATCCGTGCGGATCGTGAGCCGCTGCAGGGCGACAGCCACATCCGCCTGTACGACTGCGAGCTTCGTCTGCGCCTCGGCAAGCTCGGAAACCTTGCTCTCCGTACGGGCCTGCGCCTCGGCAAGCTCGGAAACCTTGCTCTCCGTGCGGGCCTGCGCCTCGGCAAGCTCGGAAACCTTGCTCTCGGTGCGGGCCTGTGCTTGAACAAGCTCGGAAACCTTGCTCTCCGTGCGGGCCTGTGCCGCGGCAAGCTCGGAAACCTTGCTCTCGGTGCGGGCCTGTGCCAACGTCAGCCTCTCTTGCCCCGCGGCAAGCTCGCCAACCTTCCCTTCCGTGCGCTCCTGCGCCTCGGCGAGCCGACCGAGCGCCGTGTCCAGCCGCGCCACGTTGGCATCCATGGAGTCGCGGAGAATGCGAAAATCTTCCTTGGTGACGGCGTTTCTCAGCTCCTCGAACATCGTCCCGAGCGTGTGGGCCAGCGACTTGGCCGCAGGCTCCCCCAAGAAACCCTTGAACTCCTCGTAGATTTGGAACGTGTTCATCGATCACGCCTCCGCCAGCACACCGCACCGCCACCAACAAGGAAGTGTACAGGCGTTTATACGGAGCGTCAAGGCGGCGAGGCCGCGGGGCGATTCGGAAGGCTCGACGGTGCCGCAAGGCGGAGGCCGCCAGTTGAGCGTGACTGCCGGCGAAGGCCCGGTTGACGATGCCTGATCCGGTGAAGCGAAAACCCCTGCTCGTGGGCTGGGACTCGGCCGACTGGAAGATCATCCAGCCGCTGATCGACTCCGGCGCTATGCCGGGCATCCAGCGGAGCGTAAAGGTGGCTTCGCGCAGTGCTGCGACGAACGTCTCGTATGGGGCTTTCGAGGCAAACACCAGATTGAACGCGGCCCCTTGGGGTTGCTTGGCAGGACGCTGACCGCCTGGTTGGCTCGGGGCAGCCCATGCCACGTCGCCGGACGTTCGCCTCGGCCTTCGTGGCCTCGGCTCACTCGGATGCCGCCTGCGCTTCGCCATCCTGGCTTCGCTTGGCGGCATACGCCGGCTCGCGGGGCATGGGCCGCCCCTCGCTGACTTCGAACCCGTCGGCGCGGCCGATTCGTCCCTGCCGGCGCCCGTTTCGTCCCTGCCCGCGCTCGTTTCGTCACTTTCCGCAGTCGTGGCATTGAACGACGGCTTACATTCCGCTGCCGCCCCGTGGTGACGTTCTGCTCCACCAACCGAAAGGTGACCGATGCCCTCTTCGCTGCCGTCTTCAACAACGACCACGCCGCGTTCGCGGATGTCTCGTCAGCAGATGCGAGTGGCCCGGCGATCCGCCGTGCGGCTCGGGGGCTATCTCGCCACCGGCTTGGGGGCGTCCGTGCTCGGCACAGCCACGACCGAAGCCGCCGTCGTGAATCTGAACCTCGGCCCCACGGGATTCAATCTGCAAGGCATCAACGCGGGAGTGACCGCCGGCACCTACCAACTCGTGTTCAACTTTCCCTTCGCGGGACCAGACATGAGTGTCTACAACGGCTATAACACGACTTTTGGTTTTGGAGTCGGCCCCGGCGGGGGCCTGGGTATTGCGGCAAGTGCGCCACAAAGGCCGACGAACTTTGGTCCGTCCACCACCGTGGGCAACACCGCCACATTCGACACTTCACCTTACACAAGCGTCTTCCGCCGGGGCCCTTCCGTGTCGCCCGACTTTGGGGCGAACAGCTACCTCGGGTTCCGTGCGACGAGCGGTTCGAATAGCTACTACGGGTACATGGAGGTGACGTGGTCAGCGACTGCAGATCAGTTCGAGCTGCTGTCCGCCGCCTACGAGTCGACCCCGAATACGCCGATCGTCACTCCCGCGGCGGTGCCCGAGCCGTCGGCGATCGCCGCGGCTGGCATGGCCGCGTTGGCCATGGGTGCGGGTGCGATTCGCCGGGCTCGACGGTCCCGCAAGGCGGAGGCCGCCGGTTGAGCGTGACCGTCGGCCAAGGCCCGATGGGCGATACCTGATCCGGTGAATCAAAAACTCCTGCTCGTGGGCTGGGACTCGGCCGACTGGAAGATCATCCAGCCGCTGATCGACTCCGGCGCCATGCCGGGCATCGGCCGGATCGTCGAAGAGGGCGCGAGCGGCAACCTCACCACGCTCGAGCCGCAGCTCTCGCCGATGCTCTGGACGAGCATCGCCACGGGCAAGATGGCCTACCACCACGGCGTGCCGGGATTCACGGAAGTGGACCCCGGCACCGGCCGCGTGGTGCCCGTGTCGGCCGCCACGCGGAAGTGCCGCACGCTCTGGGAGATCCTCGGCGACCGGGGCCTGCGGAGCCACGTGATCTCCTGGTTCGCCACCCACGGCGAGCGGGATCTCGACGGCTGCATGGTGTCGAACATGTTCGGCCACGTGCCGAACGTGAAGCCCGACACCGACCCGGCCGACTGGCCGCCCCCGCCACCGGGCACCTACTGGCCCGAGTCGCTCGCTGCCGCGATGAACGACCTGCGGGTGAGCCCGCACGACCTCGATCCCGAGGAGGTGATCCGCCTCTTCGTGCCCGAGGCCCACACGGTCGATCAGGCGAAGGACCAGCGGCTCTGGATGCTCGCCGGGAAGCTCGCCGAGGCCTTCTCCGTGCACGAGGCGGTCACGCACGTGCTCACGAGCGATCCCGACTGGAACCTCTGCGCCGTCTACTACCGCACGATCGACGAGATCAGCCACATGTTCATGCCCTACCATCCACCGCGGATGGCGGGCATCCCCGAGGCCGACTTCGAACTCTATCGGCACGTCGTCACCGGCATCTACCGGCTACACGATCTGTTTCTGCAGCGGCTCGTGCAGCTCGCCGGCCCCGACGCGACCGTGATGGTGGTCTCCGATCACGGCTTCCACTCCGATCACCTGCGGCCGAAGTTCACGCCTCGGGTGCCCGCGGGCATCACCGTCTGGCACCGGCCGCAGGGCGTGTTCGCGGCCGCAGGCCCCGGCTTCAAGCGCGACCAACTCGTGTTCGGCGCCCGGCTGCTCGACGTGGCCCCCACGATCCTCCACTTCTTCGGCCTGCCGGTCGGGGCCGACATGGAGGGCCGGGTGCTCGAGGATGCCTTCGAGACGCGGCGGCCCGTGGAGACCGTGCCCACCTGGGAACTGGCCAATGCCCCGCGGCGCGAGCGGACCGGGCTCGACGCCGAGGCCGACAAGGCCCTGCTCGAGCAGTTCGTGGCCCTCGGCTACATCGAGGAGATGCCCGACGACCCCGGGCAGGCGGCCGCCGAGACGAACCGCGAGAACGACTGGAACATGGCCCGGGCGCTGATGCACGGGCAGCGATTCGAGGAGGCCCTGCCCTTGCTCGAGTCGTGCTTCCACGCCGCACCGTACCGCGCCGACGTGGCGCAGGTGCTCGCCACCTGTCAGATGCAGCTCGGTCTGCTCGACCAGGCCGACGCCACGATCGACCGGGCCCGCGAGACGTTTGGCCGCACCGAGCAGGCCGACCTTGTGAAGGCGTCGATCGCAATCCAGAAGGACGACTTTCATGCGGCCCTAAAGGCCCTCGACCGCGTGCGGCAGAAGATGCCCGACGAGCCGCAGCTGCTGCTCATGCTCGGCCGGTGCCACGCCGCCCTCCACCGCTGGCCAGACGCCGAGGATGCCGTCGCTCGGCTCCTCGTGGCCGACCCGCATTCGCCGCAGGGCCATCTGCTGCTCACGCGGATCCGGCTCCATACGAACCGCGCCGCCGAAGCGGCGGATTCCGCCCTCGACGCGATCGGCCTGCAATACGGCAACCCGCGTGGCCACTTCCTCCTCGGCATGGCCCTCGCGCAGGACGAGCGGCTGGAAGAGGCGGTCCGTCCGCTCACCAACTGCCTCCAGCTGGCACCGGAGTTTCTTCAGGCCCGGAGGCTCCTGAGCCGCGTCTACCGCCGGCTCGGGCGGCCCGCGGAGGCGGCAGTGGAGGAGGCCCAGAGCTTCGAGACGATGCGGCGGGTGCGCGAGCGGCAGCGGGTCCGCGAGGCCGATGTCCGCGCGGCGGCCGAGGCCCGGGCGGCGGTGCGGGCGGAGCAGGATCGCCTTGTGCAGGCCGACGCGGACCGGAAGGCCGCCGAACTCGCCGCGATCGAGCCGCTCGACCTGCTCGTGGTGTCGGGCCTGCCGCGGTCGGGCACGTCGCTGATGATGCAGATGCTCCGTGCCGGCGGCATCGAGCCGATGACCGATGGCACCCGCAAGCCCGACGACGACAACCCCGAGGGCTACTGGGAGTGGGAAGACGTGAAGAAACTCCCGAAGAACCCGCGGCTCATCGAGCAGGCGGCCGGCAAGGCCGTGAAGGTGATCTCGGCCCTGCTGCCGAGCCTCCCGCCGCCCCACCGCTACACCGTGATCTACATGGTGCGGCCCGTGGAGCAGGTGGTCGATTCCCAGTGGGCGATGCTCGCCCGGCAGGGGCAGAATCCAAAATCGGAGAAGCGGCACCTCGTCGAGGTGCAGGAGCACCACAGCCGCCAGATCCGCGCCGCGCTCGCCGCGAGCGACCGGGTCACGCTCGTGGAGGTGTCGTATCCCGACCTCGTGGCCGATCCGGCCCCGGTGATCGCCCGGCTCGCGGAAGTCCTCGCGGGCCGCTTCCAGGCATCACCAGCGGTGGCCGCGTGCGTGAAGCCGGCCCTGCATCGCAACCGCTGAGCGGCACCGATTGACGATGCTCCACGCAGTCTCGTATGACTGCTGCAAGCCGCTCCGGAGTGGAGCCGGCTTCGTGTCCGGGCGATCAGCGCAGCATCGCCCGGCGTCTCCAGGAGGCGATCATAACGAAGCCCCCGGTGTATGCGGCCATCGATGGCCCCATCGTGATGATCGGCTT
>SXGQ01063648.1_pt1 | contig 20959 bp, 11 predicted proteins | sample 3178371 | NCBI WGS metagenome assembly SXGQ01 (sample SAMN11356859, study PRJNA531348) | freshwater metagenome | isolation source: freshwater sample F1-20 | place: China: Fuxian Lake, Yuxi | collected 2017-12-25 | reverse complement strand
GCCTCCGGCCTGTCGATGCCGCTCGGCTTCAAGAACGGCACTGACGGCACTCTCCAGGCGGCGGTGAACGCGATCCGCGCGGCTTCGCAGCCGCAGACTTTCCTCGGCATCAACCTCGACGGTAGCGCCTCGGCGGTCGTGACCCGGGGCAACCCCGCTTGCCATGTGGTGCTGCGCGGCGGCGCCGCGGGCCCGAACTACTCCCCCGCCCACATCGCGCAGGTGGAAGCGGCACTGGCCAAGGCCGGCCTCGCCCGCTCCGTCGTCGTCGACTGCTCCCACGACAACTCGGCGAAGAAACCGGAGCTGCAGCCCGACGTTCTTCGCGCCGTGATGGATCAAGTCGCGGCCGGCAACGCCTCCATCATGGGCGCGATGATCGAGAGTAACCTCGCCGCCGGCAACCAGCCCTTCCCCCAGCCCAAGGAGAAGCTCCTCCGCGGCGTGAGCATCACCGACGGCTGCATCGACTGGACCACGACCGAGGCGCTCATCCGCGAACTGCACACCCGCCTCGCCCCGCGTTTCGCGTGACGACGACGATTAGCTCAGCCGCACGCGGTCCCCATTTTGTCTTAACAATCCAACCGCCCCTGATTTCCGCCGTGAGTTCCGCGCGTCCCGCGCGCTAGACCTTTCCCACTATGAAGACCCCCATCCGTGTCGCAGTCACTGGCGCCGCCGGCCAGATCGGTTACTCGCTCCTGTTCCGCATCGCCTCGGGCGCGATGTTCGGCCCCGACCAGCCGGTCATCCTCCAGCTCATCGAGGCCCCGGTCGAGAAGGCCCTCAAGGCCCTGGAAGGCGTCGCCATGGAGCTCGACGACTGCGCCTTCCCGCTGCTCAAGGGTATCGTCCAGACCTCGGACGCCTCCGTTGGTTTCAAGGACGCCAACTGGTGCCTGCTCGTCGGCGCCAAGCCGCGCGGTCCCGGCATGGAGCGCGCCGATCTCCTCAAGGACAACGGCAAGATCTTCATCGAGCAGGGCCGCATCATTGACGCCGTGGCCGCGGCCGACGCCCGCGTCGCCGTCGTCGGGAACCCCGCCAACACCAATTGCATGATCGCCGCCTCGCAGGCGAAGCGCCTGCCCGCCGAGCGCTTCACCGCCATGGTGCGCCTCGACCAGAACCGCGCCCAGACCCAGCTGGCGAAGAAGGCCGGCGTCGATCTCACGACGGTGAAGGACATCTTCATCTACGGTAACCACAGCCCCACGATGTTCCCGGCGTTCGCGCAGGCCACGATCGGCGGCCGCCCCGCGACCTCGGTGATCACTGACACCGCGTGGCTGCAGGGACCGTTCTGCGAGACGGTGGGCAAGCGCGGCGCCGCCATCATCGCCGCCCGCGGCCTCTCGTCCGCCGCCTCCGCCGCCAACGCCCTGGTCGACTACGTGCGCGACCTCATGACCCCCGGAGCGATCCATTCGGTCGCCGTCAAATCGAACGGACTCTACGGCTTCGACGCCAACGTCTGGGCCGGTATGCCCGTGCGCACCACGACACCAGGCTCCTACGAGGTCATCACCGGCCACGCCATGGACGATTTCGCCAAGTCCAAGATCGCCGCGACGAACAAGGAGCTCGGCGAGGAGCGCGCCTTTGTCGCCGACATGATCAAGTGCGGCGCGGCCCCCGACCCTCTCAGCTCTGAAAAAGGCGCCCGGCCGCGGGCGCCTTTTTCGTGCCCGCGCGCCAGTCATCCCCCGACAGAGGGTGAACGGTTTCACCGAAACCGGGATTGCGGGAACGCCCCGCGATCCCACTCACTCAAGGCACCCCGCCGCGCGATTCCCGACGGCCAAAACCCTGCTCCATGTTCCCGTCTCCAGCTCCGACCGCGGCCCGGCGCGCCGCCCTTCTCCTCCTCGCCGCGGCCTGCCCCGCCGCGGGCCAGACCGTCCCGGCCAACAGCGGCGCCGCCGCGGCCGACAAGGCGGTGCAGTTGTCGCCGTTCGAGGTGGTGAGCGACGCCACCGACACCTACGAAGCCACCAACACCTCGTCGCTCACGGGCATGAGCACCTCGCTCAACAAGTCGCCCCTCGACGCCCGCATCCTCAACCGGACGCTGATGAACGAGCTCGGCGGCGGCGACGTCTTCAAGCTGCTCTCCGACTTCGGCGGCCTCGGCGCGATGCTGTTCGGCGGCGGCACCGAGGACCAGCGCGGCCTGCAGGACGGCGACCAGGCGCAGCCGGGCGGGCTGAGCAGCCGCGGCTTCACCATCAGCGAACCACGACGGGACGGCTTCCTGCGGTCATCCACCTCGATGTTCAACTCCTTCGACGTCGAGAGCGCCGAGGCCGTCAACGGCTCCAACAACCTGCTCTACGGCTCCGGCGAGGCCGGCGGCGTCGTCGTGATCAACAGCAAGCGCGCCCGCGTGCGCCAGCGCACCTACCGCTTCACCGCCATGGCCGACTCCGAGGGTACCCGGCGCTACACGATGGACGTGAACGCGGGCGCCGAGCGTTTCGCCTTCCGCTTCAACGCCCTCAAGAGCGCCGACCGCTACTGGCGGCCACTGCTCAGCCTCGACCAGGAGGGAATTCAGGGCGCCGTCACCCTCCGCCCCTACCGCTGGCTCAACGTCTTCGCCGACTACCGCCATTACCAGCGCGCCGCGGTGCACTCGCGCGAAGCCACCGTCCGCGCCCCCGTCAACCTGCTGCTCACCACCGGTGAACGCCTCGATAACCAGGCCTCCCGGTACATCATCGGGGTCGGCGGCATCGAGCTCACCAACAACTTCATCAATTTCGCCACCGACTCCTCGATGCACGGGCCGCTCGCCCGCCAGCACTGGGTCAACCAGTCGAAATCCATCACGGTCGACGTCACCCCGCGCCCCGATCTCGCGTTCCAAGTCCGCTACGCCCACGACGCGCGCATCAACAACGGGGTCTCCCCCTCGAGCACCGCCGTCTACCACCCCGACTCGCCGCTGAACCTGTGGACCGACGCCAACGGCGCGCCGCGGCGGCAATGGTCGATCTTCTCCGTGCCCAACAACGGCCCTTTCTGGACGGGCGCGCGCGGCTATAAGTTCACCGCCGTGGGCCGCCGCGACCTCGGGCGCTGGGGCGAGCACATCCTCAACGGCTTTTACTCCTATCAGGAGTCGTGGACCAACCGCCAGGAACACCGGTTCTACGAGGTCGACGCTTCGGGCAACACGATCCAGAATCTGGCGAACATCACCAACGGCGACTCCGGGCGCATCCTGATGCCAGCCGCATGGCAGCCCGCCTTCAGCGGAACCATGTTCGGGGGAATTTCCTGGCCGTCCACGGAGCTCGTCCATCCCGGCAACGGCAAACGCTACCGCCTCCATCCCCAAGTCTACGCTGGCGCCGTGCCGAAGACCGCCGCCAACCCGCTGGGCCTTTCCGGTCCCATCAACGCGACCTCCACCGCACTCCCCGTCGGCGCCCCCAGCTCCACCATCTACACCCTCGACGACACCCTCGAGGAGAGCGTCGGCGCCAGCCTCTCCAGCTCGTTCTGGAAGGGCCGGATCGACACCATGGTCGGCCTTCGTTCCGAGACCGCCTCCACCATCCGCGTCACCACCCTCGTGAGCCGCGGGCCGATCAGCTACGACAGCCAGACCTTCGGCGTCGTGGCCGACACGCCCGTGCGCGGCGTGCGCGCCTACGCGAGCTACTCGACCAATTCGAAGATCAATTTCACGACCGACCGCGACGTCTACAACCAGATCCTCCCGATCGGCCGCGGCAACACGCGCGAGGGCGGCCTCAAGCTTTCCCTGTGGGACCACCGTCTCTCCGGCAATGTCACCTATTACGTGACGGAGGCGGAGAACTTCACCGGCTCGCTCGGCAGCGTGCGCAACGACGTCGATCCCGACGGCATCAACGGGCGCAACGGCGGTCCCGGGTTCGTGTTCAACAAGATCTCCGACGGCCTCAGCGCCAGCCTCTCCGCCCGTCCCCTGAAGCCGTGGCAGGTGACCGTCAGCTTCACCCAGGCCAACGGGTCGGAGCGCAGCAACGTCACCCTGCCGGTGATGTACAACGACGAGTTCAACACGACGACTGTCGGCGGCCAGTCGGTCGTCGCCGTGAAATCCTCCTCCGGAGCGCTCACGCCGCTGATCGTTCCCTCCGACCCATCGGACCCGAACTCCCCGACGGTGCCGCTCTCGATCGCGATGATGAAGACCGCCGGGGGGCCCTACGCGGCGCAGCTTGATCCTGACTCCGGCCAGATCCTCAACGCCGAGTCCCTCCGGCTGCGCACGACCGGAGTGGGAACCCTCCGCACTGGTCTGCCGATCTCCGCCCACCAGCTGGGCTTCACGCCGCCCGTCGCCGACATCATCGTGCGCAAGGCGGGCGAACCCACCACCGGCTACGCCGAGCACTCGTTCAGCGTGATCAACCGCTTCCAGGTCGGCGAGGGTCGCCTCCGCGGGCTCGTGCTCGGGCTCGCCACCGTCTACCAGCTCGGATTCCGCGCCTACCCGTACACCGACGCCGCCGACGGCGGGAAACGGAAGATCTACTACTACCCTGACCGCCTCGAGAACAGCGCCTTCATGGTCTTTCCGTTCAAACCCACCCGGCGCACCCAGGCGTCGCTGCAGCTCAACGTCTCCAACCTCTTCGATCGCCAGGCCGTCCTGAAGCTCCTCCGCAACACCAACGGCACCGTCCGTTACTTCACCTACCAGCACAACCCGCGGATCATCTCGCTGACGGCGAACTTCTCCCTCTGAAACCGGCCGCGCGGCCCGCCGGAAGCGGGCACCGATTCAGCCGCTTCGAAAGTCCCCGCCTTCCTCCACCGCACCCCGGTTTGAGGTGACTCCGGGACGGTCGGAGCGAACTTGCGGGCCCGGGCGTTCGCCGCTTTCACCGCCATGCCCCGCGATCGCCGATTTCCCATGAACTTTTTTCCGCCGCCGTCGTTTCCTCTCCGGGCCGCGATCCTGCTGCTCGCCGTGCTTCCGTTCCTCCGGGCCGCCGGGGATCCGCGGGTGTTTTTCCCGGGCAATCCTTCCGCTCCGGGCGCCGGCAAGCGGGTCGTGTTTCTGACGGGCGACGAGGAATACCGCTCCGAGGAATCGATGCCGATGCTCGCGAGGATTCTCGCCGCGCAGCACGGTTTCGACTGCACCGTGCTCTTCTCGATCGATCCCGGAACCGGCGTGATCGAACCGGAGCGGCGCGACAACCTGCCCGGGCTGGAGGCGCTCGAACGCGCCGACCTGATGGTGGTTTTCACCCGCTTCCGCGTGCTCCCGGACGCGCAGATGCGCCACATCGACGCCTACCTCGCCTCCGGTCGTCCGGTGATCGGCGTGCGCACCGCCACGCACGCTTTCGGCAGCTTCTCCGCCGCCACGCATCCGGCCGGGGCGTCCACGACGTTCGCGCGATGGGAATGGAACCACTCCGCGCCCGGCTCCGAGGGCGGCTTCGGCCGGCAGGTGCTCGGCGCCACCCACCGGAACCATTGGGGGCTGCACGGGAAGCAATCGACGCGCGGCCGGTTCGCCCCGGGTGCGGCCGGCCATCCCTTGCTCACCGGAATCCGCGACGGGGAGATCTGGGGTCCGACCGACGTCTACGAGGTCCTCCTGCCGCTGCCCGACGGCTGCACACCCGTCCTGCTCGGCGAGGTTCTGCAGGGCATGTCACCCGAATCGCCTCCGGTCACCGGCGAGCAACTCAATCCCAAATGGCGGCGCATGATACGTCCCAACGAGCCGATGCTGCCGTTCGTTTGGACCCACACGCGCCCGACCGGCGCTCGCGGCCGCGTCGTCACCTTCACCAACGGCGGCGCGATGGCGGGCACCTCGGACTTCGCCAGCGCGGGTCTGCGCCGCCTGTTCGTCAACGCCGTCTACTGGACCACCGGCCTGGAGGGAAAGATCCCGGCCCAAGCCGATGTGACTCCGCTCGAGCCGCGCCCGGCGTTTCAGCGCGGAGTCACTCCCGCGGCCGCGCTGCGTCTCACGACGCCCGCCCTCGAGCCTCGGGCCGGCGACACGTTCCTATTTTACGGCGGCGGGATGGTGGAGCGCCTCTTGGAATCAGGCCACCTCGAGGCGCAACTCCAGCTCGCTCATCCGGGCAAGAAGCTCCGCGTACGCAGCCTCGCGTGGACCGGCGACGAGGTCGGCCACCGCCTGCGACCGGAAGGCTACGTGGAGCACCTGAAGGGCCTGCTCGCCGCGTGGCCCGCCCACGTCGTGGTGCTCGGGTTCGGCGCCAACGAGTCGTTCGCCGGACCCGCCGGGCTCCCCGATTTCCGCCGCCACTACGAGACGTTCCTACGGGAGGTCGACCGGCTGCATCCGGGCGCACGCGTGGTGCTGCTCGCCCCGGCGGCGCCCGACGAGCGCAGCGATCCGCGCGCCGCCGCGCGGCGTGCCGACGTGGCCGCCTACGCCGCGGCCGGGCGGGAGATCGCCGCCGCGCGCGGCGCGGACTTCGTGGACCTTTTCACCGCTAGCGCGGAGGCCTTCACCAAGGCGCCGCGCCCGCTCACCGAACAAGGGATCCAGCTCAACGCCGAGGGCTCGCGCGCGCTCGGCACCGTGATCGCCCGTGCGCTCGCCGGCTCTGGGGGGCTCGCGTCCGCCGAGCCGCCGCGCGTCGAGGAGGTGGCCGCGGCCGCCGCCCGCAAGCATGGCTACAACGCCGAACTCACCCGCCCCAAGAACGCCGCGCTCTACTACGGCGTGCGCAAGCGCCCGGAGGAAGCCGCCGTCGAGCTGCCCCGCTACCACCAACTCCTCGCCCAAGCCGATGACACGGTCCACGGCATCGCCTCCCGGCCCGGAGCGCGCCTCGCCGATTTTCCCGAGCCTTCCCTGGCGCCCCTCGGGCCCGGCAAGGAGACACCCTACCGCTTCCCCGGCGGTACCATCCGCGCGCCCGCCGACCTCAAGAGGGAACTAATCGTCGCCGACGGCTACGCGGTGAACCTCTTTGCCTCGGAGACGCAATTCCCCGACCTGCGCAACCCGGTGCAGATGAGCTTCGACGCCCGCGGACGGCTGTGGGTCGTCACCATGCCATCGTTCCCGCACGCGATCCCGGGCGAGCGACCCGCGGACAAGATCCTTATCCTGGAGGACACCGATCGCGATGGACGCGCCGACACCTGCACGGTCTTCGCGGACGGCTTCGACGCGCTCGATGGCGTCGCCTTCCACGAACGCGGCGTGATCGTCTCGGCACAGCCGCGGCTGCTGGTGCTGAACGACACGGATGGCGATGGGCGCGCCGACACCCGCGCGGAACTCCTCCGCGGTGTCGACGTCACCGATTCGCACCACGGCGGCATGGTGGCCACGGACCCGATCGGCTCCGTGATCTTCGCCGACGGCGTCTTCCACCGCTCGCAGTTCGAGACGCCCTTCGGCGTGGTGCGGGGAATCGACTCGACCACCTACCGCCTCGATCCAAGGAGCGGCCGCGTGGCACCCGAGTGGCGCACCATGACGCCCAACCCCTGGAAGGTGTCGTTCGACGGTTACGGCAACCTGCTCCAACGCTTTGGCGGCGGCCACTTGATCGACGGACTCGGCCTGACGTGGACCCCCGGCGGCGTCTACCACCCTTACGGGACAGCCACGGTGCTCAATTACGCGAAAGGCTCGGGCCTCAGCGTGATCTCGAGCCCGAATTTCCCCGCCGAGCTGCAGCAGAGCTACGCGACCGCCGCGCTGCTGGGCAGCTACACGGTTTCGCTCTCCGCTCCCTCCGCGTCCGCGGGCTCGCTCGTCGCCGCCTCGCGCCTCGATGTGCTAAGTTCGAAGAACAGCACCTTCCGTCCCGTCGACGTGGAGTTCGGGCTCGATGGCGCGCTCTACGTCTCGGACTTCTCCAGCCTCATCATCGGCCACGCGCAGCACGCGATGCGCGACCCGCACTGGAACCACGAGCGCGGCCGCATCTGGCGCGTGACGCACACGGGCAAGCCGGTCTCCCGCGACTGGCCGCGCATCGAGGGCGCCTCTGCGGAGGCACTGGCCGCGCTGCTCGCGCATCCGCAGAATCTCGTCCGCCACCACGTCCGCATCGCGCTGCGCCGCCTCGGACCCGCGGCCTTCGCCGAACTCGAGCGGCGGGTCGCGACTCTCGCACCGGGATCCCCGGAGGGGGATCAAACCCGCCTCGAAGCCTCATGGGTGCTCGCGGCCGCCGGCGAGGCGCGGCCCGCGTGGCTCGACGCATTGGCGCGCTCGAACGACCCGCTCACGCGCGCCGCGAGCGTCATGCTGCTGAGGTTCACCGCCGACCGCCTGCCGGATCTGGCCACGCGGCTCCAAAGCGCCGCCGGTGACGCGCATCCGCGGGTCCGCATGGCCGCCATCAACGTCGTCGCCCACCTGCGCCCCCAACGCCCGGGCCTCGAGACCGCGCTCACCCACCTCCACCCGGTGGAAATAGCCGAGAAACAGATGCTGGCCGACCTCGCCGCGGGCACGGAATCACGCGTCGGTCGTTCCGTGCCCGTGCTAGCCGTGGCGCCGGAAACGCGCCTGCGCCACTGGATCGATCTCGGCGAGACCGGCGAGGGAGAACTGAACCCCTACGCGACCCCCGAACAAAAGCGGAAGGCGAAGAATCGACCGACCACCACGCGCACGTTTCGCACGTTTCTGCAGGTCGATACCCCGCAGACCGCGGTGCTCGCGGTGAAACACGGATTCCTCGAACTGAAGGCCAATGGCGTGCCGGTGCTTTCCTCCGACAGCCCGTACAGCTCCGAGCATCAGGTCGAGATCCCGCTCCGCCGCGGCCTGAATCAGATCGAGGCCGCCTTCCGGCGTCTCCGGGGCGAACCGCCTCCGGTCTATCTGCACGATCCGACCGGCCAGCCCGTGCCGGGCGCGCGCCTCGCCGCCAACGCCGCCGCCCTGCAGCCATGGGCGGAGGAATGGGACCGGGCGGAGTCCGGCGACCGCGGTGCCCTGCGCGTGCAGGCCGTGCCCGGTCTTATGCAGTTTTCGCCAGCCGAACTCCGCGTCAAAGCCGGCACCCCCGTGCGGCTCATCTTCGAGAATCCAGACCTCATGCCGCACAACCTCATTCTTGTCGCCCTGGGGGCGGACGAGGAGGTCGGCGCCCTCGCCGACGCGATGGCCTCCGAGCCCGGGGCGATGGCCAAACACTACGTGCCCGCCTCACCCAAGGTCCTGCACGCCACCCCGCTCGTGGAGCCCACCCGTCGCACCGAATTGAACTTCACCGCGCCATCCGCGCCCGGTCGTTACCCCTACCTTTGCACATTCCCCGGCCACTGGCGCATCATGCGCGGCGTGCTGATCGTCGAGTGAGGCCGATTGTAATCACCGAACCATTTACCCACAGGGCCGCGGAGCGGCGCCAGGTACCAGATTTTTTCTCGCGTCCCCCGCTTCCGCTCCGCGTCCTGCCTTCACCCCGATGCACCCTACCATGAGCCCCCTGTTCCGAATCCTCGCCTCCTCCCTGCTCCTCGCCGGCCTCGCGGCCGTCGCCTCCGCCGCCCCGGCGGCCAAACCGCTTAAGGTTCTTCTTGTGACCGGCGGATGCTGCCACGACTACGGCACCCAGAAGGATCTGCTGAAGGTCGGCCTGGAGAAACGCATCAACGTGGTCGTCGACCACCTGCACACGCCCGACAAAAGCACCAAGCCGCCGCTCGAGTGCCTCACCAACCCGGGCTACGCCAAGGGCTACGACCTCGTCATCCACGACGAGTGCGCCGCCGCGGCCGACGATCCCGCGCAGGTCGCGAACGTATTGAAGCCCCACGTCGACGGCACGCCGGGCGTCGCCCTCCACTGCGCGATGCACAGCTACCGCGTGGTGAAGGATTTCGCCCGGCCGCAGGCCCCCGGTTCACCCGGCGCGCTCTGGTTCGACTTCCTCGGCCTGCAGTCGAGCGGCCACGGTCCGCAGTCGCCCGTCGCCATCACCTATACCAACAGCTCCCACCCGATCACCAAGGGCCTCTCCAATTGGACCACGATCAACGAGGAGCTCTACAACAACGTCCAGCCGCCCTCCGTCTATGCCCGCCACACCACCTTGGCGACCGGGCGCCAGACCCAGACCAACAAGAAGGACGGCACGAAGCGCGAGGCCGAGGCGGTCGTCGCTTGGACGAATGAATTCGGCCCGAAGAAGGCGCGCGTTTTCGCCACCACGATCGGACATAACAACGACACGGTGCAGGACCCGCGCTACCTCGAGCTCGTCGCCCGCGGCGTGCTCTGGGCCGCCGGCAAGCTCGAAGCCGACGGCAAGCCTGCTGCCGGCTACGGCCGCTGAGCGGCGCTTCTGTTATCGCGTTTCATCTCGCGGCCCCGCGTCCCGGTTTTCCGGCGCGGGGCCGCGGCTTTTTCGCGTGCCGCCGGCGAAGGCCTGCCTTTGGGTCGCATCGGTCCAACGCGCACCCGAACCCGCCATAGCCGTTTGCGCACCCGTCCCTCCCGCATCCCCTTCCCGCCATGATCGAAGCGTCCCGCGTCTCCAAATCCTACGAAACCCCGGCCGGCCCCGTCAGCGTGCTCCGCGATCTGGACCTGCGCGTCGGCGCGGGCGAATCAGCCGCGATCATCGGTCCGTCCGGCAGCGGTAAGACCACCTTGCTCAATCTGCTCGGGGCCCTCGACCAGCCGTCGTCCGGCTCCATCCGCGTCGGCGGAGAGGAACTCGGGAAACTCGACGCGGCCGCGGCGGCCCGTTTCCGCAACCGTACCATTGGATTCGTCTTCCAGCTCCACTACCTCCTGCCGCAGTGCAGCGTCCTCGAGAACGTCCTCGTGCCCCGGCTCGCCGGTGGCTGGGAGGAGCCCGAGGCGGAGACCCGCGCGCGCGCCGAGGCCCTGCTTGCCCAGATCGGACTGCAGGACCGCCTCGGACACCGGCCATTTCAGCTTTCCGGCGGCGAGCAACTGCGGGTCGCCATCGCCCGCGCGCTCATCAACCGGCCTAAGCTCATCCTCGCCGACGAACCCACCGGTTCACTCGACCCGGCCACCGGCGAGCGCATCGCCGACTTGTTTCTCCGCACACAGGAGTCGGCCCACGTCGCCCTCGTGGTCGTCACCCACAATCCCGGCCTGGCCAGCCGCCTAAACCGCACCTACCGCCTAGCCGACGGCAGGCTCGTCGACTGACGCGCGGCCATGAACGTCACCCGTTACCTTCTGCGTAGCGTCACCCACCACCGGTACGCGCACCTCGGCACGCTGGCCGGCGCGATCCTGGGCGCCACCGTGCTGCTCGGCGCCCTCTTCGCCGGAGACTCCGTCCGCGCCTCGCTGCGTCGCATCGCAGCCGAACGCACCGGCCAGGCCACCCAGGTGCTCACCTCCGGCGACCGTTTCTTCCGCGCCGCGCTCGCGGCCGATCTCAGCGCCGCCACCGGTTCCACCGCCGCCCCGACCCTGCTCACGCGCGGCCACGTCGTCCACGCGCGCACTCAAGCCCGCGCGCCCAAGGTCCAGCTCGTGGGTGTGACCGACGCCTTCTGGGGCCTCGCCCCGGAGCCGGCCCGCGTCGCGCTCACGCCCGCGGCATCCGCCGTCGCCGTCAACGAGACGCTCGCCGGTCAGCTCAACGTAAAGGTAGGCGACACCCTGGTCGTCCGCCTGCAACGCCCGGGTGTGGTGCCGGGCAGCGCGCCCATCGCCGGCGGCGACAGCTCGCTGCAGACGCTCCGTTGCACCGTCACGGCGATCGTCAACGCCGGCTCGTTCGGACGCTTCTCGCTCGAGGCGACGCAGGTGCCCGCGGCGACGGTCTTTCTGCCGCTCGCACGACTGCAGGAGGCAATGGAACAGCCGGACCGGGCGAACCTGGTGCTGATCGACGCACGCCGCGCGACCAGCGCGCCCGCCGCGGCGTTGCCGCGGGTCGTCCGCCTCGCGGATTACGGCCTGTCCCTCGCGTGGCTGGAAACCGCCCGCGCCTTCGAGATCGCCTCACCACGGATCTTCATCGACGACGGCATCGCCGCCGTGATCACGCGCGCCCTGCCTGCCGCCCAGCCGGTCACATCCTATCTGGTGAACGAGTTCCGCCGCGGCGACCGCGCGACGCCGTACTCCATCGGCACCGCGGTACCGGCGGCGGCCGCGCCGTTCCTGCCCGTCGATCTCGGACCGCGCGAGATCGTGCTCCAGGACTGGCTGGCGACCGACCTCGGCGCTTCGCCGGGCGACGAGGTTACAATCCGTTACTTCCAAACCGGCGCCGCCGGCGCGCTCACCGAAAGTTCGGCGTCGTTCCGTGTACGCGCCGTCACGCCGCTCACCGGCCTCGCCGCCGACCGCGCGTGGATGCCCGCGTTTCCCGGCATCACCAACACCTCCAGCCCGCGCGACTGGGAAGCGGGGCTGCCGCTCGACCTGAAGCGTATTCGTCCGCAGGACGACCGCTACTGGGAGGAATACCGCGGCACGCCGAAAGCGTTCTTCTCCCCGGCCGCGGCCCGGGAGATGTGGTCCACCGCATGGGGCACCCACACCGCGTTCCGGCTGGCCGAGCCGCGCGAGCGCGAGGGCACAGTGGAGACGGCGCTTCTCCGCGAGCTACGGCCGGAATTGGGCCAGCTGACGGTCCGCGACTTCGCGACCGCCGCGGCCGGAGCAGCCAGCCCGGCGGTTGATTTCGGCGGCCTGTTCGCCGGCCTGAGCTTTTTCCTGATCGTCGCGGCGCTGGGCCTCGTCGCGATGCTCTTCCAATTCAGCCTGCTCCTGCGGGGCCGCGAGGACGCGTTGCTGGCGGCGGTGGGCGTGCCCGCCGCGCGGATCCGGCGTTGGCGTCTCGCCGAGGGCACCGTGCTGCTGTCGCTGGGCGCGCTCGCCGGGCTCCCGTTGGCGGTGCTCTACACGCGCGGCATCCTACGCTTCCTTTCCTCGATCTGGAATCCGGGCGGAGGCGACGCGTTCGCCTTCGCCGCCTCGGCCGCCAGCGTCGCCGGCGGCTTGGCCGGATTCCTCGCGCTTTCGCTTTTCGGGCTCTGGGTCGCCCTTCGTCGATCCACCCGGCGTGCCCTCTCGGTGCGGCTGGCCGGCAACGCGGAGGAGGCGCCACCTCCGCCGGAAGCGCCCCGCCGCGCCCGCCGCTTCGCCGCCGGCTCTGCGCTCACGGCCGCGGCGGCCCTCGCCCTCTCCGGCCGTGGACTGCCTCCGCAGGCGGCGTTTTACCTCGCCGGCTTCGCGCTGCTCGCGGCGGGCCTGGCCTGGCTGCGCGCCTCGCTCACCGCCCCCGCTGGAACCGCCTCCCGCGCTGCCCTCGACGCGCGCCGCCTCGGGGCCCTTAACCTGCGAGCGCGGCCTTCGCGCAGTCTCACCGTCACCGGCCTCATCGCCACCGCCGTTTTCATGGTGCTCTCCGTGGCGTCTTTCCGGAAGCACGTCGGCGACACGTGGCTCCGGCGCGACAGCGGCACCGGCGGGTTCGCCTTGCGGATCGAGACCACCGCGCCGGTCAACCCGGCGCGCGACCGCACGGATGGCACCTTCGATCTATTCACTCCGTTTGCCGCCGATCTCGGCGGCAGCGTGCCGTTGCGCGCCGGCGCCGGCGACAACGTCAACTGCTTCAACCTCAACACCGCCTCGCAACCCCAGCTCCTCGGCGTGCCGGCGCGCCGGCTCGCGGAACTAGGCGCGTTTCGTCCGAAGGCGACCGGCGCCGGTGGCGTCACGGGCTGGAACCTACTCGCGCGGAGGGACGCCGGCGGCGCGGTGCCGGCGTTCGTCGATGAGAACACCCTCCTCTGGGCGCTGAAGCGGAAAGTCGGCGACGAGCTGGACTACACCGACGAGGCCGGCCGCGCCTTCCGCGTGCGGATCGCAGGCACGATCACAGACTCCATCTTCCAGGGCTACCTGCTGATCGACGAGGCGGCGCTGCTCGCGCGCTTCCCTTCCCATCCGGGCTACACCGTTTTCCTCGCCGACGCCGCGCGCCCGGAATCGATCGCATCGCTCCTGCCACGCCTGCAGGCCGCCGCGGGCGACCTCGGCGGCAGGGTCGAGACAACGCGCGACGTGCTCGCGGGCTTCCATCGCATCGAGAACACCTACCTCGCGATTTTCAACGTCCTCGGGTCACTCGGCGTCGTGCTCGGCAGCCTCGGGCTTGCGGTCGTCCTCGCCCGTAACCTGCGCGAGCGTCGCGGCGAGTTCGCCACCCTGGCCGCCGTCGGCATCCCCGACGAGGTGCTTGGGCGGATGGTCCGCGCCGAGTACGGCACACTCGTGCTGCGCGGCATCACGATCGGCGCCCTCGCCGCCGCCGTCGCCGTCGGCCCCAACCTCACCGCGCTCCCGGCCGCCCCAACCCTCCTGCTCGTCGCGAGCCTGCTCTCGGGCATCGTCGGCCTCAACCTCGCGACCGGCGCCCTCGTGTTCCGGCGCGCGGTCCGCGACTTGCGTCCCGCTCTCGTCCAGGGCGCCGATTGAGCGGCGTGGCCGCCCGTTGGTCTCGGCTGTGCTCGTGACTCGCGGGGGCGCCGGGACGCGAACCACTCACGATTTGCGCCGCAACTCCACGCCCTTACCCGCGGTTTCAGCCGCCGACTACCACCGGCGCAACCCCGCCGGAAAACGGGCCGGCTCGTCGGCCCCGGCCCCTTTGTAACCTCCTGCTACGGTTTGGATCCGGCCCCGAAAGCCGCGCGCACGTACGCCAGGGCGGCGCGACGCTGGATTGGACTGAGGATCGCGCCGAAGGCCGGCATGCCTTTCGCCTCGTTCCCCTGGTCGATGATCGCCAGCAGGACGGCATCCTCCTTCGCGAGACGGCTCCGGTCATCGACAAAGTTGGCCGCTCCGCCCGGCACCCCGCGTCCATCGGGCTGGTGGCAGCCGCCGCAATACGCGCGGTAGATCTTCTCCCCGGCGGAGAACAGCGCCTCGCGCGAGGTGCCCTTGTTCGCGGCGTCGCGGGCGGTCAGCGCGGTCTCTCCCGGCTTGGGCAAACGCGTGGTTCCGCCCACCGGCCGCGTGCCGTCGGGCAGGGCGTTCACCGTGTAATAGCCGAGGGGATTCGCGATCCGTTCGCCGTCGGTGGCCTGCAGGGTCGGCACCGAGACCTCATGGATGAAACCAGCGACCAACTCATCCAATTCCAGCTCCACGCTTTTGCCGTCCGACGCGGGCCGCGCCGCGACGACCTCCACGCGCGCCTCATCGATGGGCGGTGATCCGTACTTGGATTGGTAGTAGTACCGGAAGCGGTTCACCTCGAACGCGGAAGTGCGCGCCAGTTCCGCCACCGGCAACGGGCGCGTGAAACTCACCCGGAGTCCGCGCGGCGTTAGCTTCAGGTCGAGCATCTCCAAACCAGCGCGTCCATCCCAGCGGACGCGCTGCAGTCCGTCCTCGCCCGCGCCCCAGCCCGCGGTGCAGGCGATCCACAGGCTGCCATCCGGTGCGAAGGCCGCGCGTGTGCCGCCACCCTTCAGGCGCGCGCCGGTCGCATGCGGTGGCGCCTCGTTGCGTCCGAGGAACGGGAAGCACGCGCCCTGCCAGACTCCCGCGACCTGCTCCAACGAAGCCCGCACAACCAGCCGCGAGTAATCACCGGTGAAGACTTGCCCGACGAAGGGACCGAAACTTCCCCCCGTCGTATCCCACACCGGCTGGCCCGGCGAAGTGCCTGTCGGTCCGTGCGGAAAAACCACCGCCGGCGTCTTGAGGCGCCGCCACAGCGCCGCGGGCGTCGCGCTTTCCGGAGAGGGATTTGTACCCCATTTCAGGCTGGCCGCGTGTCCGTGAAAATCCCCGCGCTCAATGTGCAGCAACCCCGTCGAGGCCTTGTAGTCGCCCTGGTTGTCGGTGGCGAAAAGCTCGCCGCCGGGACTCAACGCCAGTCCGTTGGTCTGGCGGAACCCGCTTGCCCAGGGCTCGAAGGACCCGTCCGCACCCAGCCGCACGATCCAGCCGCGCCACGGGGTTTCCGAGTTATGTCCGGTCGTTTCACCGTTGAACGAGAAGTCGCGCCGGCCTCGCGAGGGTAGACTGGGATAGGCCGCGTTCTGCGCGGCGTCGCTGGAGATCGTGGAGTCCAGCGACGGTGCGACGAAGACGTTGCCCGCGGCGTCCCGGGCCGGGCCGAAGAGAAACTCATGGTAGTTGATCGATTGACCCCAACGGCCGCCGATCGCATCGAAGGTTTCAGCGCGACCATCACCATCGGCGTCGGTCATGCGGAGCAGCTCCGGCCGGTGCGCGACGAGAATCTCCCGTTCGGATTCCGCGATGAGCCCCATGGGCTCGTCGAGCCCGCCGGCGAAACGCCGCCAGGCCGAGCCTTCCCCCGCGGGCCGCAGCCAGATCTCACCAAGGCGCGTCGCCACAACGGCGGATCCGGCGGGCGTGAACGCCACCGCCGCGATGCCCCCGCGCAATTCCGCGGGCAGGGCTACGTTCTCGATGACGTAGCCGGCCCGCGATACCGAGGCCGCGAGCGCCATGACTAGGGACATCAGGATCGGGTGCAGCTTCACGGCGCGGCCTTTCCGGTCGGGATCTCGAGCGCAACCTTCCCATCCGCGCCAGGCGCGAGTCGCTCGGGCGGCCGCCCCTCGATCACGCGCCACCAGCGCGCGTCGTTCCCCGTGGTAAAATGAAACGTTCGCACCAGCGCGCCGCCGCCGGCCTTCACCCGCACCTCCTCGCGCACCGGCGTACCGTCCACGGTGTAGCGAAACTCGATCGCGTCTTCGCGCAGCGTGTAGCCGGTGAAAACGGTCTCCGGAACCATTGCGGGGTCACCGCGTCGCAGCGGCGAGATCCCCTCCTCGCGGTGCACCAACGGACCTTCGAGCACGGCGGGCTGGATGAACTTGCCGGGCCCCGGGCGCATCGGCGCAAGGTCGAGAAAACCGCCCGTCCAGACGTAGCTCACGCCGCACCGCACCGGATCGAAGCAGAAGTTCGCGCCTCCCGGCAGGGCGACCGCGAAGCTGCTCGGCGCCGCCCCATGCGGAAGGTAACCACGCTCCACCCGGACCTCCGCCCGCGCGACCACCGCGAGGCACGCCAACACGAAAGCCTTTCGCCAGCGGGGAGGTCTCATTTTCGCGTCGTCATGAAGACGAACGCCCCGAGTTTCGAGGCGGAGAGGACATCGGGCGCGCCGTCCCGGTTCACATCGGCCGCCACAACCTGGGTGCCGAGCCCGGAGGCGTCGTCGATCAACCGGGGAAGATAACGCGCGCCGCCGGAGGCGGTCCGGTCCCGATGGAGGAAAAAGGCGTAGTTCACGGGGGTGGCCATCGGTTCGACATCGCCTTTCGGACCGTGCGCCCAGCGACGTTTACCGGTCACGATGTCGGGCAGGCCGTCACCATCGAGGTCCGCCAGGGTCAGCGCATGCGGTTGGGAGAAGGCCACGCCGAAGCGGGCCTCCTCCTCGCGGTTGCCCATGATGCGGTGCTCCCGGAAGGAAATCGTGCCGGCGGCATCGCGCGTCTGCTCGAACCACGACAGGCCCCAGCCGTGCGCGTTCTTCGCCGTGATGACGTCGCTGCGGCCGTCGCCGTTCACATCCGCGACGAGGATCTGGGCGCCACCACGGTCGTCGCTGAAGACGAAGGGATGTTTACGCCACGGCGTCCCGGGCGGCACCGATTTTGGCGGCTGCTCCCACCAACCTTCGTTGAGCACGAGATCGGCGAGGCCGTCGCCGTTGATATCTCCCACGCCCTCGCCGTGGTAGTAGTGGTTGTATTCGCCGGGCTCGGTGACCGCGACGAAGCGCCAGGGTTTCGTCGGCGCCGACCAGTCGGGCGCGTACCAACCCCACCGTTTGAGTTTGTCGGATGCCGCGCTGCCCGAGACCGCCAGGATCTCCGGACGCCCGTCGCCATCGATGTCGAGGAACTGCGGCGCCTCGCCGAACACGCGGGGCGAAACGAGATGCCGGCGCCAGCGCGCGTCCGGCCGCCGCGCCGCCTCGGGTCCGGGATTTTCGTACCAGAATGCCTCGTGGAAAAGGACGCGGCCGAGCACCAGAAGGTCGATGCGACCGTCGTCGTTGAAGTCGTGCGGAAACGTGAACATCGAGTTCGTCGGCTTCTCCTCCAACGGCTGCGGCACCGGCTCGTAGAACGTGTGCCGCGTGGTGAAAGCGGGGCCCGCGTACCAGTACGGGCCGGCGATCACGTCCACGTGGCCGTCGCCGTCGATGTCGGCCGCGTTGATGCCGTCGCACAGGTACTCCGCGGTGAGCGTGATTTTCCGGAACGCGACATCACGCGGCTCACCCGCCGAACGCCACGGGACCAACGCGAACATCGACCCCAACCAGAGCGCGCGGAAGAGATTCACGGCTGAGTGGTTTTTTTCTTCGCGCGCTTCTTGGCGGCGCCGGATTCGGCGGTGCCGCCGTCCAGATGCTGGGCGCCCCAAAGGGGCCTGGCGTTGCCGGTGTTCCAGGCGTCCCATTTCGCCTGCAACTCGCGCACCTTCTCGGGCATCGCAGCCGCAAGGTCGCGCGTCTCGCCGATATCGGAGGCGAGGTTGTACAGCTTCAGCGCGCTCGGCGGCTGGTTGCGCGCACCTGTGAGCGTGTCGACATTCCCGTCGTAACGCACCAGCTTGAAATCGCCGGCGCGGACCGCCATCTGCTGGCCGAACCGCCAGTAGAGTGCCTCGTGCGGGACTCCTTTTTGGGACCCGCGGAGAAACGGGACGAGATCCACGCCTTCCAGCCCTTGAAGCGCGGCAGCCTCGACCCCCGCGGCGGCGAGAGCGGTGGCGGTGAGGTCGAGTTGGATCACCGGCGGGTCGTAGAGCCCGGCCTTCAACCGCCCGGGCCACGAGATGAGAAAGGGCACCCGGATGCCGCCCTCTAGCGTCGTGCGCTTGGAGCCGCGCAGGGGAGCGTTGATGGAGGCGTTGACCGTGACCCCGGGCATGGCGGGGCCACCGTTATCGCTGATGAAGCAAACCAGGGTGTTCCGCTCCTGACCGGTCTCGCGCAAACGCCGCAGCACGAGGCCGATGTTGTCGTCCATCGCGGCCATCATGGCTGCATACGCACGGCGCTTGGGGTCGCTGATGGCGGCGAATCTCGCGAGGCCGTCCTTCGTCGCGTCCATCGGAGTATGGACGGCGTTGAAAGCAAGGTACAGGAACCACGGCCGCTCGCGGTTACGCTCGATGAATGCCGCCGCCTCGCGGCCGAAGGCATCGGTGAGGTACGCGTTCTCTTTGATGGGCTCGGTGCCGCGGAGAATGCCGGTCGGGTTGAAGTAGCTGTGCGCGCCGCCGAGGAACCCGAAAAACTCGTCGAATCCGCGGCGCTGGGGCTGGAGGTCGGCGCGGGAGCCAAGGTGCCACTTGCCCACGAGCGCGGTCGTGTAACCGGCGGCCTTCAGGCGGTTGGCGATCGTCGTTTCCGCGGGCGGCAGGCCCTCGCCGGAGCCGCCGGGATTGAACTCGTGGCCGAACCGCGTCTGGTACCGGCCTGTCAACAGCGCGGCGCGCGTGGGCGAGCAGTACGGACCGGAGACATAGCCGTTGGTGAAGCGCACGCCCGACGCCGCAAGGGCATCGAGGTGCGGTGTCGGGATGTCGCGGCACCCGTGGAAGCCGACATCGGCGTAGCCCATGTCGTCGCCGACGATGAACAGGATATTGGGCCGGGCGGGGGCCGCGGCGAAGAGCGCCCCGGCGGTGAACAGTGCGGCCGCGGCCGCGCGAAGGAACAAGGGGGTTCGCATAGGGAGAGCGAGAGGGTAAGGGTTAACGCGGGAGCAGACGGCGGGTCGACGCCCAAAGATTCAGGTTTCCGCGCAAGTCCGCGCGCTAGTGTAGTGTCTCGTTATTGAAGTGACAAAACATGCCTGAGTTGATTCAAAGCTGGGCATGGCCCGACCCATTGCAGTTTTGGAACTCAACGGCGAGCAGCGCCGGGAATTGGAACGTATGATCAACGCCTCGACGACGCCGCAGCGCATGGTTGCCCGGGCGCGGATCGTTTTGTTGCGGGCTGCCGGCCGCAGCCAGGAGGCGACGGCCACCGAAGTTGGCGTGAGCCGGCCGGCGGTGATTCGCTGGGAGCGTCGATTCGCCGGCTACGGTCTGGCCGGGTTGGAGGAAGCGCCGGGCCGAGGGCCGAAGCCGTCGATTCCTGAAGCGAAGAAGGATCGGATCATCACGCAAGCGACCCAACCGCCGCCGAATCGGACCCGCTGGAGCGTGCGTTCGATGGCGCGCCAAACCGGGGTATCGCCGGCGAGCGTACAGCGGATTTGGGCGGCCAACGAGATCAAGCCCCACCTGACCCGAACTTTCAAACTTTCGCGTGACCCGAACTTCGAGGCCAAGTTCTGGGACGTCATTGGCCTCTACCTCAACCCACCCGATAAGGCGCTCGTCCTGTGCTGCGACGAGAAGAGCCAGTGCCAGGCGCTGGAGCGAACTCAGCCGGGATTGCCCTTGGGGATTGGCCATATTCGCACTCGCACCCACGACTACACACGCCACGGCACCGTGACGCTCTTCGCGGCACTCAACTACCTCGACGGCCGGATCCTCAGCACGACGGCTGCCCAGCACACGCACGTCGAGTGGCTCGCCTTTCTCAAAAAACTTCATCGCGAAACGCCCGCGGGGCTGACGCTGCATCTCATTGTCGATAACTACGCCACGCACAAACATGCCGCGGTCCGCGCCTGGCTGGAAAAGCATCCGCGCATTCATCTTCACTTCACACCGACCGGTTCTTCCTGGCTCAACCTGGTCGAACGCTTCTTTCGCCAACTCACAGACGACGTCGTGCGCGAAGGCAGCTTCGCGAGCGTCAAGGAACTGGTCACCGCCATCAACGTCCACCTCGCCCACCATAACCTCAAGCCCACCCCGTATCGCTGGAAAGCAGAGGGCGCCGCGATTCTGGAAAAGATCCAGCGCGCCCGCCTCGCGCAGGCCAAGGCTGTTTTGTAATGGCATTAG
>SXGQ01060844.1_pt1 | contig 20961 bp, 20 predicted proteins | sample 3178371 | NCBI WGS metagenome assembly SXGQ01 (sample SAMN11356859, study PRJNA531348) | freshwater metagenome | isolation source: freshwater sample F1-20 | place: China: Fuxian Lake, Yuxi | collected 2017-12-25 | reverse complement strand
GGTAAAACATATTTGATGAGGCCCATGATGGCTGGGACTTCATAAGGCTTGGTTCCGATGTCTTTAGTTTCTGGAAAGCCGTCTGGCGCCATGAGCACCAAGGCTTGTACACGGTCAGGCTGGGCTGCCGCTAAAGACCAAGCCATTTTTCCACCCATCGAGTGGCCAATGACAGAGAACTTGTCTAGCCCTAACTTGTTGGCAAAGTGAGTCAAGATGGCCAGGTCTTTTTCTTCTGAATAATCATGATCAGGGCTAGCACCTGTAAGGCCAAACCCGGGCAAATCTAACCTAATCACCCGGTATTTTTGTTCTAACTTGACCGACCAATCGTCCCAAGCTTGCAAACTTGAACCAAAGCCATGCAACAGCAATAAAGCTGGAGCGCCTTGTGGGCCGGTTTCTTTGTAATGAACCTTCAGGCCATCGAGTTCGATGGTTTGAGTTGAAGAAGCGGCGTAGCGCTTTTCCAATTCGGCGCGCTCAAGGTCGGGCGTCCAAAGGCCATGCATCACAACGGCCAAGATGGCAACACCAAATCCAATTGTATTGATCATGTCACAACTTTAACAGTCGACAGCAAGCAGAAATCCACGCTCATCAAGTACTTTCTAAAGATGTGATCTGGTTGTACGATGGATCATAATTTAACTGCATTTGATGTGATATTGTTGGTATTCTTTAAATTGCTCAAACTCGCTTTTCTGAGGACTGCATGACGGCGCCTATACACTCCAATGATTTAAACAACGCCGTCACCCAAGACGCCATGGCCAGCTTTTCAAAAGCCACAGACCCTCGGCTTGCCCATGTCATGAGTCTGCTGGTCAAGCATTTGCACGCTTTTGTAGATGAATCTCAATTAAGCAAGGCAGAATGGTTGAAGGGTTTGGAATTTCTCACAGCGGCCGCCAAAATCACAGACGACGAGCGCAATGAGTTCAGCCTGTTCTCAGACATCATGGGCATCTCTTCCATCGTCGACGTGGTGTCACAGCCACCAAACGGCACACCCAGCAGTGTGCTAGGGCCGTTTCACAAGCATGACTCGCACATTCAGCCCAACGGCACCGACCTCACGCAAGGCCAACCTGGCGTCCGTGTTTGGTTGCATGGTCATGTTTTGGACATCCATCAAAAACCCATTCCCAATGCGCAAATTGATTTTTGGCAAAACGCAGACAACGGTTTGTACCCCGCTCAAGATGCTGCGCAAGACCCCCAAAATTTGCGTTGCAAAATCGAATGCGACGAACACGGCGCCTTCAGTTTATTGACCATTCGCCCCAATCCTTACACTGTGCCAACCGATGGACCTGTTGGCGCCTTGCTGACCGCTAGCAACCGGGGCATTTGGCGCCCTGCACACTTTCATATCATTGTGAGCGCCCCTGGTTACGTAGGCTTGGTCACTGAATTGTTTCCTGCTGGCTCAGATTACCTTGATAACGACGCCGTGTTTGGTGTGCGTCCAGGTTTGATTGTTGAAGTCAAAAGTTGCGAAGACACAGAAGTTGCGCATCGCTACGGATTGACTGCACCTTTCAAAGAAATGTTTTTTGATTTTTCATTGGTTAAGCAAACATCGCCAGCTTGAACTGGCTCAAATCTAAAGGAGACAAAACCATGGTTCATTATTTCAAGGCCCTTCTGGGCTTCGCAGTGATGGGTAGCTTGCATCTTTCAGGATGGGCACAAAGCGATTGGCCTAAAGCCAAGCCTGTCACGCTTGTCGTCGCTTTTGCCGCTGGTTCTTCGACTGATATTGTGGCAAGGTCACTCACGCAAAAGCTGAATGAGCTCACTGGCGGCAATTTCATCGTGGAAAACAAAGGGGGTGCTGGGGGCAACATTGCGACCAGTCAAGTTAAACGAGCTGCACCCGATGGCTACACCATCTTGGTTCACAGTGTGGCCTTTGCGGTCAACCCGTCGCTTTATGCAGATGCAGGTTACGACGCACTGAAAGACTTTGTACCCGTTGCGCTGGGCCCCAAGACGCCCAATATCTTTACCGTCAACACCAGTGTGGCTGCTAAAACATTGCCCGAGTTGGTTGAAGCCGCCAAGAAGGCACCTTTCAACTATGCATCCTCTGGCATTGGCACGACCACGCATCTTTCCATGGAGCGACTCAAAACAGCAGCCAAAATTGACATTGTGCATGTGCCCTATCAACCCGCCGCCGCCATCAATGCCGTTGTAGCAGGACATACCCAAATTGCATCGACCTCGATGCCGCCTGCAGTGCCCATGATCAAAAGTGGCAAGCTCAAAGCCTTGGCCGTAACAAGTGCCACGCGCTCACCGCTGCTGCCCGATGTGCCGTCTATCACTGAGTTTGGTTATAAAGAATTTGACGACTACACCTGGTTTGGTTTCATGGCACCTGCAGGCACACCACCCGATGTCGTCAATAAACTCAATGCGGCCCTAAACCGAGCCATGGCATCTGCCGATGTTGTAGAGCGTTTTGCCCAACTGGGTATGGCCAGCAGCCCCAACACCACCATTGAGTTCAATAACTTCGTCAAAGCAGAAGTGCCGAAGTGGGCTGCTGTGGTTAAGAGCTCTGGCGCCAAAGTCGATTGAGTTGAAGGTGCTATTTTTCACCAAAGTGAAGCGGCAAGCCCACATAGTTTTCAGCCATGGTGCGTGAGCCGGCTTCACTGTGAATGAGATAGTTCAATTCAGCTTCTTGAAACCGCTGCCCCATTTCACCTTGCTCGGGGAAACTGTGCATCAGGCTGGTAAACCACCAAGAGAATCGTTCTGCGCGCCAGATGCGCGCTAGGCATCGTGTGGAATAGTGGTCTATGCCAGCATGTGATTTTTCAACGCAAGCTTCAATGAGCGCGTCAGACAAATACTTCACATCGGTGGCCGCCAAATTCAAACCTTTGGCACCCGTGGGCGGCACAATGTGCGCAGCGTCGCCAGCTAAAAACAAAGTACCAAAGCGCATCGGCTCGGTTACAAAACTGCGAAGCGGTGCAATGCTTTTTTCAATGCTGGGGCCTGTTACCAAGTGCTCTCTTGCTTCAGGGTCTAGGCGATTGCGCAGTTCTTGCCAAAATGCATCATCGGGCCATTGCTCCACTTTATCGGTGAGGGGTACCTGCAAGTAGTAGCGGCTGCGTGTTGTGCTGCGCTGCGAGCACAGGGCAAAGCCTCGCGTGCTGTTGACATAAATAAGTTCTTCATGCACAGGCGGCGTATCTGACAGCACGCCCAACCAACCAAAGGGGTACACCTTTTCAAATTCTTGAATGGACTTGCTAGGCACACTGGCGCGGCAAACGCCATGAAAGCCATCGCAGCCTGCAATGAAGTCACATGTAATGGTGTGCCGTACACCCTCTTTTTCATAAGAGACGCTGGGATGATCAGAATCGAAATCGTGAATTTGAACATCGTTGGCTTCATAAATGGTGGGCAGCCCTGCTGCTTGGCGTGCATCCATCAAATCGCGGGTGACTTCTGTCTGGCCATAAACCATGACTTTTTGACCACCTGCTAAAGCCTCTAAATCAATGCGATGACGCTCGCCTTTGAAAAGCAAGTCAAACCCAGTGTGAACCAGACCCTCTTTCTTCAAGCGCTGATCGACACCGGCTTGCGCCAGAATATCCAAGGTCACCTGCTCTAAAACGCCCGCCCTAATCCGGCTGAGCACATACTCTGGGCTTTGGCGCTCGACTATCACGGCATCGACACCCGCTTTAAAAAGAATTTGCCCTAGCAACAAACCAGATGGGCCTGCACCCACAATCACGACCTGAGTTCGCATCACTGATTCCAATATTTATTTGCCAGCAATGGCGATCAGTTCCACTTCAAATTGAAGTGTGGCATTGGGTGGAATGACACCGCCGGCACCTCGGGCACCGTAGGCAATTTTCGGTGGGCAGGTCAATTTGGCCTTGCCACCGATTTTCATCAATTGCACGCCTTCGGTCCAGCATGGGATGACACCATTGAGGGGGAAATCAATGGCCTGATTGCGCTTGTAGGAGCTGTCAAATTCTTTGCCATCGGGAAAGGTGCCGCGGTAGTGCACCTTGACTTTGTCTGTGGCAATCGGACTGGCACCCTGGCCGTCTTGAAGAGATCGAAACACCAAGCCTGAGGCGGTGACTTTTGCACCGGGCTCTTTGGCAGCCGTTTGGGCAAAGTCGTTTTGCGCCCAAACTGACGACACAGTGAAGATGCACAGACTGAATGAAATTAGAAAATGTCTGAGTGACAGCATGTTTTATTGATCCTTTAGGTAAATCTTAGGGCATGTTTTTTGTAAGAGTTGCCGACTCTATGGGACGTATTGTTGCATCAAGTCAAAGCCATTGCACAAAAAAAACCCGATCGCACTACGCGATCGGGTTTTTTGGAGGAAACGAGTCTACAAGCTTTTAGCCAGTAAACTTTTGCCTTTAATGCATTGCAGTACCTTGTGAAGTCGTACCGTCAAAGCTAGGGAAGCGGACGTTCTCCACCAACTTCTGAACTTCTTGCTCTGGTTCCTTGGTCAGCAATGACACAATGATGATCACTGCAAAACCCAGCGGCACACCGAAGATACCAGCAGAGATAGGCGCAATGTCCCACCATGTGTTGGCCTTCAGAATTTCAGGTGTGAGTGAACCATTGTGGAACAAGCCGTACATCCAAGGATGTGTCTTGGTCATGTAATAGAACGAAATACCCAAACCAGCCATCATGCCCAAAGAAGCGCCCCACTTGTTGGCACGCTTCCAGAAGATGCCAAGGGTCAACGCTGGAAAGAAGGCTGCCGCAGCGAACGAGAAAGCCGCAGACACCAAGAACAGAATGTCAGCCATCTTCAAGGATGCAACATACGCAGCAGCCAAGGCAACGAACACTAAAATCACTTTGGAGAGCGCCACGCGACTGCTGGCCGATGCATTGGGGTCAATCACTTTGTAGTACAAGTCGTGCGACAAAGCATTGGCAATGGTCAACAGCAAGCCATCGGCAGTAGACAAGGCCGCAGCCAAACCACCAGCAGCAACCAAACCAGAAATCACGAACGGCAAGCCGCCAATTTCAGGCGTGGCCAACACCACAATGTCACCGCCCAAGCGGATTTCTGCCAATTGCAAGATGCCATCTTTGTTAATGTCAGCAACGGACATCAGGGTGGGGTCCACTACATTCCATCGTGCAATCCATCCCGGCAGCTGGTCCATCGGCGTACCGACCAACAACGTGTAGATGTCGAACTTCACCAACACCGCCAAGGCAGGTGCTGTGAAGTACAACAATGAAATGAAGAACAAGGACCATGCCACTGACTCACGTGCTTCACGTACAGATGGCACTGTGTAGAAGCGCATCAGAATGTGTGGCAAAGCGGCTGTACCAATCATCAAACAGAAGACCAATGCCAAGAAGTTTTTGCGCGAAATGTCTCTTGCTGCATCATCTTTACCAGGGAACGGCTCTGCATGACGCAAAGGTGGCGCTGCTCGGGCCGTATTGGTCGTGCGAGCAGCGGTATAAGCCGCCTTGGCAGCAGCTTCATCTTTTGGCAAGGCAGCAACAGCAGCTGTAGCTGCCTTGATTTCAGCTTCTGGTGCGTTGGCTGCTTTCAGCTCTTCCAGCTTTTTAGTAGCTGCTTCTTTGTCAGCTGCAAAGGCTGCAGGAACATCTTTCAGTTTTTCTGTAGCAGCATCGGCGCGAGCTTTGAAGATACCGCGAACTTCAAGTTCTTTAGGATCTTTCAGCAGTTGCTCTTCTTTAGCCGTGACTTTTTCAAGCAGATAGCCGTAAGCGACCTGAGGCACAGGATTGCTGGTGTGTTTCACTGACAGCCACACCACAGGAATCATGTAGGCAACGATCAAGATGAGGTATTGCGCCACCTGAGTCCAAGTTACAGCGCGCATACCGCCCAAGAATGAGCAGACCAGAATACCAGCCAAGCCCACATAGACACCCACCTCAAAAGACAAACCAGTCAATCGTGCAGTGATCAAGCCTACGCCGAAGATTTGGGCCACAACGTAAACGAAGGACACCAAAATGGCCGCAAACACACCAATCAGACGAGCCATGTTGCCGCCGTAGCGTGCGCCCAGGAAGTCGGGAATGGTGAACTGGCCAAACTTACGCAGGTAAGGGGCCAAGAACAAAGCCACCAAACAATAGCCACCTGTCCAGCCCAAAATAAAGGCCAAACCGCCGTAGCCTGTGAGGTACAGCGTGCCGGCCATACCAATAAAGGACGCAGCTGACATCCAGTCTGAGCCTGTGGCCATACCGTTGTAAATGGCTGGCACTCGGCGGCCGGCCACATAGTATTCGGCTGCGTCATTGGTGCGACTCATCACACCAATACCGCCGTACAAAAGCACAGTGGCTGCCAAAAAGGCATAACCAATGTATTCTCTCGGCATGCCCATTTGCTCAAGGACAGCAAGCAAAATGACAAAGGCCGCAAAGCCGCCGCCGTAGAACAAGAAAACTTTGTTCAGCGATTGCTGAAACTGGCCTTGGGTTTGGCCTTCCCCTCCAAATACGCTCATGAGGATTCTCCTTCTGAAACGCCATATTCCTTGTCAAGGTTGTTCATATAGCGAGCGTAGTACCAAATGATCAAGCAATAGACGATCAGTGCGCCTTGCCCAGCCACCCAAAATGAAAATGGCCAGCCAAAAAAGCTGAACGTTAAATCACGTGCGAAATACAAAAGCACGAAAGTCACTAAGAACCACAAGGCAAGCAATAGCCCCGTGATTCTCAAATTCTTGCTCCAGTATTCCTGGTGCCTTGCAGTGAGTTGCATCTTCATCTCCTTATTGTTAAAAAATACCAACTGTCAAACTTAAATTTCTTAGCCACTCTTGTTGGCTTCTGTGATTACGCAGGTCCGTCTAATTTCAATCCTGTTTCTCTTTCGAGTTGGGCAGCCACTTTGGGCTCGAAACCTTTCAGGTGTCGCATCACGGACAAAGCTTCTTCGGGTTGGCCGAGTTCCATGTGAACCCGTGCCATTTGGTACCAAGCGAAGGGGCTCATTGATTGCAACTCAGTGTTGCGCTTAAAGGCCTTCAAGGATTCTTCAAGCCTTCGCTGTCGCACCAACACCAAGCCCAAGCCATACCAAGCGCGGTCTAATTTTTCATCCAACTGAAGGGCCGCTTTGAATGCAATTTCCGCTTCTTGACTACGTCCAAGTTCTTCGCAGACAAATCCGACATTGAAGTGGGCATTGGCGTTGCTGGGTGTTTGAGCCACTGCGCGTTCAAAATAGCCCAAAGACTTTGTGAAGCGGCGATTGTTCAATTCTTCGTAGCCAAGACTGTTCAGTGCTAGGGCATCGAAAGGGTTGATCTCGAGAATTTCTTGAAAGACATCATGGGCTTTGCCGCGCAAACCAAACATTAACAGCGTTTTGGCCTTGAATTTCAACCACAGGCATCTGCTGCGAATGGCCGTGTTGGACTGGGCGGGTGAAATATGGGTGTTCACTGACATGTCGCGATTCCCAATTCGAGGCACATTTCAATTTTCATTTGCACCACCAAGACCCAAGCAATGATGAGCCAGCTGCTAGTTGCCAAAGGAATGTGCTGGTCCAAGATCAGCCTAGGGCTGATTTTGCGAGTGATCCACAGTGCGGGTTTGGAGGCCACGTCTAACAATTGCCAGAAAACATTGTTGTCTCGGTTGGGCCCTGCCAACAATCCCAGAAAAAATCGCCCGGCGATGAACATAAGCGAAAGCTCAATCAAACTCTTGGCAATGACAACAGCTAGCAGCATAGGACTTTCTTAACTTGGGTCAATTATTCTGGTGATTCTATTTAATAGTTGAATGTCCGCCAAATCAGACGAGATTCCCTAAAAAAAAATGCGTCAATACATATTATTGTATTGATTAACAGGCTTCATTCGGGAAATGGAGTTTTCTGACTCTTAACTTACAAAATTTCGCTCTGACATATGACGCTGCAAGGTCTAAATTTAAGGGAAAACACTGAGGAAACTTTACCAACTCCTCCATCGCAGGCACTGTTTTATGAAGCAACTTTGGGAGGGCGATGCAGCGCGCAAATCTTATTGCCAGTTGGATCGCGAAGATAGGCCAGGTTCAAAGAACCAAAGGGCCCTTCTCTTGTGCCTGGCGGGTCTTCGCATGTGGCTCCACCATTGGCAATACCCGCAGCATGAAACGCATGAACCTGCTCCATGGTCTCTGCCAGGAAGCCAATCGTTCCACCATTGGCTGGTGTTGCAGCTTGCCCATCGAGCGGTTTGGTGATTGAGAAAGAACCCTTTGGCGTGCGGTAGAAATAACGAGTACCGTTATTGAACACGCCTGCTGGAATTCCCAAAGTGCTTAAAACAGCGTCATAAAACTTTCTAGATGCCTCAAGGTCATTGGCACCGACCATTACGTGACTGAACATAATTTTTCCTAACTTGTTTGTTGAAATTCGTTACTCTCAGAAATGAATCTTAATGTATTTGATTGACCGTGATTTTTTGGCAAAACAATGCGCCACAATTGGACTGGCATGCCCATGACCGGGGCCATGTTCAATGGGCTGACCTCACTTCTTTTCAATGGATTTCAACATGACCCTACAAGGCAACAAGCGTAAGGTCACTTACGTTGCCTCCTACGAGGCCATTGCATTCTTGTGCGGCACGCTTGGCTTTTTAAGCTTCAGTGACAGCAGCCTCGAGCGTGCAGGTGGGCTAGCAGGTTTCGCATCCATCTTCGCGGTAAGCTGGAACTTTGTTTACAACGCCATGTTTGAGCGCTGGGAGGCTAGTCGCCTTACACGTGGTCGCAGTTTTGGTCGCCGTGTGCTGCACGCGGTGGGGTTTGAGCTCGGCTTTTTGGTGGTGCTAATGCCTGTGGCGGCATGGTGGCTTGGCATTGGCTATCTGCACTCTTTCATACTCAACCTAGGCTTGAACATTTTCTTTTTTGTTTACACCTTTGCTTTTACATGGGCCTTTGATCGTGTGTTCGGATTGCCTACTTCAGCGGCAAGGTCTGAAGGTTGATAGCAAGCTAATTAAATGCAGGCTCAAAAGACAAAACCCCAGTTATCTCTAGCAGAAAGCCTACTTTTTTGTGTTGTGCAAAGCGGTGTAAGGGTAAATCTGAACAGCCTCTAATGTGTAGCCAGACACCCCCGAGGCAGTTTTGGTTCTAGCCTCCTTCAGTTCACCCTCCACCCAAATCACGTCCATCGACTCAAGTGTTTTCGACAAGTTGAGTTTGGGATGAGGTGTGACCAATACGATTTGATTGGCTGGCGGAGGAGGCGTGTGTACGCAGGCGCCAAAATATGGCACCAATAAAAACTCTCGTTGTCCGTTTCGGACAGCATCCAGGGGAACTACAAAGCCTGGCATGCGAATTTTTTGATTGATGAATTTGGTTGAGATGGGTGCTTCGTCTAATTTTGTGCGCATGCTTGCCATCAGTTTTTCAGCCTCTTCCGATCCATCCTTCAAAAAAGCCATACGGCCATAGCTGGCCATGTCTTTCTTCATCTGCTGATACCACTCCACGTTCAATAAATCGTCCCATGTGATTTTTTGGTAACCGGGAGTTTGTGCAAATGCAGATACAACAAACAAAAAATGACACGCAACAAGGCAAAGTTTGTTCAAATTGAATCTTGAAAAAATGCTTAACATGGCAGAGATTTTGCAACAAGTTTGATCAGTTTGGTGGATTCAGGCCATCCGACAAGGACATGCGATAGGCTCGCCAAGCAGGCAAGGTGCTGGCCAGTAACGCACAACACAACAAAAGACCAATGCTATACCAAGCATCAACGCCAGGCCAACCATTCTGAGTTTGAATACCAAAACTTTGAAGCAAATGATCTTGGAAAACAAAGATTAGAAGTTGCGCGCCCATCACGCCTGTTGCAATGGCTACGCCGCATACTAAGAAAGTTTCCCATGCAACAGTCATGAAAATTGAAGCCGGCCTCGCACCCAATGAACGGTAAATGGCCAATTCTTTGCGACGCGCTGACAGGCCCACTAAAAGCACCGAAACAACACCCAACAATGAACACACAGCCACCAATGCACCGATCACGATGAGTGCGTTTTCAACAACACGCACAATTTGCCACAACTCATCCAATGCCACCCCAGGTAAGACTGCCATGAGTGGTACCGAAGTCGAGTTGAGTCTCAAGCTTTCAATGGCTTTGCGGGCTGAAAAAACCGTTGCACGAGAATGCAGTCCTACCCAAACCGCTGTTAACTCAGAAGGTTTTAGTTCTGCAACACTTGGCAGATCCTTTTGAAGATCTGGTTTGGCATCAAACGCTGAAGGCCTCAAACCCATGCCCCACCCAATGTGAAGCGCTTCGAAGGCTTCTAAACTGATCAATACCGATCTGTCTAAGGGCGTGCCAGTGGGTTTTAAGATGCCCACCAATTTAAATGGATGGTCAGTGTGAACCGTCTCTTCAATGGCTTTGTATCCGTGCGTCAATGCAAATGTGTCATTGAGTTTTAATTTTTTAGATTTAGCTACCTCAGAACCAATGACCACTTGCATCAAAGCACCAGCATTGACCTGCGGGTCCTGAAAGGCCTGACCCACTTGAAACGACAAGTCTTTGCCAGAAGATTGGTAGTGCTTGAAAAACTCAATGGATGTTCCCATGACAGGAAAACCATCAAATGAGTCACCCAACTGAATAGGTATGGTCCAGGCCACCGCTGGCAATTGGTTGATTCTTTGCAAATCTGTGTAAGACATATTTTGGGTAGGCGTACCCAGTTGAAACACACTGTACAAAAGCAAGTCGGTCTGGCTTCCTCGAGGTCCCACCACTAAATCAACGCCACTCAATGCATTAGAAAAGCTCTGCTTGGCATCTGTGCGGATTTGCTGCACACCCAACAAAATAATGACCGATAGGCAAACAGACACCGCCACAAGGCAGAGCGAGTACTTGCGAGACCAAGCACTCTTCCAAGCCAAATTAAGCCAAAACATTTTGGGACTCCCGGCGTGGCATTAAAAATACACGGTCAAATTTGGATGCTATTCGCATGTCATGGCTGACCGTGATCACACTGGTTTTTTGGGCACTGGCTGTTGACAACAACAGATTCAAAAAATCTATTTTGTTGTCTTCATCTAACGCAGAGGTTGGCTCGTCGGCCACAATCAATGAGGGGCAACCTAGTAGCGCTCTGGCAGCGGCCACTCGTTGCTGCTCGCCAACGGACAAAAGATTGGCCCGCCGGTGACGCAAGGCCGGCTCCAAATGTAGTGCGTCACATAGCCTGTCTACATGTGCCTGAACACTGCCAAAAAGTTGCGTTGATTTCTTGAACCGCCTGTCAAACAACTTACTGGGCAATTCAATGTTTTCTTGAACAGTTAAAAATGGCAATAAATTGAACTGCTGAAATATGAGGCCTAGATGCTCGCCTCTGAACCGATCGCGATCAGAAGGCGACAACTGGTTCATTGTCGTTCCCAATACCCTACAAGTGCCCTGCTGCGCTACTTGTATGCCTGTGATTAAGCTGAGCAAGCTTGTTTTCCCACAACCACTTGGGCCACCAATGAACAAAGTTTCACCTTGCTGCAAAGTCAACTCAGCAATGGCAAACAAGGGCTTGGGTTGTTGAGCCCACGAAAACTCAATGTTCTGCAACTCAAGTGCGGCTACTGTCATGGCGAAAAAGATGGCTTACTGGAACGCACCGTTGTAGCTTTTTGAGCGCCCTGCGACACCCATTCCAACTTCAGCTGGTTTGAACGAATGTGCGACTTGAAAAATGGGAAGCCAAATTTAGTCAACGCTTGTGGGTTGGCACACTTAAATTTGAAAGCATAGTTTAAATCACTGTGCCCTTTGCCTTTGATGCCCTGAAACATGTCCGATTCAGCCTTAACTTCAAGTTGCTGACACTTTGCCTCTGCTGGCAATTCAATGAAATAACTGGCGTTTTGCAAAGATCTCTGCAACTGGGTCATGGCATCGGTTTGCGCAGCCGTTTTGGGAAAATGTTCAAAACCGAGCAAGGATTCCATTGGCATGGTCCACTGGCCTTGCAGGACATCGCCGTTCAAACTTAGTTGAAGCGCACCCTTGCCATGTGAGTGCTGCGCAAATGTGGGAACAGCCAGTAATAGGCTCAAGAGGATGGCCAATGATGGTTTGAGGGTATGTGTCATGGTGTCTCCTGAAGGGCCCAGGGTGTGAAAAATGTGACCAATGCAAACTGTAAACGATGTCTCCCTGCACTTTTGCCTTTGACTTGTTTCTTACTTGCGATCTTGGACGTGACGGCAACGCCCGATTTAGTCCGCAAATGAATTGGATCCACAGTATTAGGCAGCCATGAAATATTAGGCGTTTTGGGAATCTGTCAAAATGACAGCTATAACCCCATTTAACCAAGAGCGAGATCCATCATGCGTCTGTTTGCTGCATCTATTGGTACCGAGACCAACACTTTTGCGCCGATTCCCACGGCACTGGAAAGCTTTCATGAGGCGTTTTATGCTCCACCTGGGCTGCATCCGGAGGACGCCAAGCTGTGTACCGCACCGCTTTGGGTGGCCAGGCGCCGGGCTCGGGCTGAGGGCTGGACCCTTATTGAGGGCTCCTGCTCTTGGGCCGAGCCCGCCGGGCTGGTGTCACGCCAGGCTTTTGAGCAGCTGCGCGATGAGGTGCTGGGCCAGCTGCGCGCTGCTCTGCCGCTGGACGGTGTGGTACTGGGTTTGCACGGCGCCATGGTGGCCGACGGTTATGACGACTGTGAAGGCGATTTGATTGAGCATGTGCGCGCCATCGTCGGGCCGAACGTGCCCATCGGCGTGGAGCTGGACCCACATTGCCACCTGACTCGCAAACGCGTTCACAACGCCACCCTGATCATCTGCTTCAAGGAGTTCCCACACACTGACTTTGTGGCCCGCGGCGAGGAGGTGGTCGAGCTCACCCTGCGCGCGGCCCGCGGCGAGATCAAGCCGGTCATGTCCTTGTGCGATTGCCGCATGATTGGCAGCTTTCCCACCACCATCCAGCCCATGCGCGCCTTTGTGGACAAGTTCAGCGCCCTAGAAGGCAAGGACGGCGTGCTTTCGGTGTCGGCGGCGCATTGCTTTCCCTATGCCGACGTGCCTGAGATGGGGGCCCGCATCCTCGTGATTACCGATGATCGCCGGGCCGACGGCGATCGCTTGGCAGTGGCGCTGGGCGAAGAATTTTTCGCCATGCGCGGCAAAACTCTTCCACTCTACAACACCCCTGACGAAGTGATCGATCTGGCCCTGGCCAACCACGGACCGGTGGTGATTGCCGACCCCTCAGACAACCCGGGCGGCGGTGCCCCGGGGGACTCCACCGTGATCCTGCGCCGGCTGATCGAGCGCGGCATCAAAGGGGCTGCGCTTGGGCCGATGTGGGACCCGATGGCAGTGCGGCTTTGCTTTATGGCGGGCGTAGGCGGCCAACTGCGCCTGCGCTTTGGCGGCAAGACCGCCCCTACGTCGGGCCAGCCCATCGATGCGCTGGTGACCGTCAAAACACTGGTGCGCGAGGCCTACCAAACTTTCGTGGATGCCGCTATGCCCCTGGGCGACAGCGCCGCCATCGAGTTTGATGGCATTGAGGTCGTGCTAATCACCAAGCGCAACCAAGCCATGGGCGCTGACCTGTTTACTGGCATGGGTGTGACGCTGGCGGACAAGCGGCTGGTGGTGGTAAAGTCCACCAACCATTTCCATGCAGCCTTTGCACCACTGGCAAGCCGCGTGCTTTACTGTGACTCAGGCGGCCCGATCCCACGTGACCACCGCCAGGTGCCCTACACCCGTATTCAAAGGCCGATCTGGCCGCTGGACGAATCCGCGCGGCCTGTGTTGCTGGAATGCTGAGATTCACCATCACTTTTTGTTTCACCAAGAAAAACCATGACGCCCTATGACCGCTTGAAGCAACTTGGCCTGGAACTGCTGACCCCGGCCGTGCCGGTTGCCAATTACGTGCCTTTTGTCTTTGCCAACGGCTTCCTTTACTTGTCGGGCCAGGGCCCGCGCAAAGCCGATGGCTCGCAGCACACCGGCAAGGTGGGCGCTGAGGTGACTATGGAGCAGGCCTACCTGCATGCGCAACTGACGGGTTTAAACCTGCTGTCAGTAGCTCATCTGGCGCTTGGTGACCTGGGACGGGTAAGACGTGTGGTCAAAGTGCTGGGCATGGTGAACGGAATACCGACATTTAGCGACCATCCCAAGGTCATCAATGGCTGCTCTGACCTGTTCGTCAACGTATTTGGCGATGCCGGCAAACACGCCCGCTCCGCCGTGGGCATGGGTTCGTTGCCAGGCAATATATCAGTCGAAATCGAGGTTATTTTCCAGGTGGACGGCTAGGCAAACCGGGGGGGTCTCCGCTGACTGCCACCACAGACCAGGCGCAAACGGCGCTGATACCAGAGATAGAGATTGCAGTGAAATCAGTTAGACTGAAAACCTTACTTAAATGGATCAACATTTAACTCATGTAAGGGCTCGACATTGCGGCTTTGGACTAGTTCAAATCTGACCGTCGCCGCACGCGAACGGCAACAACCCCGAGGAGGGCCTATGAAACGAATTTTGAGCGGCGTCTTCAAGCACGAGACCAATACCTTCTCGCCGCTACAGACCGACCTGTTGGCCTACGCCTCGCGCAGCTTGCTCCGTGGTCCTGAAATCGCAAGCTATTACCGCGGCACGGCTACCGAGATGGGAGCCTTTCTGGACGCCGCTGAGCGCCATGGCTGGGAACTGGTGCATCCGGTCGCGGCCGACGCCACGCCATCCGGCAAAGTTACGCGCGAGGCCTTCGACACCATCGTCGGAGAATTCGAGACGGCGCTGCGCGCTCAGGGCCCGTTCGATGCGGTGCTGCTGTGCGTGCACGGCGCCATGGTAGCCGAGCACTGCGACGACGGCGAGGGCGAATTGTTGCGCCGGCTGCGCGCAGTCGTTGGGCCCGATCTGCCGATCGGTATCACGCTGGACCTGCACGCCAACGTCACGGACGAGATGGCGGCGCTGGCCAGCGTCGTCGTGTCCTATCGCACCTACCCGCACATTGACCAGTACGAGACTGGCACCCGCTGCGCCGAGCTAATCGCCCGCACCCTGGCAGGCGAGATCGCGCCCTTCACCACGATGGCGCGCGGCGCCATGCTCGAAGGCGTAGATCATGGCCGCACCACCGCCCCCGGACCCATGCTAGAGATGCTGGCCCATGCCGACAGCATGAAAGCCGAGCACGCTGGGGTGCTGGACATCAGCGTCAACGCCGGCTTTCCCTGGGCCGACATCGCCATCGCTGGACCCAGCGTCACCGTCGTCTGCGACCGCCGCATCGCGGCCCGGGGCCACGCCGAACTGGCGCAACAACTGATGCAGCTGATGTGGCAATCGCGCCAGCGCGAAACTGTATCGCCGATGCCGATCGCCAAGGGCATGCAGGCGCTAAAAGATGCCCTGGCCAGCGCCGGCAGCGGCCCGGTGGTGATAGCCGACTGCGCCGACAACCCCGGCGGCGGCGGCCTGGAGAATTCCACAGCACTGCTCAGGGCATTGATCGATGCCGGCGTACAGAACTGCGCCTACGGCATGATTTGCGATCCCGATTCACTGACCGCATGCCGTGCCGCTGGGGTCGGCAAGCATGTCGCCTTGCGACTGGGTGGCAGCAGTCAGTTCGCTGGGCCCATCGAGACCGATGCCGAAGTCCGCTCGCTGCAGGACGGGCGCTTCGTCTTCACCGGCCCTATGAGCCGCGGCATTACGCTGGACATCGGCCCAACCGCCGTGCTGCGTGTCGGCGGCATCGACATCGTGCTCAGCAATACTAGGCATCAAGTGCTGGACCCCGGTTTTTTCACTCACGCCGGCATCGATCCGAAGGACTACGCCGTCGTCGTCGTCAAATCCACCCAGCATTTCCGCGCCGCCTATGGCCCCATGGCGAAACAGATCCTCATCATTGACAGCGGCGATGGCCTTACCTCCTACGACCTGAAAGCCTTCCCCTTCAAGAAGCTACGCCGACCGGTGTATCCGCTCGATGATTAGCGTGCGTTGAGATTCATCTTGCAGCTTCTGAGCGATCTTCGGAGGCAACAGACTCAAGTTGGGGGCCGCCGCTGATTCAGGTTAGCCATCGTCTACCTCCCCTCCCGCCACTTCTGTGCCGGCTCATCCGTCACAATCTCTCGCAACTCCGGCCTTGCGGTCGTTAGCGCAGCCACATCGGGCAGCGGCCGACCCAGCCCCTTGGTGCCAAAGAAGGCCTGTTCCAGTGTTTCTGAAATATTGAGCAGTTCGACGTCGCCACCAAAACGGCCAACCACCTGCAGGCCAAAGGGCATGGCGTGGTCATCAACGCCGCAGGGCAACGCGATGGAGGGATTCGTGACGAGGGTGATGACATAGGTCAGCGCCAGCCAGTGGTAGTAGTTTTTCAAAGTCTGTCCTTCCAGTTCGGCCAGGTAGAGCTGGCTCCAGGGAAAGGGCGTGACGGGCGTGGTCGGCGCCATGACGATGTCGTAGTCGAGGAAGATCTGCTGGAAGCGGCGGAAGACCACGGTCTGCTCGGCATGGGCCCAGGCCGTATCGGCCAGGCTCATGGCCCTGCCGATCTCGTAGTTGGCGCGGATGTTGGGTCCGAGCTGGTTGCAGTCCCGCTCGTAACTATCCTGGTACTTAGCAAAAAAGTTCTGCGCCCGCACCACGTCGAAGCAGCGGTCCGCCTGGCCCAAGTCGAAGCTGAACTCATCGACCGTGGCGAACAGATGTCGCATTGCCTGCATGCGGCTGCGCATAACGCCACGGATCTCGCTGCTGACCGGGCACTGACCAAAGTCGGTGGTCCAGGCCACGCGCAGCTTGGACAGGTCGACCAGGCTGCTGTGCGCTGCCGCCTCGGGGTCGAGCCGACGCGACAGCGGATCGCGGCTGTCAACGCCGAGTTGCGCGGCGAACAGCATGCGGGTGTCGGCAACGTTGCGCCCCATCGGACCGAGCACCGAGATCGGCGTCCAGCCCAGCTGGCGCCCTTCCATGGGCACAAGGCCCGGCGAGGGTCGAAAGCCGACGACGCCGCAGATCGCTGCTGGGATCCGCAGCGAACCGCCGGTGTCCGAGCCAGTGCACAGCGGCAGCATGTCCAACGCCAGAGCGACTGCCGATCCGCCTGACGATCCCCCGGCGTTGAGCGTGGGGTTGAAGGGGTTGCCGGTTGCGCCCCAGACCGGATTGCGCGAATTGGCGCCGGCACCGAACTCGGGCACATTGGTCTTGGCAACGACGATGGCGCCGGCCGCGCGCACCAACGCAACCTGGGCCGAATCGCGCGCGGGCTCATTTTTGCTATACAGCGGCGAGCCAAAGGTAGTGAGGATGCCCTCGGTGTCCTGCAGGTCCTTGATGCCGATCGGCAGCCCGTGCAGTCGGCCCAGCACCTCGCCGCGCAACACTGCCGTCTCGGCCGCCTTAGCCTCCAGACGCGCACGGCCGTAGGCCTTGGCCGCCATGGCGTTCACGGCAGGGTTCAATGCCTCGATGCGCTCGACGCAGGCATCAAGCAATTCGACAGGCGAAATCTCGCGGGCGCCGATCATTCGGCGCAGTTCGACGGCGGAGCGCGCGGTCAGGGGTGTGGACATGTGGTTGAACCTTTCGTTGCGCGATGAGACGCGCGGTGGCCCCGGCGCGGGGAATTTTGAGCTGTCCGCTAAAAGATCAGGCCTGGCCGGGTCACCTTATCCAGCGGCCAGACGGGGCGCTGCAACTTAGTGTAGGGCAGCAGTGCGTGGTTGCGAATCATGGGTCCGTCGGACTCGACGAAGATGACCTTGGCGGCGATGGGGCCGAAGGCCGCCATGAAGTGATTGGTCGATTTCACGACGACGATCTTGCATTCGCGCGGATCGATGCCCAAATTGCTGAACAGTTCCAGGCCTAGGGCTTGAGTGCGCTTGGTGATTAGGATTACGGTGACGCCGCCGATGCGCACCGCCGCGCAGTCACCAAGAGGTACCTTGGTCGGGCCGAAGCTTTGCCAGCAATCGCGTTTCAAGGCGGTCACCTCGACCCGGGCATCGACCGGCTGCCCCGATGCCAGGCCGATCTTGCCGCCGATGCGCAGGGGAAAGCTGGCGCCGACACCCGCGTCAAAACAAAGTCGCACAGCGATCGGATCCCAGATCGGACCAATCGCCGCCTTGCTGGCGCCACTGTCGATAAGCTGGCGCAGGATGCTGGTGTTGTCCGAGGCGGCGCCACCGCCGGCGTTGTCCGCCGGGTCGGCCAGCACCACCGGGGCGCCGGCGTGCTCCATGGCGGCGCGCACGCCGTCGGCAACGCTGAAGAAGTCGGGCGTGGTCTTACCGCGCATCGAGACAAACTCCTCGCCCAGTCGTGTTGCCAGCGCGTCTGCCTTGGCCTTGTCGCCATCGGCCACCACCAGGATGCGCCCCGTCACCTCGGCTACGTCGGCATAAGGAAAACAGTGTATTGCTGAGACCGACAGGATGCCGTCCTTGCCTTCGAGGGCCATCATGCGGTCTACAAAGCCGCGCATCAGCGGCAGGGTGGTCGGGTAGCTGCTGATCTGCTGGCAGTCGTAAAGCGACATGACCGGGCGAACCTCACCGCGCAGGGTGCGCAACAGCAGGCTCAGCAGGTCTTCGGCTCGGTCCACCACGTCAGTATGCGGAAACTCCTTGTAGCAGATCATGATGTCGCAGTTGCGCATGCGCTTGAGCGTCATGTGGCAATGTGGATCGTGCTCGACGCCGATCACGCATTTGGCGCCGACGATGGCGCGGGCCCGCTCCAGGATGTCGCCCTCGACGTCGTCGTAGCCATGGGCCACCATGGCGCCGTGCAGACCCAACAAAAGGCCATCCAGCGGCAGCGCCGCCTGCAACTGGCCCAACACCTCGTCGCGCATGAACTCATAGTCGGCGCGGTTCACCGTGCCGGCCGGGCTGGCGGCGAAACAGCTCCCTTCGATCAGGGTGAAGCCGTCCTTCGCCGCGCGCTGGCGCGCCACGAACAGAGGCGCCGTGCACATGCGGGGCGCGTCCTCAGGATGCTCGCCCGGGCGCAGGAAGACGCTCTCCTGAAACGCAGCCAGACTGGTCGGCATGGGCGAAAAGGTGTTGGTTTCGGTGGCGATGGTGGCGGAGAAGATGCGCATGGAGTCTGTCGAAGTTCCTTGACTCAGGTGCTGATCGGCGCGGACCAGCTGATGGCCTCGTCCAGAGGAAAGACCGGGCGCGGAAGCCGGGTCCACTTGAAATTGTACAGGTTCGGAGAGGTCAGACCCGGGCAATCGACCTCGAAAATCTGCTTAGGCTTGAAGTTTTCGTCGAAGCCGGCGCGAAAGTGCCCGCGACTCTTCACCACCAGGGTGCGAAGCTTGTCCAGCTGCACACCAAGGCATTCAAGTTGCATCGGCTCCATGCACTGCTGGCGGTTCGAGATAACGGCCACGGAGACACCGCCAATCTGCAGCAGGGCCGAGGGACCCATGGCTGCCGCAGTGCCCTTGAGCAGGCCGCGGCGCCCGATGATGGCGCCGTCCGACAAAGCCAGCACCTTGGCCTGGGCCTCGAAGGGCTGCGAGAGAGAATCTTCCTCCGCGCTGTTGAACTTCGCCTTGAAGCTGGCGCCAATGCCCTGGCGCTGTGCCTCCCCTGCCAGCGCTTCATCGTTGAAGACGCCGAGCACGGCGCCCTGCACGTCGGCAGCGATCAGCGCCTGTAGCAGATGGCTGGTGTTGCCGCGCGATCCGCCGCCGGGATTGTCGCCAACATCGGCCAACAGCACGGCGGGCAGCGCAGGGTCTGCGCCGGCCGCCTTGGCCAACGCAACCGCCTCGCCGAGGGAGGTCATTGTCTTGCGAAAGCGATTTCGCATCGACCAGGTCAACTCGGCCAATTCGCTTGCCAGCGCAGCGGCCGCTGAGCGGTTGCCGTTGCGCGCCGTCACGATCACGCTGTAGCCGTTCTTGGGGCAATCGCTGAATACGAAGCCGGCCATGACCGAGACATTCATGATGTCGCCGCCGACGCGCTTTTGCCCCTCGCGGATGATGTCGGCGTAGGGCCCTTCGGCCGTCAGCAGGGTGATGGAGGGCGGGGTCAGCGGAAGCTTGACCATGGCCACGGCACTCCTTCCGCCTGCCAGCAGCTCGCGCATGTGCCGGGCCGCTTCGACGCCACGCTCGCGCACGTCAGTGTGAGGGTTCTCCAGGTAGCCGACGAAGACGTCGAGGTTTTCCACCATCTTCTGCGAAACATTGGCATGCAGATCGAAGACGCCGACGATCGGCACCCTGGGACCGACCTGCTGGCGGATCAGCGCGAACAGATCGCCGTCGGGATCGTCCGAGCCTGTCGCCAGCGCGGCACCGTGCGAGACGACAAAGACCCCGTCCAGGGGACCGGCCTGGCGCAGGCCATCGCCGATCTCGGCAAGAAAGGCGTCAAAGAAAGCCTGCTCGACAGGCCCACCAGGCTGCGCAATGGCGATACGCAGCGGTAACGCCGTCCAGGCCTCACCGCAGTTCATCTGTTGCACGAAGCCAGGCAGATCAGGCGTCGTGTGGCAAGGGCCCGCGCTAGCCTGTCGCATGATTTCTTCGCCGCGTATGTCAACCCTGCGTCTGAAGTCCGCGGCGGTGGTGACGGGGGAGAAGCGGTTGCATTCGATGGCAAAGCCAAGGATGGCAATTCGTGGCGCGGTGTTGGGCATTTTAGGCAGTGGCGTTGTTGGTGATGGGAAGAGGGCCGAAAGGGCCACCAATGGGGCGCAGGTGGCAGGCCACCCAGTGGTCTGGCGCCACTTCCTGCAGCGCTGGCACCTCGACGCGACAGTTCGGCTGCACGTTCAGGCAGCGGGTGTGGAAGTGGCAGCCCG
>SXGQ01387478.1_pt1 | contig 20966 bp, 33 predicted proteins | sample 3178371 | NCBI WGS metagenome assembly SXGQ01 (sample SAMN11356859, study PRJNA531348) | freshwater metagenome | isolation source: freshwater sample F1-20 | place: China: Fuxian Lake, Yuxi | collected 2017-12-25 | reverse complement strand
TGATCGTCGATGCTTGCGAAGCGTCCAGCCAGTAGACGAAGCCCGGAAGAGACTTGGGGTTGAACCCGGAGGCCCGAGGCCGCAGCAGGCGAGGATTCATCGGCATGGCTTGGCACTCTAGTGGTGATGGAGGGACGGTCACTCAGCCGGGGCCGGCGGCCCGCTGGTCTTCTCGCCCATCTTGGGCTGCAACGCATAGAGCAGCCGCGTCTGCTCCTGCATCGCCTCGGCGATGTCCACCTGAGTGGTAGCGAGCTTGTCAAGGAACGCGGTGTGAGCCTTCACGAGCGGGAGCAGCACATCCTGTCGCCCCACGTACAAGCAAGCGAGAGCCACGACGGTGGCGAACCCGTAATCTTTCAAGAGCGAGAGCACCGTGTCTTTCGTCGCGTCGGTCATCGGGTCAACTCCTGCTGCCATACCAGCATCCTCACGCGGTTGATGCGGGCATCGAGCCACCACTTCAGAATCAACTGAACTACGATGGACGCGACCGCCTGGAGCACAAGAGCCCAGAAGAATCCGTACTCTTGCGGCTCCTTCCCGCTCACGACTTGGTAGCCCCGCTTCACGCTCTTGAGCACCTGCTCGAGCACGATGGCTTCCTGCTCGCTGTCGGCACACTGGCTGAGGAGCGTCGGCTCCCAGTGCTGGATGGCGAGCTCGGTGAAATCGTCAATCGTCTGGCGGCCCACGAGGTGCCGCCGGATGCCGACATGACGCCAGACCCAGAGCTTGAAATCCGCAACCGTCACGGCGTGCCCTCCGCGACGAGCGGCACGAACGATGTGGGATGCAGCACCGACTTGGTCGCCTTGCCGGTGCCTTGGCAGACCGGGCAAGTCATCACGATGCGACCGTCGCCAATCTTGCCCGTGCCATTGCAGTTGTCGCACTCGCCCGCGGGAGCCGGAGCCGGCGGCAGCACTTGCCGCAGCACGAGCACCATGCGAGCCGCTTCGGTCGCGAGGTCAGCCGAGATGCCGGGATCGGCGGGCAGGCTGGCGACGCAGCCAACGGTCGCGAGGGAAAACACAATCACGAAACGCTGCCACATCAGAGGATTCCTTCGAGCCAGTTGGCGGGGAGAGCGGTCGGCTTGAACCCGGAGAAGCCCGCGAGGGCATAGGAGTCACGACCCTTGCACATCGCGTCTATCACCTCCGCGTCGACCCAGCCCGAGGTCCGTTGGAACGGCTCGGGGAGTTTCTCGTCGACCGCCCCGGAGTAACAGTTGCCCCACGAGTTCGGGACCAACAAGGCGGGGCGATCCCAACGCACCGCACAAGCCATCATGCAATGCGCCCAGGTGCCTGCCGGGGTGAGCCAGCCGCCGCCGAGCGAGCCGCGGTCAGTGAACCGCATAGAGAACCCACGCATCGAACAGAGCGACACACTGAAGCCGTTGCTGATTGCCTTGGCACAGTCATCAAACGAGGTCACGAGCGTGACCTCGCTGCACCGTTGCTGCTTGGCGTAGGGCTCGAGTTCGTTCGGCATCCCGTCGCGGCCCCACGCCTTCTCATCGGTGCCGCTGAACTGCTTGTCGAACCGGACGCTGCCATACTGCTGCCCGTAGTGGAGCGTGCCCCAATCTCTCACCGCCTTCGCCGCGTGGAAGCCCGTGCTCCCGTCGCCCCCGAGGTTCCGCGACTGCCCGCGAGCCTCGACCCGGCTCACGCCGTACACGCTCGCCTCGATGGTCCGCCCGCCCCATACCTCCGCCTCTTTGCGAAGCACAATGTCGCACGCGGCGAGCACATCGACCGACATCGCGAAGCCCCAGCCCACGCACGAGCCAATCGGCTGGCTGCCCCGCTTCCACGACGGGCTGCACTTGAGAAGGGCGAGCCCGAGGTTGACGGGCTGCTTCGCCGCCTGGAGGTCAGGCCCGGCATCCGCGAGCGTGGGATGCGGGAGCGAGGCGACAAACGCCGCCGACCCTTCGGGGTCGGGCGTGTAGCCCATCAGCGGCACGAACGCCTCGGGAGCCACGCGTCACCCCCCGTTCATGCCAGCCCACGCTACCGCCTTCGCAAACGCAGCGTAGCGGTCGCGAACGTCGCGAGAGACGGGTACATCGTCTGCACCTACCTCGCTGGCATACGCGGATTCCAGAGCTTTCCGCAGGGCGTCATTGCCCGGCGGGTGTCCACCGAGCCGACGCCACGCGATATCAAGCGTCAGGGCGGTGAACGCCCGGAGGCTGCGGGTATCGGTGAACGCCGGCTCTTTCGCGAGGGTGTCGCCGGCCACCACGATGGCGGCTTTCGACCACACGGCAGCCCAGAGCATTCGGTCGCCGGCTGGCATCTTCGCGAGCTCGGCGGCGACGGGCTTCACGGCAGCCTGGAGTTCGGGGCTCGGGGTCTCGACCGTCACCGCGACCACGGGGGCAGCCGGCAGCGTGGGGAGCGGCACCTTGCCCCAGGCCGCGGCGACAATCAGCCCGGCCGCGGCGAGGCGGTAGAGGGCGGCGGAGTGCCCGCGAAGCCACTGCCCTGCCGCTTGGAGAGCGTCAGCCACCAGACCGCGATAGGGCGCGGCCAGGATCGCCACGGCTGCGATGACTGCGAGGGTGCGAATGAGTGCATCGTTCGACATCACTGAACGCCTGCGAGCCCGAGGCAGAACCGAACGAGGCTCTCGCCTTCCTTGGTCTTCAGCACCGCGGCAACGTGCCGGATGACCTCGTCATCGGTGGTCGCGTCGGTCTTGCTCGCGAGCCACTCGATAGCCTCGGCGACGATGAGCCCCTTCTGATACGGGTCGACCGTCTGCACGAACCGCTGCCCGTAGGAGATGAGCGGGTGCCAAGTCTGGAGCAAGCGAATCGCCTGCCATATGTTGAGGCTGCTGCCGTACTCCGCCTGCTCGGCGGCGGTCATCTCATAGGCTGGCATGGCGATGGCTCCGGGGTGCTATTCCTCCGGTTTACCATCTGCACCTTCGCTCCCCGCAGTTGGGAAGTTGATGATGTCGTTCAGGGAGTCATAGAGCAGCCCGTAAATATCCTTCGCTTCTTCGTGGCATTCCTTCCTCTCAAGCCTATAGGGCTGCTTGAAACTTTCCTCGTCCGATAGTTTGCCCGCCCCATCGGTGATGTAGAGGTACACGTACTGGAGCCCGAACTCCACCACGATTCGCCGCTCCACGTAATCGGGGATGCCTTTCACCACTCCGCCTCTTGGTTGAGGTCATCGACGGCATCCCGCATTTCGTCGGGCGTGTCGATGCGGGCCAGCCGGAATGGCTCGGGCTTTACCATCTGCCGCTCGGCCCGAACCTCCTCGGACCACGTTGCCTGAACGCAGGTCACACGCTCGGCCACCATCGGGGCGAGGTCGAGGCTCGCTTGGCTGGCGGCGAGTTCGTCCTCGTCGGGGTCAAGCATCCGCTCGATGCGGTTCGGCTTGTAGCGTCGCCTGCGGTCATTGCGGGGCGGGAGTTCCCAGGCTTCGCGGAGCCTTACGAGTTGATGAACGGTAATCGTCCAGTGCTGGCAGATGCACTGCATGGGCAGGTAACTGTCCCATTGCACGCGAAGCGTCTGCTCGTCAATCGTTGCAGTCTTGCCCGCCATTCGGCACCCAGAATGAGACGCATCGGCTTGAAGGATTCAGAAACACCGCCCCGCCCATCGTGCGGTGAAAGGTCACATGCTCGCAGTCATCGCCCGTGTATCGACCGCGGAGGTAGTTCTCAGACCGATAGACCGCAAGCTGCCCGAATGCTGAGTTGAACCGCACCGGCAAGCCGCCGACCGGCGGGTGCCAATGATGGAACCATTGCTGGTCACGCCGCTGCCAATGGTTGAGCCTTGCCGCGAACGCGTCATAGTGCATCGCGAAACGCTGCTCGCCGATGAGCGTCTCGCCCCACGAGTAGCTCGCCATCGCTGCCGCGGCCGGGGTGCGGTCGAGCCACGAGACACTGGTCGCCACGCCGTCGATGCTCCACCCGCCCCACGGGTCGGTATCGAAGACGATGACATAGTCCACCGGGTCGAGGTGGCTGACCCAGTGCTGGCACTGCGTGCGGTACTCAGCCAGGGCGACCGTCCGTTCCTGGGCAATCGTGTGGCAGAGGTGCGGTCGGTGGTTGATGTTGAGCGAGACGTTCCGCTGCCCGTTGTCGTGCCACTGGGCGAGTACGCCTTTCGTCTCATCGGAGGAATCGTTCTCAAAGATGAACGCCCGCCACTCGCGGAACAGCCCGCCCGTCGCCTCCACAAGCGGCAGCGTCATTGAGAGCCAGGGCATCGCGTTCCGGCAGATGGCAACCATCGCCACGCTCGACCGGGCGGCGAGCTCGCGGCCGTGCTGCACCGCCTCGTGGTAGAGGTCGGCGAACTCCGGGTCAGGCGGGAGTAGCGTGTCGGGCTGGTGGGCCCGCACTTCATCAAGCGTGATCCGCACGGTCGGCCTCCACTACGTGAGACCATTCCGCGACCGGCTCGCCGGGGATGTCATCTGCCGTGACCGCGACGCGGTGATTCGCCGTGTGCCATTCGGCGTTGGGCACATGGGTGCCACGCTCTGCCCCGATGTTCTGGATGCGGGAGACGGTCGGGAACACTTCATGCCGCCCTGCTCGCAGGATGTGATTCACCACGACATCCCACGAGGTCGCATCGTTCTGCACCCAGCCGGCGGCGAGCCCTTGCCAGCGGTCACGCCACACGCCCCAGCCCCACGGGGTGAACCATCGCCGGGCACCGCACTCGTGCGGGCGACCGTTGCTCACACGCTGGTAGCCCGAGACGTTCATCACGCGGGCATGGTCGCGGTACGCGTCGCGAGCCCAGGCGAACCACCGCAACGCGTCCCGCGTGGGCACCGTGTCATCCTCGAGGTGCAGATGAAACTCGCCCCCCATCTGCTCGAACCCGTAGGCAAGGGCGTAGCGGATGGCGTTGTTGCACCCCACTCGCTGCGAGTAGGTGAAGCTCTCGAACCCGTAGCGGGCCGCGAGGGCGGCGCAGTGCACGGTCTCATCGCTCGGGTCGAGCAGCACCGCCACCCGGCAGGCGTCGATGCCGTCGCAGGCCCGCAGGGCGGCGAGCGTCTGCCCGAGGTACTCGGGTCGGTTGTATCCCGAGACGGTGATATTCACGAGTTGCGGAGCTCCTCCGCGAGTTGCGTCCACCGCTTCGCCCCGTCGGTGTGCATCTCCGCGGTCGCGTCCAGGCTCGCCCCTTCGTAGGCGTCGAGGTGCCCTGCGGTTCGCAGAGTATGGAGCGGCGTGCCCTCGATCTCGGCTGTGCCCGAGAGTTGATGCGAGTCGAGCGGCAGCGACTCGATAAAGCTCACCGTCTCCTGCATCTGCTCTTTCGTTTCGCCCGGTAGGCCCACGGTGAACGTGCCGTGAACCGTCATCCCCAGCCGCTTCAGTTCGTGCACCACCTCGCGACCGTATTCGAGGTCGAGGTGCTTGTTGACGATGTTATCGACCACCCACTGATTGCCGCTCTCGAAGCCGAGCTTTACACCGAAGCAACCCGACTCTCGCATGAGAGCCCAGGTCTCCATCTTCGAGGTATCGGCACGGCACATCGCCGACCACGGCACGCCGACCTTCCGCATCACCTCGCACATCTTCACGACATGGGAGTTACCTAGGTTGAACGTGTCATCGTCGAAGTAGATGCTCTTGAACCCGTAGCGGGCGACGATGTCGGTGAGGTACGCCTCCATGTAGTCGGGCGAGTAGTGCCGAACCTTCCGCACTTTCGTGCCGTCAGGGTCGTTCCCCGTCATCGCCGCAGGCCACACACAGAAGATGCAGTTCTTGACGAGCACGTTGTTTGCATAGAACACGCCCGTATCGGGAACCTCCATGCAGTAAGTGTCATGCACCCCCGGCAGTTCCTCGACCGCCACGACCTTGTGATTCAGAGTGCCGTCCGGCTGCGACACCTCGCACAGTTTCCGCTGCCGCTTCTGGGCTTCCCGCCGCAGGGCTGCCAGCCGATACCGCTCGCGAGCCTCGGGGCTTCGCACCTTGCCGCGGTTGCCGGCGGCAATCTTGGCTGCCCACTCGGGCGACAACCCGCCGGCAGCCGGGTTGTGCAGCCGCATCCGCTCCGCAATCTCTGGGTGCTCCGCGAAGTGCTCGCGTGAGTTCGCCATGACGGCGAGGTTGTCTGGGTGCCAGTTGTGCTTGTCGCCGTCGATGTGATGCACAACCTCGCCCGACTGCAGCCGGCGACCGAGCTTCCACTCAGCGACGAGCCGATGCGTCTTGTCCCGACCGCGGCGAGCCCAGACCGTATCGAGATACTGACCGGCCTTGTATTGCTTCAGGGCTCGCACGCGAGTGCCGGGCGTCAGATCCTTAGCCTCGACCAACCATTCCCGCTCGGCGGTGAACTGGTTGCCCCACTTGAACGTGACGAACCGATGGTCTGGGGTGCAGTCAATGTGGGAGCCGTCATCGAAATGCACACGCACCAGCCGCTCGCCTTGCCCCGTCTGGCGAATCACGCGAGGGGTCGAGACCTTGGCTCGGCCCGTGCTGCGGTCATAGGTGAAGACGCCGACATCAGTGCGGCCGACAAGGTCGCGAATCGGCACCATGCCCTCAACCGTGTTCACGGGCGTATCGCCCGCGAGGCACTTGTACGGGCATCCGCGAGATGACCATACGTGGGCGTGTGGGTACTGCTGCCCGATGGGGTTGTAGTCGTAGTACCGATGAGCGATGGTCTCATCGAGGTACGGGGGCGGTGCCGCGTTCATCTCGGCGACCGTCATCAAATCAAAGTCAATGACGCCGCTCGCCCCCTCGATGACCTTGACCGCGTTCTTCTCATACTCGCCCTTGATGCACGCGTGCACGGGCAGGGTGCTGAGAATCTCGTCGCTCTTCGTGGTCGTGATCGGCCCGGTGATGACGATGCGGCAGTTCGGTAGCAGGTGGTGAATCATCCGCACCACCTGGGCATCGTGGTCCCATGACGGGGTCGCCGTCTCAAGGAACACGTAGTCGAATCGCCCAACCGCGATGTAGTCGGCGAACTGCTGGTAGCTCTCGCGGAGGGCGATGCTGTCGCGGAACCGAACGTCGGCGGTCGTGTTCGCCGTTGCGTAGGTCGCGGCGTAGCCCATGAAGAACGGGTACGGCAGGTAGCCGCCGAACTTGAACTCGCCGGGCATGGAGTTCGCCGGCATGGTGAACGGCCACCGGGAGCCGGCCCGCACGCCGCAGCGGAGGTACTGCTCGGAGATGTCCCACCAGGGCGGGTTGGCGAATAGAACCTTCACGCGGTGTCTCCTGCGTCGAATACCCAGACCGGCTCGTCGTGGCTGCCGTCGATGCGGAGCGTCGAGAACACCGCCTGCGTGCGGTGAACGGCGTAGCCCTTCATCGCCCACGCGAGGAACGTCTCGGGATGAAAGATGCCGCCCTGGTCGATGTATTCATCCAGCCGCGCCGCCCTTGTGAAATAGGCTCGCATGGTTTGCAAGTCGCCGAACGCGAAGCGGTCATTGAGCCCCCACCAGTTCGCGAACCTGGGCACATGCACGCCGAAGCCGCCGGGCGGCTCGGGCGGCTTGCTGAACACGAGGTCGGCCCGCATCCGCACGACCGTGTCGGCTTCGATGCCGCTCGACTCGAACACTTCCCAGACGCGAGCCAGCCCCCAGAGTTGCTTTAGCACCCGCTGCACCCCGTGACATCCGCGGCCCATCTGCCACGAGTATTCGCGTCGCTCGAATATCTCGAACTGCGGCTCGATGACCGTGACCGCTGGCTTGAACGCGAACGCCTTATCGGCGTCGTGGTCGGCGACCGCGTGTACCACAAACGGCACATCGGGGTAGAGCTCGCGGATGCCGGCTGCGCACTGGTCGGCGGTTCGCATCTGTCCGCTGATGAGCACGACCGTCTTCATGGTCGCACCCAGATGCTCGCGCCGTTTCGCACGAACGCACTCGACCAGATGCACTCCCACTTCGGATCTCGGCGAAGCTGCTCGTGAGCCTCGGCACACTTGAAGGCATGGAACACATCATCGAGCATGAGCACCCGCACGCGACTTCGCAGCAATCGAAAATCGTCGATGCCGCAGAACTCGCAGCCGTCGATGAGGGCCGCATCCCATCGCTCATCGGTCAGCGTCTCGAGGTAGCCGGGCCCGGTTCGCTGTTCGTTCCACCACTGGCGCACCGTGTCCTCGTCAAACCGCAGCCGGTTGTAGGGCGACCGCCACACATCGGAAAACTCGCGATGCGTCATCGTCTCGCGGGCCACACTGCGGCGGCAGACGGTCGTGACCCACGGCTTCTCTGCCACCACGCCCTGCAGGTAGGCGTGCCGCACCGGGTTAGGTTCGACGCAGGTCAGACGCGGCTCGGGCACGTTCGCCAGAGCGTGCATCAGCACGGCGGTTGAGCCGAGCCCGTCCCATGAGCCGATTTCGATGACGCTGCTCACTCGGCAGGCGTGCACCGTCGCCACGATGGCGAGCCCGAACTGGTCTTGCAGGGTGATTTCAGGCATGGCGTGCCGCCGCCGCGGGCATGGGCTCCCGCGGCGGCAGCGTCCCAAAGGCTTAGTAGTAGCGAACCACGGCGACCCAGCCGCGACGCTGCGGGCAGTAGGCGGTGCCGACCTCGCGAGGCTTCCGCACGCCCCAGAAGCAGCAGCGGCGAACCGCTGCCGAGGGCGAGACGGTCGAGAACCCGATGCCCTCGTAGTAGCCACCACGGCGGCGGCAGTGCTCGAAGCCGCCCGAGCACGCGAGAGCCTGGGCGTGGTCCTGAGCCGAGACATAACTCGCCGCGACGGGGGCGGGCGTCACGAGCACGCTCTGCTCCTGGGCAACGGCGGGAGCGGCGAGGGCCGCGAGCAAGACGAACACGATGGAACGCATGACGATTCTCCTGGGTCACACTGAACACGCCGCCGATCCGTGGCGACGCTTGCACGGTAGGCGGGGCGTCAAGAAATCCGCACGGTGGTGCGGCCCTCGCTGCCGTAGCTCTTCTCCACCACGAGCCGGCTCACCTGCGAATCGTCCACCCACGCGACGCCGTTGAGGGCGTCGAGCACCGCCTTCGCCATGTTGTCGAGGTCGCTCCGCGGCAGCACTGGGGCATCCGACCGGAGCCCGCTCTTGCGGAGGTGCGACTTCGGGCGACCGAAGACGAAGTCGATGACCACGTTCACCGGCTCGCCTCCCGGCTCGCAGCCGGCGGCCTTGGCGGCGAGGGCGACCGCCTGCCGGTACGCGTGCACCGCGTGCGTCTTCGGCACGTAGGCCCGACCGAATCCGCCCACGGTCGAGACCCGCGGGCGAGGCTGGGGCACCGGGTCGCCCGGCACAGAGAACGCTACGGATGACATTCCGCGAGCCTGCAGGGCTCGTCAAGTTTCCCCGCCACCTCGCGAATCCAATCGAGGTACAGAGCCACGCGGGTATGCCCGCTCTCCTCACCGACTTGGCTCCTGACCGGAGCCTTGCCGACCTTCGCCGTGTAGGAGTTGACTCCGATGAGCACCGTTCGCCCATCACTCGCCGTGCCCCAGAGACCACCGCCACTGTCGCCTGGGGCGATGCAGAACGGCAGCGGGCTGCCGCTTCGCTCAATCTTGCAGACCCACACGCACCGCTCCGCCTGCGTGAGCAGCATCGTGCCGGCCCGAATCTCGTTGTCGCCCGTCGTGAAGCCGCTCGAGAGCCGCCCTGTCACGCCGTAGCCCGCAGCAGTGCAGACGCTGCCGAGCTTCTCCGAGCCATCGGTCAGCGGCGGGTAGTGCGGCAACTCAAACGGTTTCGCCACATGCACGAGGGCGATGTCGTGCTCGCCGAATCCGCCCGTGTAGTCGCGATGCACGAACAAGCGGCCAGCCCGATGGTGCCCCGTCTTTGTCCACACATCGCACTCGGTCATATCGGCGACCACATGAGCCGCCGTCAGTGCCCAGTGCGGAGCGATGACGGTGCATGTGCCGACTTGCGTCTGCCCATTGGTGTTCTTGCCAACGAGCCGGCAGGTGTAGCTCGCGAACGTCTCGCCGTACTGGCGGTAGCGGGCGTCGGGGAGAGAGTCCTCGGTGGTGCCCGCACTCGCGACCACCGCGACCAGCCCGGCGATGAGTGCCAGAGCCCGCATTCCCGCATCGTGCCACGCCGGGCAAGAGAGTGGTCAGTTATCTCGCCGCGTAGTAGAGCCCCACGTTTGCCAACGCGTAGCCCGCGTAGGCAATCGCAAGGTCATACCGCCCGCGATACGCGAGGTCGACGCAGACCCATGCGTAGATGAGCCCGGTGATGGCGATGAGGGGGGATGCCATTACTTCGGCATCCCTAAGCCGAGCTCGTTGATGCGAGCCTGAACCCACGGGGAGAGCCGCAGCGAATCCGCCGATGCCTGCTCTTCCTCGGGAGACTCTGCATCCTCCATCGAGAACGCCCGATGGCAGGCACCGCGAGGGCCCAGCCCATATCGCGTTGCCGATGACTGCAGTTGCTTGTCGGTCAGTCGCAACTCGCGGGCAATCTCCACCCGCGTGTAGTCCGAATCGTTCCACAACTTGAACAACTGCGGAACGTCCACCGTGTAGTTCTGGCTCATCATCTCCCTCCTTGGAAAGCGAAAGCCGGTCGGGCCAGCACTGACGCCAGCCCGACCGGCAACATGGTTCAGCCCGCCGGGTCGAGCGGCATGATGACGCCCGAATAATCGCCACACCGCAGCAGCACCCGCGATGCGGCATCCTTCACGTAGAGCTCCACCTGCGGCTCGCCTTCCTTCGACTCGATGCCGTTCAGGAAATCCACGATGTACCGCGGGTCGAGCTTCACGCTCGCAGCATTGCCAGCCGCCACGAGCGGGCACTTCACGCTCGACTCGCCGTACTCGCTCGACTTACCCGAGAGCACGAGCGTCTCGCCGTGCCAAGAGAGGTCGATGCCCTTCGACTGCTCGCTCGTCACGATGGCTGCCGCCCTGGTCGCCGCCTTGAGTTCGGCGATGTCCAGCACGTTCGGCTCGCCCTCGGGCTCGCCCATCACATCACGCCATCGCGGGAACCGCCCGTCAGTCAGCCGAGCCGTGACGGTCGTGCCCTCGAACTGGAACCTCACCTCGGCCCCGGTCGCCTCAATCTCGATACCACCCACGCCGCCGGCCATGTCGCCGACGAACCCGATGGCATGAGACGGGATGAGCACCTCGCGGCTGTCCGGGTCTTGCGTCTCGCCCAGGTCAACCTTTGCCACCGACAGGCGACGCCCGTCAGTGCCGATGAGATTGACCTCGCCGCTCTCGCGGTCAACGTCAATGCACACGGCCCCCAATGCGTAGCGGCTGCTCTCGTTGTCGGTCGCGTAGACGGTCGCCTTCACCGCCCGATGGAACTGCTCCGCCGGCATCCGGCAAACGAACTTCAGCCCCTCGGGCTCCCACGCTGGGAACTCGCGAACGTCTTCGGTGGGCAACGTCCACGAGCCGCCGCCACACTTCACGACCACGCTCGTGTCCTTCGGCTTGAGCGTTACCTCATCGCCGCGGGCCTCCCGAACGATGTTGAGCAGGCGGTCCCACGGCACGAGGAACGGCTCGCAATCCGCCTCGATGGCACGGTCAACACGCACCTCGAGGTCGGTGCCAGTGATGAGCCCGTCACCGATGCGGACGTTCCGCAGAATCGGCTTCGGAGTTCGTGACGAGACTGCCTTGCCAACCGCCTGGAGGGCGGCGAGTAGGTCAGTTCTTGGAAGCCTTGTGCCACTGGCTGACTTTGTCTTCGTAGCTGTCGCGGTCATGTGAAGTTCCCTTCTTCCTGAGTGACGCCCCGGCCAAAAGACCAAGGGCAAACGTGCATCCATTCACCAACACCCCCACGCAGACGAGCGTGAGTTGTTCGATAGTCATGCGGCACCGCCTTTCTGTGAGCCGTAGCACACCTTGCGCAGCAGTTCGACTTCCGCCTCAAACTCTTCGCGATGCTTGGCGAGCTTCACGCATCGCTGAAGCAGCATCGTGATGCACTCAGCAGACCACTCGTGATAGCGGCGAGAGTCATCGTCCATGTGGTCGCTCCACGCGTGAATCATGAGCATCTGCACGAGCACGCTCGGGGCCGGGCACGGATCGGGGTTGTCGCTCTTCATGGTCACGCTCCCGCCGGGATGATGGAGTTGGCTCGCCCAGGCACGCGGATCACGTATCCACGCTTCTCGAGATACGTGAGATGGCAGTACGCGGCACTGGGGGAGGCCCAGCCGAACGCCTGCCCTATCTCGCGAACGCCAACGCCGTAGCCACGCTCGGCGTACTGCTCGCGAATCCACTCGTAGACCTCCCGCTGCCGGGCAGTGATGGGCGGTCGTTCTGCGATCTTGGTGCTCATATGTTCTCCTCCATGAGTTTCAGGGATGATGCAAGTGTCGAGACCGTGCCTCCCTGCCGGCGGTCGCGACGCCAAACGGCGTATTCGTCATCGGTCATGCTTTGCTGGGCATCGCCGCGATAGAAGCGACGGCGGGCCCGCTCTTCGTCGGTCACTGCCGGCGGGCGATTGCCGGGCTGGCGATTCGTGCCGCCCTTGTCCTGGCACCGCTGCAGCCAGCCCACGAGGAACCGCCGCCAGTTGCGGCGACCAGCCCGCTTCGGGTTCGCCCTGAGCCACGCGGTCGCCTTGGCGAGCTCCTGGTCGAGCACGGCACCGGGGTAGGCGGTTGCCCATTCCTGCCGGTCGGTGTCTGTGATGCCCTGCCAGCCGGATTCCGAATCCCACGAGAGCGAAGACTTCGCCCGCGAGCGAGACGGCTTGCACGGCTCGCTCGTGGGAACCGGCGCAGCCGGTATCTCTATATCTCTCTCTTGTCTTGTCTTGTCTGGCGTAACGGTTACGCGTAACGGTGCCGTAACCGTTACGGCGTTACGCGTAACACGCTGTTTTTCCCGGTGTTTTCGCATTCTTTCGGCGGCGGTCGAGTCCTTGCCCGGCGTGTTCCACTGCCCGAAGTTGGGAAAAGTGAGCGTCTGGGCGACCTCGTCGACCTCCAGCCAGCCGGCGGCCTGCATGGCGGCCCCGAACCCCCCGATGCCGGCGATGTCATCCACATCCTCGAGACGGGCGGTCTGCATCACCCCGTCTGCGGTGTGCTCATTGACGGCAGCCCAGACCGCGTGCAGACCGCCGACAACCAAGAGCCGCATCGCCTGCCGAGACAGACCGCGGAACTCATCCTCTGCCCCGATAGCACGAGCCATCGCGGCCGTCTTCGGGCACGTTGGCAAGGCGGAACGCATCTTGATCCAATCACCGGCCATCGACGCATCTCCATATGCGAACGCTTCGCGTCTTGCCCCTTGAGCAACTCGCACTCTCTTCGTGATGAACGAGAAACTGCGGAACAGTCAAACCGACATCGTCCAAGCCAACCCCAGACTTCCTCGATGCCCGCTGGCTGTCACTCCATTTGCTTTGGAGTTCGCGACAAGCCATCTCTATCTCGTGAGGCTCTGGGGCCCATGACCTTTGCTCACCAGCCACTTGTCACCCCCTCAGCAACGTGCATCTCCGCACCGTTGACCTCTTCGAGAAACACGCTAACCGGCACGAGCCGACCTACAGTGACGTTTCGCTGCTGGTACTTGGCCTGCTCTACCAGCCGAAAGCCGTCGATGCGGATCGAGGCTTCCCCAGTTGCGGCGTGGGCCCACCTCCTGAGCTCACCTATGCGGCACGTATAGAGCCGGTGCTGGTCGTTGAACGCATAGGCGAGGCGAGCGTTGTCTGAGTAGTGGTAGAGCCATCCGTGAACGCCGTTGCGGATGTCGCTCCATGTCTCAATGAAGAGGTTGCCCGTGTGCTTTGCCTCTGCCTTGAGTTCCCACTCCATCGAGTGCTGATGCTTAGAACTACTCAGCCACTTGTCGCCGTACCTGTGCTGTGCCTGGATGTTGTCGGGCACTGGCCTTACTGCGTAGTCGGGGTAAATCGACTGCAGGTAGGGGAAAACCCACGACTCGGCGTAGCGAGTCACGCTGTCGGTCTGGCTCATTGAATAGCGTCCTTGCTATCGCACGAGTGATGTAAACCCGATGCCGCTGAAAACTCTCTTGAACCGCTTCGCGTTCTGCCCGAAGTAGAGAATCGCCTGCCCTTGGAGCGGCGTCTTAGACGGCCGCTCGGGGCTCCAAAACGAGATCCGTCCGCAAGGAAAACAGACTGCCGCCGCGTGGCAGATGAGCGTCTGAAACCAACGCGTCTCGGTGCAGTTGTTGACGAGGAAGATGGCCTGGGTGGTGCGGCCCTCATCCAGTTCGAGCATGAGCTTGACCGCAAACTCCTCAACGGTGCCATCGCCGTAGGGAGGGTTCACGTAGACGCAGCCGTGCCACTCTTGCTGCAGCCCGTCCTGCTCTGCCGTGTAGTAGGCCTCGGCCCGCACGACCTCATTCGCCACCTCGCACGAGCATGGGTCGGTGTCGATGAAGCCCATCACCTCATGCACTGCATCCGCGTATTTCTGCGGCGTGTACCACTCGCTGTTTCCGCTGTTGTTGGAAACATGGGCTCCGTTCGCCAGCTTGAGTAGGCCCGCCTGCGTCACCTCTCGGGCGTGCTTCTGGCAGTCGAGGAGGTATGCCTCAAAGTCTTCGTCGCTCACGCCAAAGGCTTTTTGCCAACGAAAAGACTGAAGTTTGTTGATACCAAGCTCATCAAGGGAGGGTGGTTTCATGGTGAAACCACCCTCTTTTTCGTGCTGATTCCTGCCTCTCGCGTCTTCTCTCGCAGCCAACATCTCGCCAGCCTTCCGCTCTGCCCGCAGTTTGATTTCCGCGGCGGCGTTCGCGGCCTCGAGGCTGTCAGATGCCGCCTTGATGTAGACCCGCAGGGCTTCCGCTTGGTCGCGGATTTGGAGAACGTCATCGAGCGTCTTGGCGGCGGCGAGTGCGGTCATCGCCTCGCTGATTCGGGCGAGTGTGGTCGAGTTGGTCATGCGATTGGCTTCCTTTCCATTCCGCCCCGCCGCGTCGAAGCGGCGTCGTGCCTATCACGAGGGCGGCGTCTGTTTGCTTAGGCGAACGCAGGGGCTTTCTTCATCCGGCGATTGCTGGGCTGATACTTCGAGCCCTTCCTCCAGGCCGACCACGCACTCACGCAGTTGTCGAACATGCTGCCGAACGTGGTCCGGTCCCTGGCCGGCTTATTGACGCCAGAGGAAATCGAGATGTGGCTGCGGTTCAGGTAGACGCAGAGCTTTCGTGCCTGCTCAGGGCCATCGTTGTCACGCACGAGCGACCAGAACTCGGTAGCAGCCTTGCGAGACTTGAGCCACGATCCGAACATCGCCCCAACCACAGGGCCACGCTTGAGGTGCCAAGCGTCTCCGCCCGCGAAGATGCCATCGAGCCAGCACACGAACTCGCGATTGACCAGTAGGGCTTCCGCTCTCTCGACCGGCCGCACCTTGCAATACTGCTCGCGGTACTGCTGAAACGACATGCCCGTCACGGCAAGATTGAGAACCTTGCTCGTGATTCCAGACAGGTCGGGGTCGGTCGCGGCGAACATGCGATTGATGTCCGACGATGTTCGCGTCTGCTCCTTGCCGTCATACGTTGCATAGAGACGGGCAACGTCCTCGAGCGTGTCGCATCGGTAGTGCTCAACAGTCACATACAGTTCCGGCATCGGGTCTTGCTGCTCCGAAAACACGATGCTCGTGTGTTTTCCGTTGACGCGGTAGGTGACGCCGTCAGCAAGGCACAGGGCCGATCCCCACTGCACAGGCCGAAACAATCCAAGCGAAACTGCCTTGCGGTAGACCGCTAGACGAATCTTGCCGACCGGCCGGTCGTGCGGGGCCGGCGTCATGTCGCGGAACTCCTCCGCAATCTTTCGAGTCACGCGTGTCGTTTTCGGAGGCCCAGCAAGTTCGTATCCCATGTCAATCTCCTTTCGAGTGTGTAGTGCCCAACGCAGGCACTTTCCCTTTGCGCGGTTGTTAGCCGATGAGTTCCGGTGTCCGCGGTGCGTTCGCCCGCACCTGTGACCAATCGATGTAGTTCCGCTCGGCGAGCCCGGCCGTCCGATGCCCGAGGTGATGCCGTGCTTTGCCGGGCTCGTTGATTTCGATGTGGGTCGCCCCGCTGCGTCTCAGCCACTTCGATGTTCCGCCGATGCCGCAGCGGTCGAGGTGCTGCCGCATGTGCCGCATCGCCTGCCGGCGACCGCAGGCCCAGCCAAGAATCCGACCATCGGGCGAACCGGCGAGCATCTCGCGAACCGCTCCGAGACAAGCCGGCGTCAGCACCCGCACGATGGGGTCGCCCGTCTTGCTCTGCGTCCACGAGATGGCATCGCCGTCGAGGTGGTCGCGCGTGAGCATCCACAAGTCGCCCCAGCGGGCACCGCACTCGTAGCCAAGCAGCGACCATGCCCGGAGCAAGAGTCCGAGGCTCGCCCCACTGCGGAGCCGGTGAGCGTCGAGTTCGCGGGTCGCCGCGATGGCTCCGCGGATCTGCTCGACCGACCACGCCTTCGTCGGCTTCCGCCTTGCCTTGAGCCGGGCCACGCCACGCGGGGCGACATCCATGAACCCGCGGTCATACGCCCACCGCCAGAGCGAGAGCAGGATGGTTCTCTCAAACTTGACCGTCGTGCCGGCGGCGTCGTTGAGCCGCAGCATGAGGTAGCGATTGAGCTTCTCCACCGTCACGGTCGGGCAACGCTTCGCGATGCGGCGAACGCAGCCCGCGTAGTGAGCGGAGACCGAACGCTCGGCGAGGTATCGCTCGGCGATGTCGGAGTAGGTGATGGTCACGCCACGGCCTCCGCGTCGAACAGGCTGCGAGTGTTCGCGGCGTGCGTCTTCTTGGCTTTCGCAATGTTCTTCAACGCCTGGGCGTGGTACTCGGGCTTCAGTTCGCAGCCGTAGAACCGCCGGCCACGCTGAACCGAGACGTATCCCTCGCTCCCGATGCCAGTGAACGGCGAGAACACGACCTCGCCGGGGTTCGTGTAGAGCCTCACGAGCCGGTCGATGACATCCAACTGCAGCGGGCAGATGTGCTTGGTGTCATCCTCACTGCGAGCCTCGCGAATGTTGAGCGTGTTAGTCTCGCGAATGTCGCTCCAGCAGCATTCCGCCCAATCAATCCACTCGTTTCGCGAGACTTCGCCCTCTGTGTCGATGACTGTCGCGTTGTCGCCGGGGCAGCGGAACTTGATGAGGTAGTCGCCCAACGCCCCCCGCTGCTTGGCTCGGTCGCTTTCGAGCCCGGCGAACTGGAGCTCGCGGCTCTTTGTGCGAATCGCCTGAGCCTGCGGATTCTTCCGCACAACCCAATCGTATTCGTAGACCAGCCCGGCACGCTCCCCGAGGCGGATATTGAGCCCGCGATAGTCGTGCAGCCCGACCTCGCCAGACCGCTTGAGCCTGGGGATCTGCATCACATGCACGACCGCGGCCCGGCCCGGCTTCAGCACGCGGCGCAGGCCAGCATAGAAGTAGCCCAGGTGCAACTTAGCTTCGCCTCGCATGTCCTCGCTGTTCCCGATGTCCTCCGCTTTGCTCGTGTAGGCGAACAGGCTCGGGAACGGCGGCGAGAAAACGGAGAAATCCACCGATGCCGGCGGCATCGTCTCAAGCATGTGGGGGATGCAATCCCCGAGGTGCACGTTGTAGGTCTGGTCATCAGATAGAAGCATCGCGAAACATAGCCTCCTGCTCACGGGTATCTGCCTCGACGCGATGTGCCTTCCTGAGCACGTTCTCGACCATCGGGCGTTCCACTTCCGACACCGGGATATGGACGTTGAGCGGCTTCGTAGAGCCGATGCGGTTCGACCGCTTCACCGCTTGGTAATACTCCTCGTAGGAGTCCTGCAGTCCGCTAAAGACTTGGCGAGTGCACACCTGCAGGTTCAATCCAAACCCGAGGATCTTGGGCTTGCTGATGAGCACGCGAACGCGGCCCGCCTTGAAGTCATCCACGATTCGCTGCCGCTCATCCTGCGGCGTGTCGCCGTCGATGCTCGCCGCCTCGGGCAGCACTTGCTCGATGGCTCGCTGTTCGTCGTTGTAGCGGCACCAGATGAGCGTGCTTTCGTTGGGCCACGAGCGAACCATGTCGGCGATGAACTGCGGCTTCGGGCTGCTCTCGCACTTCGCCAGCCGCGAGAGCCGCGAGCGTGTCGTGATGCCGCCGAGGTTCGTCACGAATAGCTGCCCGGTCTCTTGCTGCACCGCCCGCTCCTGGGCCTGCGAAAGCCGCACCTCGTCGATGTGAACGTGAATCGGCGGGATGCTGTGGACGTTGTCCTTCCAGCCGTAGGTGCTCGGGTCGGTCAGGAAAATCGACCAGTGCGAAAGAGCCCGGTAGAACGGACGAAGGGCGTGGGGCTTCAGTTCCCACCGCTCATTCGTCTGCCCACGATTGACAAAGAACCGGGCGAGGAACGCGTTCACATTCGGGAATGCGTCGAGGAATACCGCGTGGTTCGCGTACTCGATGCGGTCGTTCGGGGCCGGCGTGCCCGTGCACGCGAGCTTGTAGTCGATGCCCGCACCCATCCGCAGGCAGACTTGGCCCCACTTCCCGTAGTGACTTTTGAGCATGGATGACTCATCCAGAATCAGCCCGCCCAGGTGCCCGGCGGGTGTGTCATCTCGCAAGGCGTCATAGTTCGTGATGCCGAGCCGGCCCTTCGCGTCTGAGCGGAGCCACTTCGCCAAGTCCTTCGCGGCGATCTGCTCAATGGGCAGCGTGTCGCCGTAGAACTTCCGGCACTCTTCGATGGTCTGCGGCACCACCATCAGCGGGGCGACCATCAGCACGTTCCGCCGCTGGGCCGCGAGCACGTAGCGGGCGAACTCCAACTCCATCAGAGTCTTGCCGAGCCCGCAGTCGGCGAAGATGGCAAACTTCCGCTTCGCAATCGCGAGTCGAACGATTGCCTCTTGGTAGTCGAATAGGCCCGCACGCGGCACGTACTCGGCGGGCGTCTCTGCCTGAAGAGAGAGCCCGAGCGTCGCCGCGTACTCGTCGGGCACGAACGCCATGCGACCGTGGATTTCGTATCGCGGCAGTTCCTTGATTCGCAGGAACGTGCGGTAGGAGTCGATGGTGTTGTCGAGGTAGACGTTCATGCTCCTGCCTCCAACTCATCGGCCTGCCGAATCAGTCGCTCCCCAATCGCCCGCACCTTCGCGGCGAGCACCGCCAACGCCGCCTCGGGCGTCTCTTGCCAGTGATGATCGAGCGGATGCCGCACCGGCTCGGTCTTCCATCCCCAATCGCGGCCCTGCTCCACGAACTGCCCGCAGGCACTGAGGTAGCCCGATGTCGTGTAGACCCCGATGCCGCTCTCTGCGTTGGCTCGGTCGTGAATCTGTCCGATGTAGAGTTGCTTGCGGTCGCTCATGACACGGCCTCCTCTTGGCGGGCCATGTGCTCAAGCAGCGGAAGAGCCTCTTCCGCCAGCACGCGAAACGAGAGCCGGTCCTCTTCGGGCGTGTTCTCGTCCTGAGCGAGAGCCTTGCGGATGACTTGGGCAACGGCCGATGCGGCGATTGCGGGGGCGGTCTTCATGGCTTCCTTTCCTTGGTGTTTTGGCGGCCCGTAACGTGGGCCAGCCGGTTGAGTCACTGAGCAGGCAACGAGGTGTGAGCAGCCTCAACTGCGGTGGTCTGTTCGATACTCCCGCGGAACGACCCCTGCGGCTCCGATGACAGCCGCTGCGGCCAGGGCGGGCCGGTCGCAAAGTCAGTGAGACGCCGCCTCCGCCTGAGCTTCGGCGGAGTCAAACGGCACGCTGTCGCGGTCGACTTCGAGGAACTCAATCCGCGACTGAATGAGGTCGAGCAGTTCGTCAGCCTGGAACGGGGCGAACGTCTTATCCTTGAGCCGCAAGTCAACGCGGGACCGCAACGCTTCGAGGGCGTCAACGCTCGCCGCCTTCTCAATGGCGGCTCTGGCGTTGTCGAACGCCGAGCCAGTTGATGCCGCGGGAGCCGGCTCAGGAGCCGCTGCCGGCTGCGTCACGCGAGGCGGCGGCGAATCGGCAGTCGGGTAGTCCTGAGCCTCTTCCGCTGTAATCAAACCGCGGAGGGCGTCGGCGAACGCATTCCTCAACGCGAAGCCGCGAGCACGCAGAGCCAGCATCCGCGTCGGGTACTGCTGCCACGGGCCGGGCTTGCCGTAGAGACCAGCCTTGCGGGCATCGGCAACCGAAAACCGCACAACCGTAGGAGCCGGGTAGCCCTTCCGCTTGGCCTCGCACACGGCAACCATCGCGTCGCCGTCGCCCTCGGTGTATTCGCGAACGTACTCGCAGACCGCACTCGCCTGGACGAGAGCCAGAGCAGCGTCGCCCCAGATGGTCGGGCGACCGTTGATGACCGCGATGCTCTGCAGAGATTGCATCGGGGTCAGTCCGACTTCGGAGCCCGCCTGAATCGCCAGCAAGCAGGATTCCGGCTTGCCCTTGAAATCCTTCGGGGCGAAGTCGCTCGATGACACCATCTTGGCGAAGCGAAACGCGTCATCCATCGACTGCAGCGAAAGCCCGCGGGCAGGCTGCGTGTTTGTTGTTAGAGCCGTGGTCATGTCGAATCCCTTTCGTGTTGCATCCCTTGTGAAAAACCGCGTCCCCGTCCCTGAGTCGGCGGCGTGTCCCTTCCTTGGTGTCGCCGGCTCCGCCGGCTCTCCTGTGTTCAGGCCCGCTGAAGCTCTTCCGTGAAGAGCAGGAGACGCCCCTCGGCCGTATCTACGAGCCAGCCGTCGCGGTCAGGACCGACCACCACGCCGGGCTGGTATCCACCGCCGAACGCTCGCGGGCATCGCACCTGCTCACCGGGCTTGGGCCGCCAGACACGGCCGTAGAAGTCCGCGATAGCTGCCTCAGCCGCAGCGGCTTCGGCGTCGCCTGGGTGGCGGTTGTGGTCCGTGGTCAGCATGGGTACGATTCCTTTCGTTCGGGGGGCTGTGATGGAC
>SXGQ01097428.1_pt1 | contig 20968 bp, 19 predicted proteins | sample 3178371 | NCBI WGS metagenome assembly SXGQ01 (sample SAMN11356859, study PRJNA531348) | freshwater metagenome | isolation source: freshwater sample F1-20 | place: China: Fuxian Lake, Yuxi | collected 2017-12-25 | reverse complement strand
TTTCGAATCAATTTCTTTACTGAAAAATAATTCACTTTCTCTTATAACTGGTAAAGATTTATAGTCTACATTTTTTTCTTCCCAATAATTTATAATCGGTTCAAAAAAACTATATTGAATGTAGTTTTCAAATGTATCTCCATAGGGCCAATGTGATTTGTAGTAAAATAATCGATTTTTGGGGAAATTTAAATCCACTTCATTTATTTTGGTTACATCAACATAGAAAACATCTTCTTTAAATTTATCAATCAAATCTAAACTAAAGTATAATTTATCAAAATAAGAAAATTTTTCGTTTTCATATTTTTGACAATAAAAGACATCGTCTCTAACTAAATCACTTAGTAAGGATATTTTGTGTAACTTAAACGATTCTATTGCAAAATCTAACTTGTTTGTGTATTCTTCGCCGACCGCGACCAATGAAACGATCATATTTAATGTTTGTGGATAAACGAATCTCTTTTCTAAAGTTCTTTCGATTTTTTGTTGAGACGTTTTTTTTGTTTAAACTCAAATATTTTTTTACAATTCTTCTGGTACTGGTACCAATTCAACATAATGATAACGAACACCCTCAATGGTTAAAACCAGAGTGTCTTTAAACCCATTATACCCATGAAAACTTAGATTAGCTTGTATAAAAGCCATTGCATCTTCTTTAGTTTGAAAGACTGGTGCATCTAAAAACATCAATTCATCACCTTCTGGGGTAGTTGTTAAGCAATTTAATTTAAAAACCATAATTTTAGTATTTATATATAAATATCAAAAATGTTAAGAAATTCATCATCATATCCATTTTTGTTTATTTTACTCTTATCTAACCAAATGTGTTCAAATTCTACAGGGGGTTCCATAAAAGTTTGATTTACTTTAACCCACTTTGGTAAAAACCTGAATTTACCCACCGAGTATCTAAAAATTGTTTATAAGTCATATCTGACATCATCGGTAATTATTTTAATTTTATTAGTGCTCATAAATAAAGGGGTCTCTTTTTCTTAATTCTTTTAGTTTCTTTTTTATTTTACGTTTTCTTTTCCATTCTAAATAGAACTCTAATAACCAATTAATAAATTTCATGTTTTTTTTATTTATATATTAAGTAATTGGAAATTACTAAAAAGTCCATATTGGTATTATTAAATGTTTCTATGGCGTCTTTTGGTGTTAGAACCATTGTTTTATCCTTAACATTAAACGACGTATTTAATAATATTGGAACGCCGCTAAGTTTCTCAAACTCTAAAAGTAATTCATAAATTATTGTGTGTTTATAAACGGTTTGAACCCTAGCGGTTCCATCAACGTGTGTGATTGATGGTAGTTTATCTCGATATTCTTTTTTAACCTGAACAACTTGATTCATATATGGTATATCATCGATCATTTCAAAATATATATGTTGTTTTTCTTTTATAACCATTGGTGCAAATGGTCTAAACCCCTCTCTTTTTTTGATTACTTTATTAATTTTATCTTTCATTCCAGGTAATGTTGGATTTGCTAGTATGGATCTATTTCCTAAAGCTCTTGCGCCAAATTCGATATGGCCTCTATACCAGCCAATTACTTTACCATTTTTTAATTTTTCAGCAATTTTTTTAATTAACATTTGTTCAGACCTAAATTTAAAATATTTTAAATTTTTGGTATTCTTTATATATTCTTCAAAATAAAAACTTGGGCCAATAAATGGATTTTTAGTAATTCTTTCTTTTAATTTTTTATTTTTTACTAAATAGTGAATGCAAGCGCCGATTGATGATCCTGCGTCAGATGGCGCTAATGGTATCCATAGTTTATTAAAATAACTATTATTTATTACTTTACCATTTGCGGCTCCGTTATAAGCACAACCACCAGATAAGCAAAGATTTGAGTTATCATTTATAATTGATATTGATTTAAGAATTTCAAAAAGAATCTCTTCATATCTTTTTTGTACTGCGGCCGCTAAATCTTTATGTGATTGAGTTATCTCATCGTCAACCAATCTTGGATTTAAATTTAATAATTCCAATAGATTATGGTTATACATGTCTTTTGTTGATCTGTTCCAACAAAAAACTTTCATGTTACAATTTAATTTACTGTTTTTATATGTAATTAACTTTCTAACTTTATCGATATATTTTTCTGGATCACCATAAGCAGCCAGCCCCATAATTTTATATTCACCTTCATTTGGTTTAAATCCTAAAAATGCTGTCATTGCGGAATAAAATAATCCCAATGAGTGTGGATATTCGGCCATCGATATATAGTTGATACCAAAATCATCAGCTAGTCCCATTGACAAGGTATCTATTTCGCCAACACCATCTATTGATAAGCATATTGCATTATTGAAATTTGAGCTGTAAAATGAATAGTACTGATGTGATTCGTGATGCGTAGATAGAAATACGTTGTCCGAATATTTTTTTAATTCTTTATATAATTTATATGTGTTAATTTTTATTTTAAGGTATGATTTTAATGAATAAAGTGGATTACTAAATAATTGTGGTTTAATATTATTAATAACCCTTTTCAATTTCAATTTAGGGTCCTCATAAAAACATATGGTTTCAATCTCTTCTTTTTTTATTTTATATGTTTTAATAATAAAATCTAATGTTTTGTAGGGAAAGGACTTATCATGTTTTATACCGGTAAACTTTTCTTCTTCACACGCAAAAATAAGTTGCCCGTTTTTAAAAAGACAGGCAGAGGAATCGTGATAAAAACATGAAATTCCTATAATATATTTTAAATTATTCATTCTAAAATAAACTTTTACTTGTTTTATTCCATATATTTAAATTACCACCTAAAAAACGATAATATTCTTTACTAATATTTTCAACATCACTCTCTTTCCCAAAAATATCATTCATTCTACGAATAGAATCAAATCCGTTAAACCTTTGAATTATTGTTTCTCTAACAATAAATAAAACGGCGTCCAAATACTTATTCCCACAAAGATGTATAATTGAATCAAAATCATAATTTGCTAATGCGAAAAGTTCTATTTCATTTTTTATTATTTTTTTTCTGTTATAATATTCTATAGTCATAGGATAAGTTACGTTTGTTAAACTATCCGTTTGATGTTTTATTGATAAATTTTTTGTGCTATCAAAAATATATATGTTATTATCTTTTTCTATTAGAATGTCGTCCTCTTTTATTTCAGACTCTTCTTTAAACATTTTTATTGCCGCATTAATAAAAAGTTGTTCAATAATACAAGCATAGTAATAATTTGAATCAAAATGATCTTTATTATCATTATAAATAATTAAGCAATATTCACTCGCTTTTTTTATTAATTCATAGTCGGTACCCCCAAATATGCACATATTTGGTATATCAAAAAAATCTATGTGTTTCTTAAAGTCGAAATCTAATTTATCACTTATTTCAAATGTACCCTTCATGTATGTATTGTACATACTCTCATTTGATTTAAAGGTATTGTCTGGCTTTAAAGGTATATCTTGAGACGCATAAAATACGGGTATTTTTTCTAATTTTTTAGGTAATGAATATATAAAAGTATCTAAATCAATATGAGCAAATGGTTCTTTCTGTAAGCTATAGGTGATAATTTTTGGTACTGAGAATGTTTTGCCGCTAAACCCATCAAATGGTTCTGTTATAATTTCATCATATGGTATATTTAATCTTCTAACTATTATTTCAATTTCTTTATTCGTATATAAAACAACTTTATCGAAACTAAATTTTGCTAAATTAACCGATAGAAGCATATTATATGCTAAATTTCTGGTAAACCCATCCTTGAAATTTTCATTCGGTATATAGGTGTGTACCCCAATCATAATAACTTTTTAATTTTATTTCTTGTTTTATTATTATTGATTTCCAGTTGTTCTTTCTCCAGTTCAAATAAATCAAGCTCAGTGTATTTTATCAATTGATGAAAGTGTTCCGCTAAATCATTATGTGATTTTTCTGAATAATGACCATCTTTTATTTCACCATTTGTCTCTTGTGTTATTGTCTCTAATTTTGGTAAGCTCACAACATCCAATCCTCTGTCGTGTTGATAAAAGGGTGACCAGTGTATTTGAATATTGTCTTTAAAAATAAACTTAATTAGTTTTATATAGTTATTTATTTCATGTACATAGACAGAGCTCTCACCTCTATTTATTACTATATCATTAATTGTGTCAACAGAAACCCCCAAAAAATAAGCAAGATCTTTTCTTGTGTTATGATCATTTTGAAGAACAGATGAAAATTTTCCAAGTTTATTTGCCATTCTAAATCTTAATACGCTGGTCCAACCAACTATAATAATATCATTTTTACCAATTTTATTTAAATTGTCAATTATAAAATCTAAAATACTATAGTTGTCAATTCCACCCTGAGCTAAATTATATGTGTCATAGTTATATCTTTCTAAAAGTATTTCGCCAAAGACTTTTGGGGTATACCCTTTCCAATCACAATATTTGGATCTCCAATCAGTTAATAGTGGGACCGGTGTAAAAAACTGGGTAAACGAATCACCAAAACACCAAATGGTTTTTCTCATCTAAAAGTATAATTTTTTATATGTTTCATAAATTTCATCAGTTTTAATCATAGTTTCAAAGTTGTGTTTTAAAACTGGTTCCATTTCATTAGTTATTTTATACATTTTATCTTGATCCCAACATGATATTTCAATCATAACATCAACAATCTTTTCTAATCTTTTTGTAAAATCTCGTTCAAGATCGTAACTTTCATCCCACCATTTATCAAAAGTCTGAAATCCACGTTCTTTTAATTTTTTTAATGAATTTGTATTCCCCAATAATATAAATGGCTGTGCACAAAATATGGGTTTATATGTTTTTTCGGAGAAAAAAATTGAGCTTGGGTGTATTAAGGATTCTGTTACTATATTAACAAAAGAGGTGTTGTGCGCCTCTACGTTAACATTTGTTGAATAGTTAATATTCGTGTCTGTTTTATCAAAAACACACTCTTTTGTTGAATCGTAATTTATAAAAAATTCAATTAATCTATTTTTATTGTGCTTATAGTTGTTATTTATGTTATTGAGTATTTGTTGTAAATAATCATCTTTTTTATTTATCAGAGAAGCTCCTAAGGAAGTGATATACTTATTTTTTAAAGCCTCGTTCGTGTTTAATTCCGCAAAAATTGCAACTCTATGTAATTTTGGTATAAAATTAAAACATAGAAAATGATGTGTTTTTTTGTTTAGTTTGTTATACTCGATGGAGGTGTCAAATTCTTTTCTTAATTTTTCAACTGCTGCAGTATCAGACATTTTACCACAATTAAAAAACCATAAATTATGTTGAAAGTAATTATATGATATAATTGTGAAATTGTCCTTAATAGATCCCACATTTAATAATTTTTTCTGGGACTCTTCAGCCTTTAGATTTGCTGTTATAAAAATTAAATGTTCTTTGTCAAATCCATATCTGCTAGATAAATTTGACAACCAAACAAAATCTCGTTCCTCACTACCAAAAAACCCCTCAGTTAATTGTAAAAAACAAATCTTAGCTTTTTTTTCTAAAACTTTTTTTATTAATTGATCATCAAAATCTACAGTATTGTAGTTATGATATAAATCATCTGTAAATAAAATTATTGGATATATGAAATTTATATCTTTTTCTATAGCTTCAGTTAAACTAAACGTTTGAAAAACGTTAAATGTATCATCGAAAAAACCTTCGAATTTTTGTGAATTAAACTGACCTAAAACTTTTGTAAAGTTTTCATCTTCTAGGTCTGTTAATTGGTATGGAAATTTTATGTTTAGTTCATTTTCTACCTCATATAGTTTGTCACATTTTGCTGTCCACCAACGATGGATTGCATAATTTACTAAATTTGAATTAGGGTAGTAAATTTTATTTTTTGAATCATAAACCAATACCTCTTTATATGCGATGTTTATTTTTTCTTCAATCATATTTAATAATTACTTATTTTATAATATTCTGTCTTTATTGTGTGGGGTAAAGTCCACTTCAATACAATTTTTTATATTTTCAGATCGCAGATTGTCTAAATCTTGATTATATTTTATAAATTTATTATATGTACTATTTTTGTTAATGTTTTCAGTATCGGTAATGCTAAAGGTGTAGATTGACTTAACATTAGACATAATATCTGATATAACTTCAGAGCCAACCCCGATTTGAATTAATTCCTTATCAAATTGGTTTAACCGTGTCTTGTATGTTTCTTTTATGTCATCTGATAACCATTTACAGCTAAGGTAATCTGGGCCATATATTGGGTTTATTGCAAACATTCTACGCTTAGAATAATCTATTTCTTTATCAATTAAACCATAATTAATTAATTCTAGTATCATATCAAATGTATGTAAATAATTTAATGCGCCATAGGAAAATGAATAAAAGATGTGAGACTCTTTTAGGAAATCAGAAACGAGCTTTGCATTGTTTAAAAACAATTCGGTGTTAAATCCGGATCTAATATATTCACCAACTTTACCTAATCCATCTATACTAACAAATAAAGTAATTTCTTTAAAATTTACCCAATAGTCAAAAATACTTTTAGATTTAAAAGATAACTTTGATAAATTGGTACTATATCTTAGCAGTGGTGATTTTTTTCTATTAATTAATTCTTCTAATATTTGATAATGATGCTCACTAATTAAGGGTTCACCGCCAGCGAAATAAATTTCTTCAACATAATCATAATGTGGGTGTAACTGATTAAGAAAATCGTTAGTGTCATTCAGAGTTATAATCGCACTGTCGCTTTTGTTACTATTCATTGCCACCGCGTCGTTAAACCAAGAAGAACTAAATCCATGATAACACATTCTGCATTTAAAGTTACATAAGTTAGTAATTCTTATATCCCATAAATGGAAATTTGTGGTGTCATTTTCAATATAATCAACACAATTAGCATATTTTTTATTTAATATTTGTCTATAAGATTCTCGATCAATCTTTTCATGGTTGATACAATTTGAACATTGCTTAACGGATGTTCCACTAATCATTTTTTTTCTTATATCACGATTGACTTCTGAATCATAAATGTCTTTTATCGAGTTTTCGTTTACGTTTCCAATAGGGTTATCGAGGTCCCAGTTACAGCATGGTAAAACATCACCATTTGGGTGAACATACAAGCTCATCCATGGTGCAACGCAGAATGATTTCGATTCTATCAATAATTCTTGTTTTAACTTATCATTCATATTTTGAAATAATTCATCAGACTAGGATAATTTTTTTTAACAAAATCAATTGTGGATTCTTCTCTATAACCATCTAATATTATAAACTTATTGTATTCTTTTTTTAATTCATCTTCTGTTGGTTGGGTTTTAAACATAAATTCAATTAATGCAGTAACATCACTTTTTAAGTGTTTCCAATCAAAATTATTTAATTTTTCTTTAACCCTGTTTTTCTCTTCGGCTGGTAACATGTAAGCTGACATGTGTTGTGGGTAATGTATAATATTTAACCAAAAATTAAATAATGGGGTATTTTCTCTCATCCATGATACTGTTTCTGGTAATTCAAAAATATTAACCCAGGAAGTTGTATGTGTGTATGTGAAATCTAGATTATTATATTTTTTTCTGATTTCGTGATATTTGTTCAGATTCTCTTTAACTTCATCCCATACTGCATTTTTTCTAAGATATTCAAATGTGCTTCCAGTGCCATCAATACTTAACCCAATACCCACGCCTTTAAACCCTTTACAAATCTTATTTAATAAATCTTCATTCATAATTGTACAATTCGTTGACATATTTAAATGAATATTTTTACTATATCCCTCATCTATCATATGGGTTAATACTCTCTCCCATGTTGAGGAATAAAAAGGCTCTCCACCTACTATTTCCAATCTTCTTACATGTGGTAACCATATATCCATTGTTTTAATGAATTCACTAGTTTGGTGACCAGGTTGTCCATGTTTTAAACCGAAATAATTGATTCCGAACTTTTCCCATTCTGCTTCAGGTATTTCGTTTATTTCTTTCAACCAACTAGTACTATGACTAGGTGAACAACTTCTACATTTTAGGTTACATGAGTTATTTAAAATAACTTGGTAATCTTTAGGGTAGTCAGGTACTTGATCATAATCCACATCAATTTTATAATTTTTTAATATTTCAATGTAAATTTGTCTTTTGCTTTTATATCCATTTTCCTCATCTTTCCAACACGTTTCACACCCCTTTGGTTTTTCACCATTTAAGAACTGTGCTCGTAAGTTATTCATATGTTCACTATGAAAAATATCTTTTACAGTGTCGTTTTGGACATAGAAAAAAGATCCATCTGGTTTTGATATGTAATCTTTATTTATACAACAAGGTTTTACACTACCGTATGGATCATTTGAAAAACCAACCCATGGTAGTGGACAGATATTTTTCATTATTCAATATATTTTTTCCACTCAACTAAGTGGTCCGTTATTTTTGTATTTCTAGATTTATCCAATATTTTAACAAAATCAAAAAATTTAATTCTTTCCTTTTCTGTTGTTGGTTTGAAAAGCTCAATTTTAAGTCTTTCGATTTCGTCTGATCTCATGTATTTAATATTGTTTATAATTTCACTTTTCATTTCTTCAGGAATGATGTTTACATGCTGAAAAGAAGGGTAATGAACATAATTATGTGATATTATTAAATCATAATCTAGTGTAAATTTTTTAAAATTATCAATATTATAAACATTATAAGCACTAACGGTTTGGCATACTTCTAAATTAAAAATGTCTTTATATTGTATAATTTTTTTAAAATTAAATAATATGGTCTCCCAGTTTGAACCATATCTAATGTATTCATTTCTACCCTCTAAATCATCGATTGATAAATGAATTCTAACTCGTTTAAATTTCTTCCATATTTCAATAAATCTATCTGGCACTGCGGTCATATTAATACTATAATGTAAATCAATATTTTCACAAGTTCCGTCTTCTATAAATTTCTCAAGAAAATAACCGTGTTCTTTGATTAATGTTGGTTCCCCACCATTGATCCAAATCTCTTTAAGGTTATTACATTTAGTATACAACTCGTCATAAAAAGAGTGGTCACGATACCATTCGGTTCTAATATCACACTTGAAATAATCTTTTTCAAATTCAGTACCTTTAAAAGTGAGGATATCTTCATTCCATCTATTTGATGAAAATGGATTACAAGTTGTACATTTTAAATTACAAACGGTTCCTAATCTTAACTCAACATAATTGTAATTTACGTTTTTTAATGAACCATCTTCATTAGTATTTTCAAAACAAGATTCTATGAACTCTTCAAACTTTTTATTTGATTCAATTCTTTTTGACTCAACCCCGCCTTCCTCATACTTATAACATTTTTGACAAACAGATGGAAATTCACCGTTCATCATTTGTTTTCTAATATCATTAAATTTATTTGTGTTTGTTATTTTTTCGAGCGAATCTTTACCTAAAAACAAATGCCTCCCATCTGGATGTGCCGCTGTAGATATTCCATTTGTCATGTCAGTAATGCAACAAGGGGTCACGGTACCGATTGGGTGTGTGGCTAAATGAATCCAAGGTAAAACACAAAAAGATTTATTCATCATTAAATTAATTTTTTATTATTTTCTTGCCACCATTTTAAAACATTTGAATTATTTGAAAATATTTCATCTATGACACCAACATTATTTCTCCATAAGTCGACAGCATTTAAATTTTTTATGCCTCGTTGTAACCCCTCTTGCCAGTCCTCATACTTTTCTTGAAATGTTTGTCTATTTTTCAAATCTTCTAAACAATTAATCCAATAAGAATGTTTTTTATTATTTTCTATTTTTGGTCTAATATAATCTAGAATATCATTTATAACTTCATCATACAATTCTCTAGGTAGAACTTGTGGACACATTATAATACTACTATCAAACGCAAATGTTGTTTTAATTAAAGTGTGAACATCTAGTTCTAATGATAAATCAAATAAATCTTTTAAACTAAAAAGTCCGGGGGTGGTTATAGTTAGATCAAAAGCAATTCCATAGTCTCCGTATTTCTTATTTAAGAACATAAAGTCCTTAAAATTTTTAATCCATTCATCCCATTTAATACCATGCCTAACATACTCAACAATTTTACCAGTACCATCAATGGAAGCACATATTTGTACTTGTTTGAAATGTGGTAATAACGTTCTTAAATCGTAATCTTTATATGTTGTTCTTGAAAAATTTGAATTGTATCTAATCCAAACGTTTTTAGCACCCCCTGTTTTAACAAGGTAATCCATGATTTCCCAGTGAATGTCCCACATTAATGGCTCTCCTCCAACCCAATAAATCTCTTCGATTATACCATTTTTAACAGCATCCCACAATTCCTTTTCGGCCACATCTTTTTGGAATGACTCAATTCCGGGTTTGTTTTGTTTTTGTGCCCAAAAGTCACTATTACCCTCCATATCATAATGACCCATTGCTCTTCTCTCCGCTTCCCATTGAGAAGATAATTGATCACCACACATTCTACATTTAAAATTACATAAATTTTTAATCCTGTAATCAAAAGAAATGGGCCTCATTTCTGTGTAACCATCATCTCTAGTTTTTTCAAATACCTCATCAATTTTATGAGGAAATAACGTTTTTGTAAAATAGTCTCGGTATATGGATATGTTTAATAATTTTTCATTACAAACAGCACACTGGGGAATTTCTTTACCTTCCATTAGATCCTTTCTAATATTCATCATATACTCAGAATTCCAATGATCGTCCAATGTTCCTGGATTGTAATGTGAACCGTTGTCTGCACTTTCTGAATCAAGATATTGTGTAGCCCAAGAGGCCTTTTCTCTACTCGCACAACAAAGTCTTCTCTCACTTTGGGGTGAAAGATAGGTGTGTGACCACGGGGCCATACAAAATGTTTTATTTCCCTCGGATGGCTTTATTTTCATTTTAACTATTCTTAATAAAATCTAACATTTCGTCTTGTTGATCTGGTTCAATATAATCCTGTGCCCCTGGGTTTGCCCATTGAGGATTCAATATCCAACCTTCCTTTTTAGCCGTTTCCATAACCTCATCAACATAGCGATTTGATTTAGCATCATCACCATCAATAACACTCTTAAGGGGTTCTAATTTGGTTTCAGGAATGCTATCCCACCATTCTTTTAATTCTGGAAATGTTTCAACAAAATTCTTATTTCTTCTTATATCATACTGAGTATAAAAAGATTTCCAATCTCTTTCTCTAGTTTCAATAGATGATGTAAAACTGTGTCCAGTTTCAACCTGTCTAATATATGCGACCATTCTTAACATACCATCTCTTTCCCAGTCTTGGAAAAAATTAGCACCCCCATCATAGTTCTTATTAATCCACTCTTCAATATGATTAGCACGCTCCTCTCTTATGTGTTTTGGTAGTGTCACTACTGACATAAATGATGGAAAACGAAGAATATTGAAAGAGCAATGCGGTGATGGTATTTTATACTTTCTTTTAAGTCTTAATATCTCATCCATAAAATCGGTAATTCTAAACAAACAAAGTGCATTAATTGTCATCATACAATTTATGGACTTAACATTACCTTCACTTAGCATTCTTTCAACATTCCTAAGCCATTTTTCCCAAAGAAGACCATCTCGAATATACTCAGCGTGTGGCCCAACAGTTTCACAACTAGTATATAAGTGAAAACTTTTAATATTATGACTAGCTTTAATTAGCTCCTCGAATAACTCATCTTTTTGACCTAAATTAGAATTAACCGCAAACTCAACATTACAATCTTTATGTGTTTCCCACCATTTCATTAGCTTCCAAAAATCTTGTGACATTGTTGGTTCGCCACCAGTAACGCGTAATTCCCTTAATGAGAACTGTAATTCACCCTCCCACCATTTCCAAAACGCCTCAACATAAGGGTTACCTTCATTTTTTTTACCATAAGGTAATGCGTGTGCACCATCATGTTGGAACGCTGCGGCTCCATCACTAACTAAGTTTTGATACGGTCCGTTTTTCTTTATATCGTTTTGCCAAGTAGTAGAAAAAGATGCGTTACAATAAGAACAAGCAAAATTACAGTTTGGGTCAAAGGCGATTTCTAATGTCTTTAAATCAACGTCTTCTGTCCACCCGAATTTTTCTTTAGCCTCTTTAAGTTCTTTATCTGTGTATATTACTGATTTGTAAACACGATCTGAAACTTTATCTACACCAAGATCTTCAATTTTCCAACAATATTCACATTCCTTAGGGCGCTCACCCTCTAACATTTGTTTTCTAATTAACTTCTTATACTGAGTATTGTGAATCGATTTATAGCTTAAAGCAACCTCTTCTAAAGGAATTTTATGTGCTGGCGGGTGATGACAACTAGCCGTTGTACCATTACCTAACCATATTGTAGCATTATACCATTTTGCACCACAAAAAGATGGAGAGATTGGGTTTATTGCTCTATCTCTATATTCAACATAGTTTTCATTTTCTTTTTTTGAAAAGACCCCCATTTTATATTATTTTATTATTAATATACCTAAAAATTATTAAAAAATCAAACAGAATGAATAAAATTACAATTGCCAGTTTTGTCATAAGATTTATTATGAATAAATGTATCAAATAGGTGTTCACATATTATTAACCCGTCTTTTTTTATCATCAAATAATTAAGTTCTAATGAAAGATAATTTAAATTAAATCCATTTTTAGGGAAATTACCTGCTCCGAAAATAATGTGTGAAAGATCATCTTTTGCTAATGATGTTTTTATTGTATATGTAATATGTTTTAAATCATTTATATACACATCAATTGTGTTACCGATTTTACTGATTTTTAATTCATAATCTTTATTGATTTCCCAATCATATTCACACTTTTTATATTCCGTTACATTAGTGTCTTCTGTTAAAATTAATAATAACCCATTTTCTTCAATATCAATCCCAAAATATGATGGTAGTTTAGAAAAAAGGGTTGATTTACCTTTTATTTCATTTGGTAATTTAAAATTTAATATTACAACAAAATCACCATTGTGATCAAATATTTTGTTTGCTGGTTGATCTATGAAATTAGCAACCAATAAGTTTGGCCACATTATCCAAGGTTTACCCTTTTCTATTTTTAACATTTTTGTATAAGTTTTTAAATTCTGGGAATGTTTCTAAAAAATTAGTACCCCTTCTTTTATCATGTTCATCCACAAATAAAACAAAATCATTTCTATGCTTATCTATATCGAAATCATCTTTAGATATTGCATAATCATATAATCTTTTTATTTTTTGAACTTCCACATCTGAAAAACCGAAATAATTATGATTGAATTCTGGTGTTGCGTAATAAAACGCTTTCTTAGCATACTCTAAAATCAACTTCTTTTGTTCATCTTCTAATATTTTAACAGAAAGATGTTGTGGCCATCTCAAATATGATGTATCTAATTGAATTGCAGATATCCAATACCTTTCGTTATTTCGATATTTTTCTTTTAGATTAAAAATTTTATCAATAAGTTTTCCATAACCAAAAATAGAAAGTGCATTGAAAGTCGCCATTACATTTATAGTAACTTTTGGTAATTCTTTTAAAATGTATTCAACATTTTCAAAAAATAAATTAAAATCTAACCCATTTCTTATGTATTCAGCCTGTCCTTCCCATGATTCAACCGATGTAAAAATGATAAACTCATTTACATTACCTTGATTGATTATGTTTTTAACTTTTAAAACGAATTTTTCAATTAGCTGTTTGGGTGAGCCTAAATTAGTATTAATGGACAAATTCAGTTTTCTATTTGGTTTATCTGTCGTTTCAATAAAATCTAATATTTTCCAGGTATCTTTGGATAAAAGTGGTTCACCTCCAGTTATTCTAAATGTGTGTAGGTCGTTATATAATTCTGGCCACCAATTCCAAAAAGATTCAACATATGGGTTTTCCTCAGAATGTTTATATGGTAATTGGTTTGTTTCTCTAGTCCAAGTTAAATCATTAAAATTTGTTGACGTTGGGTAACCCCCGTATCTTTCAATTTCTTCCATCCATTTAGATGAAAACATAGGACTACAATAAGAACATTTAAAATTACATGCGTTCGAAAAACTAACCTCCACATATTTTGGATTATAATTTGCTCTCCAATCTAACCCAGCGATTTCATTTAAGTAAGGTTGAGACCATGGCTCATAACTTTTAAAAATTCGATCAGAAAAAGAGTTTGAAGTGTTTTCAACATTCCAACAGTAATTACATTCTTCCGGTTTTTTACCATTAAGCATTTCACGTCGTTTTTCTTTTTTAAAGCTCGTATTATGTAATGCTGTTGGGTTTCTTTTGATTTCTTCTAGTGGTATTTTATGTGGTGATGGGTGGTGACAAGAATGAGTCATTCCATTGTGCAAATGCATTGTAACTTGCGTCCACTTTGCTAAACACATACCACAACCAATATTATTTAGTTGTCTTTTTATTTCATTCAAGTCGTTTATCATAATAACCCCATTTTTTTATTTACCTGTTCTTTGATCCAAAAATGTGTTTCAGTTATACCTTGTTTTAATGATACTTTTGGTCCCCAATTTAATTTTTCTCTAATCAAATTATTGTCCGAATTTCTTCCTTTAACCCCAACTGGCCCATAGATATTTTTTATTTTTAAATCTTTACCACTCACTTCAATTATCATTTTAGTAAAGTCGTTAATTGAAATCATTTCTTCTGATCCAATATTGAGTGGGCCTTTAAAATCACTACCCATAAATTTTATTACAGCATCTATACAATCATCAATATATAGAAAAGATCTTGTTTGCGTTCCGTCCCCCCATATTTCTATTGTTTCCCCGTTTATAGATTCAGAAACCTTTCTACAAATAGCCGCTGGAGCCTTTTCTTTTCCTCCAATCCATGTACCTAATGGTCCAAAAACATTATGAAACCGGCCTACTCTCACATCTATGTTATAATTTCTATTATAAGAAAAATAAAGTCTTTCACTAAATAATTTTTCCCACCCATATTCACTATCTGGTGCGGCGGGGTATGCTGATGATTCATAACATTTTGGGTTATTGGGGTCTTCTTGGTTATATGCTGGATATACACAAGCAGATGAAGAATAAAATATTTTTTTCACATTTTTTACAACCGATTCATTAAGAACATTTAAATTAATTAATACACTATTGTACATCACATTTGCGTCATTGTCTCCTGTAAAAATATATCCAGCCCCACCCATGTCAGCAGCTAATTGATAAATCTCATCGATGTCTTCAGTAATTACTTTTTTTACCACATCAACATTTCTTAAATCACCAATTATAAATTCATTTGCATTGGATTTATTATAATCAGGGTATTTTAAATCGGCCGCAACAACGTAATTACCATCTTTGTGTAGTCTACTAACTAAATGATTCCCAATGAATCCACCACCACCCATTACAACCACTTTTTTCATTTCATTTTACAGTTTATAAACTTAGTATTATTGTATAGACTCTCATCAATATTATCAATTGTTAAAACATTTGATATTTGTTTTAATCCATCATTTTTATAATCAATTTTTTTCTGTTGCATTTCGGTTACAAATCGTTTTTCGTTTCTCGCTGTTGTTTCTCCTTTTGCCCATCCACCATTTATAAATCCCTCGTCGATATGTGGTAAACAATAGAATCGACCCTCTTTTCTATATGGAATAATATTTTCAATTATTTCAATATCTTCAATTGATAGATTAATATTTTGTCTAATAATATCTTCACTATTCATGTCCATATCTAAAATAAGATTTTCAATATTTTCATAAGTCTCACTTATATTATTAAAAAACTTATTATAGATTTTAAAATCAGATATTTTACCCTTAAATCTTGTATTAGTATGTGCACAAAACCCTAACAAAAACGGTTTAACCGCATCATGTGATTTTAAGTTTTCTCTAATTGGAAATGGTATGTTTTGTTTTATTCCATTCATTTGGGATATTAATTCATCGTTCACATAAAAGTAAATTTGTTTTTCTTCTGAGTTATAACTTAATGTGATTTGTGTCCACATACCCTCAAATCTTTTTGCCCAATTATAATGTCTCATGTTTGTCCGATCAAAAACATTCATTGTAACTGCTCTTGAATTATTAAAAGATAACCCCCATGTCCAACTACTGTCCTTTCTTAATATAGGATATTCAATAAATTGTTTATTTTTATCTCCCACTAACCAAATTGGTACCTTATCTTCTTGTTGGTCAGCATTGAATGTCATTGTTATTGTGTGGTCATTGTGTAAACAAGAACTAATTTCTCTATTTGTTGGGACGAATAAAGCAGAATCATTCCCATTAAAATTGGCAATTAATTTATTCTTTTCTGTTTTTATAACCCTTCCTGTTGTTAATCCTTCAAAATAACATCTCCAAAATAAATCGTCGTCTTCTTGGCCCCAATCCCAATAATCGTTTGAATATCCATTGGTTTTATATGCCTGTTCTTTAGTAAAAAGAACAACACCCCCAAAATATTGATCATATCCTAAGTTATAGCTATATTTTGACAGCTTTGTTGCAATGTGCATCGGTGTGTCTGTGGGATAGGAATAATCCGCATCTTCGTGAGCCAACATATCAACATCATGCCAAGCAACGTAATCACACCCATCTTCAAACGCATAATGAGCGGCAATGTTTTTCATCGATCCCCTGTTAAATAATTTATCATCCACTTGGTGACCTACATAAAATGTATGTTCAATACCTCTTTCATTTAAGTGTTTGCTCAAATGTGGTATTAACCTATCTATATGCTCTTTTCTGTTTCTGTATGGTATACATACACCTAATTTGTGACTCATATTCCAATTATTGCGTGATATGTTTTATTATCCCTCATTAATCCATGTTGAACAAAGTCTAAGTCAGACAGTCCATCATTATATAATAATTCGTTATTTATTGAGACCTCATTATGAAATCTAAGTTGATTCCATCTAGTTGCTTGATCTTTCCATTTTGTACCTAAAAAACCATTTTGTTCATGCGGTAATGATTTAAATAAAGATGGTCTTCTAAATGGTATTTTAATTTCAGTAAATTCATCATAATTACTATCTGTGATTTCACATTTTTGTATAATACCATTATTACCATTACCAGATAAATCCACTAACTGATAATCTTTAATAAAATTAGCATCATAATATGTTTTTAAATCCACTGATGATTTATATCTCATAAAATCACTAACTAAACTTTCATTTTCATTTGTGGAAATATCAAATATTTCATCACTCTCTATCTTATCATCAAAATATGCAAATCTATCAATTGTACCTTTAAAATAGTTTTCGGTTTTTTCTCTGTTTGGGTTGCCAACACCTAAGTAAAAAAACGGTTCTTTTTTATAAAAATATAGTTTCTTAAATGCTGGCGTTTCACCAATAAAAATCCCATCTTGATAAACTTTTATAATTTTTTCGTCCCTATCTAAAACAACAGTCATGTTTGTTTTATATGTTGGCTTTATTTTTGAGTTCACATACAACGCATTATATTCGCTATCAAATGCACAAAAATTATATCGAGAAAATGAATTATAACAAATTGCAAAATCCCAACCTGGAATACTAAAAACGGTGAACTCGTCGGTTTCTCTTGTGTGATCTAATTGTAAATTATCTGAATAAAATGAGATGAAAAATGTGGCATTTGAATTTAAATTAATGATGTTTTTACATTTTACTAAAGCATCAAAACCATTAAATTTTAAAGATTTACCGTCTCTCCCAAAATTTTTTATTTTTAATGTGTCTAATACAATTTCATTTTCTTTACACCTCAACAGTAAGTCAGTGTCTTCGTATCCCCAAGCCCAATATTTGTTTGAGTATCCGTTTATTTTTTTAAAATCGTCAACCGGAAACATTGTTACTCCACCAAAATATTCTTCAAAAATGTCCCTTTCTTTTTCATCATTTTCATATAAAAAATTCGTTGCTAAGTGAAGGGGTTTATCGGTATAAGAGTAGTCAACCTCTGATGGTAACATATCTATATCATGAAACACAACATAATCACATTTGTGTTCTAACGCATATTTAAATCCAATATTAAGTAACATACCCCTATTGAATTGTTTGGCACCATCTTGTTCAATAATAAAAATATTATAGTCGATTTTATTTATTTTAAGATAATGTGATATGTGTCTTTTAAAAATACCGAGTTGGGTCAATCTATCTCTATAAGGAACAATAACACCAAGTTTATGTTTATCCATTTATTGTTGGGTCTTTTGGTTTAATTGTGTCGTGCCATTCAGATAGATAATATTGAATTCTATCACTCCATTCTTTTTTATCAATCTCTTCAAACCAAATAGTTAACGCATCTAATGAATTACCAATTTTTTCTAATGCTTTGACTTTTCTTTGTTCTAATTTGAAAAGTTCTTCGTCTCTTTCTTTTTGTGTCATATTGATATGATTTTTTTAATTAATTTATCCCATTGTCTATATCTTTTGAATTCAGATTGTCCATCGCTTTTCTCAAACATAAATTCTGGTTTATCTAGATTTATCTTGAATCTTGATTTACCTAATTCTTTATACATTAATCTATATTCTTCAGAGTACGAGTATTCTTGGCTAACACTAGCAACCGCTTTAACTCTATCTATAGAAGTTTTATCCCACTTAAAATGATGAACTTGTACATATGAATGCGGATTAATTAATGGGTGATTCCATCCTTGCCATTTCCATGTAGTATGTCCATCAATTTTTGCGTAGTGTTGTCCTGCGGTTATTTCAACATATCCTCTCATTACACAAATTTTATTTGGGCAAGCTTTACTCATCGGGTATCTAAAAAATCCAATGTTAGGAAATTGCTTAAAGATACTAACGTCATCTTTTAGCTCAGAAAATTCACCATCTGGACCTATTCTATCTATAAACCCACCCCTAACTATATCCCATCCAAATTCTTCGCAATTACTAATTAATTTTTTTAAATCATCATTCGGATACAAGTGAAACTCATCAATATCCGCGATTATCCACCAGTCATTTGGTTTTTTTGATTTTACCATATTATATAATGTGGTAACCTTTTCCCAATCAAAAACCCTGTCTTCAATTGTTTTTACAATCTTAACATTTTTGTAATTTTTTATGATTTCTTTTACTTCTTCTATTATAGATGGTTGTATAACCGATTGATATACAACGAATTGTATTTCATCAACATAATTAGAATAATGATCAATAAAATGTGGGATTAAGTTTGTTCCGTGACCTATAACTGAAAGCACTCTAATCATTTTTTCCGATTAATAATGGTAATACCACTTGATGATGGTTTATCCATTAATATACGGAAATTATGTAAATTAATCAAGTTCCAGTTATTGTTTTTTTCGAGTTCTTTAATAAGTTTTGCCGGACCATCAAATCTATAATGGTCTTTTTTTGCATCTTCAGAAACGATAAATGTTTCTTCATAATTGGGGTCTGTGTCATGAATAATGATTATACCATTATCACACAAAATAGATGAATAAAGATCAAAATCTTGTTTTACCGCGTCATATGAATGATCGCCGTCAATAAATAATAAATCTATTTTAATATCTTGTCGAACAAAAAAGTCATGATACGCATCGACTGAAGTCGATTTAATAAGACGCGGGTAAAATTTGCTACGAAAGAATGAGGATTCGTTTTCAAGGTCGTTAGGGCCACCAATGCCATTACAAGCGTCAACCAAATAAGTAACCCCAATATCCCCCCAATTATAATCATTGTTTCCATCAAATATTTTTTGGTTATATAAATCTAATCTTGCTTGTGTCATGATTCTGGGTATAAAACCGCCCCCTGAACCAATGCAAACACAAGTCTTTGCTCTCATATGATGTATAAGAGAATACACAATAATGCCATCTCCCATATGTAAATCTGTTGCGCCATGTGTCCAGCGATAAGGTACAGGTTTATCATTGTTGTTAGTAATGTTTTTTCTAATATAGTCATCATTTGTTATCATTTCATCCAATCTGGTAATTCATTATTAGGTGTGTGTGTAGTTATCGGTCTGATTCTATCTTTTAATAAATCATACAATGTGTTGTCATGTTTGACCAACGTATTTGACATCTCGCCAGCTATCTTAATTGACATACCTTCACCAGCACCATTAATTTCTTTTTTTAATGGTAAATCCGAATATTCTTTAGCCAATTGAAGTCTCTCATAGAAATAATAAAATTCTTTTTCATTGAATCCTTTTTTATTAAAAACAATAAAATATTCCCAAATGGTTTGTAATTTAAGATATTCAGGATTTAAGCGATTTACATATTCAACATATGGTCTCCATTCTGGATTAGTTATATCAATTAAATCTTTAATAAACTCTCTTTTAGCTCTATGATTTAATAACGTATCAATATATGTTATACCTTCACTAAATGAATATGCTTTAAAGTCTCTGAATATTGTGTAATCACTAATATCTAGATCAGCATCTAACAATATTGCAAAATCATGTGTTTTTAATATTTGCTTCGTTAAATATATTTTATCTGAATATGATTTAAATGACCTATCATATTCAAATATATGAACATAAGTTGGTGTATATTTTGGACAAAAATAATCGGGGTTATCAGTATATACATAACAATGATACCCATTATTTAAGATTTGTTTTATCTTTTCATGAGTACCTTTAAAATATTTTTCATCGCCAAAACAAAAAATTCCAAATCCTATATCGTTCATATATTAAATTTACCCATAATAATATGTGGGGTATTATTATGGATGTTTTCTTTTAAATATTCATAATGTGATAATGAATTATTTGCCACTTTTTGAATATTATATT
>SXGQ01356428.1_pt1 | contig 20978 bp, 24 predicted proteins | sample 3178371 | NCBI WGS metagenome assembly SXGQ01 (sample SAMN11356859, study PRJNA531348) | freshwater metagenome | isolation source: freshwater sample F1-20 | place: China: Fuxian Lake, Yuxi | collected 2017-12-25 | reverse complement strand
GGAGTTGTACGGCGCCACCGCGGAGGCCAATGACCTCGTGGAGGACGGATCACCGCAATTGGGCGGCAACCTTGACCTACAGAACTTCATAATCACCACCTCCGCCACCAACGGCAACATCAGCCTGCAGCCCAACGGCACGGGCAATGTGGTGCTGGGCGCACTGACCATCAATGGCACCACTGTCAGCTCGGACACCTCAACCAAGATCACTCTGGCGGAATCAGTGGACGTCACCGGCACGCTGAGGGCCAGCACGCTGGACGTGAACTTTCTGCAGAGCACAGACTCATCGGCCATCATAATAAACGACAGCGTCAGCATGACAGGAGCTCTCACGGTCAAGGACCTAGTGGTCAATGAGATCAGCTCCGACGACAGTGTGGCCATAGAGATCAAGGAAAACCTCAACGTGCAGGGAGATCTCAAGTCACCCACCATCATAACCAACGCAATAAGAAGCGATGACTCTTCCGAGATCATCATCAGTGACTCTGTGTTTGTCACAGGCACTCTGGAGGTAGCCAACTTCAACACCAACGTTATCAGTTCGGCGGACTCAAGCGCTATACAGGTTGCGGATGGCGTAAACATTTCTGGTGCAATCACATTCCATGGTTCAGGATTGACATTTCCAGATGCCACTGTACAAACCACAGCATTTACTGGTAATGCAGCCACAGTTGATATCATGAATACTAACGGAATTGACACAAACTATTCTATAACTTTTGTTGAGAACAGAGATCCGGCTCAAGATCTACGAGCCGATGTTGATTTAACTTTCAACTCGGCAACCAATCTATTAACTGTTGGTAATGTAACTACGGGTACATTAACAGCTAACAGAATTATAGAAACAATCAATAACCTAACATCCAGCTCTACTATCACAGTGAACTGTGCCACAGCATTAATTCACACAGTAACTCTGGCAGGGAGCACAGGTTTTGTAATTTCTAATCTACCCACAGGTAGCACTGTAACTCTAATAATCACACAGGGCGGTTCAGGTTCATACACTGCCTCATTCGGCACTGACACTTCCACCACAGTTAAATTTTCAGGTGGTGCTCCCACATTGAGCACTGCAGTAGGTGCAATTGACGTGATTACAATATTCAATGATGGTGTTAATCACCTAGGTGATTTTAAAGCAAATTATATTCCATAAAAATCACATCAGGTTTATAAAATTCTCGATAAATAATCAGTATGCCAAAAAAAAATATCAACATAGGAAACACAGCAAACGACGGACTGGGTGACCCATTACGCACAGCCTTTCAAAAGATCAATGACAATTTTGATGAATTGTACGGGGATGACAGCAGTGCCACCACGCTGACCTCTCCACAGATAACCAATGGCACTCTGAATGGATTGACCACTATCAATAATATCTTGATTGAGAACAGCGAAATTACAACATCATCCAATGCCAATATTATTTTAAATCCCATGGGCGCGGCCACTATTGAATTGCAAGCGCCAACAAACATCACAGGGGTACTGGATGTTACCGGTGCTGTGACGTTGGACACTTCCCTTACTTTGTCAGCGGGAGCCACTATAACTGAATTTTCCACCAATACCGCATTGGGCACCAGCAACACCGTGGTCCCCACACAGAACGCAGTGAAAACATATATCGACGCACAGAACGTGGCACAGGCCATCACTTTCGTGGGCGATGACTCAACGGGCACAGCAGTCAACGCCGGAGAGACATTCCAGATACTGGGTGGCACCGGGCTTACCGCAGCGGTCAGTGGTGACGCGGTCACACTGGACATAGATGCCACAGTGGCCACGCTGACTGGCGCACAGACACTGACCAACAAGATTTTGACCACACCCACAATATCATCACCTAACATAACTGGTCATGCCACCATTGAGGGCGTTACGCCAACAGGTGCCACAGGCACAGGCAATCTAGTATTTTCAGCTGGTCCAACTATCACTGGCACATTGGGCGCTGCCAACATCACTGCCAGTGGAACACTAGGAGTCACGGGCACCACCACACTCAGTGGCACCCTTAACGTTGTGGACGTGCTGACTTCGGGATCACAGATCATATCTGGCAACGCCACAGTGCAGGGCACATTATATTCCGATCGAATTCAATCACCCGCCTCCAATGCTAATCTGATTATACTGTCACAGGGCACCGGAATTGTGGACGTTCAGTCTGCCATGACCACAGTGGGGCAGACCATCACGGGCACTGCTTCCATCACTGGACAGTTGAATGCGGACAACATCAGGATCGACGCCAACACCATCAGCGCCACCAATGCCAATGGCGGCATAAACATCACGCCAAACGGCTCGGGCGCAGTCACAGTGAGCACCACCCTACAGGCCAACAGATTATCAGCTTCAACGATAATTGAAGTGGATCCTGCAGTTGGACACGTGGACACAAATTCCTTGAGGACAGTGAGCACCAACGCGGATCTAGTGATTTCCACAGGTCCCGGCACAGGAGTGCTGGATTTCAACGTGCCCACACAAACCACGGTGGGAGGAGCGGGAGCGGCCAGCGCTTTGCCTGCAACACCAAGTGGCTACCTAAATATCAAGATCGATGGCGTGGAATTTTGCATGCCTTTTTACGCCAGGACCTAACAGCACATTTTCCATATAAATATACCTGTAAAGGAGTAAGTTCAAATGGCAGCACCAGTATGGGTGACCACAGCTGGTTCATTGGGCATAATCAATGAACGAGAATATTTTTCATCGCAGCTAGAGGCCTTAGACGCTGACAGCACTGCCTTGAACTACTCCAAGATCGCAGGAAACCTACCACCGGGCATTGAACTTACTGCCACTGGCGCACTGCGAGGCGTGCCCTTCGAGGTCTCGACCAGATCCCTTTACAACTTCGTGGTCAGGGTCTCGGATGGCACCAACATAGCGGACAGGACGTTCAGCCTACAGGTCAAGGGTGCGGACGCTCCTTTTTTTGCAACTGCGGGAGGGCAGCTGGACCTGTCCGATTCCTCACGTGTGGGCAATCGTTGGGTGTTGGATGGCAGCTACATAGAGTATCAGATACAGGCCACCGATACCGACACAGCGGCGGGACAGCAATTGATTTACGACATAGCCAGCGGATCACTACCACCGGGCATAACAATGAGCACATCCGGACTGATATCAGGCGTGGTGCTGCTCACTGATGATGAGCGCTATGGTCCCATAGGCGGTTATGACAACACATTTGACTACGACGACGAGCCATATGATCCGGAATCACGCTCCGTGAGCCGATCGCAAAATTTTGAGTTCATTGTAAGGGTCACCGATGGGGTCAGCACTGTGACACAGGTCAACAGCATATTTGTTTTCACAGCGGACTTTTGGCGTGTGGACAACAACAGGATCACTGTGGACCAAACAACCTTTGATAACTTTCCATTGGTCATGAGCCTCAGTGCCAAGAGACGTCCCGTGTTCGAGACACCATCCAACCTGGGCACATTCAGGCATGACAACCAGTGCGTGATCAAGATAGATGTTGTGGATTTTGACACCGTGCAGGAAAATAAATTTTTTGTCGGTGATGGATCCACTACAACGTTTAACATTGGCGACATGGCGGACTTTGATCTTGTAGTCAAAATCGATGACGTAGCCAAGACTTTGACAACGCATTACACAGTCAACACCACCACGCGGACTATAACCTTTCTTTCAACTCCCGCAGAAGGCACCAGCATAACTGTTAATAGTCCTGCCACTGCCAGCAGCAAAAAGACATTCCTTGAATACAGCATCGTGGGAGGATCTCTGCCACTTGGACTGTCCATAGACTTTAATTCTGGGGAGATATTTGGACAGCTGCCACTGCAGTCCGCCGTGGAGTCTGAATACAGCTTCACTATCAGGGCCAGCAGGGCGCCACTGGCCGGAATAACTGTGTTCACCGACAAGACTTTTACAATGTCAGTGATTGGCAACATAGACATAGGTATAGCATTCATCACTGCCACTGATCTTGGAACCATTATACCTGGTATACCATCGCTGTTCTCTGTTCAGGCGGAGGCGGCCGAGGACAACAGGGTATTGAACTACTCGATAACTTCAGGATCTCTGCCAACTGGATTGTCGCTGTCAACGCAGGGCAATATTATAGGCACGGTTGATCTTACGGAATTTACCACTGTTGACTCTAATCTCATAACCTTTGACAGCAACAGCATGAGCTTTGACAGGAAATACAGTTTCACTATATCTGTCAGCGATCAATATCAAGCACTGGCCACCAGCAAGCAATTCCACCTCACAGTGAAGCTGCCTTATGGAAAAGAATATGGAAACATGACGGCCAAGGGATTGTTGAGCAACAAGATCAACTCCACTCCCGATGCTGACCTCTTCTATTCCATAGCGCAGGACCCCAACATCAACAATGATACCTACATATTCCGATCTGAAGATACAAATTTTGGTGTGAGACAGAATGCAGATATGCTGCTGGTTGCAGGACTTGAACATCAGACTTTGCAAGTTCTTCAGCAGGCCATGGAAAGAAATCATGAACCAAAGACGTTGTACTTTGGGGATATGAAAACCGCGGTGGCCAAGCAGAATGGATCGGTGGTGTATGAGGTCGTTTATTTGGACATGTTCGACAACCTGGTCAACAACAGCGGAGTGCCAGTATCAAATGTTGTTACACTTAGCGCAGATATAAGAAGACCTCTTATAGGACCACTGGCAGACGTTTCTAGAATCACAACCGATTTTGACACATACACAGTGACCACAGACGGTGGTCTCAGCTACAGCATAGCCGGTAGCAAGATAAGGTATTCCAATATCCTCAGCGCAGATATAGGAGCGTTTGAGAAGTTGTTCCCTAATGCCGTGGCACACATGAGAAAGGAACTAAAAGATTTAGGACAGAAAGAATTTGTGCATTTGCCATTATGGATGCGTTCCGCGCAGGGCACATCAGGCACTCCCTTAGGATACAAGATGGCAGTCGTTCTGGCATATTGCAAACCCGGCATGAGTGGACTGGTTCGCAAGAGGATATTAGATAAGGACATAGACTTCAAAAAAATATTGTTCAGGATCGACAGGTATGTGTGCAATGCCAGCCAAGTTGACACTGGAAACATAGTGGCAGATGGCAGCACTAAAAGCTTCACTCTCAATGAGATAGTGCATGAGGAGGACATCAGGATCAGAGAGAATGCCACCACGCTCACATACGGAGACCAGGTCACGGCGGACAACGAGGAACGCCCAACATATCTAAGCGCTGACAGCCTGTTGAGATCAGCGGATTTCGAGCCGCAGTTCTATCTCAGCCACGACGTAAGCAACAAAAAGACCACTATTAATTTTACCAATGCTCCGCCTAGCAATGCTAAGATCAGGGTAGAGAGACGCGGAGATAAATATCTTGTATTTAAAAGAAAGCTAAAAGAATAACATGGCCAGCAGCATTGTACCAGGTAACATAGACGGCGCATTTCCTGTAGCGGGACAGGACAATAGTTCTCAGGGATTCCGTGACAATTTCACTGCCATCAAGAACAACTTCACAGAGGCCAAAGCAGAGATAGAGGACCTGCAGGACAATAAGGCCAGCACCGATGCAGCTACCAGTTTTAATGACAACATCGTTACCAGGGCCACTCTCAAGGACTACGCACAAACAGTTTATGCGCATGGAACTACTGGAGGATCTATCACGCTCAACCATGAGAATGGAAATTATCAGACTCTGACCACCAATGCATCAGTGGCACTGTCTTTCAGCAATTTGCCAGCCAACTTGGCCTTGGGCAGGATCATATTGGACATCACATACGGAAACACCGCGCACACATTGACAGTGACCGCGGCGGTATTGGCAGCAGACAATGTCACTGGATTCACTGCCGCCACCAACATAATCACTGCACCCACAGCAGGTAGATACCTGTATGAGTTTATGACCCCAGATGGTGGCACCACTGTGCTGATGCATCAGTTAGGCAAATTATACACCACGACTTAAAATTTAGAAATGTATTTTCATCCTTTACAAGAAGAAATTGGTAATATACCCGAATCTGACCTAGGCAAGCGCATACGAGAACTCACAAAGAAATTGGCCACTGCGAGAAGATGGCTCAGGAATCCCGAGATGATAGCACAGTTGCAGCATGCACTTGCGTCATACCAAGACGAGCAGAGGCGCAGGAGATTGAAGAGCTGGCAGGATGAATACAAGAAAGCTCGCAAGGAACCAGATATGGGCGAACTGATCAACATCGAATAATAACTACAGGATGAAGAGCAAAAGTTTCTCTTGGAAGACTGATTTCCGCACAGTGATAATAGTAGGAGAAGAACTTTTCCATAATCAATACGATGTTATCTGCCATATCTCTCCCATCACTGCTGATCTTACAGAGCAGAGTGAATATTTTGAGCGATTGAAAAGCCTCTACCAATTAGTATTTGCCAATACCATTATCACCTGGCGAGAAGAAGAACTTTACCAATTGCTGAAAATAAACAGCGACAACAGGTTCATAGAATTGCCACGACCACCCTATGATCAGGTCATGGCAGCGGCATGCTTTGCCAAGAGCAACGCTATTTTGGATGGCAAGATCGTGCTAACAAAATTAGAGCTGGGCAGCTATCAGGGAGATGGCATTGTGTACAGCATAGAGAAAGATGGTCCGGAACTGGAGCTTTTAGACGTTGACAATTGGTTTACGGCCAAGTACAATAAGATGGATCCGTGGTGGTTAAGGCCAGACACGGCCACTTATGATGAGGAATTGGAAAAAGGCATATACACAGGGCACTTTAGCTGGAACAAAGAGATGCCTCAGGTTGACGAACACAAGGAACATGCTAAAATATTTGAATTCAATCCAAAGGTTCTAGATGGCGGCAAGGGCAAGAAGAAATGATCACGGCGACTGCATATATGACGAGCAGAGCGTAATAGAACACCTCTATCAAAATCCCAACTACGATATTAGTAAACTCTATATAGAAAATACACAGCAGTATCTCGCGGCGCTGCAAGAGCTAGGAATTGATCTTCCTATGATTCGGAGAGAGCCCAAGCATGAAGAGAAACCCGCGGAGTTTGATCTGAGACTGCAGTCGCAGTGGCACATGCCCGACAGCTACGCACAAATAGACGTGTTGGAATATCTGATTGCTCGCTGCCAAACCCAACAGGAGCGTGAGCGGGTCAAGACGGAATACGATCTTTTCCAAAAGAAAAATTTTACCAAGGTACTGCAATTTTTAATCTATTTCGTGGACACTCTCAGGGCCAACAACGTGGTATGGGGAGTGGGAAGAGGCAGCTCCGTGGCTAGTTTTTGCCTGTTCCTTATAGGAGTACACAAGATCAATCCTCTTCTGTATAATTTAGATCACCGTGAATTCTTGAGATGATAAGTAAAAACAGAAGGAGCATATTACTATGGTAGCAAAACAAGCAGGCAGAAAACTTTATAGGACCATGCAGGGACGCATGGTGGACATTGAAAAATTACGTGCATCTAATGAGAGCGTAAAGGCAGTGGGCAACATGAATGTAAACGCCCGAGGTGACGTCGTAGGTCAAGGTGGAAAAATTATCAAGACAAAGGAAGATCAAATAAAGGACTACTACGAAGCACCAAGAGGCAAGGTCAGCAGTGAGAGGAGCGCTCCTGAGAGAGAACCTGCGCCTCGACCTATACCAAAACAACAAGTCGTGCAAACTCAAGTGGTAAATCCACAGCCGTCTCAAAGTAAAACTACCACGGTGTTCAAACCAAAAAAAGGCATCGACGCTGCTCTTGACGGCATAGAATAAACCGCATATAATATAACCACCATGGTGGATATCACAGAATTACAAAAAAAAGGATTTGGTTCTCACGGAGGCCTACAGCACACGGTCAGCGACGTGGAGATCAAGCCGTTGAATAAAAGAGTGTTGGTGTGCCGCATGCGATTTGGTGAGGTCAAGACTCGAGGTGGCATCATTATGTTGGATGACGACGGCAAGGGACTAGGCATACACCCTAGATGGTGCCAGGTGTACGCAGTGGGCGAAAAGCAGAAAGATGTCTCTGTGGGGCAGTGGATCTTGGTGGCGCACGGTCGCTGGACCAGGAGCATGATGGTAGAGAAGGGTGGAGTCAAAGAAGAAGTGAGGATGGTGGACGAGAAAGACATACTGTTGATCTCGGACGAGGAACCCATCAAAGACCTATCCATGCCGGCTAGCTATCAATAAGCAATGGAGAAATCTTAATGGCAATTTTTACTAATAAAATAAAAGAAGTATCTTTTTCTAACGTCGACAAGACGTTGGTTGAAGTTTTGTATAAGGAAAATGATAATATCATAAGTTATCTGGTTCCTGTTGATTTTCAAAATTCCGATTTTAAAGATCTACTATCTGAGATTGAATTAGAACTGATCGAAAAAAATACAAAAACAAAACGGAAAATATACAATCAACGGATAAGGACCTATCTTAATAACGTTAATAACGGTCTAAAATATCAAGCGGAAAACAGTGATGAAAAATTTTTGGAAAGGCTTGAAAAGTTTTTGTTTGAATTTCATGAAAAGGATGACGAATTGTTGTTTAGATTAAAGTTGAAAATGTTTGAAAGTGCCAGACTTAAATCTTGTAATGACCCTGAAAAAAAATCTAAAATAAGAACCGCTAGCACTCCTGTACAATTAATAAAAGAGTTTGAAAATATATAAGATATTCAATGAACAAAATCTCTGTTTATTGTCTTAAGTGGGGAGACAAATATGATAGAAAATTTGTTGTAGATCTCAAGTCTGCTTTGGAAAAATACTTGACCGTGGATTATGATTTCAAGTGCTATACGGACAAACCAGAAACTACATATGACATTCCGGTCAAGTACGATTTCCTAAAAGGGGTGTGGCATAAGATAGCACTGCTAGAATTTTCAGGTCCTTCTCTTTACTTTGATCTGGACATCAAAATAAACGACAACATAAATTTTTTAGCAAAAGATTTCAAAGATTTTACTGTTATTGATTCACAGCCTTGGAAAGAAACACAAGATAATTTTTTAAAAATTAACTTTGACTTCAAGTTCAAATTATTTGGTAACACATTTTTAAACACTTCCATAATGAGATGGTCAAATAGTTCAGACATATGTAAGTATTTTTTATCTAACAAAGATAAGTTTTTAGTAGATTATCAAGCAACGGACAGGTTCATATACAACGAAAAATTGCCATATAAATATTTCAAAACAGATAAAATTTCTAGTTGGAAAGAAAAAAAAAACAACACAATTATCTTATATAATGGATTTTATAAATGAGAGATTATTATAAAGAAGCAAAAGTTATTATAGAAAAGCATAGACTATATTATTTAAAACTGAACATCGAGCTGCCTAAAGAGTCTCTACATGAAGTAACAACAGTCTTCAATCAAAAATTTTTTGTAAAGCATAGGGGTGGAGATGGCAAGGGCTGGTTGTCGGCTGCTTTGCACTCCGTGCATGGAGATTTTTGGAAGACAATGAGTGCTAAACAATATGGTTATAAAAATGATTCAGATCCCTCTATTAGATGGGATTGGACTGATGTGTGCGATTATGCACCAAAGACCACTGAATTTTTCAAGAAACAATTCCCGGCCACAAATTACAGAAGATTAAGATTTATGTTGTTGGAGCCTTCTGGCTATATAGAAAAGCACTGTGATGCCCCAAGCAAAATACCTTACAATCCAAGAAAAATAGATTCTATTTTTAGTGCTTTGAATATGTGCATCACCCAGCCCGAAAATTGTGAATTGACGCACACAGACAATGGGCCGGTTCCTTTTAAACCTTTTGAAATATACCTTTTTAATAATGATGAAATACATCACGCCTTCAATAAGTCAGATGAAAATAGATTTCATATCATAGCCCACGCCAATTACAATGACGATTTCATCAAATTATTCGTAGAAAGTTTTGAAAAAAATTATGAACCTATTCACTAGCGAGAGTCAGTCATTAAAAGGCAATCCTAAAATACGACCAAACAGCATATGCCTAGCTGTGATCGACGACAGAGAAACCATTAAACATGATTTGGTGAGATACCTCGTGGAAACCTATACCGAAAATACTTTATACAATTTACAGAAACGCAGGTGTGAGATATTGGGTTTTTTCAAAGAGACCGAAATAGATGATATAATGCTGAAAGCCTACGAAGAAAATTACGAATTGCTGGTTGTTTTGAAAACAGGAACATTTATTAACAGTTCTTTCTTTTTCGAAAACGTCAAGGATATGATTAAAAACAATATAGCCTTGATGGGGCACGTGTTAGACTACAAAGAAAAACATTATTTTTTACACGAACAATGTTTCTTTATTAATTTAAAATCTTGGAAATTATCCGGTTCGCCCCAATACTTCTCCAAAGAAAAAAAATTGTTAGACATACACAGGTCATTGGAGAATTTCCATGATGACTACACACCCAAGTGGATAGAAGGGGGGAAAAATAAAAAAACATATGCAGAAACTTTGCCCGGTGGACATTTAATATGCACGATTTTAGAGAGTGGCTTTAAGGTGAGTCCATTCAAACATGAAAGAAATTTGAAATGGTTCACGTATCATAGCGACACCATGAAATCATTAATGAAGTTTATCAATCTAATTAACGCAGAACACGATGTTGGTTTCTTCTCCACCGAAACAGAAATTATCAAAAAGATAGACTTAAAAGACAAAAATATATGCACAGTGTTCAGTATAGCTTCGGCGTTCCACCCGTTTAAATTGATTAGGAATTCCAACCTGCAGTACACGGTCAAAAACTTAATAGTTTATGATTACAGCCCGGTGGCCATTGATGTTTACAAAAACATGTTGCAAGTTTGGGATGGCAAGAACTATTTAAATTTATTACGCAATACAAAGACTTTTGAATATAAGGCAGGACACAACGATATATTATCTGCAAAAAGTTTTCATGAGATGATTGTATTATGTGGCAGTGATGAAGAATGGTCTAGATATTTTGAAAAAATATGTAAATTAAATGTTGATTTTAAATTGGGCAATTTATTATCTGAAGTGTTTCATAAAAAACTTGTTGATAGCATCAATATTAACAATATATGCCTGTTTAATGTAAGTAATATATTCAATTATGAATCGGAAACTTTTTGGATCGATATCTTTCAAAGATATTTTAGTTTTTTTAATTTGTACATAATGATGAAAAATAATACAAAGATCACTTATTTTCTTGGTTCCCTATTCAATTTCAACAATTTGATTTCAACAAACGACTTGAGTTTGCAAGATTTTATTGATAAATCAAAAGAACTGGCAATAACCCCGTGGCAAAAAGAAAGATTAGAAGATTTTAAAAAGTCATTAATTAAAAGATATGAAGATCTTAGCAGTAAGAATAGGTAACAAGTACGGCCCAGAGTACGAAACCTACTTACAAAAAAAATTACCAGAATACGATTTTATCTGGATCAGAGAACCTATAAACAGTCAAGTTCTTTTGCAATGGAATAAAATGCATGGTATGAATCTAGACATAGATGAACCCATCTGCGTGATAGATATTGATATTTTATTAGTGAACGATTACAAGAAAATATTTGAATATCCAATACGTCGAGGCGAATTTTTAGCAGTACCCGGTTGGTGGAGAGATACTCATAAAATGAAATATAAAATTAATGGGGGGTTTTTTAAATATTATCCAAAAGATTGCAAATACATCTATGAAAAATTTATGTCAAATATCAACTACTGGCAAAATTATTATATAGAGAAAAAGATTACACTAGGACCTGTAAATGGAGAGCAGTATTTCGTTGAAGATAGCGTAAAAGAGAAATTAATATTAAAAACAATACCAGATTCCTGGATCACTAGATGGGTTTCAAACGATTTAATTACAGACAAAACAAACGAAGAGTGGCAGGCCAATTTAACGAAAAAATATAAAGATTTGACTGGCAACCAATACATCTACCTAGGCGGAGAATTCCATAATGATATTAAGATGGTACACTTCACCCACTCAATTAATAAACCAGATGAATGGAAGGATTACAATAATTTTAAAAAGAAAATGTTGAGACAACACAGTATAGAAAAGGATTTCATAGAGGAAACTGGCATTGAGTGGTTTTGTCCCGAACCTTATGGAAACATCTACACAGAGACCACAGGAGAATATAAATCATGCTGCACCGGTGCCGAATGGTACGGGGTAACAACAGATACCCATACTCCCATAGAAGCAATGAATTGCACAAAAGCAAAAGAATTGAGAAATGCGTTTATAAAAAAGGATCAAAAAATTTTAAGTTCGCATTGTCAAATGTGTCAAGTGCAAGAAAAAAATGGTATCAAGAGTTCTAGGCAATTTTCCATGGAACACTACATTGGCAAGCAGCAAGCATTTGACAGTGTTGTGAACATAGCATTAGAAGTAAAAAAGGATCCTAAAAAGAAAATTAGTCCAGAATATTTCCATAGCATGGAACATTTGAATGGTGGTGGAAATTTTTGCAATTTGAAATGCCTGATGTGTCACCCTTACAAAAGTTCTTCTTTTGCCAGCGAGGCATTACAACTGGGAGAAGACATACATTTTTTTAATATTACTAAACCTCTGATCAAACCTACTGCGAATGAAAGAGTGAATGAAGAGATAGAGAATTACATATTAGAAAGACTTGAAGAAATAAAATTCACGGGCGGCGAGCCATTGCAAATACCTTACACATACACTTTGCTAGATAAGGCCGTGGAACTTAAATGTTCTTACAACCAGCAATTGCGAATAATTACAAACGGAACCATCATACCTAAAATTAAAAATAAAAATATTTTTGACTACATTCCTCATTTCAAATATGTAACTTTCAACATATCAATGGAGGCATGGGGCAAGAGAAACAATTATATCAGATACCCAAGCAACTTTGATGAGATCTTAGATAACGCAAATCAACTTGCAAATAGTTTTCCTAATGTCAGTGTGTCCTTTGTGTCCACGATAAATTCTCTGAACATAGGTTACGTGGATGATTTTTTTACATATCCCACCATTGTAAATAAGAAATTTAGATCTCCCGTCATGTCATCATATGTTTTGAAATGGGAGGATCTCAAAACTGACTCATACCATGGCATGAATATATCCTCTTTGCCTTATGACATACGAGAGAAATATTTGAATAGATTTTATACATTAGAAAGTGACATGGCTTTGAAAATAAGACCTTACATTGCAATATTAGAGAACAGAGACCATAACATGGATGATACAAAAATCTTGATCAGCAGATTAAAAAAAAGAGATAAACTTAGAAAAACCAATTTATTGGAACTATGGCCGGAATGGGAAAAATATTATGTATAGATTAGGTTATTCTAATAATCAGTTGATTTTTTTAAGAATATATGCTAACATATAAACATGAATAAAGAAGGACCATTCTACGCAGCATTCAAAGGAGATATCACTGGGGTCATCAAGCAAGAATTGATCACATACAGAATACGAGACGGAATGTTGTTTAAGGAAACTGTGTCGAGGGATTATTCAAAAAGTGACTATCACGACACGACATCGTCGATCCCTCTGGCAGAAACTAAAGAATGAAGATACAGAACAAAGATAATAGTAATGGACATTTCCGGGTGTCTCTGATCAAGAGCGGCGTGAGGATTCTCGCGGGCTTGTGCCTCTGCTTCGTTGACAACACACTTGCCAACGCTGCGGGAGCGCTGCTGATAATAGCAGAGATACTGGGCATAGTGGAGGAGATAGTATGAAGGAACTATGGACAGAGAAGTACAGGCCTACGATATTAAAAGATTACGTGGTGAAAGACAAACGCCAGCGTGAGCAGATCGAGGGCTGGATCAAGAGCGGTGCTATACCGCATTTATTATTTTCTGGGGCGCCGGGGGTGGGCAAGACCACATTGGCCAAGATACTGTTCAATGAGTTGAAAGTGGATCCATACGACATATTAGAGATCAATGCATCCAGGGAGAACTCCGTGGACACAGTGAGAGACAAGATCATCAACTTCGTGCAGATAATGCCATTTGGCGCTTTCAAGTACGTGTTGCTGGACGAGGCTGACTACATCACACCCAACGGACAGGCGGCACTAAGAGGTGTCATGGAGACATACCACACATCGGCAAGATTTATTTTGACCTGCAATTATCCCAACAGGGTGATACCAGCGTTGCATTCTAGGTGCCAAGGGTTCCACATAGAGACCATAGACAAGAACGAGTTCACTGTGAGAGTTGCCACTATCTTGATCACAGAAGGCATCCAGCTTCAAGTGGACATACTAGACACATATGTAAAAGCCACATATCCTGACCTGCGCAAGTGCATCAACATGGTGCAACAGAACAGCAGAGATGGCCAACTGCACGCTCCGGACAAGTCGGACAAGGGCCAACAGGACTACAGATTAGAGATGGTGGACCTGTTCAAGAAAGGCAAGATATTGGAAGCAAGGAAACTAGTGTGCTCACAGGCACGGCCGGAAGAGGTTGAAGACATATTTCGTTGGCTGTATGACAATTTAGAATTGATATCAAAAGACGACGAACAACAGGACAAAGCTATATTGGCAATCAAACAAGGTTTGGTAGACCATTCTTTCGTGGCAGATCCGGAAATCAATCTAGCGGCAACAATGATCAAACTCGGTCGTATTCACGATGGGAAGTAAACACGAGAAGAAAAGATATTTTATTGTAAAATACAACATTAAACCTGATGGCAAATTTGATGAGTTTGTTGAGCTCAGTAAGAAGAAGATTGGCACAGGAAAATTGTTGCAATGCAACGTAATTTTAGATTTAATTAACAAAACTGTGATTAAAGTGGACTTGCCAAATGTTCCAAAAGATATACCATTTGAATCTATCTACAAACACTACAGACAGTGGTATGCTGAGGCTATAGACAAGTTCAGCAATTAATGAATGATTCCACGTTTATATCCATTTAAGCATCTTGATAAACCTATTGTTGATAAAAATAATAGAGAATGGTTGCATGAATATATAGATGGCAATCAAAATCTTTTTATTTGCATAGGGGACAGTTGGACCTGGGGTGATGGACTAGGTGATACCACTGCCGATTATAACGATTCCATTGGCAGGTATAATAATTTTTATATTAGCTTGTGTGCTAAAAAATTGCAGAGCGATTGGTTAATGATTGCAAAATGTGGTACCAACAATAAATGGATTTTAGAGCAATATGAGATTGTAAAACTTTGTATTGATAAGGGTATGTACAAAAAATATAAAAAAGTATATGTCCATGTGTGCTTGACTGAACTTTTTAGAGAGCTGGAAAATGACGAATTAAAAAAACAAATTACTGACAACTTAAATAATTTTAAAGATTTTAGTGAACTTTGTGCTTTATATTTCAAAATAACAATATCTGACAAAATAAAAAAATTACTTCCTATTCCTAAAACACATTTTTTTTCTAAAAATTTTTGGAATATACAAATGCCCAAATACGGGAATTATTTCGTGCCATTAACATGGCAAGAGCTTTTATTTGCACAATCTGGTATAGAAGATAGAGACTTGATACCTGTGCTATCTTCTATAGGTATTGATCCATTAGTGAAACTATTACAAAGTTCAGACTTTAGTAAAATAAAAACTGAATTCAGTGAATTATTGTATTTCATAGATAAAAGAATAAACAATATGCAAAATTGTAAATATAATGGCAAAAAAGATACTAGACATCCAACTTCAGCAGGTCATGTTATATGGGCCGACTATCTATGTGATTACTACAAAGACGTATAATTATTCTCCATAGATACCCAAAACTTCCGAAACCGCAGGATGTCTTTGTATGTCACTTTTGCCCAATTCAACAAATTTTACATATTCCGCATTGAAATAGTTCTCATACTGCCTCTTGAAATCAACCAATCCATTTCCAACCATGCGGTCAGATTGTCTAGTGTCTCCCGTTATCACCATCTGCGATCCTCTGCCCAAGCGTGTCATCAGCATTTTCATTTGTGACGGTGTTGAATTCTGCATCTCATCTCCTATGATAAAAGAATCCTTGAATGTCCTTCCTCGCATGAATGCCAATGGTGCTATCTCTATGGTGCCACGTTTCATCATCTCGTCTACGGTGGGTGGCAAGTAATGATTCTCGAAAACGTCCAATATGGGGCGCATCCATGGCTGCATCTTCCTGTTGATGTCTCCAGGAAGGAAGCCGATCTCCTCGTCCACTGAGCTTGCGGGCCTTGTTACCACCACTCGATCGATCTCGCCCTTTTGCAGGCGCTCTATTGCACGCTCCGTGGCCAGCATGGTCTTGCCTGTGCCCGCTGGGCCTAATGCCACTACTATCTTGTATTGATAGCTGTAAAGTACATTGAGATATTCCTGCTGGCCTGGAGTGCGAGCTGTGGGCCTGGCCACATGCCTTTTTTCTGCGAGATAATTAGTGAAATTAATGATGTTTGACTGTTGTTTTTGACGTCTGTGTTTACGAGACATTATATAAAAGTACTTACCACTTGTAAACTATAGATATCTAAGCATAAATCCAAACCTAGAAATACAGCATAAATACACAACCATGCATGATGTAGTAGACATAATCCGCAACATACAAGACCTATATTCACTTAGCCCATCATTGGGAGTTTTAAAAGATTTTGAGAGAGTGGTGGATGAATTAGACGTGTATGTGTTCAAAAATTGGGAAGATGGAGAACTGTTGAAGGGGCCAGTGGATCACAGGCATTTCGTTGAATGTTCTTTCATGTGGCCTATAGACAAGATGCCGGACCCACAGGGTGGCAAGAGATTAACCGACCGAGGTTGCAAGGTCACATTCCAGAAAGACACATTATTCAAGCCAAGGCAGATCAAGGGACCGGAAGACTATAGGCCGGGCACAACCAAAGGCAGGATAGACGGACATGCAATATGGGTAGTCAACATCAAAATGCCAAAAGACCTTATCGGAAACTTCAAGCACGGACAGGACCTTGAAACCACAATAGATTATCAAGCAGCACAGGACTCAGCCAATGCAGGTTAATGAAGGACTAAAGGCGGGAGATCTCGAAGGCATAATAGAAAAACGTTTCTCTATAGATCAATACAAAAGTAAGATGGGAGATGACAAAGACATTTGCGTACTGGCATTTGTTTGTTCCAGCGCCGCTGGCGCTAAGGATCTAGAGAATTTTGCTGAGAAAGGTTACAAGAAAGTGCTGGATGCAGACGCAACACCAGGCACCATGGATGACGGCAAATTCAGAGTGTTTATAGAACTGCCGAGAGAAGACGGATTAGATCGACACATAGGCGAACTATTGGACGATATAAAGAAATTATCCAAGATCAAAAATTTTGAATTCACTTATCATAAAAACCAACTAGCATACGAGGCAAGCAAAGAAAATTTGAAGAATATTGTTCCTGCTGATGCGGACGCATATGGTCAAAAAATATCTCAGCTAAAACTTGGAGAAATACATGACTTCTTTGACAAGTTTCAATTGCTGGAGTTCAGACTGGAAAACAATATAATATCAGTGAACAAGCAAGGTAGCCGCGAGACATTGAAGTTTGAGCTGCATGGATATGGCCCAACCGAACTGTTGTTGCAAGAAAGCAAGGCATTCAAGATTGATGCAGAAAGCATGGCCGAGTGTTTGTTCCTAACAAAATGGTTTGGACCTTACCATATCACTAAGACATATGAGAACAAATTTATATTTTCAAAGGGCAATCAATCCGCCCTTCTCAGCAAGCATCAATGGTAGTGTTAAAATTTTAATGTCTTCCTAGATAAGTCCGGGTAATTTGTAAAACAATCCTGCATGCTGTCTGGATGATGCAAACTTTGGGATAGCAATTCATCCATAAGAAGTATACCTCGGCCACAATCTTCTATAGATAGATTATAATGGTAACCTAACACTTCAAACTTTTCCTGTGTGCTCCACGGCACGTGCGAGTAATCTCTGCCGTCGGATCTTGCCAATTGGAAATAATTGTGTGCATTTAAGTCGTCCGTTAGAATGGCACCACCTCGATTGATTTTCAAGATCTTTTTGGTACCAAAACTTAGACAACAATATGTCTTTTCAATAAAGCAATCTTTGGTAAATCTCTGGGCCATATCAACAATGCTGGTAGGTTGTAGATAATAAAAACCTTTCCATTGCTCATGATGGAAACTGTAAGGCAACTCTAATTTTTTGAGCAACATTGGTATACTGATGTAGGTATGGGCTGGTATAGAAATTTGCATATCTTTATTTTTATGCATGATGTATCTGAGGCACAACTCCAAACTATGCGTGCAACTATCAGTCACAGTAACGTGGGCCGCACCGGTGTATTCCGATAGTTTTTTTTCAAATATTTTCACTATGTCAAAAAGATCATTCCATTCATACCCTTTTTCTTTCAGTAAGGCCAGTTCCTGTCTCTCTAACATGTCATTCTCTATCTAGATCCTGGGTAAGACAATGAATGCCTGTGTCCCAAAACCATTTATGCCTAAATGGCACAATGTGTAGTTCTACGCCATGCCTCTTCATTGCATCTCGCACCTGTTTATTATCACTGGAACATATGGCATTTTTTTGGTCCACCATTAATATGTTCACCATGAATGCTGTTTCCTGTACGTTTCCAACCCAATTGTTGAAATAGTAATCAACCATCTCAGCCAACTTATTGTCTTGCTCAAAGCCATCTAGAAACCATCTGTGTTCTGCAAGATGTATTTGTTTCCCAAACTGGTCATTTTTTAAAGTTATTTCGGGTGGCACTTGCACTATTTCTGCATCTGGAAAAGTTTCACTGTAGTCTGTCTCGGCGTCACCAGAGATAATCAATTCATTCGTGATAGGAGTAAAGACGCCATCGGAATGTCCTTGGCTGTCCACAATAAATATTTTTTTATCAGGATACATGTGCGAAAACATTTCACGTATTTTTTCTTTATCATCATAATATTGTTGCGTGCCAACTATCATTTTGCTCCCCAATCTTGTAATGAATGACGAATTCATGTAGTTGATAGGACTAGCAATCACATTGTTTCCTTGCTCTAGCACGTGTGTAAATATATCTTTAAAAAAATTTATTTTTTTCTCAAACACGATCTTGTCGCTTTTTTTAAATTCATTCCATTTTTTTGAAAACTTATCTTTGAGCTCGTATCCTAATTTTTCAAATGAAGAATACTTTAAAATTTTGTTTTTTTGTGCGAAATCTACCCATGCATGGTTGATATTCGGCAGTCCAGGATAGTGCAAATTATTATCTATCATTATCATGAAATCTCTAGCTGAAATAGGCGGAGCTATGTAGCCATCTTTTATCTTGTATATTTCAAAAGTTTTTTCAATTTCTGGTCTAATTATTTTTACTCCAAATCTATTTTCAAGAACATGCTTAAGGTGCTTAAGATCGTGCTCTGTCTCGATGGCCAATTTTTCAAAAATATTCCTAATATTTTTATTTTTTATAAATTTAAATATTTCTGGGGGATATGATCTACCAACCACACAGGTTTTTAACTTGTTCCATTGATGCGTGACCTTATACATAAGCTCTTTCTAAATCTAAAGTGACGCAATGAAAGCACCCGCCCAAAGTCCTTGCGTGCCTCATTGGTAACATAGCACAGTCTATTTTATATGTCTTAAGCAATTTTTTCAATTCTATTTGTCGTTCTTCTACAATCACGAGATTTTCATTTATAGATAATAAATTCACATTGATCCACGGACTTGCCAAACAGTATCCAGGATAGTGTCCAATGTCATGGGGTTCTGGAGCATAGATTATATCCCACTTCTGGAAAAATTTAGGCAACTGTTCCTTACTCCTTATCCTGCTAGGATTACACAACAATAATCCATCACGCAATATAGATAGCGTGCTGTCTATATGCATATAGGAATAAACGTTTTCAACATAATGTACCGTTTCATTAGGAAATATTTGCTTCAAAAATTCTCCCCCTTTCTTGTTGCCACTGTTGCTTACGAGATAGAAAATATCATCGTGATGTCGCAATATATTAGCAGCATCAAAACAAGGATCTGTTTCATTTAATGCTAAAATATTTTTGTTCATGACACAATTTTCATTGTATAGTTCTTCTGATCTGGATATTGACTTGTGAATATATTTGGCATCTTTATAATTTTTAAAACATTCTGCATAAGCCTCATGTTCATCTTTCCTGCTGATTAATGGCATCGGAGCTGCCAATATCTTGTCTCTGTGTACTGTCAGTGTGTCTCTGGGACAATAGGTGTAATATAATGGATCATAATTTATTGCCGGCCTTAAAACTTCAATTTTTTCTTTTCTAAGAAATTCACACAAAGTTTCTAGGTCCTCGTTGGCCTCTTCCAACGCTTGCTTAGGAAACACACCTGAATTGGGTATGTGATCCTCTGCCAGATCGGCGTAATTAACGCATCTCATACTTTTGTCACATGCTGGTATTTTGGCTTTATCTGCCCGGCCAACAATCACCTTTTTTAGTTGCGTATATTCATTGTCACTGAGCATAAGTTTTTACAAGGAAATGATTTACTATATTTAATGTGCGTCTATTTACACATAAATAATTGCATATGTTTGGATTATTTGGGTCAGTTAAGATGATTTTTACCATACTGATCGTGGTGGGACTGTCAGGTGGAGTCAGCTATGTGTACAAGCTCAAGGCGGACAACGCCACACTAAAGAGCAATCAGGTCAAGATGGAACAGGCGCTGGACACTCAGGCCAAGTACATAGAACAGCAGAAGAAGGACTTCGAGGACATCATGAAGGCCAACCAAGAGGTCAACAAGCTGGTGGGCAACCTCAAGAAAGACATAG
>SXGQ01273913.1_pt1 | contig 20981 bp, 27 predicted proteins | sample 3178371 | NCBI WGS metagenome assembly SXGQ01 (sample SAMN11356859, study PRJNA531348) | freshwater metagenome | isolation source: freshwater sample F1-20 | place: China: Fuxian Lake, Yuxi | collected 2017-12-25 | reverse complement strand
GAAGGGCATACATGACTGGATAGGATCCGTGGACATAAACTCACTGTACCCATCCGTGATCAGGGCTCTCAACATGGGTCCGGAGACCATCGTGGGGCAGATACGCCCAGTGATCACGTCAGCGGAGATCAACAGGGCCAAGCACCAGGGCAAGTCGTTCGCCACTGCCTGGGAAGGACAGTTTGGCTGCTGGGAGTACCAGGCAGTGATGAAACAGGACAAGGGCTCCGAACTGATCATCGATTGGGAGGACGGCACCAGCGTGAGGATGAGTGCTGCGCAACTGCATGATCTCGTGTTCGACGGCAACAGACAGTGGATGATCTCCGCCAACGGCACAATATTTACTTACGAATTTGAAGGCGTGATACCCGGACTGCTGAAGAGGTGGTACGCGGAGAGGAAAGATATGCAGACTAAGATGAGCGAGTGTGGCGACAATGAGATCGAGCGAGAATTCTGGGACAAGAGGCAGCTTGTGAAAAAAATCAATCTTAACTCGCTGTATGGTGCCATATTGAATCCGGGCTGTAGATTCTTTGATATGCGCATAGGACAGTCGGTCACGCTGACGGGCAGATGCATAACACAACACATGGCTGCCAAGACCAATGAGATCATAGCAGGCAAGTATGACCACGTGGGCGAGAGCGTGATATATGGCGACACAGACTCCGTGTATTTTTCCGCTTACAACACTCTCAAGAAAGACATAGTCAGCGGACAGATACCATGGGGCAAGGAGAACACAATCGCATTGTATGACAGAATAGCGGAAGAGGTAAATGGGACGTTCACAGCATTCATGACCAAATCATTCCACTGCCCCAAGACCCGCGGTGATGTGATCAGGGCGGGCAGGGAATTGGTGGCCAGCAAGGGCCTGTTCATAACCAAGAAGAGATACGCACTTTTATATTTTGACAAGGAGAACGAGCGTGTGGACACGGCGGGCAAGGAGGGCAAGGTCAAGGCCATGGGATTGGATCTCAAGCGTTCTGATACTCCAGTGTTTGTGCAGGACTTCCTCAGCGAGATACTGTATCTAGTCCTAGTTGGCAAGACAGAGACAGAGGTGTTGGACAAGATTAAACAATTCAGAGCAGAATTCAAATCCAGGCCGGGTTGGGAGAAAGGATCGCCCAAGCGTGCCAACAACGTGACGGAATACCATGAGGAAGAAAAGAAAAAAGGCAAGGCCAACATGCCGGGGCATGTGAGGGCCAGCATCAATTGGAATCGTTGCAGGGAGCTGTATGGAGACAAATACAGCATGCCCATATTGGATGGCGCCAAGGTCATAGTGTGCAAATTAAAGAACAATCCTTTAGGCTATACTTCCATAGCATATCCTGTGGACGAACAGAGGTTGCCTGAATGGTTCAAAGAGCTGCCGTTCGACAGCGATGGCATGGAGGAGAGCGTGCTGGATGGCAAGATAGAGAACCTTATCGGTGTGCTGGATTGGGACGTTAGATCCACAGAGACCGGCAACACTTTCAACAAACTATTCGAGATGGCATAATGCTCAGCATCGAAGAAGTAAAATTACTTATAGAAAAACTTGAAAAGATCAAAGGGCATGACTTTCAAAAATTAATTGATGACAATTTAAAAGTATTGAAGGAAATTGTCATAGTTGTTGATGCCAATAACTCAGCCCAAATTAATAGGATCAGTAAAAGTTTAGATTGGTATAGACAAGATGAGTCACAAAAACACATAGCGAACAAAAATACAAATTTAGAAAATGACTATTTGTTCAATGCGGTTAACATAAAGATTAATAATATTAGGAAATTAATGCCATTGTCGGATCAATTAAATAGTTTAGAGATAGGACCAGGATATGGTAAATTTAGCAGGTGTTTTTTAGCTTGGAGACTTAATTATTTTATTGACATACTTGCTGAATCTGGAAGTAAAATTAAAAAAAAATTTAATCCTGCGCACCACCAATACTTAAAATTTTATCAAACTGACAAAACTTCCTGCGCTGATATACCAGACAACTCGATAAGTTTTGTTTTTAGTTGGGATACTTTTGTTTTCTTCTCCATAGAGCACATAAAAGAGTATTTGTTAGACATTTATAGGACGTTATTGCCAGGAGGATATGCTTTCATTCATTATGCCAATTGCGAATACGATTATGATCTTGCAGAAGCCAAAAAAGGTTATTGGAATTACAATACCAAAACAGTTATGTCAAATATTATAAAAGATACAGGTTATACTGTTTTGGAAATGGATCAATTTAAATCTGGAGCCAATTATGCATTATTCCAAAAACCTGCAAAGAAAAACATTATAAAATACAAAATTATAAAATAAAAAAAATTGCTTGATTTCTATCTAAATATCCTATACAATTTAAGTTTAAACTTTAAAGAACAGGCAAACACATGATAGACGTATTGAGAGACATAGTCAAGCACACATATGGTCTAGGCTTCCTAGAACTGGTCAAGATCACTGGCACAGATACCGAGACTGCGATCGATTCCATGGCCGAAGACAGATCAGTGATACTGCAAGGCACATTTAAACAGGCACAAACAGGATTAACAGGCACATTTGGCATGCCGCAATTGAACAAACTGGATATACATTTGAAATGCCCTGAGTACAAGGACAAGGCACATATTACAGTAATTAAAGGCACAAGGAATGGCATCGAGGTTCCTGTGGGCATTCACTTTGAGAATGAGAAAGGTGATTTCAAGAACGATTATCGTTTCATGAATGCTGAGATCATAAATGAAAAATTGAAGACCATCAAGTTCAAAGGCGTCAAATGGGACGTGGAGATCGAGCCCACAGTCGCGGGCGTTCAAAGATTCAACTTCCAATCAGTGGCAAACACAGAGCACAACACGTTCGTCGTGAGGACGGAAGATAGCAATCTTGTGTTTACATTTGGTGATCAAGCATCACATGGGGGAGAATTCACATTCGCCACAGGCGTCAAGGGTACTCTCAACAAAGGATGGAGTTGGCCGGTAGCGCAGGTTTTGCAAATATTAAAACTATCTGATTCTGCCAAGGTTACTCTGCACTTCTCCAATGAAGGGGCGATGCAAGTGACAGTGGATTCCGGGGTTGGAGTATATCGTTACATCATACCAGCCCAGGCACAATAATGTCAACCATCGGGCAAGAACATCTAGGACCTTTGAACAGGGACTTTGCCAAGTTCTTGCCAGCAATATCTAATTTCTACAACACTTTCGTCAGCAAGCAACGTGCCAAGGGCAATCACATTCCCTTAGACAGAATACCAAAAGATTTTGAAAATGATGTTGAGGGTCTAAACTTCCTCAATCCAGAAAAAGGATATTTCACCTATGACGTTGGGCTATACTCGGCAGGCCATGCGTGCCTAGACATAGACAAGGCGCCAGTGGCAGACAGCATGTGCATAGACAGGGACAGGAAATTCAGCACGCTGGTGGGTGATTCCGGAGGATATCAGATAGGCAGAGGAGTTATCAATTTCGATTGGCAGGATTTTGAGGGTAGCAAAGCCAACAAGGTGCGGAGCGATATACTTAATTGGTTAGAATTGACAGCAGAATGGTCTATGACTCTGGACGTGCCAACTTGGGCAGCAGATGAATTGAACTCTCCCAAAACAGGGTTGAAGAGTTTCCGAGACACTCTAAATGGCACAATTTATAATAACAATTTCTTTCAAAAAAATAGACTAGGACACACTAAATTTTTAAACGTTCTACAAGGCGATGACTGGGACACAGCACAGACATGGTATGATGCTATCAAAGATTTTGAGTTTGAAGGTTGGGCAATGGGTGGCATCAACATGTGCGATATGGAAGTGTTACTGAAGAGATTAATCATAATGCGAGATGAGAAAAAATTAGATAAAAAGAATTGGATACACGTGCTGGGTACATCGCAATTGGACTGGGCCTGTTTCCTTACGCAGATACAGAGGCAGTTGAGAAAACATGTTAATCCAGATGTCACAATTAGTTTTGATTCCGCATCTGCTTTCCTCAGCACAGCAAATGGATTGGTGTACACCCATAATCTATTCACACCAAAGAGATGGAGCTACATCATGGAGAAAGCTCCGGATGATAAGAGATTGAAGGGCAGCACTATACCATTCCCATTCAAGAGTGCAATTGGCAACAGGTTAAACATGGGGGATGTCTGCTGGTACGGTCCAGGAGACCTGAACAAAAACGACAAGGAAGGCAAGACCGCCTGGGATAGTTTCAGTTATGTGCTGATGATGGCGCACAACGTTTACAATCATATACGAGCAGTGCAGATAGCCAATGACATGAATGATATCGAATGCATCAAACATCAACCCCAAGCCAAACACTGGAGAAAGATCAAGGATTCGGACAACACGGATCAAATGAGTGATTTCGTTCCAAGAAACATTCTATATTTCAATACATTTGTCAAGGAAGTGTTTGAATCTGAGCAGCCAATGGAATTGATCAGTTCTCACACATCATTCCTGGCAGATCTCAGAGGAACAAGATGGCAGAGAGCCACAGGTGGAGGCAAGGGCAAAAACAACTTTAGTTCATTATTTGAAGGAGCATAAACATGGCAAACAAGAACAAGAAGCTTAGAAAACTGCAACTGCATCACGATTACCTAAATAGAAAGGTAGCAGAAGTTACGGAATTAAGGAGGCATGACAGGAGTGTGGAAAGCAAAACCATTCTAATGCGACTGAAAAAAGAGAAATTGGCGCTGAAAGATGAGATAGTGGAATTGGAAAAAGAAATATTCGATACAAACACTTTGACAAATTAAATTATCATGTTAAAATTACACAACATGTACAGAAATTACAACACAGGACATTTTGACAATACCGAGGTAAAGGTATTCACTGGCATGGAGATCGAACACACGATCGCATATGGAAAGAAGACCTTGTTCCTGGCCACCAATGAGCTAGGCACAGAAGAGTTGTTGGAATTGGCCAACGTGAATGGTTGCGAGGCGGTGTACTACGGAGCCAACAGGACTTTCCAATACAACATAGGCACCCATGTGTTCCAGATGAAAAAACTATTGGATAATGGTTACTACGTTACCATTGACTATCAATACAAGTACCATGAAGAAGTCAAGAAATCGTTTGCGCTGATATGGAACGAACCCAAATTCATACCATTCTGCTCAATCATATTTGAACATAGCAATGATGACAAACAACTGCACTTCAAGATAGATGACGTCACGTTCAGGCACAGCAATCCGGGCGTGTGGACCATGAGCATGAAAGATTACAAGGACAAGGCGGGATTCACAGATTGGGATCAATACGCCAAAGATGAGATCATAAAATGATTCAAGCACAGAGAGCACAGGCATTGAAAGAAAAATTAAGTCAAAGCTCAAAAATGATCTGGGTAACTTTCCGCAAGGAAGGCACTCACAAATATCCTGCAGCACTGACAGATCCCAAATTAGCAACGGGTGATGAGTATGATGTAAGTTTCTTAGGTTATCCTCACAGACACATATTCCATTTTCATGTAGCAATTGAAGTATTCCACGATGACAGAGACATAGAATTTATACAATTCAAGAGATGGTTGGAGAAGTTGTATGCGGACAAGACGCTGGCTTTGGACTATAAAAGTTGTGAGATGATATCAGATGATTTATATCTTGCAATCTTAGAACGTTACCCAGGCAGACGAGTAACAATAGAAGTATCAGAGGATGGAGAGAATGGCTCGAAAGCAGAATACCCAAGGAGTTAACATAGAAGTTAACATACCAGTGAAGACACTGACCAAGAGAATGGGTCATCTGCCCATAGGTGGTGGAGCTCTCAATGCTGATTACACTTTCGTGGACGCAGTGGCCAACGTGTGCACAATAATGGGCAATGCGGGCTACACGTATGGCAAGGATTTCGTCTGGGCCTATCACGGCTACAACGACGACATGGATGACACAGTGACCATCTTTGTCAAGGACGAGAAGATCAGGACATGGTTGCATCTCAAGGCCAAGTGTGACTATCACATCAAACATACCAATGATGGCGGTGTCAAACTAACAAAGGTGGCAAAATGAAAATATTTTACATGGGTCTGGAACCATATGAAGGTCGCTATACCCTACAACTGACAGACTGGACAGAAAGAGTTTATAAGAGACGTGACATAGAGTATGTGATCGTGCCAGGAACCACCATAGACAATTCCAAGTCAATAGTGACAGGACAGGTGCTTGACGCACATGGCAGAAGTTATTTTGGCATGAGCCAGATGATGAATTTGGTCAAGATGATGAAAGCAGGAGAGATCACATCAGATGATGCAATATTTTTTGAAGACATGTTCCAGCCAGGCATGGAATCGCTGCCTTATATCATACAGCAATCACCGGAACAGTATAGACCAAAAATTTATTTGAGATGTTTGGCACAGGCCATAGATCCAGACGATTTTGTACACGTTTGGGGAATGAGCCGATGGATGAGTCTATATGAGCAGATGTGCAATGAGATACCCAATGTGCATGTCCTTGCAACCAACGAAGAGATGGTGGCTCACATGAGAATAGCGAATTGGCGAGCTCCTATCTACAACATATCTGGGCTGAGTTACGGCAAGGCGGAAGTGTTAGAACGAGTTAAAAAGATCAAACCATTCGAACAGCGATCCCACAGAGTTGGATTTGCTGCGAGATGGGATCAAGAGAAACAACCTGGATTCTTTATGGATCTGATAGAACATTGGCACGCAAATAAAACTTTGCCTTCTATAGAATTCGCTGTATTCTGTGGAGGACCTTTGAGATCCAACAATCCTGCTTATGTAAATCGAGCGAGGATGATGGCCGAGGCTGGCACTTTAAAAATTTATGACAACCTCAAAAAGAATGATTACTATGAACTATTAAATGATACCAGGGTATTATTCAACTGCGCACTGCAGGACTGGGTTTCCAACACTGTGTCCGAGGCAGACACCCTGGGCTGCAATGTGCTGTTTCCGGCATATAGATCATTTCCCGAAACTTTTGCCAATGATGAGACCAGGATGTATGTGCCATGGAGCGGCAGAGATGCAATGGAGAAATTAAAAACACTGTTGACCAAACCATCTCCTAACATGGGACAGATATCGGACTGGACCGACGGCACTATCGATCGCATGATCGACATCATGACGGGCAAGGGAGAGCAATGGAGGAGAGATGGCAAGCACTACAGAAATGCAGCATCCGAAAGCAAGTACTAAAAGCATGAACAAGTCCGTGCTGGTGGTGGGTGGCGCCGGCTACATCGGATCTCACACAGCGAAAGAATTGACTAAACACGGGTTCACTCCTGTGGTTATCGACCGAGACATAAAGACCAAACCATGGGCCACGCAATATGGTCCAGCATTTGAGTGCCATCTTCCCAGAGACACTGATTTTCTTAAAGAGATTGTTCACAGATACAACATTGACAGTTGCATACATTTTGCCGCGCACACACAGGTGGGAGAGTCTGTGCGAGATCCATCAAAATACTACAAGAACAACGTGATAATGACTGTGCAATTATTGGACAAATTGAGAGAGGCAGGTGTGAGCAAGTTTGTGTTCTCTTCCAGCGCAGCGGTGTATGGCGTTCCCGCCGATGGCATTGCGGACGATGCCGAGACCAACCTGCAGCCGATCAACCCATATGGCCGGAGCAAGCTCATGGTAGAAAATATCCTAAAAGATTACTACGTGGCCTATGGATTGAGCAGCGTCAGCCTGAGATACTTCAATGCGGCAGGAGCGGATAGCGACAGCGAGATAGGCGAGCTGAGAGAGGACGAGACCCACATCATACCATTGGCCATAGAGGCAGCTTACCAAAACAAGGAATTCAAATTATTTGGCATAGATTTTGATACACCAGATGGCACCTGTGTAAGAGATTATGTGCATGTTACTGACCTGGCAGTGGCCCATGTGCTGTCATTGCAACGGGCATCGGGCGATGTGGTGTGTGAGCGATACAATCTCGGATCGGGAATCAGCACCAGCAACAGGCAACTTTTGGATACCATTAAAAAATATGTAGGAAACATCAAGGTCCTGGAGATGGATAGAAGGCCTGGAGATCCTCCCGTGTTAGTGGCAAATACCACGCGTGCTAAAACGGAATTAGGATGGGAACCTCGACACAGTGCCATTGACAACATAGTGCAGACTGCTGTAAAATGGTATAGCAAGATCAACCGGAAAGATTTGAACTAATGAGTGACATCAGCAATGATCCAATGATAAGCGGGCTAGTCGATACATGGACAGACAACAAAAAGAAAATCAGCGAGCAAATACGAAATCGCATAGAATCCGTCAATGGTCGTTACTGGGCCGGTGACAACATCAGCAAATACTTAGAACAAGGTGACAAAGAGAAGCTCATAGAAGAGCTTACTCCTAAATTTGAGGCGGTATTGGACAGCCTCGTGATAGATAGGAAGAACGACCCCAACAGTAAAGGAACCAGTCGTAGGCTTGCTAAAATGTACATAGATGAATTGATGTGTGGGCGATACGATGCCATGCCCCACGCCACTGCTTTTCCTCAGGAGATGGCAGAGGCATACACTGGCATACTTGTGGTGCGCAGCGAGCTCAAGAGCATGTGTTCGCATCATCACCAACCAGTGACCGGTGTGGCATACATTGGCATACTGGCTGCTGAAAAATTGATAGGGCTCAGCAAGTACACAAGGATAGCGCAATGGTGTGCCAGGAGAGGCACGCTGCAGGAAGAGCTGTGCATTAACATCGCAAGAGAAATCATGAAGGTCACAGGCAGCAATGATGTGGGAGTGTACATACAGGCCACGCATGGCTGCTGTGAGAACAGGGGACTGATGGCCCACAGTTCACTAACTCAGACCACTGTGCTGAAGGGTGCTTTCAAAGATGACGCAGGCACCAAACAGGAATTTTTTGACAACATCAAGTTACAACAGGAGTTCGCTCCTCGATAAAAATACAAAAGGTAAAATTTATGGCAAATAATACAACCAACAACGTCGTTAGTACCTGTCCATTATTTCCTGAATTAGAGAATCAAACATCTCCTGGTTACCTCAATCCACAGACAGGAGCAGTTCACATTCCTGGTATTTTTTCAGTACCAGCAAATTCAATATTGCCACAGGGTGTGGGCAGCGGCACTGCGTCAACATCTTACACTGTGTCCTATGATGGATGGAGCTCAACAGCTCTTAGAAACTATGAGTTTGAATTACATGAAAAATATCCAGCACTGAAACAGGCCTGGGAGCATTATCAAAACATTTTAAAAATGTGCAGAAGTAGAGAGGAGGAGATCGTTGAGAATAGATTATAACATTCATCTGGATTATTCGGATGTGCTGCTGAAGCCAAAGAGATCCACTCTGAACAGCCGCAGAGATGTGGAGATTACTAGAGATTTTATTTTCCGTAACAGCAAGAAACAACTTTCATACACTCCGATCATGGCCTCTAACATGGATGGCGTGGGCACGTTCAGCATGGCTAGAGTGTTGCAGGACTACAAGATGCTGACAGTGATACGAAAGCACTACACATTCCAGGATTGGAAGAGCACAGCGGGCACAGGAATGAAATTCAAATATGTCTCAGCCTGCGTTGGCACTGGTGCCATATGGGACGAGCAGACGCAAGACTATCAAACATTGAAACAGGTGATGCAGGCATTTCCGGACATACCAGCCATCACTGTGGACGTGGCTAATGCATATCATGAGCAGTTCGTGGACTTCGTCAAGAGGATAAGGTCGGAGTATCCGGACAAGGTGTTGATAGCGGGAAACGTGGTATCTCCAGAGATGACAGAGGAATTAATTATTAACGGAGCGGACGTGGTCAAGATAGGCATAGGTCCAGGCAGTGTGTGCACAACTAGGACACAAACAGGTGTAGGAGTGCCACAATTTTCCGCCATAGTGGAGTGCGCTGACGCTGCTAATGGAGTGGGTGGACACATCATAGCCGACGGTGGCTGCACTCAGTCCGGTGACGTGGCCAAGGCCCTGGCGGCCGGTGCGCATTTCGTCATGCTGGGCGGCATGCTGGCCGCACATGATGAGTCAGAACTGGAACTGCGAGATGGCAAGCGAGTATTCTACGGCATGAGCTCAGAATCAGCTTTTGAACGACACGGCATGAGAAAAGATGGCTACAGAGGCACAGAAGGCAAAACAGTGCTGTTGGATGACAGAGGTCCAGTCAAGGACACAGTGGAACAGATCCTGGGTGGTGTGAGAAGCACCTGCACCTACATCGGTGCCAGGAGGATCAAAGACATGCCCAAGTGTGCCCATTTTGTGAGAGTGAACAATGTGATCAATAGAGTGTATGATGGAAAATAACATAAATTTAAAAAAATTGTTTTTTAATAATTTACAAATGCGGGCAGCATTGATCAAGATAGAGGATGGATTACTAAATGACATGTGGATGCCGGACATTATATTAGGCATAAACAGAGGAGGTTGTATTCCAGGGGTGTATCTATCTCACAAATTGAATAGAGAACATTCTGTATTGGACGTGAGGTTAAGAGATCATGCCGCCAGTCCAAATCTATCAGTGTTAGAAAAAGAATTTGCTTTCCAAAAAAAAATATTAATCATTGATGATATCAATGACACCGGCGCAACCTTCCAATATATCACGGACACCTTTGGTCGGCATGATAGAGTGAAGTACGCGGCTGTGATTAACAACAGGGCTTCCCTAGTCAAAGTTGACTATTTTGGTTATGAGATAGACAAAAATGAAAACCCACAATGGGTGGTTTTCCCATGGGAAGAATGGACTAGAGGAGCTTTTACAGTTCTCAACAATAACAGGAGCAAACAATGATACAATTCATTCAAGACATGCTGAAAGGCACGGACAAAATCATGGTTAGGAATTTAGTTATATTGCACACGCTTATCATAGCGATCAGCAACTACTTGGTAACCATAAGATTCAGTTTATTTGCAGAAAAAATCAACATACTGGGCTGGGAAACAAATTTTCCTCTGGCCGCAGCGGCGTTCACATTTCCGTTAGTGGTAGTGGCGAGTGATCTCACAGTGAGATTGATCGGCAAGCAGAGCGCCAGAGCAGTGGTGGCGTTGGCAATCATGCCAGCGATAATAGCATCTGTGTTGGTATTGATGTATCTTGGCGACAAGCACGCCTACAGAGTGGGCATAGCCAGCGGCGTGGCCTACGGTATCGGCACACTTTTAGATGTGTACGTGTTTCAAATGATCCGAGAAAAATTTAAGACCAATTGGTGGGCAGCACCTGCACTAAGCATGATAGCTGCCAATATCATAGACACATACATATTCTTCTACACGGCATTCTATCCTCAACCATGGGTGCATGCAGTAGCGTTTAACAACACCATGGTCAAGATCATAGTGGGACAATTGGTATTTGTTCCCGCTTATGGCATACTGTTGGCATACCTTGCCAAGAGATTGAACAGAAAACTGGTAGGATAAATTTCAAAAGGATCAACAACACCATACTTAAATAGTTAAAATTTATGAACTTTTTAATTTTAACTCCAGATGGTGTTGGGTCCACTATTCTCCAGCGCCTGTTGACCATTGCTTTATATTTAGAAAATGTGAAAATCTATAATACACACGAGTTGACCAATGGTTTAATTTTACAGGATGGCGAGTTGTCAAAAGATTACAGTTTTAAGTATTCCCAGCGACTTTGCGACATAATTGATATGATTTCTAATTCTAATAGAGATAAGAAATTAGTAAGCAGATTGGCAAAATATCACTTGGATGCTAGAAATGATGACGACCAATCCAAAAAACAATTTTATACTTTTTTAAACAAATTTTATGAAAAAAAAATTATCTGCGTGAGGAAGAATATTTTTGAGTACGCAATGAGTTGGAGCATAAGAAATAAGTCCGGAATTCTAAATCTCTACAATAAAATTGATAAAGAACATGTGGCAAAAGTCACAGAGGTAGACGAGGAATTTTTTATGAAAAAGTGCAAAGAATATATAAATTATCTTTATTGGGCAAATGATAATTTTCCAATATGCGAGCAGATAGCTTACGAGGACATGATAAAAAACGCCGACAGCACAATAGAAAATTTGACCGGTTTCAAAAGCACATTTATACGTAATTTTGATATGGAATTGACTAAAATTTTAAGGATAGAATATGATTTTTTAAATCATAATTCAGATAAATCAAATTCCAGCTATACCATTAAAGAACAAAGGGCATTATATTTGTATAAGTCCTTGTCAGATAAACTTGTTGAAGAAAAAATTATTTTAAATCTTCCTATTAAAAATACCACTCTGAAGCAGAAAAAAAAACAAATCAAAAATTTTGATAGCTGTTTAAGCAAATTTGAAAATTTTTCGAGGCATCATAATTTTATTGATCAGACTATTACAAATTGGGATTTTTGGGATGAAGAATTTATATGACGTTAATAGTTGAAGACAATATCTATCGTAGATTTGACTACACTACTCTGGACTCGTTAGAACAATGTATCGACGTAGAACATTTTAAAAATTATAAAAAAAATGTATCTTATAGTTTTAATTCAAGGGGTTTCAGGGATGATGAATGGCCCCAAGACATGCGCAATGTAATTTGGTGTGTTGGAGACAGTTTTACTTTAGGATTAGGACAACCGTTCGAAGAAACTTGGCCTTCATTGTTACAAAAAAGAACAAACAAAAGATGTATCAACATTGGAGAAGATGGATGTAGCAACGACACAATTGCTTTGCGGATACAAGAGATAAGCAAATTTTATAAGCCAAAACTTATAATCGTGATGTGGAGTTTTTTTGCAAGGAGAAGGGTACAAGACATCAATGTTCAATACAGTAAATCTAAAGAAGAGTTTGGCGTGCAAGCTGATTTAAAAAATTTTATTAAAAATTTAGACGCAACATCTGGCTGTGCCGATAATATTATACATACCACTATACCAAGTCCTGGATTAGAACAAGAAGAACCTTTTTTTGACCTTATTTTGAAAAAAAAAAAACAATACAATATGTTTGTGAAATATAAACAGCTGGATTACTCTAGAGATGGTTTCCATTTTGATATAATGACCAGCGAGTCTCTAGTGAAAAATTTATTAACAAAAATTAATGAAATTGACAAATTGTTGTGAAACAGTTATAATTGTAGTAATATAAAAATAAAAATGGCAAATAAATCTGGTAAAATATGGGGATCAACGGAATTGATACACGCCAATGGCGTGTTGGAGTTCCACCGCATTGATTTCAAGGCGGGCGGAGTTTGCTCCAAGCACCAGCACAAGCACAAGTGGAACGGCTTCTACGTGGTCTCTGGCAAGATGAAGATCAAGGTATGGCAGAAGGATCAGCAGGATCTCATAGATGAGACCATACTGGGTCCGGGAGATTTCACCAAGGTCAAGCCGGGCTATTATCACCTGTTCGAGGGCCTGGAAGATGGCGTGGCATTTGAGTTGTACTGGGCCGAGTTCAACCACGACGACATACAGAGAGAGAACGTGGGCCACTACAGAAGCGGCAACGTGGTGAGATTGGACAAGAAAGACAAAAGATAATGGCCGACATCTATCACATATGGTGCGACCCAAAGGAAGGGGTCGACGGCAAGGAATTCGCTGAAAAGATCAGGATCTTCCTGGGGGAATTGGTCAGAGACGGCAAGCTGGAGTCATTTAGGGTCATGAGGATGAAACTGGGATTCAGGAGCATGGATCTCCCCGACTTCCACATCATGATGGAGACTAAGAACATGCAGCAGCTGGATGATGCCATGAGCCTCGTGGGCCGCAGGACGGGAGAGTTGGAGGGACACCATGTGGCCATGAACTCCTTGGTTGACAAGAACACCATACAACATGCATTGTACAGGGATTTCCCTGACGCTTTCCTTGGCAATACCGACAACGAAACCAGCCAAGAGATAAAAGAAATATTAAAGGCCGTGGATTACTTTCATGAGCAAAATTAAGATAGCAGAACTATTCTACAGCATACAGGGCGAGGGCCGCTACATGGGGGTTCCTTCGGTGTTCATGCGAACATTCGGCTGCAACTTCACTTGCGCTGGGTTTGGATTGCCCAAAGGCATGCGCAGTGATGAGAATGATAAAGTGTTTGAACAGCATAAACAATTTGCTTTTAAGAAATACGAAGAGCTACCATTGGTGAGCACGGGCTGCGATTCATATGCGTCATGGGATCCTAGATTCAAGGATCTATCACCCATGCTGACATCAGATGCCATAGTCAAACGCACAATGGAAATATTGCCCCACAAGCGATGGGTGGACGAGCATTTCATATTCACAGGAGGTGAACCTTTGCTGGGCTGGCAGAGGGCATATACAGATCTGTTGGAGCATGCTAAGATGCAGGAGTTGAAAGAGATCACATTTGAGACCAACGGCACTCAAAAGTTGCATGCAGATTTCAAAAAATATTTGCAAGAGTGGAGCCAGCGCAACCACAGAAGCAAGGACAGCATCACGTTTTCCGTCAGCGCGAAATTGAGCGTCAGCGGAGAGAAGCGAGAAGAGGCCATATTGCCCGAAGTGGTGGCGGAATATCAAGATGTGGGTCACGTGTATCTAAAATTTGTGATCGCCGACATGGATGATGCTTATGAGGCTTTGGCTGCAGTGAAAGATTACAAAGCAGCAGGATTTACTGGATCAGTTTATCTCATGCCCGTGGGCGGAGTTGAGAGCGTCTACCATTTGAACAACAAAACAGTGGCGGAACTGGCCATGAAGATGGGCTATAGATACAGCGATAGACTGCAGGTGCCATTGTTCAAGAATGCCTGGGGAACATAGCATGGTAAATTATCATTGGAAAACAATTGATTTATTTCAAAAACCGTATTAAAATAGATATATGAAAGTGAAAAAAACAAAAAATATAACTGAGAAAAAGAATTCCAAGAGCGAAGAACCCATGGTAAAGGTTCTGCAAGTTAATGTCAATTCCGAGAATCCCAGGAACGGATTCTTTGAGTTGGACTGGAATGATGAATTTGTCAACATGCTGAAGCAGAATGGCTACACGGGAGAAAGTGAAGAGGAGATAGTGGATCGTTGGTTCCAGAGCCTGTGCAAAACTATTGGAAATGAACAAGGTGTAGACATAACCGGTGCGGGTTATGTGCAGATCAATCGAAGAAACGACGGCAAGACTGAGGTATCATAGAGCATGACCCACATACTAGTGGACACTGCCAATACTTTTTTCAGGGCAAGGCACGTTATACGTGGCGATGCTTCTGAAAAGATCGGCATGGCCATACATATCACACTTAATTCTATAAAGAAGGCATGGAATGACTTCGACGGCACCCACGTGGTGTTCTGTCTGGAGGGTCGCAGTTGGAGAAAAGATCACTACGCTCCTTACAAGAGAAATAGGAAAGAATTAGCAGATGCCATGACAGCCGCGGAGCAGGAGGAGAACAAGCTGTTCTGGGAGTGCTATGACGATTTCGTTGATTTTATCAAGACCAAGACCAATGTGACGGTATTACAAAACGGCAGATGCGAGGCGGATGACCTCATAGCTCGCTGGATCGATCTCCATCCCGATCAGCAACACGTGATAATCAGCACAGACAAGGACCTAAACCAATTGGTGGCACCCAATGTGAGGCAGTACAATGGCATCACAGAGGAGACCATGAAGGTGGAAGGCTATTTTGACAAGAAGGGCAACCCCGTGATAGACAACAAGACCAAGGAGCACAGGAAGGTGGAATCAAAAGAATGGATGCTGTTTCAAAAGGCCATGCGAGGTGATCCATCTGACAACATATTCTCAGCATACCCAGGTGTGCGCAAGAAAGGAACCAAGAGCAAGGTGGGACTGTTGGAAGCATTTGAAGACAGACTCAACAAAGGATATGCCTGGAATAATTTAATGTTGGCTAAATGGGTAGATCCCGAAGGCGTGGAACACAGAGTCATGGATGATTATGAGCGTAATAGATTGCTAGTTGATCTACACGCACAGCCAGAAGCCATTGTGCAGGAATTGGATCAAACCATAGCACAGGCCAAGGCAGAAAACAAACAGATATCACAGGTGGGCATAAGATTTATGAAGTTTTGCGCCAAGTATGATCTCCAGAAGATCACAGAACAGGCACAATTATATGTGGAACCGTTCAATGCGAGGTTGGCATGACAGTTAAAGCTAAGATACTGGTCAAAGATAAGTTCTGGATCTTGGAAGAAAATGGCCAGAAGCTGGGCACACTGCACAAAAAGGATGATGATGGTTGGATCTTCCTGGGCAAGAAAGATCAGAGACAAGAATATCCCACGCAGGAAAGCCTCTATTCACGATTTGGAACGGGCATTTTCGCGATGGACATCACAGTGCCACCAAATGAACCTAATAACGACGAAAGCGAATGGCATGTGCATGGTTATCCCTGTTCGCAGCAGCCCTACAACAGCATGTTTGACGTGCAGAAACAACTGCCCATCTACACCAAGACGCCCAAGAGCAGGAGCTTATTTTGTGCAGGCTATTACATCATAGACTTCCCCAAAGGTTGGCGTAAGGCCTACTGCCCCAAGGTAATTACACTGCAGCGATATCCCTACAGAGGGCCTATCCGAACCAAAATAGAAATGCAACAGATATTGAACAATGCAATCAAAGAACAAAATACAGACACAGCCCATTGAAGACTTCATAGCCAGAGTCAGGACTGCCAAGTCAAAACAAGATAAAAATATCACACTGACCATGCAAGATGCCGACCGCTTGGCGGCAAGTTTGAGCCAGACCATGACTCGTTTGGTGTCTGTGCAGGAAGAGATAATCGAAGCACTAAAAACAGCACAACAGGCGCAAACGATCAACATTGAGATGGACGGCGGCAAGTTCTCCAAATAAGCTATCTGGTAAAAATTGGTAAATACCTTGATAGATTATGTCAAGACCCAAACCCACAGTGCTGTTAACAATCAGCAATAAAGAGACCTACAAGCAGGAGGAAGTGCTCGCTGCGGAGGGAATCTGGGCGGTATTTTACGACGGAAAACCAATAAACCTAAAGAGTTCCAGTTTGGTCAGCAATTATCCAGGCCCCAAGTACAAAAAGGTTTCTTTTTCCAATCCAGGACATGCTGAAAACCTGGCCAAGAAATTAAACACCATGCACAAGACTGACAAGTTTGGCGTGAACCTATTAAAGACCGGCGAAAAATTCAAGAGATAATTAACAGTATGGACGTCAAGACCGCCTATACTCGCACCTTCATGCAACTGCTGAATCAGCCCGACCATGAGGAGACCGTCAAGAGCTGTTATTACACCTGGTGGCAGAATGTGAGAGAGAGCTATCAGGCAAGATCACTTCGATTGACCAAATCAGGATTGGACATAGTAAAACGATTGGAAATAAAAACCTACACGATTAAATTCCCAGACAAGATAATTTTCACGCCACAAACCTTTCTTTGGCTGGATGAATTCGTGGATTGCCCATATTATGTGGACAAGAAACAGATCACTGTGACAATGGAACGAATGGCACTGCAATTGATGATGTTTGCCGGAGATGTGACCAAATATGGACTAGCTCGTGCAATGAGCAAGATAGACGAACAGAAAAATGCATAATAAAACCTATTGTAAATTCCCATTTAATGGATTTCAAGTCAACGCAAGAGGAAATAGATTGTGTTGTAATTCCTATAAATTCTCACAAGACAAACCAACTGAATTTTGGAGTGATCAATATCTAAAAGAAGTCAGAGAAAAAATGACTGCAGGAACAGAATTAACAGAATGTAATTATTGTTACAAAACAGAAAAGGCCAATGGATTAAGTCTTCGACAACATTATAATTCTATTTTTAAAGAATTTGATACTGAAGAATTACCCACGGTTGCAGATCTGGATTTTAGTAATCTGTGTAATTTAAAATGCATAATGTGTAATGCTGATAGAAGTTCTCAGTGGGCCAAAGATCTCAATAAAAATAAAGAGACTAATGGAGTACTGTCTATATCAAAAGATAAAATAGATGACCTTTACATGATATCAAAAAATTTAAAACATTTAACTATACAGGGAGGAGAACCTAGCCTAATACCAGAATATCTATATTATTTTAAACTTTTAAAAAAAGATGGCACAATTTATAATATAACTCTAGACTGTATCACTAATCTTACAAATATAAACAATAAATTTTACGAAATTTTAAATGATTTTAAAAAAGTAAACATAGATGTAAGTATTGATTCTTACGATTTAAGTAATGATTACATAAGATATCCTAGTAAATTTAATAAAATTGAAGAAAATTTGATTAAGATGTCCAAAAGTAAACATCAAACAAATTTACAAATATCTTTACAAACTTTATCTATGTACAATTTCTATGATTTTTTAGTATGGATCGATAAAATGATGAAGATATTTAAAGATAACAACAAAAAACTTGGTTTAAATTTAAGTAGAGTACAATTTCCTAGCATGTTGAATACTGCTCTTGCTCCGATGAAACTTAAAAAAAAATTTGTAGATGATCTTAAAAAATTTATAAATGGACACAAATCAAATTTTGATTTAAAATTTAATATAGAAATTCAGAATATAATTAAGAATTTATGTAATAATGAAAAAAATGAACAGGATAATCTTTTAATTTTTGTAAAAGATCTAGATCAAAAAAGAAATATAAAAATAATTGACTATATTCCAACTTTTTACGATTATTTTTAAAAAAGCCAATAAATTCAAATGGTTATGCCCATTGACCTTATGTCGTTTTATGCTATAATGATAGTATAAACAAATTTTAGAGAGGTCTAAAAATGGTGAGCAAAGATAAAAAGAGCACAGCGGTTGGCTCTCAAAACAGAACCGTGACTCCAAACGAAGCAAAGGCAGCACTGGCACACTGCCTGCAACTACAACGTCCGCTGATGATGTGGGGTGCTCCCGGCATTGGTAAATCTGACATTGTGAAACAGGTGGCACAGGAACAAAAAAGGCAAGTGATTGATATCAGGTTGCCATTATGGGAACCCACAGACATCAAAGGTATTCCTTATTATAATTCCAAAGAAAACAACATGGTCTGGGCTCCACCAGCAGAACTGCCTACGGATCCCGAATCAACTGAGATAATATTCCTAGACGAGCTTAACTCTGCCGCTCCTGCTGTGCAGGCGGCTGCATATCAATTGATATTGAACAGAAGGGTGGGTCAATATCATCTGCCAGCAGGCGTTGCCATTGTGGCGGCCGGCAACAGAGACGCTGACAGAGGCGTCACCTATAGGATGCCCGCACCGCTGGCCAACAGATTCGTTCACGTTGAACTGAGAGTGGACTACGAGGACTGGATGCAGTGGGCCACACTGAACAGGATACACCCGGACGTGGTGGGTTATGTCACATTCGCCAAACAAGATTTATATGATTTTGATCCCAAGGGGTCATCACGTTCTTTCGCAACTCCAAGATCGTGGAGTTTCGTAAGCCAACTTCTATCGGACAGCCTGCCTGAAAGTACGCTCACAGACCTCGTGGCAGGCGCTGTAGGAGAGGGCCTGGCCGTTAAGTTTATGAGTCATCGTAAAATTAGCGGTCAGTTACCCAACCCATCCGACATACTGAGCGGCAAGGTCAAGGACCTCAAGACCAAAGAGATATCAGCGATGTACTCGCTTACGGTGAGCCTTTGCTATGAACTGCAACAGGCGCACATCGACAAGGAGAAAAACTGGAACGACATGGCGGACAGGTTCTTCAACTACATGATGGACAACTTCGAGACGGAGCTGGTTGTGATGGGAGCCAAGATCGCACTCACCAACTATAAGCTGCCGTTCGATCCCAGCAAACTGAAATCATTTGATAGGTTCCATAAGAAGTTTGGCAAGTATGTCATAACTGCCATGGAGTCTAAATAATGCCTGCCACAGACCAAAAAATACTGGACAAACTGGTCACCGCGAGGATAGCTCTATTATTGAAGCATCCTTTCTTTGGCAACCTGGCCACCAGGCTCAAGATTGTGAATGCGGATGACTGGTGCCCCACAGCGGCCACTGATGGCAGACACTTCTTCTACAACATCAAATTCATAGACAGCCTCACTCCCAGGGAGACCGAATTCCTGTTCGGACACGAGGTTTTGCACAATGTGTTCGAGCACATGCTGTTGAGGAGCGAAGGCAGAGATCCCGAGATTTGGAATATCGCCTGTGACTATGCCGTTAACCAGATACTGGTGGACTACAGGATCGGGGAGATGCCCAAGGGCAAGAAGGGCGAGAACAAGGGCTTCCAGGATGACAAGTACAAGGACTGGGCTTCAGAGAAGATCTATGACGAGCTGATGAAACAGGTCAAGAAGAACAAGATCGACCTCAAGAAATTGGGACAACTGCTGGACGAGCACATAGAATGGGGCAAGGGCGATGGTGAAGGCAAGGAAAAGGACAAGGAAGGAACAGGCCAAGCACAGGGCGGAAAGCCAGTGTACACCAAGGAAGAACTTAAAAAGATCAAGGACGAGATCAAGGAGGCCATGATGTCCGCGGCCCAGAGCACGGGTGCGGGCAACCTGCCAGGCAGCATCCAGAGAATGATATCAGACCTGACAGAGCCCAAGTTGAACTGGAGAGAGATAATACAACAACAGATCATGAGCACCATGAAGAGCGACTACACGTTCATTAAGCCCAGCAGGAGGAGCTGGCACATGGATGCCATACTGCCGGGCATGATCAACGTGGACAGCATTGACATATGCCTGGCCATAGACGCTTCAGGTTCCATATCTGAGGAACAATGCAGAGATTTCCTGAGCGAGATCCGCGGCATAATGGAACAATACAAGGATTTCAAGATACATCTTTGGTCATTTGACACCAAGGTTTT
>SXGQ01011863.1_pt1 | contig 20984 bp, 14 predicted proteins | sample 3178371 | NCBI WGS metagenome assembly SXGQ01 (sample SAMN11356859, study PRJNA531348) | freshwater metagenome | isolation source: freshwater sample F1-20 | place: China: Fuxian Lake, Yuxi | collected 2017-12-25 | reverse complement strand
TTTGCAAGCATTGCAGAAAGCCAGTCTTGATGATCTTGTTTCAATCAAGGAAATAGGATCATCAATAGCACAATCAATAATTGAGTTCTTCAATGATGATCATGAAATGGCCATGTTGGAATCATTGTCTATATCAGGCTTGTGTTTTGAACAATCCACCCAGTATCAAGAACAAAAATCTGATGAATTTGCTGGTATCACATTTGTTTTAACCGGAGAACTCTCATTATTTACGCGGAAAGAAGCTACCGAAGAAATTGAGAAGAGAGGCGGAAAAGTGACCGGATCGGTGAGCAAAAAAACTATGTTCTTGATAGCAGGTGAGCATGCAGGATCTAAATTGAAATCTGCTCAGGAATTATCAATTCCTATTTTACAAGAAAAAGACTTTGCACAAGTGTTGCAAGGTGAAAAAAAATTGACATCATTTATAGGTATAACATGAAGTATTTCGGCTTATTGTTCATAAGTATGTTGTGGCTGATTCACCCTTTGAAGTCAGGCACAATGAAGATCGTCAATACTACTCCCAAAAAAGGAAAGGATACTGTCACACTATACTATACTGCTTCAAAAACATCGCTAGCAAAAGCAAAAAAGTTGTATGTGATTGTTCATAATTATACAGCTCGCGAGCAGAAACCATACGCTTTGCAATATGTATTGGAATCATATCCAACAGCGAAAAGTAAAGATAGCCTAACATTCATCGCAAGATTTGTCCCCAAACAGGATATCGCACTCCTATTGCTCAAAGTCACCGATGCTCATCGTTATAATGACAATAATGATGGACTCTTCTGGGAGATTCTTCCCAAAGAAGAAGATGGAAGTATTCCTATTGGGCAATCCCTTCGCTTGATTGCTTCTTACTCTGAATCATTGCCAGAACAATGCAAAAGAACGACAGATATCAACAAGGCTTTACATATTCTTCAACATAATACCGATTCTTCATTGAGTGCATTTCAACGTGCATTTTTTGCAAACATGTTGCCATTCATGAATAAACAATTTGATAGAGACAGTTTGCGTAAAAAAATGATGCAGTTTCTTGATACATTTAAGCCGGATACTGAATATGAGCCTGAAATAAGAATTCTTACTCAAGCAATGAGAATTGTTGGAAGAGCTGATCTAGCGGACTCAATTGAAAAGGAATATGAATATCTTCACCCGCTTGATGAATTTTCGGAAGATGCTGCCTCCGCGCGAGTATTTTCTTCGAAAAACAAAGAAGAGTTTTTACAACAAGCGGAAAGATTTTTGCAATTATATCCCAATTCATATGCGGTAATGGGAATTTCGGAAAGCTATGTTCGAGTCATGCTAAAAGAAGGGAAACTTGCTCAGTTGACTGAACGGTTCTTACGTGATCCAACATTACCAACCAATCCATCGCTTGATTTGGCAAACACATTTCTAGAAAAGGATTCCCTGAAAGAAGCATTACGTTGGGCAGAAAGAGCTGTATTCTATGCCAGAGATGAATCATCCGTTCTACAACCTAAATATCTTGCTCCGTGTGAATTTGCCGAAGAAAGAAAAAAAGTAATTGCCGAAGGCTTGCTTGCTCCGGCTTTTGTGCATAAAAAGATGAATAATTATGACTTGTCATTGAAATTGTACAAAGAGATCATTACTGACTTTCCGGATAAACTTGGAATCATGCAAATGACCTCTGTCTACCAAAGCATCATTGAATTATTAGATGCTTTATCGAATCAACAAGAAGCATATGCATTCGCCACAAAGGCCATAAGTTCAGGGTATATTTCCGATAAAATTATTTCTGATTATGAAAAGCTTCACGATTATCTAAAGAAAGAGGATATAGTGAAGAGTGATTATGCATCAGACTTGCAGGAATTACTCAACTTAGGAAAGACTGCAAAACAAATGTTGGTATTGGAAGATCAATTATCCATACCTCCTGTAATAACTTCTTTGAAAAGAGCTGATGGCTCCACAATATCTCCTGCAGATTGGAAAGGAAAAGTTGTGTTTCTTGATTTTTGGGCCACATGGTGCGGACCTTGTATTCGTTCCTTTCCAGGAGTTCAAAAACTCTATGATAAATACAAAAACAATCCAAATGTTGTATTTGCCATTATCAATGTATGGGAACGCGTGGAAGATCGTTTTGCTTCGGTTCGTGCATTTTTAGATAAAAACACATATACATTCCCGATCTATTATGATCTTAAAGATGAACTGGTGAAAGGATATGGTGTAACTGGTATTCCGTCAAAATTCATTCTCGACAAACAAGGCATTGGTCGGTTCATGGAGGTTGGTTTGGAAGAAGAACAAACATTCATTGATGAAACCTCAATGAAAATTGATGCATTATTGGTACAATGAGAAGGAATTATGTCTGACTTGACTTCTGAGATAAAAAGACGCAGAACAATTGCGATTATATCTCATCCCGATGCCGGAAAAACTACATTGACAGAGAAACTCTTGCTGTATTCAGGTGCCATCAGAAGCGCCGGTGCAGTAACGGGAGGAAAGCATAGATCGACCACATCTGATTGGATGAGTATAGAACAGGAACGGGGCATTTCCGTTTCTTCAAGTGCAATGCGTGTAGAATATGATGAGTGCTTATTAAATATTCTTGATACGCCCGGTCACCAAGACTTTTCAGAAGATACCTATCGGACATTGATGGCCGTTGACTGCGCTATCATGTTGCTTGATGCAGCCAAGGGCGTCGAAGAGCAAACGGTTAAACTTTTCAAAGTCTGTAGAGATCGTGGAATACCAATCATAACATTCATCAATAAAATGGATAGACCTGCACTCTCGCCATTTGAATTGATGGATAATGTAGAAAAAGTCCTGGGTATAACCGCCATACCATTGACATACCCTATAGGCGACGGACCAGGATTTAGAGGTGTCTATGAGCGTTCATCAGGAATTTTGCATTTATTCGAAAAAACCGAAGGAAACAAGTATCGAGCACCAGTAAGCACGAAAGGTATTCATGATCCCGGTTTCAAATCATTGATAGGTGAGGATGCTCATGCGAAGTTCATTGAGGAAATTGAACTTGTCGAAGCAGCATTGCCTGCATTTGAACATGAAGCATTTCTTCAAGAAATCATAACACCAGTGTTTTTTGGAAGTGCCATCACAAATTTTGGTATTGAAAACTTTCTGCAGTACTTGATTGATTTAGCACCTCCTCCACAAGGAATGTCATCATCACAAGGATTGATAGAACCTGATGCAAAGTTCTTTTCAGGTTTTGTATATAAAATGCAGGCAAATATGAATAAAGCGCATAGGGATCGCATTTCATTTTTTAGAATTGTGAGTGGTGTTTTTGAAAGAGGAATGACTGCAAAACATCCACGAAGCGGAAAAGAAGTAAAGATCAATTATCCATTTCAGATATTCGGTCAAGACCGAGACATCATCGATATTGCTTATCCAGGTGATGTGATAGGACTCTCAAATCCGGGAACATTTCTGGTTGGTGATGTTTTGACTACAGGACCCGATTTTACCATCCCGCAATTCCCTCGATTTGCTCCTGAGATATTTGCTAAATTATATCCTGCTTCCGGCTCTTTCAGTAAGAGTTTTCGAAAGGGTATTGAACAATTGGGAGAAGAGGGCGTTGTACAAATCTTCAGTGATGCACAACATTCGCCAACACCACTTATTGCAGCTGTGGGAGAATTGCAATTGCAGGTATTTCAAGCAAGAATGGCATCCGAATACAATGAACAAGTGAAATTGGATAGATTGCCATTTACTCGAATGCGATGGCTTGGCTCTGAGGTGAAACCCTCCAGCCCAACATTGACCTTTGCTTTTGATGATGCAGATAGAGAAGTGATTCTGTTCAAGAATGACTGGGAGATAGGATATCATGCAGATAGAACCGAAGGTCTAATCCTCCTTGAAAAACCGCCGATTACATAAAAAAAAGCCCCGGAAGGGGCTTTTGTTGTTGTGGTGAAAGCGGGTTGGGTAAATTGTGAGTATATTCACAATTATGCTTTCAGTAGTCTATAACCATGCGAGTTAATATAATGTTCCCGGCTTTGTTCTGCATCTTTTTACTATCCTCACCATTACTTCTCATTGCAGGTGCAGGAATACTGACCGAACCTACGGTAAAACCTTTCAATCATTCAATTTATGTGAATCCCCTTGGGAAAGATGTTGGGAATTCACTTGCGGATTCAATGACTCCGCTTAAAAGCTTTGATAGTGTGTTTTCAGTACTCAGAAAGAAAACAGATGGCTTATCCGGGGATCAATACTGCGTGGTATATATTTCGAAAGGAATGTACACACTTACCAAACCCATCGAGCAATTACAACAGGATATATATCCAGGCGGTGAGAAAAAAAGAACTTTGCACATTTCTTTCAAAGGTCTTGATGATTCAGTGATTATAGATGGTAGGAATATCAAAAGAATAGGTGGATATGGATTGCTTCATGTTTGTGGAAGTAATATAGAGATTTCACGATTGACACTTAGAAATGCACCATCTTTTGGTCTAGCGATAGGTCAGCCATTTGCAAGAAGCACGAATGTACTCATAAAAGACATTGAGATTGATACAACCTATTCACATGGTATTTCTCTTGGAAATGTAGATGCAAAGAATGAAGATACGGTTTTAATAAAGCAATGCAGATTTCATGAAACCAACATCATGAATGTAGGAGGGACTTCGAATCAATGGGGCAGTGCATTAAAACTTTTTGGAGCAAGACATGTCATGATTGATAATTGCCACTTCGAACATAATTGGAGTGAAGCAATTTCAATTAATAATAGTTCGAATGTGTCTGTTTCGGCTTGCACATTCTTAAATAATTATGCCCCATCTGTGTATTGCGATATCGCAGAAAACATAACCATTGAACGAAATTATTTTCTTGCTACTCAAGATACAATCATGTTCAAAAAAGGTAAAAGAGGGATGGTATCGATTTTGTTAAGTAGTGAAGCTTGGAACCCTTTGGCAATCGATCACAGGACCGGTAATATCGACATATATTCTAATGTCCACATAAATCAAAGTGGAGTATTGGATATATGGGAAGGTACCGTTTCATTTCTTCAAAAAGCAAGTATACGAGATGTACGATTTTCTTTCAATTCTGCATTCGGAATGTCTGCGGGCGAGGAATCAACTAATGCAGGCATCATCTCAATTAATTACTCAACTCCATTTCCATTGAATAGAGAAATCGAGAATATCTCAATCTATGCCAATATATTTTCAGTTAATGCAAATCTCTGGCCAAGAAATCTTTGGTTTAGAGGAGGCTCATTATTAGCCTCAAAATGTTCATTTACACATAATCGATGGAATGCCGGATTCCCCACTGTCGGTGAGTATTCAAATGATGATATTGCGGTAATGCCGGATACATTGGAGTGGGACAACATTGAATCCCCCATGTTTTTGAAAAAGGTGCAATCACTCAATCATGTGCAAAAGGATTTCTTTGGAAGAAAGCGCGGAGTGCCATACAGCAATGTGGGAGCTTTTGAATTCTCTGTTTCAAAGATCGAAGATGATTATCATGCCGATGAAATATCCCTCGGAATGAAATTCTATCAAAAGGAAATTGTAGAAATACCTGAACAGTGGGGAAATGGAAATATCGTATGTATTGACATGAGGGGCAGGGTTTTTGAGTTATCACAAAACATGAATGGTACAATACAATTACCATTTGCAGGTTATTTTCTTCTCTTACCAAAAATCACTACTTCAATCATCCTAAAAAGCGGCGAATGATTCTCCCTAAACCATGAAAATATTTTGTGAGTCTTGCTAGAAGAATTACAAATATTGAACAATGCCTTGTGTTTAAAAACAATACATCAAAATGTGTATATCGTGAGAAGACAATACACGCGAATCCCAAAGACTTCATGCGATTGATACACTCAATAACTTCGCGTTCCAATTGCATTTCTGGTATGAAGTCGTGGAATTCAACAGTTATCTGAGGTATTGATTGCAATAGTTTATCACTCATTCCTCGAAAGACATCTATTTCAGCTCCTTCAATATCCATTTTGAGTAAATCAATCTTTTTGATTTCAAAACGATTCATGAAAGAAGGAATAGAAATCGTTGGGACGATGATTGTTCCAACATGATCTTCGGATTTTAAACGAAGGGAATTTGATTCAGGATTTGAAGAAATATGGAATTCCATCGATCCATCTTGTGAGCCGGCAGCAAAGTGATAAGCATGCAATTGTTCACTTTGTCTAATTCCCTCATAAAGATCAGGCATTGCCTCAAGAACATGGCATGTACAACCATGTTTTTCATTCAATATCGAGCTGAACTCGCCTTTGTGCCCACCCAAATCAAGAATGACGCTCTCTGAGTTTAACAGTGAAGCATATATATGATGACCGCGTATGCAGGGAAAAGCCATAATCTTGGATGTACTCGTAAAATGATATTCAAATTAGGGTATTATTGACAATCACCAAAAAGGTGTATGAGACATGGAATTCCAAGCACACAGGTCTCTCCCACCTTTTTTGTAAATTTGCATCAACTTTGGGATTCCACTATGCGGATGGATATCATATCATGACGGTAAAGAAATTTATACTTCTCAGCATCGGGGCCATGCTCTTAGGGATAATCGGTCTATTTACCTATATCTCACTCTTCATTGTTGATGAATTACCATCTTTCGAACAGTTGGAGAATCCTCCTCAGGAACTAGCAACACGAGTATTTAGTGCCGATGGGAAACTATTGGATATGTTTTACATCAAGAAGCGTTCCTATATTCCTTATGACAGTATTCCTGATGATGTAATAAATGCACTTATAGCAACTGAAGATCGTGCATTCTTTGATCATTGGGGAATTCATCCAATGCGTATCGCAAAAGCATTCGTAAAGAATATCATAGCATTCAGGGCAAAGGAAGGAGCCTCGACGCTTTCGCAGCAATTGGCGCGGAATTTATTTTTGAATCGTGAGGTGAGCCTTACTCGTAAATTAAAAGAAGCAATCACAGCCGTAAAGATAGAGCAGACTTACACGAAAAAAGAAATTCTAGAATTGTATTGCAATACAGTGTATTTCGGTAAGGGAGCTTATGGAGTGCAAGTTGCATCGGAATTATATTTCAAAAAATCACCCAAGCAATTGACTACGGCCGAATGTGCCTATTTGATTGCATTGCTCAAAGGACCAGAGAATTATTCGGCAATCGGCAATTATGAAAAAGCATTGAAACGAAGAAACCTCGTACTGTCAATGATGGCTGATATGGGATTTCTCGAAGAACAACAATACTATTCCTCCATTATGCAGCCAATTTTCATCAATCGAGGTCGATTGGGTATGAAGGATGAATCTATAGCTCCTCATTTTGTGGAAATGGTACGTCAATCTTTGGAAAATGATGATTCGTATAATTTGCAGAACATTAATCTCTACAGAGACGGACTTGTGATTTTCACGACATTGGATTCAAGAATTCAGCGAGCGGCCAATGAAGCTGTTCGCGAACATCTGACCGGCTTTCAGGAAACTTTTCGTAAAAACTGGAGTTGGAAAGGCAGGCAAAAGCTTCTGACTTCGCTCGTCAAACAAGCAGTGATGGAGAAGCCTGAATATCTCAGTTTGACAGATCCGGCAAAAAAAGACAAAATGATACAAGAAGCAATGAACAATCCTCGTTTTGTTGATTCGGTAAAGTTAAAGGCCACAACCATTCAAACGGGTGTGAATGTGATAGACCCACGATCCGGACATATTCTTGCCATGGTGGGATCTTCTCCAGAGGGGATTGCATTGTCAGGTGATTCTCGCTATACACTCAATCATGCTGTGCAAATAAAAAGACAACCCGGATCATCTTTCAAGCCTTTCGTGTATGCAAGTGCAATGCTTAATGGAATGACACCGGAAAGTCAAGTTGAGAGTGGTCCTTTTGAATATGCATTGCCATCGGGTGGTGTATGGAAACCAAGTGGTTCTTCTAGTGGACCAATTTCTTTGGCTGGTGGATTACGATATTCTATCAACACAGTCGCAGCTCGGCTTATAACAGAACACACATCCCCGCATGAAGTGATTGGATTAGCTCATCGCATGGGAATCAAATCTGAACTGGATCCTTTTCCTACTTTAGCACTTGGTGCAGAGGAAGTGACTCCATTGGAGATGACCTCCGCATTTGGAACTTTTCTCAATCATGGTATCAGTGTGGAGCCTACATTCATACAAAGAATCGAAGATAAGCGTGGAAAATTGATTTATCAACAATCACGAGTGATTGAGTTGGTAGATGCGCTTAATCCAAAAATTGCTATAAACATGATTAAGATGATGAGAGGAGTAGTAACCGGAGGTACTGCAACATCAATCAAATCATATTTCAGTTATGATGCTGCAGGAAAAACCGGAACTACCAATGATTATGCAGATGCTTGGTTTGTTGGACTCACACCTCAATTGACTGCAGGTGTTTGGGTGGGATTTGATGATAGGCGCATCAAATTTACAGGCTGGTATGGTCAAGGTGGAAAAGCCGCGGCTCCGATATGGGGGAGAATGATGCAAAAGGTTTATTCCACACCTGGAATCAGTTATCGTAAAAAAAGTTTTGGACTTACGCCTGTTGATTCTTCTGAAATATCCGATGGTGATTTTCAGGAAAATAAAGTGCCCAATCAAGTTGCGCAACCAGAAGAACAGTTATGATACAACAAGAATATCCTACATTCATAGATTCCGTTGGGCATGAAATAGCAGTTGGCACTTTCTATTGCATAGGTAGAAATTATGCAGCACATGCACGAGAAATGGGTGCTGAAGTTCCAAAATCTCCTCTTGTGTTTCTGAAACCACCAGCTGCATTTATCCCTTTTGAAAATGCAGTGCTTCATAGACCCAACTTTTCATCCGAAATGCACCATGAAGTTGAAATAGCAATTGTTATTGGAAATGACATTCCTCTTCATTGCACCACAGATTTTGAACCTTATATTGCAGGATATGGGATTGCCTTGGATCTCACATTGCGCGATGTACAACAGAAGGCAAAAGAACAAGGAGGTCCGTGGGCATTAAGTAAAGGATTTCGACATTCAGCTCCGGTTTCCAAGCTTGTTTCATTCGATACATATCCGCATTTGACTTTTTCTTTGTCAGTCAATGGTGAAGTTCGTCAGAAAGGAGATACCGCCTTGATGGAAAGGTCATTCGAATCCTTGATTGCGTATTGTCATTCGGTTTTTTCACTTCGAGAGGGTGATTGCATACTAACGGGAACTCCCGAAGGTGTAGGCCCATTATATGCAGGAGATACACTAACTGCAACCATTGATGGATATCTCTCAACACATTGCACCATTGCCTGATAATCCCCAACTCACTATGAATCTTTCGTATTCCAAAGCCATCTTACTTGCCCTTAGTTCCTTCTTGATGATCGGCTGTTCAAGTCTTACCAATATGGGAGGCATTGAGCAGATGATTACAAGAACGGAGAAAGACATTTATACCAGAACTCTTCGTGATACCGCTGTTATTGATGCTGTACGTAATGCTCCGGGGCAAAGAGACAATGGCATTGTTTATCCAACATCCCGTATTGTGGAAATGCGAAGAGATGTAATGCAGGTGGATAGTTCAACAACAAGGGAATATCCAAATTTCATTCGGATTGGACTTATAGAAACAATTGGTACAGTTGGTGGTGGATCAATTGCAAATTCATTGAATGCAGGTTTATTTGGAATTTATGGCTATTTCAACAGAAATTATGATCGTAAAATAGTAGGCTCAGAAAGTAAAGTATTTGCAGGTGCAATTCATCGACTTGGAATATTGGAAAAAAGACTTCGTTGGTTTAATGATGATCCTGATTGGACTTTAGGGACACATTATTATGAGTCAATAATCGGTGATAGAGATCCATTGAATCAATTGACCGGCATTGCTCCAATCTATATCCGCAAACGATTCTTTTTTAAAGAGTCTATACCATATGTTGCCGTGACTCCGGCAATCGGATTTTCACTCTTTCCTGATCCATATGTCAATATTAGTGTTTCGGGTGATCTTGGTTCTATTGGTGGTTTGAATCTACGAACCTATCTTGGAGTTGCAATCCCATTTGGTGCAAAAAATATGATTCCTTATGCCGGTCTTGGTACTTCTTTCCTAGATTTCTTGAATAGAGTTCCCGAAACTGAGAAAGAATGGAAGTATCATGAGCATTCCGGTTGGCAAATAGGCATGGCATCGGTCATGGGCGCTTTATCAAGTGCTGATAAACCATTTTTCGACCCAAATACAAATACTCCATTCAAAGGAATCATTGCAAGGATTGCACCAGTTACGTTGTTTTTGCCCATTGCAAATAACAAATTGACAATTGGTACATCGATGTTCAATCTATTATTGTTTGGTCAAAGAGAAGGTGGAATAGGTGTATTGCCAATAAGATTGGGTTATTGGCAGAATATCATTTCTCAAGATGCTTCCATCGAACCCTTTTTGGAGTATAATTATTATCCAACAAATATGGTCCATATGGGAGTAAAGGCAGCATTCAGAGTAAGCAATCAAATCAATGCGTTCTTGCAAGCGGGATACTCATCCGGATCTCAACTTACTAATCTTGGTAGTGACTTCAGAAATTTAGGTGATTTTGACATTTACTATATCGGCATCGGCATTGGACTCTATGATCGATTGTTCTATCGTGATGAATTGCGTTATGATTGATCATTATGATATATATTCACTTGCAAAACGATTATCGCTTATCATCGTAATTGCCATAAGTTTCACACTGAACGGATGTATGGAATATGTTGAGGGCTTTCTTCCGCCTGCTCCGGATACTTTTGAATGGAGAAGTGGTTTCTTTGTAAAATGCAACGGAAAAATACTCTCGCCTCTTGAAACTGTTAATGTGAATTATGAAAATGGATATGTGATGGGGGAAAAAGGTAAGGTTGCTATTTCCGTACCCAGAATCACTGATTATCGATTGCTCATGAATGCAACAGTTCAGCAAGGTGATGGAGTGAGAATTATTCTTAGAAAGACAATTCATGAAGAGCAAAAGCAAGCTGGTATTACCCTCGATTATTCTACAAAAGGAATCATCATTAAAGATGGAGAGCGCTTGGTGATGCAAACCGACACCATTAAGGCAAACCCCGGAAGCGAGGAGTTGATCAAGATCGACTCAGAGGGAAAAACCATCAGAATTGAGATAGGTTGCTCAAAACCATGTATATTTACAACCGAAAAACTTGGAACCGAATATGTTCTGACAAGTACATTACCCGGATCAAGAGTTGCTCTCAATGGCCTAGAATTCATACCATTACGTTTGACAAGACCAAGTATTCGATGATTATGATGAATCTTTTAACCTCTCTTTGCATGTGCTTGGTTGTTATTGCTTGCTTTTCAGTACAAGTGGTTGGGCAAGTAACGGGAGCTATCAAACTCCCCAAGCCCGGCATCATGAAGCCCGGCGAATATGATACAACTGCCATAGACAAAGCCGAATTAATGGCAAAAGAAACACTGGGTATGGTGGAAACCCCAATAGATCCTGCAACATATATTCTTGGTCCAAATGATATTCTGACCTTGTTTATAGCTCCAATTCTCTATAAACCCGAAATTCCCTCAAATGTTGATATACCTGTTTCACCGGATGGTCGACTCGTGATCCCCGGTATAGGTGCAATTCATGTTGGAGGTATATCCATAACTGATGCTGAAGAACGAGTTCGGGAGGAAGTAACCAAAATCCTGAAAACCAATGGTGTTTCTCTATCCCTTAGAAAAATGAGGACGTTCAAGGTTTTCGTTCGTGGGGCTGTCCGAAAGCCCGGTATTATACCAGCTACACCAGCAGATCGTGTTTCTGAAATCATTGATAGAGCAGGAGGGCTGATGTTTGATGCATCTATGCGCACTATCACTATCACAAGATCAGTTGCAAAGGAAATATCAACTTCAATTCCTGTCGATCTTCATGACTTTTATTTCAAGGGTGATAAATCCGGTAATCCATTCCTTAATGGAGGCGATGTAATATTTGTGCCTGCCCAATCCTCCACGCATGTCTATGAGATTGATGGAGAGGTTGGAAAGCCGGGCATGTTTGAATTTAAAGATGGAGAGATGCTTTCGTCGGCACTGCTTTCTGCAGGTGGCTATCTCGCAACAGCAAAGTTGGATTCAATTGAAATTTCAAGATTCAATGAAGATAATCGCACAATCAAAACATGGTTTGTCGATGCATCTGATATGGATCCGAAAACAATGAAGTGCAAAGCAGATATTCCTTTGGAAGCAGGTGACAGAATTGCTGTTCGAAAAAAATATAATTGGAGAAAACCACATACTGTTGTGATTACCGGCGAAGTAATGAATCCCGGTCATTATGCCATAGATCCTGAATCCGTCGATGTTCATCAATTGATTGAAAGAGCCGGTGGATTTACAAAAGATGCATATCCTCCTAGTTCTCTTCTTATAAGACAAAGCGATGACAATAATGTCTACGATATTGAATATTGGCGTTTGGTGGCACTACCACCTGATGCTTTGTCTGATCGTGAAAAGGCGTTCATGCGTGAAAAAAAACGCGAAATACGAGGAATGATCGCTGTTGACTATGCATCAGGTTTTTCAAATAAGAATATTCAATTACATCTAGAGCATGAGGATTCAATTCACATTTCGAAAAAGAAAGATTTTATAAATGTATTCGGGAAAGTAAAAAATCCTGGACGAATCAAATTTAATCCCCGATATTCATATCAAGATTATATAAAATCAGCCGGTGGATACTCCACGAGAGCCGATGAGGATGAAACTCTGGTTCTTAAGCAAAGAGGGGAACAATTTCTAGCCGATGATGATGAATATGAATTACAACCTGGGGATCAAATACTTGTGCCGGAAGTTCCTGAGTCAACTTTGACATTCTCGCAGATTCTGAGTATGGCATTGACTATCACTGCCCAAATCATCACGGTGGTCGGTGTTATTTATACACTTTCACAACAATCAAAATAATATTCATGATGGATTCCGGACAAAATAGCATCACCATAATTTCTTTTCTCAAGCAACATGTGAGAAGAATAGTCATTATAGCATGTGCTTCCGGTTTGATTGGATATGGAATGAGTTGGATCATTCCGCATACATATGTATCCACAGTGATGGTGTTGCCGGCGGAACAAAAAAATTCTGGTATGGGACTTGCTTCTTTATTGTCCGGTTCGCTTCCAAGTGGTCTAGGAGGTATGATTCCCGGTTCTGATGCAAAGAATAGTTTTTTGTCTCCTGAAATTGTATTGTCCCGATCACTTGCAGAATCGATAGTCCAATCCAAAGCACTCGATACATTCTCTCTCTTCACTACTATTCTGCAAGAGGAAAGAGTTGAAACGATTCAAGAAGCATTGAACATTGATACTAGGCGTAGCGGGATTGTGATCATTGAAGCTCAATGGTCCACTCAATATTTCCCAGCATATGACATAAAAAGGCAAGCTGCAAAGATTGCTTCCATTATTGCAAATGCAGCTTCTGCAGGCATAGATGGATTGATAAAAAATAAGAGTATGACTTCGGCTAGAAGAGCGAGAATATTTATTGATACATTGTTATCTGAGAACAAAGTTGCTCTTGATTCTGCTTATACAGTTTTGCAAGTATTTCAGCAGCAAAACAAAGTATTAGAATTGGAAAATCAAGCCAAAGCTCTTGTCGAAAGTGCTGTTGCAGCTGGCGCTGAATTGTCAAAAGCTGAAATTGAATTATCCGTTGCTCAACAGCAATATCAGTCAGATGCACCTGCAATAGATTTGCTTCGCAAAAAGGTTTCTTCGCTTCGCACTCAATATGCAAAAGTTCAAAATGGTGGCGTTGCCCGAGATGCTTTCTCCATACCGTTTTCAAAATTACCCGCTTTATCCAAGTCATATGTGATGATGCTTCGTGATATCAAAATCATGGAACAAATCAATGCATACTTGCAATCGCAAAGGACGCAGGAGTATATACAAGAGATACGTGATGTTCCCGCTATTCAAATCATAGAATCTGGCATACCGGCAAGAAAACAAAGTTCTCCAAAGAGACTCGTATTTACTGTTCTTAGCATGTTTGCGGGTTTGGTGTTGACATTCGGATATGCTATATTAAAATCAATATTTACAACAAATCAACCTCATGAGGTGCCTCTTTCGAGAGGAGAATAGGGAAACCCGTGTGATTCGGGTACGGTGGCGCCGCTGTGTTCTGCTTTAAAAGCAGGAAGTCAGAAGACCTGCCTCATGATATCATCATTGTCGTCTAAAGACATCATTCGCGCTCTACGAATGAGATGGATTGCATCATTGTGTTCTTCACCAACATGAATTTGTTGGTTACTCGCAATGTGGTCTCCTATCTCTTCCGGGGCATAATTATAGGAGCCAACATGAAAAGCCTTTCTTTCCTTTGCAGCATTTTCCTTTTTTGTTCTAGTCTATCTTCCAAAGAACCCCAATTGATACCAACGGGATATCAGCCACTGGCAATTCATGCAGTTGCAGATACCATCCATGTATTTTGTAATGGCAATGATATTGACTTTGACGGCGTATATGAACCCTTGTCCGGAGAGAAACCTGCCATGTGGTATATATATGATGCAAACACCAATGTACCTGTGAAAGCCATAATAATGCAGAATGGATATTTTGACGTACCTTTCAGACCCGGTTTATCTTCCACACGATTATACCTTCCTCGTCAAAACAAGATAGAAGTTTATGACTTATCAACACAAGAGCTGCTTGACTCATCGCTATTGCAATTACCAGATAAAAAGTCAAAGATTACCGGCATTCATGTTGTCAGTACTCAGCAGTCTGGTGTGAGTAATGATGTTGCATTGGCACTTTCGCATAAAACTTCATTTACAGAGCCCGGGCAAATTGAAATCTACAGTCTAATATCAAGACAAACATTACTTCAAAAAGAAGTTGGCATCAATCCGCAGATGATACGGACATATAAGAATTTGTTGGGTCAGATGGAATTTGCTGTATTGTGTGAAGGAACATTTGGTGGCAGAAATTCTGCTTTGTATGTGATTAATACTGCTTCTGGAACCGGAGAACCAAATATGACCATTTTAGAGCTTGGCGATACAGGCAATCATTTTATTATTCAAGATCAGCTCGCTTTGACTGTCATGAATGGTTCGCATGAAATAATCCCGGTAAATCTTGCAACAAAAACTGTTCTCCCGAGTATATCTGTGGGAACAAGCGGCTATGATGGCCCACGAGAAATTATCGTTGATACTATGGCAAATAGAGTCTATATATCAACCTATGCTTCAGATATCCGTATAGGCTCATTCACAGATGGTACGGTTATCGGGCAATGGTTTCCGAAAGGTAAACCAGAAGGAATGGCTTTCATAAAAAATTCATTATGGGTATGCAATGCTTTCAAAAGTGGCGATTATGTACCAGACTCTACTATAGCCCTATTTACACTCGATGAATCGACATCCATTCAAGAAAGGGCCGAATTATCTTTGGAAGCAGATATTTCCATGCATGAAGGAATTTGCATAATAAAGTCACAATTGGAAGGTGAAGACATTGATTATACAGTGATGAATACAAAAGGTACAGTGGTTTCACAAGGAACATTCAATGGCAAAGAACATAGATTGTCATTTCTAGGCTTACCCTATGGTGTTTATGTGATTACTCTCAATTCATCAAAGCTTTCTTCGAGCACATTGGTGATATTCAGGGATTAATCGATCAGGTATCAAGTTTCTCACTGAAAAGGGAAGAATTATGGTATTTTTGCACATCGTTGATTTCTACCCGGAATGAGAATGGATTTGTATTTTTTAAGACATACGACCGTTGCCGTTGATAATGATGTGTGTTACGGTCAAACCGAGATTCCGGTTGCTTCAAGTTTTTTACAAGAGGCAGCTGATACCATGAAATTGGTTCCTGATAAAATGCATGCCGTGTATTTTTCAAGCCCTACTCGACGTTGTATACAATTGGCTGAATTCATCAGTAAAAGACCTGCTATGCAGGATGATCGTTTGGCTGATTTGAATTTTGGTGCATGGGAACGAAAAAAATGGGATGAAATTGAAGAACAGCAATTGGAATCTTGGATGAGTGATGTCATATATCAAGCACCACCAGATGGTGAATCATATGAGCAATTGATATTGAGAATCAAAGATTTCTTTGAAGAAATCATTATGAAGAATTATAAAACAGTGGTCATTTCAACTCATGCGAGTGTGATACGAGCTATTTTGTCTTATGTTCTGGAGATTCCGTATCATCGTACATTCGACATGCAAATCGCTTTCGGGAGCATTACAAAAATCAGTGTAGATGGTCAGTCGATAACCGTAGAATATATCAATCGAGTGTAATCATATATGTCCATGCAATCATTGTACGATGACTTTGCGGAAGAATTTGTTTCTTCTGATTCAAGGCAATCAAATACCATGGCCGATTGGTTGCTGATCATGGTAACCACATTGTTGTTTGCCATGGGTTTGATTTCCATTTATAGTGCGACATATGAAGCCGGAATGAGTGAGTATTTCACTAAGCAATTGCTATTCGGTGTAGTTGGTGCCGGTATAATGTTGTCAATAATGTTCATGCCGGAACGATGGCTTTTTGATTATGCATATATCTTTTATGGCTTGGTAATGGTATTGCTGATAGCTGTAATTGTTGTTGGGAAGACAGTCTATGGGTCAAAAAGTTGGTTGACTATTGGACCGTTGACATTCCAACCTTCGGAATTGGGGAAAATCGCCACTTTGCTTGCCGTTGCACGCTCTATTTCGGCACGGGGACGAGATCTGAGTTCATGGAGTGATTTGATTGTTCCCATTCTTTTGTTTGTAGTGCCAATAACACTCATCATGTTGGAGCCTGATTTCGGAAGTGCCTCTGTTTATGGCGTTACTTTACTCGGAATCATGTTTTGGGGTGGTGCAAATCTGCATCTTATCACATTTCTTGTGTGCGCACCTATCTCTATCATCATGGGTTTCATTGGAAGGGAATGGGTATTTCTATCTTCACTCTTCAGTGCTTCAATTCCAATGTTTTTAAAGAGAGATTTGATGAAAGCACTTGCGATGTTGCTCGTATTTATTGCAATAGGCTTTTCTTCTCGTTATGTATATGGCGTATTGAAACCTCATCAGCAAAGTCGTATTCAAACATTTTTGAATCCAGATAATGATCCTCGTGGACGTGGTTATCATGTGATTCAGTCCATTATGGCTGTTGGTAGCGGAGGACTTACGGGTAAAGGCTTCTTGCATGGTACTCAGACGCAACTGAGATATATCCCCAAGCAGTGGACTGACTTCATTTTCTGCGTTCCAACTGAAGAGTTCGGTTTTGTTGGGGGAGTGATTGTCATTGGTCTTTTGGCAATTCTGATTATGCAATGTTTTTCAATTGCCAAGCAATCCGGAAATCCCTTTGGATCAATACTAAGTGCATCGGTAGGTATTATCTTTTTCTACCATGCAACGGTTAATATCGGTATGGCAATTGGTGCATTTCCAGTCATGGGCATTCCCTTGCCATTTCTCAGCGCTGGTGGATCTTCTCTTGTCATGAATATGGCATCTGTGGGAATTGTACTTAATGTGTACAGAAATCGTAGGAAAGTAGGTAGAGTTAAACTCTGATCAATCTTTTGTGTTATTGATCACTTTGTTTTTGATACCGGCAATAAGCGGGGGAGAAATACTGATATTGCGAATACCCATGTGAATGAGTTTATTTGTAGCATCAGGGAAGCCGGCGATTTCCCCACAAATCGAAACATCTTTTCCAGCAGTTTTGCAAACTTTCACAATCTTTCGTATGAATCCAAAGACTGCAGGATGAAAAATATCATAAATTTCCGCCACATGCTCATTGATGCGATCCGCTGCAAGTAGATACTGTGTAAGATCATTTGTCCCTATACTGAAAAAGTCACAGTGTTTGAAAAATGAGCGAATCTCCAAACCCGCAGCAGGAGTTTCGATCATAATGCCGAATGGCATGAATTGATCAAACCGTATTCCTTCATTTGTTAGTTCTTGCCGACATTCTTCAAATACTTCTTTTGCCTGTAATACTTCGGAAACATTTGTGATCATTGGCAACATCAATTTGATGTTTTTTGAAGAAGAGGCTTTGAGAATAGCTCTCATCTGCGTTTTCAAGACATCTTTTCTTTTGAGAAGATAACGAATCCCTCTTACTCCGAGAGCAGGATTAGATTCGCTCGGCAACCCTTCGGCAAATTTATCTGAACCAATATCGAACACGCGTATGGTGCACCATTCAGGGTATACCTTTTGAGCACAAGAAGAGTACCAATCCACTTGGGTTTGTTCATCGGGAATTCTTCCATAACGGGCAATTTGGAACTCAGTTCTAAGAAGGCCAATACCTTGAGCTCCGTTGCCTATGGCTTCTTCGATATCGGAAATGGAATCAATATTCGCACTTATAGTGATATGTGTTCCACGTTTGGTATCAGACGCAATGTGAGATAGTTCACCCAATTCTTCCCTTAACTTGGCTTCTCTTTCAGTCTTTTTATGATATGTGCTTTGTGTTTTTTTGGTTGGATTGACAATCACAAGACCTTCATTTCCATCAATGATGATGGAATCTCCGGTTTTTACTTTATGAACGATATCATTAATACCAATAATTGATGTCATTGAAAGAGAACGAGCAAGAATCGATGCATGCGATGCAATGCCACCGATTTCAGTGACAAATCCTTTGCAATGTTCCTGTTTGAATGTCATGATATCAGCTGGAGTTATTGATGTGGCAAACACAATGCTTTGCTCATCTACTTCATGACTGATTGTTTTTTTTCTCAAAGCAGACAGTAACTGAGAGCTTACATGATCGAAGTCAACGGCACGTTCACTGAGAATGGGATCTTTTGTTAGCAAAAAGAAGTGCTTCTGCGCATTAAAATTATGGAAGATTGCATTTTCTGCTGAATATCCTTCCTTTATCTTATTGCGAATCGCCTCATGCATGAAGGAATCTGAGAGAATCATCGAATATGTCTCAAGTATATGAGACATGGACGGAAATTCATTCTTGCTAAGCTGAATGATATTGTTGAATTGCTGTTCGCTTTTTTGGACGGCTTGAGCAAAGCGATTTAACTCAAACGGAATCTGATTGGAAGAAATATGCTCTTCATATTCACTTATGAGATCATTGTGTATAACTTTCGCTTTACCGAATACAATTCCTCTCGAAGCGGGAATTCCATGATATCGCCGCTCTTTTTTGGTATCACTATGTTGTACGCTTGAAGGCAAAAATCTATTCCTTTACAAAAAACATCATTGTATGTATTTCAGTAATTGCACACCATTATTGGTTCGAATTGACACAATATACATACCGCTTGGCAACTTTGGAAGTTCGACTTCTCGTAACTCTCCTGTATTGACCCAAAATTGTTCACTGTAAACAGTTGCGCCGCTAAGGTTATATATGTGAATCAGAGCTTGCGAAAATTCGGCTGATTGGATAGAGAGATATACTTCATCGCCAAAACCTCGAATTTTAGCCATTGAGGATGCATGTTGTAATTCATCAATGGATAAATATATGCCTGAGGCAGAATCTGCTTCAAGCAATACATCTGAACGTGGATCAATAATTGCTTTTTTCAATGGCGACTGCAGTTTGATATACCCTTCGTGAGATAGGGAATTCATTACTGTTTTGTAATGTGTAGTATCTTTCTCACCTATGAATGAAATTGTCAGAGGAATCTGGAATATTTCAGGTACATCTTTTCCTGACTGTGTTTGACGTATAACAAAATGTATAAATGGTTCATTTTTCTCATTACGATGTTCGCGCAATACAGTGAATTTCAATTGTGGATGTCCGCGTTTCATCAACCATTGATCAAAGTATGTGTCATATGGTACAGCTGGATTAGGTGCCAGAGTTTTGAACATCTGCTTAAATTGTTCTGTATTTGCATTTCCATATGCATAGGTTTTTAGATAGGTACGGAGCACGGGGTAAAATACAGAATCACCAAGCATGGTTCGAAGCATATGATATACCCAACTTGCTTTTGCATATGATGTTGCATAATTGAATACATTTTCGATTGGTATACCATATATCGGCGGTTGGAGATTTCCCGCATTGATTCGGATATAATCATTCCTTTTGGTTTTCATCATTGCAATGTATTCCGGATAACCACCCCATGTTTCATACCAAAGAGCTTCGCCCCAAGTACCCGCACCTTCATTCAACCAAATTTCTCCCCATGTCTCACAAGTGACCAAATCCCCAAACCATTGATGCATCACCTCATGAGCTAATCCATTGCTAGACCACCCCCTAAGCCATGTTCGGTTTATTGTAGACATACGTTGATGTTCCATTCCGCCCGCCCAAAACGGTTGTGCTGCTGTATGACCATATGTTTTGAAGGGATATGGTCCGAAAAGAGGGATATATCCAGTGATCATGCTTGGAGTATAGCTCAATGCATGTTGAGCATTATACTCGCTGCCATCTGTTTTCTTGCCATCATAATCTTTTTTCCAAACATAATTGTAAATCGGAATAGAATCATTGGAATTCGGAATCTTTGCCCATAGAGTAAAATCAACAAAACGTGACGCATTGACTACCATTAGATAAGTTGGAATCAACGTTGTATCATAGAATGAAAAGTCTCTATACAATGAATTTCCGGATTCACTTCCGATCTGAATTGAGACAAGGTCACCATTTGATGTAACACGTATATTGTCTTTATCTGATAATGTAGAATCAAAAGGAACGCGCACTGTTATTCTAGCTCTTGCTTTATCGTTAGGGCTGTCATTGC
>SXGQ01271499.1_pt1 | contig 20992 bp, 35 predicted proteins | sample 3178371 | NCBI WGS metagenome assembly SXGQ01 (sample SAMN11356859, study PRJNA531348) | freshwater metagenome | isolation source: freshwater sample F1-20 | place: China: Fuxian Lake, Yuxi | collected 2017-12-25 | reverse complement strand
ATTTCGGGGCGGATGCCGTCGAATGCGGACGGGGTTAGTCTGGTTTTTGGTCTGTTCATGAGTTATTTAAGGTTGATGATTGCCAGCGTCTCATGGCGCATGGTTGGATTCGCCTTGGCCCATTCGCGGAGTTCCTCGCGGTTGGCGCGTGGACGCTCCATTAGTGATTGGATGTGGCGTGATGGCCCGTTCATCGGGTATTGTTTTGGTTTACGTTTCATGGTGTTTGGTTTTGGGTTGGGATTGTTCCTTGCTGAATGTCTTGCGGGGAAATTTCCCACTGGTTGTCGATCCAAATCACGAAGGCGATGAAGCCGACAATGGCGGCAAGTTGAAATAGGTCTTTCATGGCGCGGTTGCGGCTAGAGTTTCGATTGCGTTTTGCATGTCTTCGACAGTTATTTCTGCATCTCCGTTTGATGCAGAAACCGCCATCCATGGGCCTGATTTTGGAGTTGTTCCGCCCATGGTTTTCCTTATTTTTTCATATTCCGCAAAAGGTGCCAAAGCCTCCCGGCAAGCGGATAGCTTGCGTTCAAGTCTTATAGCATGATCTGCAAGAGCGGAATAGTCTTCCGACAATGTGTTTTCACTGGTTGCGTTTTTTCGCAACAACTCATCGGTCGCGGTTGGTTCGTAATGGGTGAGTGGTTTCATTGGTTTACCATTTAAGGTTGCGGCGGTTGGCTTCGGCTCTCAGAGCGTTTGCGCGCACCTGCCAATTATTTTGGCGGCTAAGTTGGCGCAAGGCTCCGATAAGTGCGGTGTCGCTGTAGCTGGCGGCGATTTGTTGGCTGGTCATTTGGTTGACGGGTTAGCGATACGGTTTCGATTTGGTTCTGGCAACAAAATTTTTTACCTTTTTGGAATTAGATTCGGCGGCGGTAGCATTTGGCTTCATCGTCACTGACAGTGCAGCCAATCGAAACGCTCACGTTCACAGGCTCACTGGATTCGACGGACTCAACCCATTGATCGCCGCGCTTGATTTTCTCCCCCGGTTCCAGCCAGCGCCAGCCTTCGCCGGGTGATTCGTCCTGTGGCTTCTGTGGCGCGGCCTCGGCTTTGATTACGGCCACAAGCTCACTGGCGAGCTGCTGGAGCCATTCAGCGCCGCTCAGTGCGCGGGAATGGTCGGTGGAGAGCGCCGTTGCGGCGGCAGCGGTCACGTCTTGGAATATCTCGATTTTGTGTCTCATTGGTTTGATTATTTCTCAAATTGTCTATCGCGGGCCGCGTCAAACTCGATGTCGGCGCGGTAATAGTCATCATCGGTCCAAGTGCGGATTGGGATTGCATAGTGATTTTGCCAGTCTGCTTCCGAATAGTCCGGTTCTGGCGTTGGTTCGATTGCGGAATCTTGGTTGCATTGTTCGCACCACGATTCAAGGATCTTCAAAATGGCCGTGCCAACTTCTTGCGGGACATCTTGATCAAGTGCTGCATCTTCAATTGTCATATACCATTCCGGCGGCTCTGGATGGTCTGGCGGTTCGTTCCAATAGTCTTGCATTGGTTTGGTTTGGTTATTTGCTTGCGTATTGCCCGATTAAGCGCATGGCGCGGCGTCCATCCTCGTCAAGAATATCGCAATGCGTGACGGACAAAAGCTGCACTGGAAGCCTTGAACGGAATCCAAGTGAGTTGAAGAATTCGGCTTGATGGCATTCATCCATTTCCCAAAATAAATCAGCAACTTCAGACGCCGAAAGATTGATTTCTGTATATTGCTCAATGCGTTTTCTAATTGTGATCATTGGTTTGGTAAGTTGCGGGGGTTGAACCCGCTGGTTGGGGTTAGGCATTGAGAAAAACGCTGGCGCAATTAGAATTGGCGAACGCCTCATTGAGCATGTATTTTACTTGGGCTTCCGAAAAAACATAGGTTTTTCCAGCATTGCGAAATTGTAATTTCCCGCTTTTCGTGAAACGGAAATCCTTTGATTCGAATTTGATGCGGAGTGTTGCGGTTGTCATTGTCTCGTGTGGTTTGGTGTTTCGCGTTAGCGATGCGCAATGGATACGGCTTGCGTTTTGGTTTGTCCACATTTTTTTTCATAAAACCGAAAAAAGATTTTCCGCCCTTCTTTTTTAGGGGTTGACAGGTGGTGGTGATTCGGCAAGTGACAAGCAGCATGAACCCACCCGACACCGCGCCGAAAGATGCCACCATGATCCTTGCCGACTTCGGATGGCCTTGGCTAGTTCCGGCAATCTGGAATCCGACCGATGGGAAATGGACGGTCGCCATGATGCAAATGAGCCATGACGGGCCGGATTATGACGTTTGGTTTGAGACGGATCAGGAACGGGAGATTGACCTTAAGGGGTGGATTCCTTACCCGAAAGCCTAACCTTCGCCAAAATGCTCCAGTATTGCTGCAATCAATCCCTCTTGCTCTGCATCCAGCCCCCGGTGCTTGGCGAGGATTCTGGCAGCTTCATCGGGGGGGAGTTTCCGCCATTCGTCGTAGGGCGGAAGAGAACAAGTCGCCGCGTTCGACGTTGAGTTGATTTCGTTCATGGATCCACCTTTCCCCTAGCCACCCACCCCGCCTTGAAAGCACAATGAACCGAAACATCCGGCGCGGTGAGTTTCCACCAAGCGTCAAATTGCGCCTCCATGTCCGCGCACAATGGCCGTGGGCCGCGCCAAAGGTCGATTGCGGGACCTTGTGGCTTTGACTTGCACAAGCGCTCCTTGCCGTCTTCACGGACAAGCCAGCGGTGGGTCTTGCGCCGAGGGTCGTTGGCTTTGATTGGCTTTTCCCATTGGACCTTGCGCCCACCTTTGAGCCCGTTGATGCGGGCTTGTTGTTTTCTGATTTCGCTCATGCTTCTTCGTCTTCGGGGTAAATAGCTTTCTCGATTTCCGCGCCGATGCGGTTGATTTCAGCGGCTGCTTGCCGGATTGTGATGTCTCCACGCCCTGCCATAAACCGAATTGCGTGGAATTTTTGCGCAGCGCTGTATAGCAATTGCTCAATTCTATCAATGCGCTCTGGCGTGATATTTTCCAGTGTCATGTTTTTGATGCCGGGGATTGAACCCGGCGTTGGGGGTTATGGGCGGTTGATTCCGTGCGTCTCCTTGAGATACTCCCAAGCGTCTGATTCGGAAACAAAAGACTCAAGGCCAAGGACCGCGTTGCGTCCAGCGCGGATGCGATACCCAGCATTAGCTTGCGACCACTTGATGGTGATCTTACCGGATTGCAATTCCTTGAGTTCTTCGGCGCGGCATTCTTCGAGGGTCATCATTTGGTTTGTGTTGGTTGACGGCGCAAACATGGGCGCTGGTCGTTCGGTTGTCGAGATTTATTTTTGGGGAAACCGAAAAAGATTCAGACACGAAAAACCCCTGCCCACCGGAGAAGGTTGGTGAGCAGGGGCTATGTCGAACAAACACAACGCACAAGAAAAGAATCGCCACCCGGCTAGTGACTTTGCCGGGTGACTCGTCTCGCACCACAATGTCACGGCGCTTTTAGGGGTTAGTCATCATGCCGGATGGTTACGGCTGAAAATGGAGCCAAGCCGGGTCTTTCACCCGTCCGGCTTAGAACGTCCGGCGCGTTTAGCAACTTGGCATTTTTGGGGGATTCCCCTATGGTCGGAAGTGGGTGCCTGTCATGATCGGTATTGTTGGGTAGAGCCAAATTCATGACGCATCCGCACCCGCAGGCGTCGGGAACTTGCCAGAATCCGCCCTTGTGTCAACCGATTATTTCACGCACCCGCGCAACTTCCGCCGCCGACACTTTAAGGTTGCTCCCGATTTTGGCATTGGGGTGCTGCGGATTGCGCCGGATGCTCGCGGCGATGCGCTCATCCGCTGGCGACAACCCACCCGATTCCATTGCCGTTTTTCCTGCAATGCGGTAGCACGGAACGGAGATTGCCATCCTTCGCCCATCATCCCAAACTTGGAACGGCTGCCGCTCAATGTCTCCAGATTGGATCCCCGGTTTGAGCAGGTCGCCCACCTTGGCAGGATCGCATTGCAGGGATTCCGCAACCTGCTCCCGGGTTTCCCATCCGGCTGGGATGACGTAGCGTTTGCGGTTGATTTCGCTGACGGTTTGTTTCCAGTTCGTTTTCATTGGTTTAGTCTAGGTAGATTGGCGCTGTGATGGTTCGTCCGCGTTTCTGGTCCATGAGGAAGAAGGTTTGAGACGGCGGCTCGTATCCGGCTTTGATCGCGATTGCGTAGGCATTATGGCCAATCAAGCTGGCATTTGAAATGAAATTACGCCCGGTCATGGATGTGTGCCAATGGCCAAAAATATCAAGGTATGCGGGAATAGCCTTGTTCCATTGGCTAATTGCCTTTTCAACCGGGATGGTCAATCCGCCAACCCCGCCTTGATATTTTAGATCATCGCCGTGGTGTAATCGCACAACTCGCCCGTCCACTTCCAGATAGTTGTGATAGCCCGTGGCAATCTGCCATTCGTGCTGCGGGAATTGCTTTCGGAGGATGTGATACAGCATCCACTCGTAGCTGTTTTGAGCGCCTGTGGCATGCCTAGGCTTGATTGTGTTTCGCCCATGGTTGCCATAGCTACACGGGATGATGATGCGCGAGAAATGCTTCTCAAGAAGCGTCAAACCGCTGGCAACTTCGTCCTGTAGCCAAAGGATGGTTTCGGTGGGTGATAGTCCGTTTGTCTCGCGTAGCTCCTCGTGGATGTAGCCCGTCATTAGATCGCCAAGCAAGGCAAGAACCAACGTGTCAATTTTGGTTCCGGCACGTTGAATTTCCGTCAGCCTGATTGTCTTTTGGAAAAACTGCCGCACTCTATCCTGCGCGATGGTCAGGTTGTATGCGTTCAGTCCGTTAACGCTCTCTGGGTTGACCGTTTCCTCAACGTGCCAATCGGAAGCGATGGCGAATGCCGTGGCGCTTCCGCCCTTGCCTGATTTGATTTGCGGAATCTTGGCGATGTTGGCTTTCTCGCCAGAGATAGCTAGCGCAACTTCAAGCTGCTTTTGCTGCTCATCAATGATGTTGAGAAGCCGGGTGGCCTCTTTTTGCTTGTCACTGATTGTCTTTGCGTGGCGCCGTCCCGTTAATTCGTGGACAACTTCGCTCCAGTTGGTTTGGCTCATGATGTTTTTGGGTTAGTCGAGATATTCCAAGATGCCGGAAACAATCGCTCGCGCAATCTTGTCCTTGAACTCCACAGCTAGCTTCCAATCGCTGGCGTTTGATCCAAAGAATGGTTCTGCGATCACGGCTGGGCAATGCGTGCCACGAAGGAACTCCGTGCCTCGATCACCTGCAAATCGTGGTTTTGCCCCACGGGATTTGATAGCTGGCAATCCGTAACACATCTCTTCATTCAACCTCCGCGCCAATCTTTGACCATTGGTGGATGAGTGGTAATAAAGCCATTCGTGGCCGTTGGCTTCCGGCGATGCGGAGTTGAAATGCAGTTCAATGGCCAAATCCGCGCCAAGGCATTTGATTTCATCCGCAAGCCATCGTTGAGCGCCACCGTATCCAACTCCTTCGTATTCCGCAATGATGTGGCAATCAATTCTGTTTTCCGATAACAGTGCCGAAATCATATTGGCGAGTTCGACGTTGTAGGTATGCTCGTTGACATTGCCAACGGATACCGCGCCGCCTTCGATGCGGCCATTGATTTTGCGGGAATGCCCAACGCAAATTGCTACGAGTGTTTTCATGGTGCGAGATAATTACAGATAAGCCACCATGCCAATACCCACAAGAGCATGATGGTTATACCTGATATGGCTTTTAGTGTCATAGCGATTCAATTACTGCAAGCACGGTCAACGCGATTGCGGCGATGATAATGACGAATCCGTGGAGGGTCATTTGTTCTTAGCGATGTTGATTGAGCCAATGAGCGCAAGCGCAACGGTGACGATTGCTTCCGAAAGCTCCGGTTCCGCTTGGATTCCGAATGCAGCGGCAATAGCGATGATACCGCGCCAAGTGGATTCTTGTTTCAGTTTTTCGATGATGATGTTCATTTTTTCGGCTTGGTTAAATTGTAAAGGGTAACGAGAGCAACCAGTATACCAAGCAAACTAGCGCCCATTCGAACGTGCCATTCAAGCTGTTCTTGGAATGGTGAGATTGCCGCGAAGAATGACGTTGTGGTTCCGATTACGCCGTTGGCGAGGATGTAGCAGGGGGAGTGATGGCTCATACTTTTGTGATGCAAATTGATGATCCTGTGTCAAGCGTGGTAAATGCCGCCGCAACTGCAACGGATTGCGCAATCTGAACCTGCAAGGTCCCGGCTGCGGTTACAGTCAAGATGCCTTGCCGCCATGTCGTTTGGGATCGGTTTGTTGGCGCGGATTCGCCGATTGGATTCCTGCTGACAACCGAAGAAGGCGCGATGGATGATGTTGTCGCGTTGTCAAACGACCGATACAGCGTTCCGGTTGCGGTGGCAGTTCCCGTGAAATTCAAACGGTCCTTACATCCGCTTGTTGCATAACTGGCGTTGCCATTGTGGATCAAAATGCACTCAATGAAATACGTTCCGACCTCCAGCGCAAATGACAACTCCGTCACGGTCTTGTATGTCGTCGTATTGGTGTCACTATTGACTCCGCTTGCCAGTGCCGCCCCCCATGACCTGGCGTATCGCGCATCCGATAGCCCGCGTGTCATTGCGCTTGTGGAATTCGTGGCGGATTGGCCGGATAGTTCGACTTGTCCGGTGAATGTTTGTGCGCCTTCAAGTAGGGCAACGGTTCCGGTTGCGTCCGGCAAGGTGTATGTCCGATTCGCAGTTAGCGTTCCGGCGGCTGTGATGCTCCCTGAGTAACCCCCTCTGACCCATCCAAATGCGCCATTAATTCTAGCCACAAAGGCATTATTGTTTCCAGTTCCGGCGAACTGAGCAAATAAATCTGCGTTTGTTGCCGCAACAACCAAACTGGTTCCATTTACAGAGTCAGCATACACCGCTGGAATACCGATATCCTCAATGTATGCGCTTAATTGTGATGCAAGAAGCCCACCATCAGAAGTAAACTTAACTAGCTTTCCAGCGTCCGTCACCCCGTTTCCTCCCTCGCTTGCTGCACTGGCTGAGAGCGTAGTCGTGCCGCTTCCGGCTGATGCCTCGACAAATCCAGTCAGTGCCGCCCTGCGGAGGTTCCCGCCTTGCAACTCAAGTCCGCCGTCGATCCCGATTTCCTGCGCGGTTCCGGTGCCGGCTCCATGTCGTCCGAGGAGTTTGTCATGCCCGACGTTGTTAATATCGGCGGGGGTTGTTGGGAAGCTGGTTGGGTAATCGGGGAGCGTTTCGATGTCGTCAACGTAGGATGTGACGCCACCAAACGGCAGCGGGTCTTCCGTGGTTACAACGTCAACGCTCGTGGTGGTTTCAAGCGTGGTCGGCTTTTCAAACTTCACCCTTCGTTCCGCAACGGTGAAGCTCGCGCCAGTGCTGGCGTTTGTTGCGCGGATCCCAAAGTGCAGATTGCACTCGCAAAAATCGGCAGTGTCAGCACGGACCAGAGTAACGGTGGCGTTGCTGCCAGAAACCGTGATGCCTGCCCCCGTGGCTTTCTGGATGACAGCGTTTGCGTCAGCATCGTTTTCCCGGTTCTTGAAGGTGGCCACAAGACCGTAGTCGTTGCCGGGGGTGAATGCCGCCCCGGTAATGGGGTGGACAAGCGCAATAGTCCACGATGAAGAGTCTGCGATGTAGCCTGTGATTTGTTCCATTGCCGGGGTGGGTTATTGCAAGAATTGTGCTTTTGTCAAGGATTTGTGTTTAGAGGGTAAGGGAAAAGCAATGAGGATTTTCCGCCAACGCTCAAAATGTGCTTTGCCGAAAGCGCGGTTTTCCAGTCCGAGCAGAATCGAACAACGCCTTCCGCGTCCCTGTCCATGTCGCGCGTCATTTCTGGCGACTCTGGAAATATCGAGTCGATTCCATTTCTCACTAGTGCCTCCGCTATGGTTGAGCGGTGGGAATCTGCCAGAATGAAACAACTTCCGACATTTAGCCTTGCGGCTTCCCCGGCAAGCGTTTCAGAGGATTCCTTAGGGTTGATCGGAAAGCGATGAAACCGCGCAACAATGGCGCATTGCGGTCGGTGGTAAGCATCTCCGGTCATCGCCTCGATAACGGTGCGGAACGCGCTTCTTTTTTTGTCTGACGATGGCAGGAAATCGCAATCATGGATGCGCTTGCCGTTCATCTTCGATGCGTAGCCAATTGGCGCATTGTCGATGAACTCGACGCCTGTAATTCCATCTGGGAAAATATCACGATGGGAAGCGGGGCATTGATCGTTAACCCTCCATGCAAATTCCATCATGTCAAACATTGTCAGTCCGTGCGCAATTGCCGCGACTCGATTCCCAAGCCCGAATCCGCATCGAATCAATGGAATGGTTGCAGTCATGATACAGGGTCAATGTCAGAACACGTCATTGAGATAAGATCACCGGGGGCGGATACCTCAATGTCAGTGCAAATTTCAGTTAGTGCGTCAGGGTCAGCTTGTGTTATAGTCCCGGCAAGCAGTCCATTGCGGAAACATAACGTTTTAGCCGACACGTTATGATTAACCCATCCATCTGGATCAGTTCCTTCCGATTGATTCCTAACGTGCAAGTTCACGTTCTTTCCAGTAACTATAGGGATTGGAATCGTGACGGTGCCTGTGGTGTCACAAAGCCCGTCAACAAATGATGCAACATCCACGGCGGATGATCCTGCAACCTGATAACGAATCGTTGCCGCTTTCCCATTTCCCCGCACCGTCACGTTGTCGCCCGATTCGTCGATGCGCAATTGCCCATCACCCTTGGCGATGCTCCGAAAGCGGTATTGGTTGCTCGCCTTGTCGTATTCCTTCACTAGCCGCCCTGTGTTTGCGGTTGACGCTGCCGGAAGATTGATGAGCTTCGGAAGCTCCCGAAAGTGCTGGATGTGGGAACCCGAGAGAACGCGCTTCAATACTGGCGAACCGCCCTCAGTTTCCGGCGCTTCAATGGTCGCAAGCTGGTATCGGTAAATCCCAGCTTCGCCTGTGCTGGCGTCTCCAATCTTCGGCTCATAGTGCGTTGATTCAGGGTCAACATCTTCGATTGCAACTCTAACCGCTGGATCTCCACCGCTTGCCGTAATCGCGCCGTGTTCGTCAACCTCGACAATCAGAGAGACCTGTTTGCCAGCGGTGACGGTAAACATTGCCCTGTCATCGCCGTCCTTGATATTTTCGGGGAAGTGCTTTGCCAGCGCATCGCCAGTCCCACCGGGGATGATTTCGTTGACATATCCGTCCGTGATCGTGACGTAATAGGTAGGCGACTCGCCACGGTTTACGCCTAGTCTGACATGGAACGGCGGAAGCGTGTCTTTGTTTGGCTTACTCGTGCCACTTGGCTTGACTGATAAAGTTGTCCCGTTTGCGGATTCCCGCACCTGTCCACCAACGAAAGACCGAATCTTCGTTGCGCGGAGATAATCAATGATTGCATGGACGGTATCCTTTACCGGCACTCCATCCCTTGGCATGTCTGGAAGTTTCATGAGTTATGCAGTCCAAAAGATTTCATCCTTGTCGATTAGAACCTTCTTCGCTCCGGTCCACTCTTCGATTTTCTGCCAACGGTTTTGCCCTTCAGTGTTCAAGCTCCGGTCTGCGCTCTTGCGCCATTCGTATCCGGTTGGCACGTTTGGAATCCCGATTGGATCCTCCTTTTGACCAGCCGACGAATCGGGAGGCGGTCCGTTGACGTAGAAAGATGTCTTGCGCACCACTGGTGAAAAGTCTTCCCATTCCTCACTTTGAAGCAATACTCCCTTGGCGTATTTTTGGGCCAATGCATCAAGGGTTGTCTCATCCGAAATGCCTTCAGAGACAATACGCGCATCATACTTATAAACGGCTTTGAGTGTTGGGTCTTGCTCGTTTTTCCAGAAATCAATATCCGTCAAATCTTGCGCGGTGAGGATATTGTAAAACTCTGGATGTTCCGCCAATGGGCGATTGATCGAAACCCATTCAATCTCATACGTCTCGCGCTCTTTTTCTCCAACGGTGGAATCACTGGCAAGGTCTGTCTTTTGGGTGACAACTACCGTTAGCGTTGCATAAGTGCTACCCTCTACTGAATCAATGTTCGCCGTTGAGATTACGCCGGGATAACTTCCCCACGATTCGCCTAGCCCAGCGGATGCCGCTTCAAGGTCATCTTGCGGGCCAATGTATTCGATCCGCGTTGAGTATTCCTTTTCCGTGATTTCCTCTTTTGGAAACCCCGGCTTTTTATATTGTAGGATGGTTGATTCGGCCATGGTATTAGCTCCAAACGAGTTGTTTGTCTTGAATCTTCGCGGTGTTCAGAATGTCCGCAATCCGAGCCAAGTAATCAATTCCACGCTTGACTGTGGATGCCCCGCCGTCCGCATTGAGCGATAGTCCGGCGCGTGGTCCTTGGCCAAGCTCAAATTTTGATGCTTGGAAATCAAAGGCTTTTTCGGTTGCTGTTGTTTTCTCGATTTCAACGGGGATGATCGGCTTTGCCAATGGTGATGATTGGGAATCCATAGATGGCGACAACTTGCTTTGCGAGTTGCGATATCTTCTCTCTAGTTCTTTTTGTAGAATTTCAGCATCACCCCTTAATGCTTTGGCAAAATCTGATCCATCGTTTTTCTGAAGGTAGTCGAACCACCCCATCATGTCTTTTTGAAATGATCCGCTTCCGGTTCCGGTTAGCTTGTCAAACATTGAGTTGATTGCAGACTCAAAGACGTTATTCATGGACGCGCCTAAATCTGCAATCGCAGCCATTCCTTTCAAAGACCAGATTTCCCACATAGTCCCGTCACCAATCCCCTCCATTGCTGTTGAGATTGATTCTCCAAGGTTCTTTCCAAGCGTGCTAAAATCGTAGTTGTTTAGCTTGTCGAGTTCCGGCTTCAGCGTCTCATTGATTGGGCGGCCAAGGGCGATAAAGAACTGATTGAAGTTGTCTTTCAGCTTTTGAATCTTGCCTTCCATGGTTGCCGCCATCTTCTGGTTCATACCATTAAATAGACCGCCAGCTGCGGTTGCCGATGTGATAGCGGCCTCCACTTCTTGGAATGAAATCTTGCCATCCTCCATGCGCTTTTTCAATGCTGCCATGGATTCGCCCGTCTTGATTGAAATCTCGGCGAGCGGGTTAAATCCCGCATTGACGAATTGCAATACTTCTTGACCCATTAATCGTCCAGCACTCCGAGTTTGCGCAAATGCACGGACAAGGCTTTCAAAGTTCTCAGCGTTGCCCATGCTGATATTTGACAGTTTATCAAGTGCGATTGCTGCCTCGTCTGCCGTCATCCGCACGCCAAGGAGCTGCTTTGCGCCCTTGCTGAAATCCTCAACCCCGAGAGGCGATTCAACATTCATCTTGCGGAGCTTTTCAATCAAAGCAATTGCAGCTTCTTCGCTTTTAAGGAGTGCCGCAAATTGAGTCTCAAGAACCTCCATGTCGGCGGCTGCTTTCATGGCTTTCCCTAATCCTGCAACGCTAATACCAGCGGCAGCAATACCCCCAAACTTGGCATAAGACGCGCCAAGATCGCCAAGCTCCTTTTGCATGCCTTTGATTTGAGTTCGGGCATATTTCAGCCCAGCGCTCATCTTGTCCTTAACGGACAACTCGGCAAACATTGTGCCGATGTTTTTAGCTCTGGCCATTTTGTTTTCTGGATTGGAACGCTGCCATCGTTTGCAGCTTTTGCTTTAGTTTCGACTCTTGTTCTTCGGGTGTTGGCTTCTTTCGTCCGTGTTTGGCGCTAGGCGGAAGAAAGTCATCGATCGTGACGGCGCGGTTGCCAATCTTCGCCCCCGCCGACTGCGCGACTGTGAGACGAATAAGCGCCGTTTGCGTTGCCTCCCGATTGACTTTCTCGATCCATGCTTTTTGATATGCTTCGCATTGCTGCGGGTGGGATTGCTCCCACTCTGATTCACTCAGCCCGAGTTCGATTCTTGCCCATGCGATTTCTTCGAAGTGCTTTTTTTTTCAGAATCGGGAAACATCTCGTCAAACATCGCTGTTACGACGGACCATGCGCCAACGGCTTCCGATTCGTCGTCAATGGCCATTGCCAGAGATTCGGGGGATTCGTATTTGACAAACTCCGACTCTGGAAGGCATGCCCAAAGGAATGCTGAAACGCAATACTCGGCCTTCTTTGGATTGGAAAAGCCGGGTATTAGGTCTTGCAGAGTCTTGCCGATTTTGGACAAGCGGATTCGGATTTGCTTGGCCGTTTTTTGCGTCCACTCAAATCCTACTTCCTTGCCTGCGATTGTTGCGGTAATCATTAGTCTGCAACGTAATTGATTGGTCCGGTGATCTTGCAAGAGCAAGTGGAAGTAACATCTTCATCCAGCGGGTTGACAGTGGATGGGATGCCGACAACAACATCGAATGACGCGGTTGAAAGGTCCGTGAACGTTACGATGGCAGGAACAACCGTGCCTTGAATTGCAGGGTTGCGGAGCTTAACTTGTCCGGTGTCTGCGATTTCATACTTGAACGAAAGTTCAAGCGTTCCACCATCTTTCAGTCCGCCCACAAATTCACGATACCCGCTAGTGGATTCGTGCGTGGTTGTGTCGATGAATGAAACATCGCCGCCAGTGATGTCAGCGGAAACAAGTCCTCCGATTGCGGTTCCGTCGATGGAGACGGTGACTCCGAATGATTTAATAGCCATGGTATTTTAGTTTTGGTTGTTATATTAGATGTGCAGCGCGGTATTCTTGAATTTCTCCGAAAAGGTTTGTTTCGGGATCATGCGTCCCGTAGTCGTTTGAATATGTGAATGAGATTTCGGAATCACCTGCCAGAGTGTTGCCGTCTAGTAGGGTGTTGATTGCGTTTCCGATGGTGATCGCTTGCGCCTTGGTTGCGCTCCATGCTGAAAACTGAATGAGCGGGAATCCGAGATTGCGGTTTCCGTCATGGGTTGTTTCTCCACGGCCTGAGATGGTTTGAAAGACAACGTAAGGAGTAGCCGCCGTGCTTGGTGCAACATCGGCATAAACACGATCTCCAATGAGTGCGGCAAGTGTCGCATCATCTTCGATAGCCGTGGTAATGTCTCCTTGATAGCTCATTTTTTGCGGAGTTTATCGACTGCTTTTGAAAGTCCTTTTTCGTATCCTCTGACGAGTCCGTTCAAAACCTCTGGTTCGGCGGCGGCGGTTCCGCTGCGGATGAATGGATCGGCAGCGCTGTGGCTTGTGCCAAGCTCGACAAGGTGCGCGTATTTCGTCGGGTCTTTATATACAGTGTATGGTTGACCCTTGCGGCGTTTCCCCTTGGTGACTTTTGCGATAGCGGTCCCAACGGCAATCTTGAACCCGGTTCTTGGTCCTACCCGTGCCGTGTATCGTCCTTTTTCGGCGCTGCCTCTTTTGTTTTTGCGGACGTTCAAGCCAATGGATCGTTTGAGCAATCCGGCTTCTTTGCCTTTTCCGGTTGGAGCTCTTGCTGTCACTTCTCGCTTAACTGGCTTCATCCCTTCGCGCAATGCTGCCGCCTCTGCGGTCTTGGCAAGTTCTTCCGGCAGCTTTGACAGTGCTCTGTCAAGCTCCTTGAAACCGCTCAGTCTGACGCCTGCGCCTGCCATTAGTTAGTGAGTGATTGGATGGATGAGCAAAGAACGATCATCTTGTCCTTGATGCCTTCTTCGATGATTTCTTCGATGTCGTAAAATGCCAGTTGATACAAAACCCGATGTGTTCCAGCGTTGAGTCCAGATTTGTATCTGATTCGAAATTTGAGTTCCTTCTTTGGTCGGTCTGCATCGGCGGCGATTGCTTCGCTGCCCTTGCTCGCCATAAGTTCTCCCCAGCAATCGTATAAATCCGCCCATGTCTCCACCTTTCCTCCCGCGCTGTCTTTCGTTAGCGTTCGGGCTTGAATGGTCAAGCGGCGGTTCATGCGTCCAGGGTTCATGCAATCCAACCTCCGATTTTTTGATTGTTGATAAGCGTTTGCAGACTAAATGGAATCTCATTGACCGACTTATCATCCATCAATCCACGGTTTTCATAGAGGTGAGCCACCAACACCTTCACGGCATGCCTGTGAGCGGCTGGAATTGCGCATGATTCGGAATGCCCAGCCGTGAAGTTGATTTCCACGGCATCGGCGCGTTCGGCGGTTGCTGGCGGTTCATCCTTCAACTCTACCATTCCCGGTTCCATTGCGGTGATAACCCGGTAATCACTTGCGCTCATGGTCACTTGCGCGGATCCATCTTCGGGATAGTATTTGACCGATTGAACCGCCACAAGCGGAGCGCGAAACAATGGAATCCGCCACATGCTTTGCGCAAGTGCATCCCATGAATCGCCAATTAGTTTGAATGATGTAACACCGCTAACCCTGCCAGTAACACTGTCTACATACTCACGCGCAACGGAGATGAGAGCATCAATATCCGCCATGTCATCCGTGCTATCCACACGCAAATGGCTTGCGGCCTGATCGTAACTGATCGGCTCAAATGCTGGTTGCGTGGTGATGGAGTAATGCGGGCGCATGGTTATTTGCGTGATGCGGATTCTTTGCCTTGTGGCTTAAATGCGGCATTTTCAGGCTTTGCCTTTTCTGGCTTTGGTTCCGTTACCTTTTCGGCGGCACGGTCTGCAATTAGGAGTTGAGCATCCGAGTCCTTGACTTCGTGGATGGTTCCTTGCTCGCGGTGTTCGCCATAGACAAGGACGTTGCGTAGGAATTTGAGTTTCATAAATAGAAAATGGAATGGGAGGGGATGATTGCTCACCCCCTCCCGGTTATGGATTAAGCTCCAAGGGCATCGAGCATCGCGGCGAAAGACTTCGGACGAAGCACGCCAGCGTCGTAGTAGCTGGAAGCAACAAGGCGATATTGACCAGTGATTGCATTGCTGGAATCACGGATGAGTTCCAGCGAAACACCACCCCAATACGCAAGGATGAGATCCGAGAAGTTGCCGAAGAAGATGGCACTTGCAACGGAGCTGGAACCCTTGGTGAGAGTGCGGCTGATTGCGTTGGAGAATGCAATCGGATAACCGTTGACGGTGTTCGGATTGCGGTCATCCAGCAGCATGATGCTGTCGGTGCTGGAAACCTTAGGAGTGGTTTTCAGTTTGCCACGGATTTGCCCGTTGGTTGCGTATGCAAGGCGACCAATCAGCGCGTTGTCGGTGTCAACTTCGGTTTCCAACCCAACGAGGTGCGCCCATGTTGGAGCGGCTCCGTTGGTGCCACCTGCCACGCTGCCGATGCCGGAAGTTGCGGCAATGCCAGTCGGTTCATTCGTTCCGCCGCCGTGGAAGATCGCAGCCTCTTGAATGGCGAGCATTTGAGAGGTAAGTGAGCCACGGATAACGGCTTCGATGTTGGCATCCGATTGAGCAAGTAGTTGCTCGCCAATGTCGATGAACGCTGGAAGGCGCTTAGGCGACAAGGACAGCATTGCAGTCGTCGGGCTGACTTCATCGGCGCTGGCATTTTCAGCTTTCTTGGCAGGCGCGGTTCCGGCGATAAGGCGCGGAAGGTCGATGTTGCCACGAAGTCCTTCAAGAACGGTAGCACCCAAGGCGCGAGCAATGGATCCGTTGTAGAAGTCATCGGCAAGGCCACGCTTTTCGGTGGCGATGGTCATTCCGCCTTGGTCGCCAGTGACGGAAGTGGTGACGGTGGCGCTCATGTCGCGGTTTTCCTTACGGATGGCGAAACGAGGAAGGAAGATCCCACCAGCGTTAATTTGAGCAGCGCGGGCTTCGTTACGGCCCTCTTCGATGATTTCACGCTCGATTCCGTCAAGCGTCTTGCCTTCGGTCATGGCGCGGAGAACTTTGCCAAGTGAAAACTTATCAACGTCCTTTTGTTCTTGGCGCGAGAGAGTCGGCACATTTTGCGAAAGAGCGGCAAGATTACGGGCTTCGGTAGCGATGCTGTTCGCGATGCGTTCAGCTTCGTCATGCAGTCCGTTGACCTTTTGCGCTTCTTCGTTGGTAAGCTCCCGCTTTTCAGTGGTAGCCAGTTCGATGACGGTGGCCGCTTCTTTCAGCTTAGCCCCGCGAGTTTCATTCAGTTCCTTGATACGGTTCATGGTATTTATATGTTAGGCGGGCTGTTGGTTGACCCCGAAGCGAGCGGCCCAAACGCTGCGCAGAGGTGTTGAGAGTGGTTCCGGCAGGGTTGGTGCCGACTGCTTTTGGAAATCTTCCAGCGAACGCAACGCCACGGTTGCGTCTGGATAAGCTGGGTAGGTGACTGGAGAGACGTCGAAAAGTCGCGCAACCTTTTTGATGGTTCGCTTGTAAATGGTTGGTCCGTCGCCGTCTTGCGATGATTCCCATTCTTCGCCGTCTTTTGAGACAGTGAATGAGAACGATGACTGGTCAACGTCGCCACGCTTCAGACTCGTAACAAGATCGCGCCCAACTTGTGTATCCGGTGCTTCAAATTCGTAATACAAGCCAACCGAATCAACTCCGATTTTCAAGCTACCTTGGCCATTTTTGGAACGTGCAAGGATGGCGGATGATTCATGATTAAATAATGCGCGAACGTCATCATTGAGAACGTCGTCAAATGCTCCCGGTTGAATGATTTCGTAGAACTGGTAGTTGGTTGATCCAAGGTTTTCAGATTGGCGGCTAAACTTTGCGGCATAACCGAAAACCATGCGCGATTCCGCAGCGTCATCGGATGATCGCAGTTGGACGGATTCCGTGAGGAATCGGCTTTCTTTTTCTGGAAATTTCGGTTTCATGTTAGCTTGCGAGTGTTAAAATGCGCACTGATGCTCCATCCGCTTTTGCGTAAATTGGTTGGTCGTCAGTGCTAAATAGCGCAAATTTCCCGGCTGCAATCTTCAAACCTAATCCAGTTTCCGCCACGCTTGAATAGATGACAACGTAGTTTGTTGGATCAAGATTCTTGATGATGATTTGAGTGTAAGGAGCGGCAATTTCCCCAAAATCAACAAGTTCTGCCGTTCCGGTCCCGATAAGTTGAGTTTGATTTGTTAGATCATCTCCAGCCATGTCTTGGCGGAAGTTGTCTTGAAATGAAATTGTCGCGCCACCTTTAGAGGCACGGAATGAAAGTTGAACTTGAACTTCGTTTGCCATATTATGCGGTTACTGTTTCGTTTTTCGGCTCCTCTTTCGGCGATTGTGACGCTGCGCCGGATGAGCTGGAGTTAAGCGGCAGCGCGTAGTTGTCGCCGCCTTGTCCTTCTGGAATTCTTGGATAGTCGAGTGCCGCCCTGATTTCGTTGACGCTGAGTGCGCCAATGTTGCGCATTGTCTGGAAATAGGCGGCGGTGTCTTGACGGCTTACGCTTGCCAATGCGTCACGATCAAAGCGGAAGTAGTATCCACGGCGCATCTCCGATGTTGTCAGAAGCGTATAGTTTAACGCTTCTTCAAATGACACAAGATGCGGGTCGAGACAAAAGTTTAGGAATCCAAGCGTCTGTTGCTCGATACCTGTTCCCCATGTTGTGGATGCGGTGGAATCTCCGATCAAGAACGGAGGAATGCCGTAATGGCGGGCGATTTCTTGAAGCTCAAAGCGGCGTGATTCGATGAACTCAGCATCAACCATGCTCATTCCGTTGAGCTGCTGGAATTTGATTTGCCCACCAACAACTGGAATCCTTCCAGCATTGATTGCGCCCATCAGGTTTCCATTCACCTCGTCACGGATTTGTTTTAGATCATCCGCTTTCGGGTTGCCTTCAACCTGCATGAAGCCGGGCCATCTTGCCCCGTTCTTCATCATGCTCCCTGCCGCTTCCGTTTGTGTCATGGCAGTGCCGATAGACTCGCGCAATAAACGGATGGGCGAAATTCCTTGGATGCCGTCACGGGATTCGCCCTTAATATGGATTAGGTCATAACGGGTAAGCGGCTCCTTTTGGCCTTCGACGTAATAAATGACAACGCGCTCGCCGTTTGGCTTTTCCAACATGCGCGGAGAAACTCGATATGGCTCAAGCCATTGGACAGCATAAGGTTCGCCAAAGGCATCGCGGAAAACGCGAGCGTATCCATTGCCGCCAAGTAGTTTGCCGGTCATCATGAGCTTTCTAAGCTCGAAAGACGTATGCAACTCATGAGGCATCCGCGCCATAAGCCTAGCGCCTTCGTTGTTTGTGATCGGTTTTGGGCCGTCGCCTGTCTCTTTGAATAGATCAATCGGCAGCTTGGCGATCATGTCCGAAATCAGACGGACGCAGGCAAGGACAGCGGAAACACCAAGGGCAGTTTGCTCGTTGACAACCGCGCCGGATGAGGCTGGCGACTGAAGGACGACACTGACATTGCTAGTCAGTGTTCCTGTCGCCGGAAGTGCGCGTTTCTCTGGCAGGTTCCTTCCAACCGGAAGAACCGTTACCTGTTCGCGCTGATCTGGATCGCCGGAGGGTGGCTGGGAAATGCCACCACTCCGGTTTTGACCCAAACCAATGAGCAGACGTTTGTTTCTCAACAATCGCACGCCGCGAAACAAGCGCAACTTGATTGCAAATGCAAGCAAATTGTGAAAAAGATTTCACCACGCGAAAACCACCTTCGATTCCTCTTCTCTGGTCATCGCTCGGCCAAGCGCCATGAGTGTCGCAACCACCGGGTCAATCTTCGATTGCGCGTTCTCCTTGTTGGGATAAACGTTGTCTTTGAGGTCGTATCGCCCGGTGACGTTGCCGATTGCCCATGACAAAATCGGGTCGCCGTTGTGGATGATTCGTCCGCTTCGGATGAGAGCGTCCATTTCCTTCATGGGCTCGCTCATGGTCAAAACCGTGTTGCGGTATTCGACAATCGGAACGCCTTCTTTCTCCATTTTTGGAAAAACTCCCCATGCGCGGTTAGGGTCTGAAGGCATTTCGAGAACCTGATAGTCTTTGCAGAATGCCAGCGCGTCCGCTTGGAAAACGTCAAGGTCTGTAATTTCATCCCCGGCAACTTCAAGCCAGCCTTGGATATGCCAATTCCGGTAGTGCTGATTTTCCGGCAGGTTCAAGGTCGATTCTGGAATGTAATATTTCCCGAAAAGGGCAAAGCGTTTCTCCGGGAGGCAGAATAGCTGCATCAAAGCCACAAGGTCATGCTTGCTGGCAAGGTCCCCGGCGAGGTAGCTCTCAAATTCTTTGTAATCCTCCCGCTTGATTGTTGGTCGGGCTAATGCCTCCCACTCTGACAGGTTGAAAAAGCTGTCTTTCGCGCTCACCCACTGGTTGAGGTGCTTTGTTCGGAATGGGGACTGCATGCTTGCCCGCTGTTTCGCGGTGCGGAGCTTGGCCTCCATTTGGTGCTCGTCGATTGAGACTCCCCAGTTGGGGTTGGCTTTCCGCATCGCCTCCACCGTGTCCCATTGATCGTCGGGGTCTAGGGACCATATGATGGCAAAAAGACAGTCATCCTCAAAGCCTCCGGTGTTTTCAAGCACTCGTTCACATGCTTTCCAATCATCTCGGCACGGTCCAGCTATGTTACTGCCAGCGGTTGATATGATGATGGACAGGGGTTGAGCACGGGCGCCCATCCCTGTCTCCATCGTGTCGAGGAGCGCGGATGTTCGGTGTTCATGGTATTCGTCAGTCACCGCACAATGGGCGCTCGCTCCATCCCCGGGGTTGCCGATGATCGGTTCCGCCCTCGATCCATCTGGAAGGATGATTGCGCCGGGGATTGTTTTGCCAGTAAGGAGAATACCCCTAGAGTTTGTCAACTTGGGCGAGCGCTTAAGCATCTCCCACATGACGCGGTGAACCTCCAGTGCTTGCTTCTCGGTTGTCGCCCCGCAATAGACTTCCGCCCCGCTTTCTCCGTCGTAAATGAGGCAATACAAGCCGATGATTGCCCCCATCACGGACTTGGCGTTCTTTCGAGGGATGTAGGCGCGTGCTTTGAGAAACCGCCGCAATCCGTTTGATTTGCGCACCCACCCAAAGATTGATCCAAGGACAAATTTCTGCCACGGTTCCAGCTTAATGGTCGCCCATTTGCCTGTTTTGTGGTCTTTTTTCGCCCATTTTCCCTTAGTGTGGGGCATCATTTCCGCGAATTTGCATACCCTTTCTGCCTTTGCGGGGTCAAAAACGTAAGGAAAATCCGCCGTTGCGGAGCTGGCGATGTCCCGAACATGGCGTTTGCAAGCCAGAATCACCCACTTACAGGCGGGGATTTTGCCGGAAATCACGCCTTGAACGTATGACTCAAGGTCGGCAACGTGGGGATTTTCGGTCATGCGTCAAGGTCGGCGGGGTCATCGTCGGGAGTTCCGTGGAGAAATTCCTTGGCGTGGAAGCCGGGGCATACTTCGCCGCCAAGCCCGGTGAAGGTTTTCCGCCGGCATGCGTCAACTGGGTGCCGCTCTTTGGCTTTGCGGAAGATTTCTTCAAAATTGTCCCGGTAGGTTTCACCGTGGACCGGGCGGGGTTTGCTGCCTTTTCCTGCGCTCATAGCGTGTCAAATTCGTTGATCTCCTCGGTGGGTTTGCGGGCGATGTTCCCGATGCTGGTAGGGGATAAGCCAAGGGATGAGAGATACCTGTGGGCGAGCGTTCCAGCTGTCGCTTTTATCGTGAAAGATGGATTTTTGGTTTCCCCCCGTTCGGTCACAGACTTTCTTCCGTTTTCTTCCAAATCCCTCACAGCCGCCTCAACGTCTCCAAGATAAGAAGCTGCGACGGTAATCATTTCCGCCCATGACGGGGATAGTGTTCCCATCGCATTCATTTCCGCAATGATTCGCCGGAATGCTCTCATGCCTTCTGGCCCAAGCTGGAATGTTGGTTCAACATCGCCAGTTCGCGGTTCCGGTTCGTCCCTAGCTTTGCTGGATCCGCGCTTTTGGAGTATGACGTTGGGGGTCTTGTTAGCTGCCATGCCCCCCAATAACGCAATCAGGTTGCATTTGTCAATCCCGCGCTTTTGAAAAATCCGGTTTATGTGGAAAAATGGT
>SXGQ01820094.1_pt1 | contig 21000 bp, 20 predicted proteins | sample 3178371 | NCBI WGS metagenome assembly SXGQ01 (sample SAMN11356859, study PRJNA531348) | freshwater metagenome | isolation source: freshwater sample F1-20 | place: China: Fuxian Lake, Yuxi | collected 2017-12-25 | reverse complement strand
GGGGTCGACCCCGACCAGAAGCGCAGCATCACCGAGCTGGCCGAGCATGTGCAGCAAATGATTGGCCGGCTCTACAAAGTGCTGCCGACGACGGTGCTGTCGGCGGCGATGCATCCGTCGGCACCTGAGGCCGAGCTGCGTGATGACATTGCGCGGCTGCTCGACCGGCTGCGGGCGGCGGGGGCCCACATGGACATTGCCGATGCCGACCAGGTGCTGGCCGAGGCGACCGCACCGCTTGAAGCGCGTGGTGTGATTGCGGTGGAAGACGGCCGCTACCGTGTGCGCGAGCGCAACGTGCTGCGCTACTACGCGCGCGGCATCGAGCATTTGCTGCCGGCGACGGCCCCGGATCCTCAGTAAGACCTCTCCATGATTGACGCCACCTCGAAAGCGCTGTTTCACACCCTGGCGCAGAGCGACCTGCTGCGCCGCCTAGCCTCGCAGTATGGCATGCGTCCACGGGGATTTGCGCGGCGGTTCATTGCGGGCGAGACGATTGACGAGGCACTGATGGCGGTGGCCGACCTGCCATCGCGCGGCCTGCGGCTGACGCTCGACTTTCTGGGCGAGAGCGTATCGACGCCTGAGGAAGCGCGGGCCTTTACCGACACCTACCTGCAGCTGGTGCAGACGATTGTGGCCTCGGGGGTCGAGCGCAACCTGTCGGTCAAGCTGACGCAGCTGGGGCTGGATGTCAGTGAAGACCTGGCCTTCGACCACATGCGGCGGCTGCTCGATGCGGCCGAACCGCAGGGCTTCTTCGTGCGGGTCGACATGGAAAACTCGCCGTACGTTGACCGCACGCTCGACGCCATCGAGAAACTGTGGGGCGCGGGCTATCGGCAAGTGGGTACGGTCATTCAGAGCTGCCTGTTCCGGTCGCCGGCCGACGTGACGCGCCTGTGTGCGCTGGGCGCGCGGGTGCGGCTGGTGAAGGGCGCCTACAAGGAACCGGCCACGGTGGCGCACCAGGGGAAGGCCGAGGTCGATGCGGCCTACCTGGCGCTGATGCGGCAGCTGCTCGACACGGGCCACTTCCCGGCGTTTGCGACGCACGACGTGCGGATGATCGACGCCGTGCGGGCCTACGCCACCGAGCGCGGCATCGACCGCACGCGGTATGAGTTCCAGATGCTGTACGGCATTCGCCGCGACCTGCAGACCTCGCTGGTCTCAGACGGATATGGCATGCGCGTCTACGTGCCGTTTGGCCAGCAGTGGTTCCCCTACTTCACGCGCCGCCTGGGCGAGCGCCCGGCGAACGTGGCCTTCGTGCTGCGCGGGGTGCTGGGGGAGGGGTAGGCGACGCGCCCGCCGCCATGCGCTGGTCGCGCGAGGCGCACCCGGTGCCTATCCCTGGACGGCTGAATGGCGTCCCGTAGAACCGACTCGCAACTCGCGCATGGAGGACGGCAGCCCTACGACAGCCTCGGCGAGGTCCCCCCGCTCACTTGTTTGCCGAGACCTTGAACACCGGGACGGTCTCCCTATCGGCTGTCTACTTGACGGGGAGCTTACGACCCGGCATCGTGATCTCCTGTGATGACGTTGGGGCCCGCGTTCTGCGCCCATCGCAGGCCGCCGGCCGCGGCACACTGACCCGACGTCGATCACCGGTCAGTCTACCCCAGTGTCTCGCCGCGCACGCACTCCCACGCCTCGCACCGAGGTGCGCCTCACCGACGCAGGTCGCGCCGCGTTCGTGCGGTATCTCGATTCACTGTCGGGCCTGCTGGGCACGTAGCCGTGCCCAGTGGCGCCAGGCCACCAGGGCGTGCACCCAGTAGCCGGCATACAGCACCGCTGTCAGCAGCAGGCCGCGGCTGGCGAAGAGCGGCACGGCGATCGTGTTGACCAGCAGCCACAGCGGCCAGGTCTCGATATAGCGCTGCGTCAGCAGCAGCTGCGCCGCAATGCTGAAGGCCAGCACGGTCGCGTCCGCAAACGGCGCCGCGGCATCGGTCAGCCGCTGCAGCGCCGCACCGTAGGCCACGGCCAGCAGCACCCCACACCCCACCGCCAGTGCCAGCAGGCGCGGCGGCGTGCCGGTCACCGGCCGCTCGGGCCCCGCCGTGCCCCGCGTCCACACGCGCCACCCAATCACGCTCGTGACGATGAAAAATCCCTGCAGCACAACATCGGCATAGAGCTTCGTCTGATAGAAGAGCACCGCAAACAACGCGCATCCGACAATCGACGTCCACCACGTGTGCCAGCTGTTGCGCCCGGCAAAGACGATGGCGAGGCCGTTGAGCAGGTTGGCGGCAAGTTCCAGGGGCGACACGGCGGGCTGAGCTCTGCCGCGTACGGTATCACCGTGCGCTGTCATTCCCGTGACGAAACCGGCTCGGCGCGTCACCCGATTCCTCTACCATCGCGGCGCGACCCATCCCCTTCAACCGTGTTTGCAGACGATGTAGGATGGCGACGGCATGAAGATCGCCGTTGACCTTCACCCCGACCCGCTCATGCACCTGGCCTCGGTGTGCCGCCACGCTGGCCTCACAAAACACTCAGCGATCAGCCGTCACGTACTGCCACTGCTCGCGACGCGACCGACAGTGCGCGAGTCTGGTATCTTCCGGGTCTGGAGGGCTCGAGCCGGCGACGCCGACGCGCTCGTTGACTCCTTCCGCAACGTATGGACATAGCCTCGCCGCCCCGACACCAGGCGCTGCTCGCCACATTGCAGGCGCGGTTCGAGGCGCATCCCTGGCGGCACCCCGGGCTGGCCTGGGCAGACGTGGCTGCCCGGCTCACCGCCGCGCCGCACGCCCTCGAGACACTCGCGGCGATGGAAGACTCTGGCGGCGAACCCGACGTCATCGGACGCGACGCCGACGGCCACCGGGTGATCTTCTGCGACTGCTCGGCCGAGTCACCTGCAGGGCGCCGCAGCCTCTGTTACGACGATGAGGCGTGGCAGGCCCGCCGCGAGAACCGCCCGGCAGGCAGCGCCATGGCCGCCGCCAACGCCATGCAGGTCACATTGCTCAGCGAAGACGACTACCGGCAGCTGCAGGAACGAGGCGAGTTCGACCTCAAGACGTCGAGCTGGCTGGCAACCCCGGCCGATGTACGGCGGCGCGGCGGTGCCCTCTTCGGCGACCGTCGCTATGGGCGCGTGTTCATCTATCACAACGGCGCACAGTCGTACTATGCGGCCCGCGGGTTCCGCGGCCTGCTGCGCGTCTGACGCAGTCTGAGCCGCCACCACATCCAGACGATCGCGGCCGCGGGTGGCTTCATGCGCGGCCGTGCCGAGCGTCCCTTTACCGGACGTCGCTCGTCACGCGAGCGCCCTCTCGGGGTCGTGCGCGCCTGGACACACACGGCGGACACGCGCGCTGCGCGCATCCGCCAGGTTCACTCAATACTTGTAGACGAACGACACCAGCAGCGCCAGGTCCTGCCGCTGGACGGCCGACGAAGGCGGCTCGCTCTTGAAGGTGTTGAGCAGTTCCACCTTCATCTGCGTCGCCTTCGTCACGTTCGCCGCCACCCCCGCCCCGAAGATATACAGCGCATCGTCGAAGTCATCCATCTTCCAGAGGGCGCTGGCGCGCTGCGTGAGCTCGGCCGTTGCGGTGACCTTGTGCGAGAACGTCTGCGAGGCGGTGACCGCACCGCTCGTGCGCGTGTCGAGCCCGGGGTTCTGCTCGCGCACCAGACCGGCACCGGCGTCGACGGCCAGCGCCGTGCGATCGTTCTTGATCAGCTGCTGCGCGATACCGACGGTCGGCGAGACCAGGTAGTCGATGCGCTTGAATTCATCGCGGAGGTACTGCACCTGTCCGAAGATCGAGGTGTAGGTGCCCACTTTCCGCTCACCGCGCGCGTCGAACAGCATGCGGTTGGTGACCAGTTCGCCTTCAGCCGAGCCGCGAATCAGCAGGCCCGTGCTCCTGAAGAGGAACGGCGTGCCCGCATCGCGCTTGACGTCGAAGGCCACGTTGACCGTTGAAGTGTCGCTATTGCCCCGGGTCTGGGCGAGACCTGCACCGAACGACCCGGTTCACCCGGGCGGGGGCGGCGGGGAGGCCGCCGTCTGCGCCAGCGCGGGCGACACCCCGACTAGCAGTCCACACACCATCGCACTCCACACGAAACGACCGATCTGCGCAAACATCCGAATCTCCCTCAAAGACCACCGTGCACGTGCACACACACACGCGCCGGGTCACATCCTTCCGTCAATCTTCAGCGTGGTGCCCGTTTCGAGGCCCGCATGCCAGGCCGCCACACACGCACCACGCGGCTCTGGCGAATCGCACGGTCGTGCGTCGCCACCGGCACCTGATGGGCCCTCGCCGTCGCCATGATCATCCGGTCTGCCGGGTCACCATGCACCCGCGCCGGCAACTCGGCCAGTGCGGCCACGATCGTGACGTCGAGTGGCAGCACCGTGACAACGTCGGCCGCCTCCTCAATCCACGTGGCAAACGGCCGGTCGAGCGTCAGCCGCCCCTTGCTGTGCAGCATCTGTGCTTCCCAGAGGCTCACCGCCGCAATGGCCAGCCGCGAACGTTCCGCGAGCCGGTCAAGCGCCTGTCGCTCGCGCGACGGAAGCGCCGAGGCCCCGAGCAGCCACCAGATCCAGATGTGGGTATCGAGCAGAATCACCGGAGCGCCACGAAGTCGTCGGCCTCAAGCACAGACTCGTCCGGCCCTGCCAGCAGCCGACCAGACCCTCGAAGCCGTTCCCATGGCTTCCGCTGCGCACTCACCTCAGACATCGGTGACGACAGGCGCGCAACGATGCGCCCGCGGCGACGGATGGTGACGACTTCTCCGCCCTGCGCGGCACGCCGAATCAGCTCGAGACACTGCGCTCGAAACTTTGTCACCGAAATGTCCATGTGTTGATGTTAACTGTACACAACGATCGGGACAACGATTTCCCGAGTGCCCGCCCTGCAGGCCCGACCTCGTCGCTACCTGCTCACCTCACACCTGAAATTCGTTGCATCGTCTACACTGCCCGTCCCGGTGTAGCGCGCCACCTGCGGGTGGGGGCACAGCGGACGGGTGCGATCAGGCTGGCCGTTCGTGCGGTGCGTCGCGACGATGGGGCCGGGGGCGATGCCGCGCTCGACCCACTGCTCGAGGGGCGTCAGCATGTCGAACTCGTTCGGGCCCGGGCCTCCGCTGCAGTGATGCATGCCGGGGATGAGGTACAGGCGCGTAAAGGGGTCGGCCTTCCCCTGTCCGCCGACGATGGTGGCCATGCGGTTGTAGTAGCCGAGCGTGCCGAGTGCACTGATGGCCGGGTCGGCCCAGCCGTGATAGAGCAGCAGCTTGCCGCCGCGCTTCTGATACGGACGAAGGTCAGCGTCGAGCGGGCTGAGAATGTCGCTCATCGTCTTCATGCGGGCGAGGTCTGCGGGAAACCTCAATGTGCGCCACGAGAACGAGGGATCGTCGTTGTCGAGGGCGAGGGCGCGCATGTTCGACTCGGCGAGGTTGTAGCCGCTCGGCAGGCGACGGCCCATGTAGGCGAGCGTGCCATCAGGCTGAGGCTGCGGATCCTCCGGCCCCGAAATCCACGCGCGCCAGCCGGTGGTGCTGCCCTCGTGTCCCGGCGGGAAGCCCCAGGCATAGACCTCGCCGTTCGGCAGGCGGGCGCCGCTGTAGATCTGGCGCACCACGTCGAGCTGGCCAGCGTTGAGGCAGCTGGTGGTCGCGCCGCCGCTGCAGGCCAGCACGTCGGGATTGAACGTGCAGCGTGTCGGGTCGGTGATGAGTCCATCCACGAGCCCGTCGGTCTTGTCACACGCCGCGAGTGTGGCCTTCGAGACGAGTTCGACGGCGTCCTGCGTCAGGAAGTGTTCGGGCCTGGCCAGCATCTTCTGGTAGACCAGCGCACGGCCCACCTGCATGGGTGTGCCGGTGGCCGGGTCGCCCGCGATGATGCCGTCGAAGTCGTCGGGATACCGCTGCACCTCCATCAGGGCCTGGCGGCCGCCGTTCGAACAGCCGTCAAAGTAGGCGTGCGCAATCGGCTTCCCGTAGAACGCCGTCGTGAGGGCCTTGGCTGCCACCGCGGTGACATGGGTGCCGCGATAGCCGTAGTCGATCTCCTTCGCGCGGTTCGACATCCAGGTCGTGTCGTCGCTCGTGTGGCCCGTATCCGTAGAGGCTGCGGCGTAGCCGCGTTCCAGGCCACGCGCCAGCGAGCCGATGCTGCCGCCCAGCCCCCCGACGCCAACGAAGTAGAACTTGCCGTTCCACTGCTGTGGCAGGCCGACGCGGAAGTTCACCTCATTGCCGACCGACGTCGCATGGCCATCGACGAGACAGTGCGCGGGCACACGACCAGCGGCCGCCACCGGAGTCGCCGCCGTGATGGTCGTGCCCTTCGGCGCGAGCGCCTGCAGGCCGGCCACGGTGCATTCGACCGGGCCCGCCGGTGACGCGGGCGCCTGCGCCTGGGTGAGCACATGGGCGCCAGCAGCCGCGACCACCGCGAGGGCTGTAGAGAGGAGGACGCGCGCCGGGGTCCGCATGCTGTCTTCAGCTACTGCTTCGGTCGCACCAGTTCGGGCAGCGTGCGCCCGAGCAGGCCTTCGATGGGCTGCTGGTTGCCAAAGGGGCGATCGTCGCGCAGGTTGATGCTGCGCACCTGTGTCAGGGCGTCGGCCACGGGCATCTTGCGCTCGCGGATCAGGTAGGCCCCCCACATGTGGCTGGCGCGCCAGGCCACCGTGCAGTGCAGCAGCACCTTCCCCTTCGCCGAGCTCATCACCGAGGCAAACCGGTCGAGCGCCGTCGGCGCATAGGCCGTCTCGTCCCGGCCGTTCAGCGGGATGTGCACGTAGGTAATGCCCAGTTCCTTCAGCAGCGCGGCTTCGTCGAAGCTGACACGCGCCATCTCTTCGGGCATGCGCAGGTTCACGACTGTGGTAACGCCCCTGGCCTTCAGCTCGCGCAGCGCCTTTTCGGTGGGCTGCCCGCCGATGAAGAGGTCGTCACCGACCGTCGCGTACTTTTCCTGGAAGAGTCCCGTCGGGTCGAGCACCACCGGCGCCGGGGCCGCACCCGTCGCCCCCACCACCGACTGCGCCGTCGCCATCGTCACCGAGAGCAGCACCGCACACACTGCCATCGCACCACGCACCTGAAGAGACCGGTTCATTGAGAGACTCCTTGCGAGAGAGAGCCACATTTAAGCACCTTTCCGACGTTCCGTGAAAAGGCCGTCAGACCGGCAGAAGGCGCCGCACCTGCGCTATTGTGTCCGGCATGTGCACGCGGGTCTTGATGATGGTGGGTGCCCTGGCGCTGGGGGTCACGTCGGCGTCCGTGGCGGCGATGGGCGCCGTCGGCGACGCAGCGCAGGTGACGGAACTGTCGGCCGTGCAGGAAACCCGGACCGCCGGAGTCGTGCAGGTGAAGGGCCAGGTGCAGGTGCCGTTCCGCGGCGCGCCAGCCTCGAAGCGGTTCGTGCTGCGCTATCCCGAGTCGGGATGGACCGGCGCACTCGTCATCGGCGCGCATGGCGGGTCGGGCGGCAACAACTTCGACCCCACCGGCAAGGTCATCGGCACCGACGATACGGCGCTCGATGATGTCATCGGGCAGCACGCCGTGTCGCGCGGCCACGCCTATGCCAGCGTCGACCGCGACGGCGCCATGTCGGCCGACGAAGGCCTCGCGCTCACGCTGGCCTTCACACGCATCATGACCGGCGAGGTCACGCGGCGTCTGACGCGTGCCCCGGGGCGCCGCTACCTGCTGGGACTCTCGATGGGCGGCGGCATTGCACGGGCCGCGGCCGAGGCAGCCGACTCACCATATGCCGGCATCGTGATTGTGGCCGGCGCCAACGGCGACGCCCCGACGCGCGAACGACGGCAGCGTGCGATGGCGGCGGCATGGCCCGACATTGATCCGAAGACGCATCCCGGTCTACCAGACGATGCCCCCCGGGTCCGCGCGTTTGCGGACATCATCGGTACGCCAGTCGCCGCGCGCAGACTGTGGCCCTACACCGCCGGGAACACCGTGCGGGCCGCTCAGGCCGCGCAGGCTCCGGCGGCCGGCGCCGCAGGGGCCTCGAGCGGTCGCATGCGTGTGCCCACGCTCGAGGTGGTCGGCACCTGGGACGACTTTGTCATCGGCGAGTTGCGTGCCTACGCCGCGCGTGTGTCACCACGCGAGCAGCATCGGCTCTATCTGGTCGACGGCGTCTGGCACATGTCCGGAGACGATGACGGCACGCAGTCGTTCATGTATGTCGCCACGCGGATGGGCCTTGACCCCGATGTGGCCAGGGCGATGCGCGACGGGCCCTCCTACATTCCCGCGGTGCAGGAGGCCTTCGACCATCTGGTGGCCTGGGTCGAACGCGGTGTGACTCCCCCGGCCAGCCAGACCGTGCGCCCTCGTGAGCGGCTCAAGTGATGACGACACGGCAGCGCGGCCCGTACACACCCCGAGCTACTTTACGGTCAGTTCGCGCACCGGGTGCTTCGGCCCGGCATCATCGTCGATGATCTGCTCGCGGACGGTCGCAAAGTTGATCTTCCTGAGATCGATCACCCGCACCTGACGGTTGTGCATCGTGTGATACTCGTATCAGCCGCCCGCGTCCGACTTGGGAGACCAGATTTCCTCGGCCCGGAAGGTGCTGCGCATCGCTGCCCCTGTCAGGCGAGACCGGCGTAGCTGCACGCTTGAGCGTCCTGACACCCTTTGCGTCATCGCTGAACGCGGCACACCGCTCCCGCAGTCCGGCGCCCGCGCCGTCGCGATTTCATCCACGCCCCGACGCACCCCGGCGCCACCGTCGCAGCTCGCGCCACTGCCGCACATGCAGCAGCACCGAGGCCACGCTCAGGAGCGGCCAGATGATGACGAACACGTAGATGTTGATGGCCTCGTAGCTGATGCCGAGGTGTGCGGCCGCCACCCGCAGCACCTCGACGCACCAGCGGAATGTCTCGGTAATCCACAGCGGGTCGCGCATCACACCGTCCCTCCGGCGCGTTGCATCTGCACCGCCAGGTCACACACGCCGGCAAACACCGCACGCGCGTCTGCCTCGACATCAGGCGACAGAAGTGCGAGCACCTCGGCGCACTGCGCGTCATTCATAGTGCCCTGCAGCTGCTGCAACTGCTCGAGTGCGCTGTTGCCGATGGCCTCGTCGCGATCCGGCGACGGCACCACCGCACGGCTCAGCCACACCGCCGCCTCAGTCGGCCGGCACAGGCCGTCTGCACCATCAGCCAGGAACCGACCCACGTCACGCTGAGCGCCCTGGTGGCCAGCGCGTGCCGCCGTCAGCATCCACCCACGGCTGACATCCGCCGCCCCCTGCCGCGTGCCCAGAATGCCCGCGAGCACAAATGCCGCCTCGAGGTCACCACCACTGGCCGCCTTGTGCAGCCAGCCCTCCGCCTCGCTACGGTCGGCTGCCGACTGGGCCCGCTCCCACTGCACACGTCCCCACTCACGCTGCGCCGCACGAAGCCCGAGTTCAGCGGCACGGCGCAGCCAGTAATTCCGCCAGGCCTCATTCGTCGGCACGTCGTCAGCCATCCCCGTCAGTCTCCACAAATCGAAGAGCGACCCCGCATGGTCGGCCGTCGCACCCAGCGTCAGCCAGCCGTAGGCCTCGGCCCGCGAGGCAGGCGCCATCGGGTCGCGCCACAGCAGCATCCGGGCCATCGTCACCATGGCCTCGGGATGCCTGTTGAGTGCGGCCCAATAGAGATAGTCCATCGGGCGCGATTCCCCCTCAGACACCTCGGTAAACATGTGTTCGATGGCCCACTGCGTCATCGCCTTAGGGTCGCCCAGGTCGGCGGCCTTCTTCATCCAGGCCCAGCCCATCGCGGTGTCGGCGTCGGCACAGCGCCCCGCAAGATGTGCACGGGCCATTACACGGCACGCGGGCGCATGGTCGGCCTCGGCCAGCTGCCGGCAGATCTCAAGACTTTGGGCATCGGCGGGAGCACCACCGGGGCCAGCCTGGGCGCGCTGCAGCACCAGCAACTGCGACGGACATGAACCGGCCATGGCCTGCTGCCTGACCCATGCCTGTTCGCGTTCAATGGTCCACGGCGCACCCATCTGGCCTGCAGGGTCGTGCGGCCCGTCCCCGGCATCGTTGTCTGCGCGCTCGTCCTCACCCGGCTGCTCGTCGTCTTCGTGTCGCATGAACCCTCGCTTTCCAGTCGCGTCGTGCGGTGGTCGTGTGTCGTCTGCGTGCAGGGTCAGTGTGACCCGCCACCGTGACAGATCAGGTCAGGACCGGCATTGCCGTCCCCGCCGGCACCGGGCCATTCCACGGGCAGGCACGGTCGAAAAAGTGCTGTCCCCGACCGAGCGACGGCCGGCACTGGTCGCCCGTGTAACGCGCACGCACCGCCGTGTGGGAAAACCAGTCGTCGGCCAGCCGTTCGCCCCGGCGGTCCATCTCGTAGTGCACCTCGAGCGGTCCGTCGACGTTGGGCGCATAGGCCAGCACAATCCGGCACTCGCGCGCCCCGGTCGCCACCGCATGCACCGCCGCCTGGCGGGCTGCATAGGCCGCCGCCCGGTCGATGTGACTCAGGTCCTTGCCAGCCAGCGCGCCGCCGCCAATGGCCACACGCGGGCCGTAGTAATCAACGGCCAGCTTGCGCCCCGTCTGGCCGTTGTCGCCGTCGCTGCCGCCGTTGATCAGCGGGCCGTTGGGATTGATCAGCAGCGTGATGTCTTCGGGGGCCGACCGCCAGCGCACATCACTTCGCTGCAGGGCCGCATACGCGCCGCGGATCACGATGCCGAGCGCGGCAGCCATGTCGACAAACGGGGTCTGCTCGCGCTGCTGCAGCGTCACCAGCACGTGCTCGACCTGCCAGCCATCACTGTGTTCACGCAGGCGCACCAGCAGCTTGCCGTCTGGCCCCTCGCCGGCCAGTCGCCCCGCACGGCAGCTCTCGGCGATGGCCGCCCCCAGCGTCTGGGCGAGGAAATGCTCTGGCGGCAGCCATCCCACCCTGGCGTCGAAGCCCGCCCAGCCGACCGTGATGCACTGATCGTTCACACGATCGGTCCACGTGCGCGGGTCGCAGCGCTCCTGGCACACCACATCCGTCACCTGATAGCGCGTCGCATCAATCGCACTGCCGGGCACATAGCCCACCTCGAGTCCGACCTGCCGCGCGATGTCAGGCAGGCTCTTCACCAGCGGTCGTCGCGTGACGATGCCGCCGGTGAGGAAGAGGTGATCAGACCACGCGCTGACTTCCACCTGGCAATAGGCACGCGGGTCGACCTCGTAGCACGCCCGCACGATGGCATCGGCCACCTGATCGCAGAACCGGTCAGGATGTCCCGGCAGCACCACTTCGCTCATCCGAATCATGACGGCACCCTCCCCAGTTGCGTGAATGCCAGTCCGGCCTTCGCCACGACCCGTGTCGAGCCGTCACGGGTCACCAGCACATGCAGGCGCGTGCGGCCGATGGCCCGCACCTGCGCCGGCCTGAGGTCTTCGATGTAGCCATCGGTGATGACCACCGCGGCCCGCGGCTGCGTCCGTGCGATGTGGTCGATGACGCAGGCCATCGACGTGCCGCCCGTGGTGGACAGTTCAAGGCGGCCCCGAACGAGCCGCGCCGGCCCCACCACCGTGCTGAAGGCCCACAGCGGCCGGCTCACGAGGTGGCCCAGCTGCCCGAGCAGTGCCACGAGCAGCGGAAGCTCCTGGTGCATCGAGCCGCTCGCATCGAGGTAGACCATCGCCCGCCCCAGCGGGACGATGGCCGAGGTGGACCAGGCTGCGTCGGGCATGAACGCACTCCACAGCGAGCGCATCGCGGCACGCCGGTCGGACGATGACAGCAGTGGCAGCATCGCCGTGCGTTCGCTCAGGTCGCCGGCATCGTGGCGATCGGGCTGCAGGTGCCGCCTCAACACCTGAGTGGTCTCGCGCTTCCATCGCTGCAGGGCGCGTGCGCCCGGAGAGATCGACTCGACCACGGCTCTTGCACCGGCACCTGGCCCTGTGGCCTTCCCTGGTGCGCGGAACACGCTGCCGGTGGCGAGCGCCCGTCGGGCATGCGCCAGTGCCTCGGCGAGGGCCCCCTCGCTGTCGGGTTGCGTGCCCTCGGGCCCGGGGCTGTGATTCCCCAGCAGCAGCACGGGCTTTCTGGGCATGGTCAGGTCGCTGGCGATGGCCAGGATGTCTTCGGCCACGAGGGTGCCTTCATACAATGCGAGCCACAGCTTCACCAGGCGGCGTTCGCGCGAACGGGCCGGTGGCAGGTTCCACCAGTTCACCGTGCCGTCCTCTTCTGCCTCGGTCGGCCGGCGCAGTAGACGGTAGGCCCCCGTCACCTCGGCGTAGTACCGGCTCATGAAGCCGCTCGCCGCCTTGCCCATCGTCCGGTGAATGATGGCGTTGATCACCGCGTCGGTGGCGAGGTTCTCCTGCAGCGTCACCGGCGTGCGCTGCTGCGTGTGGCGCAGCAGCACGTGCAGGAACTCGTGCATGATGACGGACTGCACCTCGACGTCGCCTCGGCAGTGCTTTGAGAGGAAGGCGAGGTTCACCTTCAGCCGGGGCCGGTCTTCGCAGGTCACGGCCAGCGTCTCGACCGCGTCGGTGAACTCGACGTCGAGCAGCTTCAGCACCGCACGGCAGGCCAGTGGGTTGTCGATGATGAGCTCGCGATAGATATGGAGGAACTCGTCGCGCGTCATGCGTAGAACCCTCCTCCGTCGTAGAGCACCAGCGATCGCGTCAGGCTCGTGCGCGTCCAGAGCAGTGGCCGCGACGGGTCGTAGTAGGTCGACGTGCAGAGTCCGAGGATCAGGGCGAGATAGAGCCCCTCCGACGCGGCGAGCGTCTCGGCGTCGGCGGGCTGCGGCGATGGATCGGGCTGGCAGATGCATGGGCGAGGCGGAAGCGGCACCTGTGTGCGGGCCTCCTGCTCGTCGGCGTAGCCACAGGTGCGCAGCCATGCCTGCACCCATGTGAGCGGCGAACGCCGGCCGTACGCCACCGACACCCGCACGACACGAGGACACCAGATCGGACCGCCCTCGTCGCCCAGCACCGTCGAGCGCACCTCCTCCGACCGGCTGCGGCTGCGCGGGCCACCGGTGTTGCAGTCGTAACGCCACGGGGGCAGACCCGCGACACCTGCCCCTGCAGGCCATGGCGTGGCGGAGATCACAGGGCCTCTCCTGTGCGGAACACCTCGACGCAGCGATGCAGCTCCGCTTCCGCGCGCTCGGCATCGGCCACGTCGAGCGATGCCACGACGCAGTGGAAGAGCCACTGCTGGGCCCGCTTGCGTCTGGCCCCCTCGAGCCGATCGATCACTTCGGCAAACTCGGCCAGCCGCGGGTGCGGACGCTGCGGACTGCCCGGCTGCTCTGACCACCGCACGACCCCGTCGACCGTCAGCACGGGCTGCGCGATGCGCCCGAGATCATGCACGGCCTCGGCACCAATCGGCAGCCGCCCCTCGACCGCAGCCGGGAAGGCGGCGAGCGCAAAGGCCGCCGCACGCGCCGGCGTTTCGTTTGCGAGGATCTGCTCGACGGCCAGTGTGCCCAGATCGGGATCGGGCGCCTGCAGCAGCAGGCGCGCCTTGCCGTCGAGGGTGTGCTCGTGCTGCACGCGGTACAGCCAGCGGTCGCGGCCCGTCAGCACGGCATAGCCCCACGCGGCCTGATGCGCCGCGAGGATGCGCTCGAAGGGCACGTGCTCGCCCCAGGCCGGCTGCGGCAGGCTGCACGCCAGCACCTGCAGCGCGAGTCCGGCGGCGTCCTCAGGCAGGGGCCGCAACTGCCGGCCGAACCGCACGATGCACGCTGCCAGCAGCGTGCGCGCCAGCAGCCGCGCGCGCCGCGGCGACACGCGCACACCCGACGCGCCCAGCACCGTGGCCGCCTCGGCGGCATAGCCGATGATCGAGTCGGGGCACTGCTCCACTTCCTCTGCGAAGATCTGCTGCCAGGCGGCGAGCCGCCCTTTCAGGACACCCCCATCGTCTGCCACGAGGCCCTCGCCTGAGGGATCGGCGATGGCGTGGCGGTCGGCATCGCCAAGGTCGGGCCAGTCACCCACCGTCACGAGCACCGCGAAGCGATCGGCCAGCGCCGGGTCGAGGGGCTCGACACCCGAGTAGCTGTCGATGGCCGTGTCTTCGAGCACGCAGGGATTCATCGCCGCCCAGCGATAGCGCAGCGACGGCAGCGCCACGCCCTGGAGGCGGCGCTCATGCACGAGCGAGAACAGCCGGTTCTGGTGCTCGGGCTTGCAGCGGTTGATCTCGTCAATCAGCACCGACTCGGCTCCCCACACCGTGGCCGGCGTCTCAAGGAAGCGCACGGTCGTGCGCGCCTCATCGGGGAAGGGGAAACCCACGAGATCATCGAACGACAGCAGGCTGGCGTTGTAGTGGCGGTGATTGAGCTGCAGCGCCTCGCTGATGGAATTGAGCAGGAACGTCTTGCCGGTGCCGCTGCGGCCGATGAGCAGCAGCGGATCACCGCTGACCAGGGCGGCCAGGATGACGGGCTCCTGGGTTGCGAAACCGAAGGCGCCGAGGCGCGCGAGTACGGACTGCGGGATGGAATCAGACACGGATCACCTCATCGTTCGCAGCGGGACCACCCACCTGGCGTGGGTTGGTGACCGTCGACGGGCTGCGTCCCTCGGGTCGTCTGGATGAGATCACGCACACACGCGTGTGCATGACAGAGCGACTGGAACAACTGCGAATGCAGCAGGTGAACTACTGCACGAACTGCTGCGGGGCTATGTTGGGATGGCCGTCACTGGTGTCCTCGTATCTCTCCCGGTCGCCCGGGCGGAAGTGAGCACCTTGCCTGATGGCTCTGGCAGGTTGCTGTGACGTCGTCGGGTCCGGTCCCTCGGCCACTCTTGATGCGATCGCACAACGGCGATGGATGGATTGTGAAGGGAAACGTCGGCTGTGTCAAGAACCCCGGCAGCGGCACGCGGGGATGCGCGCCGCCGCCGGGAGATGTGGAGAGATTACTGCTTGCGGTAGGTGGCCACCGGAGGCAGCCGTGCGCCGGTGCCGCCCGGCGGCGCCGACTCGCCCACCACCGGCATGCGCAGCGTGCCGATGCCGTCGATGCTCGCCTCGAGCACTTCACCAGGCTTGAGGAAGCGGCTGCCCGAACGGGTCTGCGCCGAGCCGGCGGCCGTGCCGCCCGATGTGCCGTTGTTGATGACATCGCCCGGGTACAGCGTGACGATTGACGAACCGTACTCGATGAGTTCCCACAGCGAGTGAATCATGTCGCCCGCGCGCGCTTCCTGCAGCGTGGTGCCACCGACGCTGAGCGTCTGGCGGAGGTTCTTCATCGGGTCGCCATAGAACTCGGCCGGCACGATCCACGGCCCCTGGGGCGCGAACGTGTCGTGGCCCTTGCCGACGAACCAGTCCGAACCCGAGCCATATCCACCGGGAGGACGGCCTCCGCGGTCAGACACGTCGATCGTCACCATGTAGCCGAACACATAGTTCGGAGCGCTGTTGGCATCGACGTACTTCGCCGTGCGCCCGATGACGGCCCCGAGTTCCACTTCCCAGTCCGTCCGGTCGCGGCCGTACGGAATCACGATGTTCTCGCCGCTGCCGATGACGGCACCGCGCCCGGGCTTGAGGAAGAGATACGGCACACCGCGCTGTTCGCGGCGCAGCCGCCGGGCGGCGGCCTGTTCTTCGGCCGTGCCCGCTTCGTTGACGTGGCTGTAGAAGTTCACGGCCGCGTTTAGGATTTTGCTCGGATACAGGATCGGCGCGAGGGTCTTCACCTTCGCCAGGTCGTGCACGTAGGCCGGCCGCGCCGCGCCCAGACGGTCGCCCGCCACGAGGTAGTTGGTGATCGCCACCAGCCGCGCACGCACACCGCTGTCGTAGCGCTCGATGAGGTCGATCATGTCGCGGGGCGGCGCGAGCGTGCCGCCGTTCGGCACCGCCTTGTGGGCTGCGCCAATGTCCACCACGAAGCGGTCGCGCAGCACCAGGCCCACCGTCTGTGTGCCACTGATTTCGTATGTGCCGACCTTGTAGGGTTCCGCTGCCTTCGCTGTGCTCTGCCCCAGGGCCGGGGTGGCCAGCGCTGCCACCATCAGGACTACCGCGAACAATCGCATGCACCCTCCTATGAGGAGCGGTTGTACGCGGCCCTGCGGCAATTGTCAAGAAACGTCAGCGGCGTGCCCGTTCGTCAGCACCACTGCCGCGCCAGCGCCACCAGCGCATCACGGCACTGGCACACGCTGCGGGCATCGACCCACTCGTCGAGGCCATGCAGCCCGGCCCCGGTGGGCCCGAAGAGCAGCGAGGGAATGCCCGCATCGCCCAGCACCGACGCATCGGTCCAGAAGCTCATGCCGGTCAGGCCCGCAGGAATGCCGGCCGAGGATGCCGCGTGTGTCATGGCGGCAACCAGCGCGTGCCCTTCGGCAATCTCGTAGGGCGCACGTGTGAACAGCTCGCGCGACGAGGCCCGGAAGTGCGGGTGCGCCAGCGACAGCCGGTCGATGATCTGCGCCGCTTCCCGCGCGGCACAGCCTCGCGTTTCACCGGGCAGCGTGCGCCGCTCGAGCTGCAGCAGGCACCGATCGGGATACGAACTCAGCTCGCGGCCACCGGAAATGAGCGACGCATGCAGCGACGCCGGGCCCAGCAGGCGATGGGTGGCGCCCCCCTGCAGCTGTGCATCGAGCGCGTCGAGCGCCGTCAGCACATGCCCCATCATGCGGATGGCATCGCGTCCGTCACGCGGGCGGCTGCCGTGCGCGGCCACGCCGTGCGTCTCGACCTCGACCCACTCGAAGCCCTTGTGCGCGACGGCAATCTGCAGGTCGGTCGGCTCGGTCACGACCGCTCCATCCGTGCGCCAGCGGGTCACGAGGGCATCAGCCCCGATGCTGGCATGCTCTTCATCGACGACGCAGGCAATCACCAGGCGTCCGTGCGCGAGGCCGCCCGACTGCTGCACCACGCGGGCGGCGTCGACCATGGCGGCCACGCCACTCTTCATGTCCTGTGAGCCCCGGCCGCTGATGCGCCCGTCAGCCTCGGCGGGCGTGAACGGCTGCGCCATGCCCTCGACCCCCACCGTGTCGATGTGGCCGCAGAACATCAGCGAGCGCCCGGGCGCGCGCCCCTCGAGCACACCCACCACGTTGGGACGGCCGGGGGCGGCCTCCTCCACGTGCACCTCGAGGCCCGCCGCCTCCATGGCCGCCGCCAGGGCACGCGCCACCTCGGCTTCGCCCCGGGCCCCGGGCACCAGCGAGGGATTCACCGAGTCGATGGCAATCAGGTCCTTCAGCAGGGTCAGTGCGGCATCCATGCGCGACAGCTTGCCACAACGCGCGGATGCGCACGAACGCGACGGGCGTTGCCTGTCCACGACACCCACCCTCCTTCCCGGGGCATCGCGACGGGCTCTGGGGGCGTGCGTGTGCGCGTCCGTGCCAGAATGCCGGCATGCCCACTGCCTCCCCTGCCGGTGCCCCCCTGCCCGAAGCCGAGGCGCAGCGCATTGCGACCGCCGTGGCCGCGGCCGGAGGACGGGCGCTGGTCGTGGGGGGCTTCGTGCGCGACCGCCTGCGCGGGTACGCCGCCAAGGATCTCGACATCGAGGTCTTCGGGCTCGAGCAGGCCCGGCTGCACGCGCTGTTGCAGACGCTCGGTCGCGTCGAGCCCGTTGGCCAGGCCTTCCCGGTCTACAAGCTCGGCACGGTCGACGTGGCCCTGCCCCGCCGCGAGTCGAAGCAGGGCCGCGGTCATCGCGGATTCCTCGTGGAAGGCGACCCGCACATGCCGTTTGCCGAAGCGGCGCGGCGGCGTGACTTCACCATCAACGCCATCGGCTGGGACCCGCTGACCGGCGAGTATCTCGACCCATTCGGCGGACGGGCCGACCTCGAGGCCCGCCGGCTGCGCGTGGTCGATGCGCGCACGTTCACCGATGACTCGCTGCGCCTGCTGCGCGCCGTGCAGTTTGCCGCGCGCTTCTCCCTGACCGTTGACCCCGGCAGTGCCACCCTCATGCGGGGCATGCGCCTCGATGATCTGCCGGCCGAGCGCCTCTGGGGCGAGGTCGAGAAGCTGCTGCTTGTCGCCGAACGGCCCTCCCTGGGATTCCAGGTGGCGCGTGACCTGGGCGTCATTCCCCAGATCTTTCCGGAAATGGTGCCGCTCTACGACTGCCCGCAGGATCCGGAATGGCATCCCGAAGGCGATGTGTGGACGCACACGCTGATGGTCATCGACGAAGCCCGCCGCCGCAACGCCGACCTGACCCGCGGGCCGCTGGCCGTGCTGATGCTGTCGGCGGTGTGCCACGACCTCGGCAAGCCGCTGACGACCATCCATGTGGATGGCCGCATCAAGTCGCCCGGACATGAGGCCGCAGGCGTGCCGCTGGCGACGTCCCTGCTCGATCGCTTCGGCATCCACACGCTCGACGGCGTCGACGTGCGGCGCGAGGTGCTGGCCATCACGGCCGAGCACCTGCGGCCATCGGCCTTCTGGAAGGCGCGTGATACCGTGCGCGACGGCGCCTTCCGGCGGCTCGCGCAGCGCGTCAACCTGGAATGGCTGACACGCTTCTCGGTGGCCGACTGTCACGGCCGCGGCGGCACGTTCGACTGCAGCTTTGCCGAGTGGTTCATCACCCGCGCACGGGCCCTTGGCGTCGAGCACCAGCCCCCGGCACCGCTACTGCTGGGGCGGCATGTGCTCGCGCTGGGCATCGCCCCGGGACCGGCAGTGGGCCGCGTCCTGGCCACCGTCTACGACTGGCAGCTCGATGGCCGCGTGCGCACGACCGACGAGGCGGCCGAGGCAGCCGCGCAGTGGCTGCGCGACCCGTCCGTCACGCCACCACCGCCAGCGTCAGGCGACAGCGCCGGCGCCTAGGGCCACGTAGCGCGCGAATGCCTCGGGGGCCACATTGCCCCCGCTGACAATCGCGACGACGTGCCGGGCGCCGGAAGGAAGGCCGAGGCCCATCCGCACCGCCGCCGTCGCGGCCGCACCGCTCGGCTCGGCCACGAGGCGCGCATGCCGCGACAGCCACGCCACCGCGTCGGCAATGGCCGTGTCGGGCACGGTCACCACCTCATCGAGGAACGCCTGTGCATGCGCAAACGTGATGTCGCCCGCGCGAATCGTGAGCAAGCCGTCGGCAATCGACGCCGTCGACGGCAGCGACACCGGCCCGCCAGCCGCCAGTGCGGTCTTCATGGTCGGCGCCCCTTCTGGCTCGACCCCCACCACACGCACCGAGGGTCGCATCCGCTTGATCGCCGTAGCGAGTCCCGTCGCCTGCCCGCCGCCCCCGATCGACACGTAGATCACGTCCGCCTCGGGGCACTGTTCGAGAATCTCGAGGCCCACGGTGCCCTGGCCCGTGATGATGGCGTGATGATCGAACGGCGGAATGATCGTCAGGCCGCGCTCGGCGGCGAGCACCTCGGCCGCAACCTTGCGATCGGTCGACGTGGTGCCGGCAAAGATCACCTCGGCCCCGTAGCTGCGCGCGCCTTCCACCTTCACCAGCGGCGCCGTCGTCGGCATCACGATGACCGCCGGGGCCCCCAGCAGCTGCGCCGCCAGGGCAACGGCCTGGCCATGGTTGCCCGACGAATACGTGATGACGCCGCGCGCACGCGAAGCCTCGTCGAGCTGCGCAACCATGTTGTAGGCGCCTCGAATCTTGAAGGCGCCCATCGGCTGCAGGCTCTCGCACTTGAGGAACAGGCGTGCCCCCTCGCTCGGGCGCGGGGCACCGGCCGGATAGGGCACCTCGAGCAGCGGCGTGACGCGCGCGGCGGGACGGATGCGTTCGCGGGCCGCGCGGATGTCGTCAAGCGACACCAGCGGCATGTGGGGTGATGCACTCATGGCTGTCCCTTTCGCACGGTGCCGAACTGGTCACCGTCATTGTAGCGGGGCATGTCGCTCGCAGCCGCAATCTGCCACCCGAGGCGCGCGAGCACCTTCAGGTCGTTAAGTCCGCCCGAGAAATCCCACGTCGGATCGTACTGGTCGGACGGCTGGTGGTATTCCTTCCCGTTGTAGGCCTCCTGCCGCTTCAGCAGGGCCTCGGCGTTTGGTCCCGTGAACTGCTTCGGCTCGCTGATCGACAGCGCTGGCACGCCGGCCTTGGCCAGCGGGAAGTGGTCGGAGCGGAAGAAATAACCGCGCTCGGGATGCGTGTCGGTGCCCAGCACGCGCCCCTCGGCCTTCAGCAGCGCCTCGACCATCGGGCCGAGCGTCGACCGGTCAGATCCGAGCTGCACCATGTCGGCCGTCGGCCCGAGATAGTTGAGGCCATCGATGTTGAGATTGGCTGCCATCTGCGCCGGCGGCAGCGGCGGATGTGCGATGAAGTGCTCGGACCCCAGCAGACCCGATTCCTCGGCCGTGGTGAACACGAAATACATCGACCGACCAGGCTTTGTCGTCGCCCGCGCCATCGACTTCGCCACCTCGAGCAGCCCGGCCACGCCCGATGCGTTGTCGTAGGCGCCGTTGTAGATGCGGTCCAGATCCCTGGGCTCGCCCGGAAGCGCCTCGCGCACACCGAAGTGATCCCAGTGCGAGGTCCAGATGACGGCCTGCTGGTCGTTCTCGCCCGTCAGGTTTGCCACGACGTTGTGGGCAATCTTCCGTGCGCTGCGCTGCTGCAGCGTGGCCGCGGCCCTGATGCCGAGCGGCACGGCGCGGAAGCCCCGCTGCGTCGCCGCGCGCCGCAGCGCATCGAGATCCTTGCCCGCGCGCTTCGCCAGATCGATGGCCGCATCCTCTGAAATCCACGCCTTCACGCCCAGCGCCGGGGCTCCGTCGGCTGGCGGCAGCGAGTACTGCGTGCCGCTCCACGACGACTGCACGACCTGCCACGGATAGGTCGCCGACTCGTAGGTGTGAATCAGCAGCGCGCCGGCTGCGCCCTGGCGCGTGGCTTCCTCGAACTTGTAGGTCCAGCGGCCGGAGT
>SXGQ01541867.1_pt1 | contig 21009 bp, 13 predicted proteins | sample 3178371 | NCBI WGS metagenome assembly SXGQ01 (sample SAMN11356859, study PRJNA531348) | freshwater metagenome | isolation source: freshwater sample F1-20 | place: China: Fuxian Lake, Yuxi | collected 2017-12-25 | reverse complement strand
GCCCGATGCGATGGAAGGGCCCACGCCAGTCTCCGCCCTGATTCATGCCGCCACCATGGTCACCGCGGGTGTCTACCTGCTGGTGCGGATGGCCTTCCTGTTCGCGCTCACGCCTGACGTATTGCTGCTCGTCGCCTGGGTCGGCGCCGAGGACTTCTTCGCCGGGCTGCGGGCCTACTTCAGCAAGCACGCGTACGGCAACACCACGCTGCAGGACCTCCTCACCGAGCTGGAGGCGGCCTCGGGCCGCGAGCTGGCGTCGTGGGCCGAGGAGTGGCTGCAGACGTCGGGCGTCAACACCCTGCGCGCCGACGCCGAGGTCGGCGACGACGGCACGTTCACGTCCTTCGCCGTCGAGCAGACCGCGATCGAGGCGTACCCGACGCTGCGCCGCCACCGGATCGCGATCGGCCTCTACGACGTCGTCGCCGGTCGCCTCGTGCGCACCGAGCGGGTCGAGACCGACGTCCGCGGCGAGCGCACCGAGGTTCCGGAGCTGGTCGGCCTGCGCCGTCCGGCGCTCGTGCTGCTCAACGACGACGACCTCACCTACGCGAAGATCCGGCTCGACGAGCAGTCGTTCGCGTCGCTCGTCGAGCACGACATGGCGTTCGAGGAGTCGCTGCCGCGTGCCCTCTGCTGGGGCTCGGCCTGGGACATGACGCGCGACGCCGAGCTGTCGTCGACGGACTTCGTGTCGCTGGTGCTCGCGGGCATCGGCTCCGAGAGCGACCTGACGGCCGTCTCGTCGCTGCTGCGCCAGGGCCAGTCCGCGGTGAACCTGTACACGTCCGACGAGAAGCGTCCGGCGCTCGCGGAGCGCTGGGAGGCCGGGGTGCGGGCCCTCGCCGAGGCCGCCGAGCCCGGCAGCGACCACCAGCTGGCGTTCGTGCGCGGCTACGCGTCGGCGGCCACGTCGCCCGAGCCGCTGCGCGGCCTGCTCGAGGACGGCCTGCCCGGGCTCGACGTCGACACCGACCTGCGGTGGACGCTCGTGACCGCGCTGGCGCGGCTCGGTGCGGCCGACGAGGCCGAGATCGCGGCCGAGCTCGAGCGCGACCAGACCATCTCGGGCCGCGAGCGGGCCGCCGCGGCCCGCGCCGTCCGTCCGTCGTCGGAGGCCAAGGAGGCCGCGTGGCAGGCGGCGGTCGTCGACACCTCGACGCCCAACGAGACCCGCCGCCAGACCGCGTCGGCGTTCCAGGTGTCGGGCCAGGCCGACGTGCTCGAGCCGTTCGTCCAGCGCTACCTCGAGATGGCCGACACGGTCATCGAGGACAAGGGCGTCTGGATCGGCCAGGTCGCGCTCGTCTACCTCTTCCCGCTCGCCAACCCCACCCAGGCCACGCTCGACGCCGTCGACGCCTGGCTCGGCTCCACCGAGGCGCCGGCCGCTGCGAAGCGGTACGTGTCCGAGGGTCGCGACGACCTCGCCCGCGCCCTCCGCGCCCGCGCCGCCAGCTGAGCTCTCGCGCTGGGTGGAGATTCCCAGGTCGACCTGGGAATCTCCACCGAGCACGGAAATCTCAGGGAAGCACGGAGACCTTTCCGTGCCCGGCTGAGATTTCCGTGCCTGGCCAGTGATTCTCGTGCCTAGCGAAGATTCCCAGGTCCACCTGGGAATCTGCCGCCCCACGACGCACCTCGGCCGGCCCGTCTTGGACGGGCCGGCCGAGGTGGGGGTCGGTCAGTGGTGGTGCGCAGCCTCGTTGCCGGGCGCGACCTCGAGGTCGGTGGACGGCGGCGGGGGCACGTAGTTGTTGCGCGCCGTGAGCAGGCCGAAGAGGGCGACGACGACGAAGAGACCCACCGTGCCGCCGCCGACGAGCAGGATCCACTCGAGGGTGGAGCGCTGCGGCGGGGCGGGCCAGGCCTCGGAGGCCGGCGAGTCGGCCCAGGCCGTGGCAGAGGTCGTGCCGAGCACCACGAGCGTGGAGACGACGACGGCGAGGATGCGCGCGGGAGCCTTCATGGGGCCATCGTATCGTCCCTGGCCCCGCCCGTAGGCTGGTGACCATGCTGAGCCTCGACGTGAACCTGCCGTCGGCCTGGACCGGCGACCGGCTGATGGAGAGCGGGACGCAGATCCTCGTGATCCTCCTCGTGGCGATGGTGGTCCGCTGGGTCACCCGCCGCGCGATCCGCCGCGTCGTCAAACGAGCCGGCGAGGGGCAGGTGCCCGACGCGCTCGCCAACAGCCGCGCCGGCGCCCTCCTGTCGGACCTGCGCCCCGGCTCCGGGGAGCGGCGCAAGCAGCGCGCCCAGGCCATGGGCGACCTGCTGAGCTCGATCGTCGGCCTCGTCATCGCCGGTGTCGCGTTCGTCATGGTGCTCGGCGTGGTCGGCGTGCCGATCGCACCGCTGCTCACCAGCGCCGGCATCCTCGGCGTCGCGCTCGGCTTCGGCGCGCAGACGCTCGTCAAGGACTACCTCGCCGGCGTCTCGATGATCCTCGAGGACCAGTACGGCGTCGGCGACTCCGTCGACCTCGGCGAGGCCAGCGGCACGGTCGAGGCCGTCGGCCTGCGCGTCACCCGCCTGCGCGACGTCAACGGCACCGTCTGGTACGTCCGCAACGGCGAGATCCTCCGGGTCGGCAACCAGAGCCAGAACTGGGCGCGCACCGTCCTCGACGTCACCGTCGACTACGACTCCGACCTCGACGAGGTGCAGTCGATCCTCGCCGAGGAGGCCGAGTCGATGTACCGCGAGGAGCGCTTCACCGGCGTCATCATCGAGGAGCCCGAGGTGTGGGGCGTCGAGCGCTTCGACAAGGACGGCGTGGTCGTCCGCGTGGTGCTGAAGACCGCACCGCTGCAGCAGTGGCTCGTGGCACGCACGCTGCGCCAGCGCGTCAAGCGTCGCTTCGACAAGGCCGGCATCCGCATCCCGTCCAGCGCGATCCCCGCCGAGAGGCCCGCACCGTGAGCGCCACGTTCTACGCGGAGATCGGCGGCCGCGCGACCATCGAGCGGATCGTCGACGTCTTCTACGCCGGAGTGGCGACCGACGCCCTGCTGCGTCCCATGTACCCGGAGGAGGATCTCGCCCCGGCTGCCGAGCGGTTCACCCTGTTCCTCGAGCAGTACTGGGGCGGCCCGACGACGTACAGCGAGACGCGCGGCCACCCCCGGCTGCGCATGCGCCACGCGCCGTTCGCGGTCACGATGGCCGCCCGCGACCGGTGGCTGCACCACTTCCGCGCCGGTCTCGACGCCGTCGACCTCACGCCCGAGCAGGACGCGCAGTTCTGGGCCTACGTGCAGCACGCCGCCACGTTCATGGTGAACACCGCCGACGACGCGCCCGTCAGCTGAGCTGCGCCTCCAGCACCGCCCGCTCCTCCGGACCGAGCACGCGCGACGTCTGGGTCTCGAGGTCGAAGCCGACGAGCACGGCGTCGGCGCGACCCTGGCGTCCGTCGTCGAAGAGCGTGGTGACGGTGAACGACGAGCGTCCGACGCGCGTGACCACGCTGCGCGCCCGCGTGGTGGCGGCACCCCACGTGAACGGGTCGCCGCGCCGGACGTCGACCCTCGCCACCACGTAGCGACCGCTCCCCGCGGTGCCGGCCACGCGGACGACGGAGACGATGCGCGCCTCCTGGGCGAACTCGAAGAGCGCCTCGACCGTCACGTCGCCGTCGGGGCCCAGGTCGCTGCGCCGCACGCGCAGGTCGTAGAACTCCCCCGCGGCAGCGAGGTCGAGGTCGAGGTCGGGCAGCGGCTGGTCGTGCCACGTCGCGCGGGCGAACGGCGTCGTCGCCGTGGCCGGCGCGATCTCCTGCACCAGGCGATCACCGTCGTCGGCCGACGTCACGCGCACGGGGGTGCTGCTCAGCAGCAGCGGCCGCAGGTACTCCACCGACACGGTCCGCGCCGGCCGGTCCTGCAGGTCGCCGTCGGCCACGTGCACCGCCCGCGCCTCGGCGGCGTAGTCGACGTAGGTGACGTTGTTGACGTGGCCCAGCTGATCGAGGTCGGCCCAGCGCATCGGCAGGTCGTGGACGAGGGGCGTGGTCGGCTCGGTCACCCGAGCATGCTCTCAGACCGGGGCCGGACCCTCGTGCGCGGTGGCGATGACGACGAGCGGGTCGCCCTCCTGGACGATCTGCCCCTCGGCGACGAGCACCTCCGCCACGGTGCCGGTGGCCGGCGCGTGCACGGGGAGCTCCATCTTCATCGACTCGAGCACGGCGAGGACGTCACCCTGGCGCACCTGCGCGCCGACCTCGGTGACGAGCTTCCAGACGTTCGAGACGATGTCGGCGCTCGCCGTCGCGGTGGTCGTGGCGCTCATGCGCGGCTCCCCTCGGCGCGCGGGGCGAGGACGCCGAGCGCCTGCACCATGCGGTCGCGCGTCTCCTCCGGGACGATCACGTCGTCGAGGATGCCCGCCTCGGCGGCGAGGTAGGGCCGTGCGACGTTCTCGCGGTACTCGGCGGCGAGCTCGTCGCGCAGGGCGTCGGGGTCCTCGGCGTCCTTGAGCGCGCGGCGGTGCAGCAGCGCCACGGCGCCGCCCGGGCCCATGACCGCGATCTCCGAACCCGACCACGCCCAGGTGAAGTCGGCGCCCAGGGAGCGCGAGCCCATCGCGATGTAGGCGCCGCCGTACGCCTTGCGGACGACGACGGTGAGGACAGGCGACTGCGCCTCCACGTACGCGCGCAGCATGGTCGCGCCCTGCGTGATGACACCGCGCCCCTCCTCGACCGTGCCGGGCAGGAAGCCGTGCACGTCGACGAAGGTCAGCACGGGCAGGCCGTAGCGGGCGCAGAAGTCGACGAACCGCGAGGCCTTCACCGACGCCTTGGCGTCGAGGATGCCGCCGCGCGCCTTCGGCTGGTTGGCGACGATCCCGACGGGACGGCCGTCGAGGTGGGCGAGCACGGTGAGCACGCTCGGGGCGTGACCGGGGCTGAGCTCGAGGCGGGGCCGGTCGTCGAGGACGCCGTCGAGCACCTCGTGCATGTCGAAGACGATGCTCGACTTGTCAGGCACGACGTGGGGCAGCCGGGCGACCGCCTCGGCCCGGGCGGGCACCGGGTCGACGAGCGCCGGCGCACCGCCGACGTGCGAGGGCAGGAAGGAGAGGATGTCGCGGGCGGCGTCGAGCGCGGCCTGCTCGTCGTCGACCTCGAGGTGGGCGACGCCGCTCGTGCGGGTGTGCATGCCCGAGCCGCCGATCTCGTCGGCGGTGGCGTCCTCACCGGTCGCCGCGCGGACGATCTCGGGCCCGGTGAGGAACATCTGTCCCTGCTCCTTGACCATGATCGTCCAGTCCGTCAGTGCCGGCGAGTACGCGGCGGCACCCGCGCAGGGGCCGAGGATGAGCGAGATCTGCGGGATCCTCCGGCTGGCCTCCACGTTGTTCGCGAAGATGCCGCCGCAGCCGTGGAGGGCGTGGATGCCGTCGTGGATCCGCGCTCCCCCCGAGTCGTTGATGTAGACGATCGGGTGTCCCCGGTCGATGGCGATGCGCTGCGCGCGCTGGACGGTCTCGGCGAACACCGCGCCGATCGCGCCCGAGGCGACGGCGGCGTCGTGGCTGGCCACGACCACCGGACGTCCGCCGACGAGACCCCAGCCGATGACGACGCCGCTGCCGCTCGACGGACCTGCCGTGCGCAACGGCGAGATCTCGACGAACGTGCCCTCGTCGACGAGGAGGTGCGCGCGCTCACGGGCGGTGTGCTGACGGCGACCACGAGGCTCGACGCGCGCCGTGCGGTCCGCCCGGCGCTGCGCGAGGACGTCGCGGTGGTGGGGCCGGGCTGCCTGCGCCGCCGCACCCGCCGCGGGGTCGACCGCGACGTCGGGGGCGGGCACGTCGAGCTGCGTCATGCGATCTCCTGAAACATGAGGGTTTCCTCAACCTTACCCCAAAGCCGAGGGATTCCTCATCTTCTGTGACTCACCTCGCGCGTCGCCGCCGCGCTGCGACCGGCGACGCCCGAGGGCCGGGTCGGGCCCTGGCCGCGGCGAGCGCCGTGCGCTACCGTGAGCCCAGACCTAAGCAAGCGCTTACCTCAGGAGAACTGCATGAGCGAGAACCGCCGCACCGCCCTCGTCACCGGCGCCGCCCAGGGCATCGGTGCCGCCGTGGCCCAGCGCCTGGCCGCCGACGGCCTGGCCGTCGCCGTCGTCGACCTCGACGAGAACGCCTGCTCCGACACCGTCGAGGCCATCACCGCGGCCGGCGGCACGGCCCTCGCGGTCGGCGCCGACGTCTCCGACCCCGCCGCCGTCGACGCCGCCGTCGAGCGGATCACCGCCGAGCTCGGCGGCCCGACCGTCGTCGTCAACAACGCCGGCATCATCCGCGACAACCTGCTCTTCAAGATGACCGTCGAGGACTGGGACGCCGTCATGGCCGTCCACCTGCGTGGCTCCTTCAACACCGTCAAGGCCACCCAGAAGCACATGGTCGAGGCGAAGTTCGGCCGCATCGTGAACCTCTCGAGCACCTCCGCGCTCGGCAACCGCGGCCAGGCGAACTACTCCGCCGCCAAGGCCGGTCTGCAGGGCTACACCAAGACCCTCGCCATCGAGCTCGGCAAGTTCGGCGTGACGGCCAACGCGATCGCCCCGGGCTTCATCCAGACCCACATGACGGCCGCGACCGCGGAGCGCATCGGCGTCCCCTTCGACGACTTCATCAAGTTCAGCGCCGAGCAGATCCCCGTCCAGCGCGTCGGCCAGCCCGAGGACATCGCACACACCGCGTCGTTCCTCGTGAGCGAGGGCGCCGGGTTCGTGTCGGGCCAGGTCATCTACGTCGCCGGCGGACCGAAGGACTGACCCGACCGTGAGCACGCCCGAGGGACTCGACCTCGACGCCTTCGCGCGCTGGCTCGACGAGCAGGCTCCCGGCCTGCTCGTCGGCCCGCTCGAGGCGTCGCTCATCACCGGTGGCAAGTCGAACCTGACCTACGCCGTCACCGACGGACGTCGCGACGTCATCGTCCGCCGACCGCCCCTCGGGCACGTGCTCGCCACCGCCCACGACATGGGCCGTGAGCACCGCGTCATCGCCGCGCTCGCCGACACCGCGGTCCCCGTGCCGGTCACCCACGGCCTCTGCCAGGACGACGCCGTCATCGGAGCGCCGTTCTACGTGATGGAGCGCGTCGTCGGCACGCCGTTCGCGCGCGCGTCGGACCTCGCCGCGCTCGGCGAGCAGCGGGTGCGGACCATCACCGAGCGCATGGTCGACGTGCTCGCCGACCTGCACGCCGTCGACCCCGACGACGTCGGCCTCGGCGACTTCGGCCGGCCCGACGGGTACCTCGAGCGTCAGGTGCGGCGCTGGAAGAAGCAGCTCGACGCGTCGCGCAGCCGTGAGCTGCCGGGCATGGACGAGCTGATCGCGCGCCTCGACGCGTCGATCCCGACGGCCGGCGAGGGCACGATCGTGCACGGCGACTACCGCCTCGCCAACCTCCGCGTCGACGCGAGCCCCGATGGCGGCGACCGCGTGACCGCGGTGCTCGACTGGGAGATGAGCACGCTCGGCGACCCGCTCACCGACGTCGCCGTGCTGCTCGCCTACCAGCAGCTGGCCGAGGAGGCGGGCGCGGGCGCCGGGGCCGGGCTGGTCACCGACGCCGCGCAGGCACCCGGTTACCTCTCGCGCGAGGAGGTGCTGGCGCGCTACGCACAGCGGTCCGGACGCGACGTCTCCGACATCGACTTCCACCTGGCGCTCGCCTTCTTCAAGCTCGCGGTCATCCTCGAGGGCATCCACTTCCGGCACAGCCACGGCCAGACGCTGGGCGCCGGCTTCGACGGCATCGGCGACCTCATCGAGCCGCTCGTCCAGGCCGGCCTGCGGGCCTGAGGCCCCGCTCCCCCACGTCGTCGGCGTGACGGAGCCCGTGGTGACTCGCGAGTAGGTCACGTCACGAACGCTCTCCTCGGCGTCGCGCGTCCCCTAGGGTGGGCCGCGTGACCGCCGAGATCCTCGAGCCCCGACGTCGCCCCACGCAGGAGCGCAGTCGGGCCAAGTTCGAGCTGCTGCTGCGCACCGCGCGCGAGCTGCTGCTCGACGTCGGGTTCGAGTCGTTCACGTGCGAGGAGGTCTCGCAGCGCGCGGGGCTGCCGACGGGCACGCTCTACCAGTACTTCGCCAACAAGTACGTGATCGTCTGCGAGCTCGATCGTCAGGACGCCGTCGCCGTGCACGAGGAGCTCACCCGCTTCTCGGAGATGATCCCGTCGCTCGACTGGTTGCGCTTCCTCGACCGGATGATCGACCACATGGCGAGCCTGTGGTCCGCCGACCCGTCGCGACGCGCGGTGTGGCTGGCCGTGCAGTCGACGCCCGCGACCCGCGCGACCGCTGCCGTGACCGAGCGCGAGCTGGCCGCCGCCGTCGCCCGCTTCCTCGCCCCCCTCACCCCGGGCACGCCACGCGAACGTCGCCAGATCATGGCCGAGGTGCTCGTGCACGTCACCTACTCGATGCTGAACTTCTCCGTCCGCGACGGCCAGAGCCACGCCGAGGCCGTCATCGAGCTCAAGCGCCTCCTCGCCTCCTACCTCCTCGCCTCCGAGCCCGACCCCCGCTGACCCCTCCCCCCACCCAGTCCGCCCTTGCGCGTTTAAGTGGGGCCCCACGTAAACGCGCAGATGAGGCGCATCTTCACGTGGGGCGGAGCCGGTTCTCGTGGGGGTGTTCGTCCACAGACGGACTGAACGTTCGACGGAGGTGGCCGACTCGTCCACAGGGTGCCCGCGTGGGCTCTTCCTACAGCCAGAGAAGGTCTTCCTTGGGAGAATGACTCACGACGAGCTCGCCGCACTCGCTCACCATCACGGCGGCTACCTTCTGACCCGCCACCTGCTCGAGCTGGGCCTCAGCCAACGGCGCATCAGCTCGCTGGCCCGCGAGGGTGTACTCGCACGACCCCGCCACGGTACGTACGTGCCACGCGGCCTGTGGGAGCATGCCGACGCCGTGCAGAAGCACGCGATCCTCACCCGCTCGGTGCTCGAGCGCGCTGACGACGGTGCCGTCGCGACGCACCAGTCCGCAGCGGCGCTGCTGGGTCTCGACCTCTGGGGCACCGACCTCTCACTCATCCACCTCGCCCGCACCGACAAGAGGTCGGGGCGCCACATAGCCGGGGTCGTCTGGCACGAACCAGACCTCCGCACGGACGACGTCACCATGGCCGCCGGCGTACGCACCGTCCTGCCTTCGATCGCCGCGCTGCAGATCGCCGCGTTCACCGGGGTGGAGCAGGGCGTCGTCGCCTTGAGCTCGGTCCTTCGAGCTCGAGGGACGTCCGACGAGGAGCTCGGCGAGCAGGTCGCGCGCTTCCGGTCATGGGCAGGGGCAGAGGCGGTGCGCCAGACCGTGCAGCTCGCCGACGGACGCCTGGAGAGCGCGGGGGAGGCTCGCTCGTTCGTGATGTTCTGGCGCCATGGAACAGACCTGCCCGGCCTCCAGGTGGTCATCGTCGATAGACACGGCCGAAAGGTCGGTCGCGTCGACTTCGAGTGGACGGCTGATCGCCACGTCGGCGAGTTCGACGGACTCGTCAAGTACGGGCGTCTGAACCCGCACCGGCGAGAGCCCGGCATGGGGATCGTTGAGGAGAAGCTGCGTGAGGACGAGGTCCGTGACACGTGGCGCGGCGTCTCCCGGTGGGGCTGGGTGGACCTGCACTGGTCGCACCAGGCAATCACCGTGGCCCGCATCGAGGCCGCGCGGGCTCGCTCTCGGCGTCTCTACCTCCCGGTGGCCTGACACCCCCACGCAAACCAGCTCCGCCCCACGCGAACACGCGGCTGATCCGCGCGTTGACGTGGGGCCCCACGTAAACGCGCACCCGACGCGAGAAAGGGCGGGGAGGGGTTAGTGGGTGAGGAGGACGTAGGCGAGGGCGTGGTCGGCGTCGTGGGTGAGGCTCAGGTGCGCCTCGACGTCGGGGAGGTGGGTGGCGACGGCGCCGAGCAGGCGCAGGCGGGGGCGGCCCCAGGCGTCGCACACGACCTCGACCTGGCGCAGCGCCTCGTCCCCCATCACCGGCGGTTCGCCGAAGAGCGAGGCCGACCACGCCTTCACCAGCGCCTCCTTCGCCGCCCAGCGCACGGCCAGGTGGCGCCCCGGGCCGCCACCGTGACCCGCCGCCCGGTCGGCGGCGTCACGCCGCTCCCCCGGCGTGAACACGTCCGCGAACCGCGACCCCGCCAGCTCCAGCTGCTGCTCGAACGACGGCACGTGCACGAGGTCCACGCCGACGCCCAGCACGCCGGCGCCGGCGGGGACGGGCGCAGCCGCCCCCACCGCCGCCACCTCGACGGCTCCCCGGTCCACACCCGGCGTCACGAGCACGACGGCCCGACGTAGACGCCGTCGTCGCCGAGACGCGCCTGCGGGTCGAGCAGCACCGACGCCTCGCGACCGCGGACGCCGTCCGTGCCGAGCCGGCGGCCCGACGGACGCTCGTACGCCGACGCCGCACCGACCATCACCCGCGCGAGGCGCATCCGACCCGCGACGGCACGCTCGCGTGCCCGCGCCCGGTACGACGCGCGCTCGCCGTCAGGCAGCGCCTGCACGAACGCCTCCGGGTGGGCCAGCGCGATGAGACCGGCCACGTGGCCGAACCCGAGGCTGGTCACCAGGCCCGCCTTCAGCGGCGCACCGGCGAGCGGCTCGCGCAGCCACACCAGGTGCTCGTGCTCCGCCAGCACGTCGTCGACGCAGTCGAGGCTGCGGTTCGGCGGCAGGACGCCGCTCGCGAGCACCTGGGTGAGACCGATCAGCTGGAACGCCGCCGCACCGCCCTTCGCGTGCCCGGTCAGCGTCTTCTGCGACACGACGAACAGCGGGTTGCCCGCGCTGCGCCCGATCGCCGCCGCGAGCCGCTCGTGCAGCTCGGACTCGTTCGGGTCGTTCGCGGCCGTCGACGTGTCGTGCTTGCTCACGACGCCGACGTCGTCGGCGTCGAGGCCGAGCGCGCGCAGCGACCGAGCCAGCTGCGACTCGCGGCCGCCGATGCCTGCCGCCAGCGCCCCGATGCCGGGTGCCGGGATCGACGTGTGCACGCCGTCCGCGAAGGAGCCGGCGTACGCGACGACGGCGTGCACCGGCAGGCCCATCCGGGCGGCGACGTCGCCGCGCGCGAGCAGGAGGGTGCCACCGCCCTGCGACTCCACGAACCCGCCGCGCCGCCGGTCGTTGGCGCGGCTCACGCGCCGCGGGTCGATCCCCTGCGCGAGCATCGCGCCGGAGTCGGCCGTGGCCGACATGTCGGCGAAGCCGATGATCCCCTCGGTGCTGAGGTCGTCGAACCCACCGGCCACGACGAACTCCGCCTTGCCGACCATGATCTTGTCGACGCCCTCCTCCACGGAGACGGCGGTGGTGGCGCACGCGGCGACCGGGTGGATCATCGCGCCGTAGCTGCCCACGTACGACTGCACGACGTGCGCGGCGATGACGTTCGGCAGCGCCTCCTGGAGGATGTCGTTCGGGTTGCTCTCCCCGAGCAGCGTGTTGATGTACAGCGCGTGCATGGAGGCCATGCCGCCCATGCCGGTGCCCTGCGTGTTGGCGACGAACGCCGGGTGCACCCAGCGCATCAGCTCGGCGGGCGTGAACCCGCTCGAGAGGAACGCGTCGACGGTGCACACGAGGTTCCAGATCGCCACACGGTCGATGCTCTCGAGCATCTCGGCCGGCACGCCCCAGACGGCCGGGTCGAACCCGGTCGGGACCTGCCCGCCGATGGTGCGGGTGAGCTCCATCCGACGCGGCACGCGGATCTCGGTGCCGGCCTTGCGGGTCACGGTCCACTCGCCGTCCTGCGACGCGGTGATCGTCGTGCGCTCGGGGTCGGCGGCGTGCATGGCGCGCGCCTCGGCCTCGCTGCCGACGGCGAACGTCAGGTCCTGCTCGAGGAACACCGACGTCAGCAGCGGCGCGGTGTTGTCGACCATCGAGCCGTCGTCGCCGTACGTGCGGATGCCGCAGCGCTCGACGACGGCGTCGTGGTAGCGCTCGTGCACGTCGGCCTCGTCGACCGCCTCGTTCGTCTCGACGTCGTACCAGCCCTGGTTCGCGTCGTCCCAGGCCAGCAGCCCGGTGCTCCACGCCAGCTCCAGCACGCCAGCGGCGGAGAGCTCGTCGTGCACCTCCATCTCGAAGCGCGTGCGCGCCGAGCCGTAGGGGCCGAGCTCGCCCGTGCCGACGACGACCACGAGGTCCTCGGGACGCGCCGACACCTCGCCCCACGCGGGGGCGGTGGGGTCGGGCAGCTGCGCGGGCGACGGTGCGAGGGCCGCGACCGTCGCGACCTCTCCGGCGACGTCGGTGCTGGGTCGCTCCACGCCCTCGGCGAGGGCGCGCAGGTCGAGGTCGGCCTCGCCGAGGCCACCCGTCAGGTCGAGCTCGACCGGGGCGACGGCGGCCTGCTCGCGCACGAGCGCGGTGCAGCCCTGCTCGAGCAGCGCGGACGCCATCTCCTCGGGGCTCCAGGTGCGGACGCCCGCAGCCTCGACGGCCTGCACGAGCGGGTCGTTGCCGCCCATCAGGCCTGTGCCGCGGACCCAGCCGATGATGGCGTGGGTCAGGGTGACGCGCGACGACCACGCCTTCTCCGCACCCCACTTCGTGACGACGGCGTCGAGCGCGGCCTTGGCCTCGCCGTACGCGCCGTCGCCGCCGAACATGCCGCGGTTGGGCGAGCCCGGGAGCAGCACGTGCAGGCGCGAGGCGAGGTCGTGGTCGCGGCCGGTCGTGGCGAGGGCGCCGACGAGGCGCTCCACCGACCACAGCAGGATGCGGGCCTCGACCTCGGTGCGGCTGCCCGCGTCCGACAGGTCGCCCACGACGCGGCCGGCGGCGAACGGCACGAGCATCGTCGGCACGAGGGCCGGCTTGGTCACGTGCTTGGTGCTGCCGACCGTGCGCGACTGCTCGGCAACCACCCACGACGTGAGCGCGTCGACGTCGGCGAACGAGGCCATGTTGGCGGGGACCACCCAGAGGCGGGCACCGGCGCGGGCGTGCGAGCGGTAGAGCTCGCGGAAGAAGCCGACCTTGCGGCTGTCGAGGCCCGACGTGGTGGCGACCACCGTCGCGCCACCGGCGAGCAGCTCGCCCACCACCGACGCGGCGATGGAGCCGCGGCTGGCACCGGTGACGAGGGCGACGTCGTCGGCCCAGGCCCCGGGGGTCGTGTCGAGCGCGACGTCGGCCACCTGCTCCAGACGCCCCACGAGCCCTGCGTCGTCGGTGCGTCCGGCCCACCAGCGGGCCTGGGCCGCGACGACCTCGCCCGCACCCCTGAACCGGCTGGGCTCGACGTCGACCTGGCCCAGCGCGAGCCGCGCCAGGTCCTCACGGGCACTCGCCCACCGGTCGTCGAGCAGCACGGCGCGCCGCTCGTCGAAGGCGGGCGCGACGGCCTCGACCCAGTCGGAGCCGAGCTCGGCCTCCACCCGCGCGAGCACGCGCTGGGCGTCCTCGTCGGGCTCGGCACCATCTGCCGCCCAGGGCCCGGCACCCCCGCCGAGGTCGTCCAACCTCGCGAGCAGGTGACGGGCCGTGCTGGCGAGCACGCCGTCGGGGCCGGTGATCTCCCCGGTGATCTCGGCCAGGGCGGCGGCGTCGACGGTGGCGTCGGACCCCCCGGCCGCGGGCAGCGCGACGGTCACGCCGTGGCGTGCTGCCACGGACTGGACAGCCGCGTCGACGGCCGCGTCGACCTCGGCGCCGTTCGTCGGCGTGGCGACGGTGGCGAGGTCGCCCCCGCGCACGCTCGCACCGTCACGGGTGGAGAGCGCCAGCTCGGCCAGCACGTGGCTGGCCCACCCGGCGCCGAGCTGCCAGACGTCGGTGACCCGGTCGACGACGGACGACTGCTTGCGACCCGTCGGGCCGAGCACCTTCTTGAGGTGGTCGGCGAACGTCGCCGAGAGCACCGGACCGAACGGCTTGTAGCCGCGGGCCAGGCCCTTCACCTGCGCCGACAGCGTGGGCACGTCGGCGTCGGCCGCGCCGTCGATGGCGCCCAGCGACAGCTCGCCGCCGAGGTCGACCAGCAGCTGGTTGCGGCGCGACGACGCACCGTCGCACAGCGACTCGATGGAGTCGGCGGCGCCGATCTGCTCCGGGCGCAGCTTGGTCCACCACGCGATGAGCGTGCGGGTGCCGTCGGCGGCGTCGAAGGTGAGGTCGGCGGGTCGGGGTCCCGACGAGGTGGGAGCCGCGGCGGGCGCCGCGGCCACGGGAGCGGCTGCCGTGTCGGACGCGGCGGTCTCCTCGGCCACCTCGTCCTCGACCGGTGCCGGGTCCTCGTCGGTCGCGAAGACGGCGGCCGCGTCGCGCTCGATGTTCGCGACGTCGACGCCACGGGCACCGGTCGTCGCCTGCACCGTCGGGAGCTTGAGTGTCGACGACGCCAGGTTCGCGACCGTCGGTGACTGGCCCACCCCGATCTCCACGAAGCGCTCGACGCCGAGGCCGCCGTTCTCGACGCTCGCGAACATCAGGTCCTGCGTCTCGATCCAGCGCACCGGGCTGGCGAACTGCCACGCGAGCAGCTCGACGAGCAGCGTGCGGCACAGCGCCTGCGGACGCGCGCTCCAGGCGTCGACGTCGGCGAGGACGGCGTCGAGCGGCGAGGGGCCGACCAGGTCGGCGATCTCCTGGATGAAGTCCTGCGCGAGGGAGAACGGCCGCGGCACGAGATTCGGCACGTAACGGCCCTCGAGGATCGACGGATCGATCTCGGCCGGCAGCAGCTCCTCCAGCCGGGCGCGGAAGTCCGGCACGCCGCCGTGCAGCACGCGCGAGTGGAAGGGCACGTCGATGCCGGGCACCAGGATGAACGCGGCCTTGCCGCCGAACCGCGCGCGACGCTCCGCGACGTCGGCCTCCAGGACCTCCAGGCCCCGCACCGTGCCGGCGATCGCGTACTGCGACCCGCGCAGGTTGTAGTTGACGATCTGCAGGAACTCGCCGCTGCGCTCGGCCACGCCGTCGACGTAGTCCGTCACCGTCTCCATCTGTCGCCCACGGCCCGACGCCCCCGCCGTGTCGTCCTCGAGCCCGATCTGCGAGGGACGGATCGCCGCCAGACGGTAGTCGCTGCGGCCCTGCTCGTCGCGCGGGACGAGCGTGTGCATGACGGAGCCGCGCTGGAAGACGACCTCGACGACCGCCTCGAGCGGGATCACGCCGGAGACCGCGGCGAGCGCGTTGTACTCGCCGACGGAGTGGCCGGCCAGCACGGAGCCCTCGACGAACGCGCCCGACTCGCGCAGCTCGGCCATCTGCGCGGCGCCGAGCACCGCCATCGCCACCTGCGTGAACTGGGTCAGGAACAGCACGCCGTCGGGGTGCTTGTGGGTGGTGCCGTGGGCGACGAGGACCGTCGGGTTGTCGCGCACGACGGTGAGGATCGAGAACCCGAGGGCGCTGCGGGTGTGCGCGTCGGCGCGGTCCCACACGGCCCGAGCCGCCTTCGACCGCTGGTAGCCCGCCATGCCCATGCCCGCGTGCTGGATGCCCTGGCCCGGGAACGCGTACGCGGTGCGCGGTGCACGCACCCGCGCGGTGGCGGCCATGACGAGCTCACCGCCCGCCCGGCAGGTGACCTCGACGACCTCGTCGCCCTCGACGAGGGCGGTGCGCTCGGCCTTGACCGACACCTCGGCCCCCGGAGCCAGTGGGCTGAGCCAGCGGGTGGTCCAGCCGAGCAGGGTGCGCCCGGTCTGCTCGACGACGACGCGCTGCGCCGCGGCCGAGAGCCACATGCCGTGGGCGATCGGCTCGCCGAGACCCGCGAGGCGTGCGGCGGCCGTGCTGGTGTGGATGGGGTTGTGGTCGCCCGAGACCGCGGCGAACGCCCGCAGGTCGGCGGGAGCGGTGACCGTGCCCTCGGCGCGGGTGCGACGCGGGGTCGGGTGCACCTCGACGTCCTCGAGCCGTCCGCCGGCGCGCACGGGCTCCCCGGCGTCGGCGTCGCCCGGGCGGCCGCGGACGCAGAAGCGCTCGACGAGCGTCGCGACCGTGGCGTCGTCCTGGCGGACCTCGACGTCGACCGTGACGACGCGTCCGAGGTCGGTGGCCTCCACCGAGCGCAGCGAGGCGCGGACGACGAGGTCGGCACCGTCGAGAGGCGTCGTCGCGAGGGCGACGGCGTGGTCGAGGTGGACGAGGTCGAGCATGCCCTCCACGACCGGCTCGCCCGACGCCGCGCGGGCCGCGCCGATGACGGCGAAGACCGCGGGCCAGGCCAGCCCGACGAGAGCGTCGGGGACGACGTCGGTGGTGGTGCCGGACGTGACGCCCGCGTGGTCGGCCACGACCTCGTCGCTCCAGGGGGCGACGAGCTCGGCGGCGCCGTCCGTCACGGTCGGCAGGGAGCCGCCCGCTGCAGCAGTCAGGAGGTCGAGCATGGCCGACGCGGCGGTCGCGGTCGGCACGACGGGCGCAGCGCCGGTGGCGACGGCGTCGGTCACGTCGAAGGTCAGGGTCAGGACCCGACCGGCACGGTCGAGCGGGACCGTCAGCTCGGCCGCGCTGCCCGCGCCGGTCAGCACCGCACCGGTCTCGGGGTGCTCCGCGCGCTCGGGCGCCACGATGACCCACCCGCTCGACGTCGAGGACGGGGACCCGAGTCGGTGGACGGGGTTGCGGACCATGCGGCCGGCCCAGACGGCGTCCGGCGCCGCCAGCACGAGCGAGACGGCGCCGTCGGCACCCTCCGCGCGCCGCAGGCCGACGACCTCGCGCGGCGCAGCACCTGCGGCGAGCACCGCGTCGACCGTCGCGTCCTCGAAGCGGCGCAGCAGGTCGCCCACCGGCTCGTCGACACGCGTGATGCCGGCGACCGAGACGGTGCCGGGGATGACGCAGACCTGGTCGGCGCCGAAGCGCGGGTCGTGCGCCTGCCACAGCGAGTCCGAGCGCCACCAGCGGCGCACGTCGGCATCGACCACGGGCACGAACGGCACGGGCTTGCCCGGACGACGGCACACCTGCACGAAGAACGGCACGTCGGCCGGGTGCAGCACGACGTCGTCGGCGGCCGGGTAGGTCTCCCGCAGGGCCGCAAGGGCCGCCGCCGCGTCCTCGACGTCGGCCGGCGCCGCGAAGAGCGTGGCGACGTCGCCGTGGTCCTCGGGCGCCAGACGCGCCTCGGCGCGCTGGAGCATCGCGTGGAAGCGGTCGCGCAGGGTCACGTCCAGCCAGGTCGAGCCGCCCACCGCATCGGCGCCGGTCGGCGCGACACGGTCGGTCGTCAGCCCGGCGAAACGCTCGAGCCAGGCGCCGTAGGTCATGGCCGCGACGTCGCCGAAGTACGGCTTGGCGGTGCGGTCGAGCGCCTCGACGATCTCGTCGCGTCGGGCCGCGACGGCCTCGGCGTCGCCGGCCACCTCGTCGAGCAGGCGACCGGTGCGCGAGGCGGTGTTGTCGATCTCGTGGATGTCGGCGCCGAGCTGGCTGCGGCCCGACGCCATGCCGCCCGACGCGTGGCCCGCACCCACCCAGTCGGTGGTGCCGGGGGTGTCGACGAGCAGCTGCTTGACGTCGGGCGCGGTGGTGGCCTCGAGCGTCGCCATGGCGGCCGTGCCGACGAGCACGCCGTCGAGCGGCATGACCGGGTGGCCGTGGGCGCGCGCCCACTCGCCGGTCAGGTAGGCCGCGGCGACCTCGGGCGTGCCGATGCCGCCGCCGACGCACACCACGACGTTGTCGTGCGCGCGCAGCTGGGCGTAGGTGGCGACGAGCAGGTCGTCGAGGTCCTCCCAGGAGTGGTGACCGCCGGCCTTCCCGCCCTCGATCTGGATCATCACCGGACGCGGTGCGACCTGCTCCGCGATGGCGAGCACCTGACGGATCTGCGCGACGGTGCCCGGCTTGAACGCGACGTGCTGGACGCCCGCCTCCGAGAGCTCCTCGACGAGCGCGACGGCCTCGTCGAGCTCGGGGACGCCCGCGGTGACGACGACGCCGTCGACCGGGGCACCGGCCGCGCGCGCCTTCTGCACCAGGCGCTGGCCACCGAGCTGCAGCTTCCAGAGGTACGGGTCGAGGAAGAGCGAGTTGAACTGGAACGTGCGGCCCTCGTCGAGCAGCTCGCGCAGCTCGACCATGCGGTCGGCGAAGATCGGCTCGCTCACCTGCCCGCCGCCGGCCAGCTCGGCCCAGAACCCGGCGTTGGCGGCAGCGGCGACGATCTTCGCGTCGACCGTCGTGGGCGTCATGCCTGCGAGGAGGACGGGTGAGAGGCCGGTGAGGCGCGTGAAGGCGGTCTCGACGCGCAGCGAGCCGTCGGGCAGCGTGGCGGCCGTGGGGGCGTAGGAGCTCCAGGGGCGGCTGCGGCGCGGCGCGGCGCCAGGGACGGTGAGCTCACGGTGCCCGCGTCGGGTCGCCACGGAAACGACGCCCACTCCCCGGACCTTGGCCTCGCCGGCGCTGAGGCGCGCCGCGAGGTCGCCGGGACCGACGTCGAGCAGCCACTCGGCGCCGGCGTCGAGGACGCGCTCGACCTCCGCGACCCAGTCGACCGGGTCGACGATCGCCCGACGCGTGAGCCGGCGGGCCTGCTCGGCGTCGAGACCGCAGGCGTCGGCCCACGTCGCGGCGAGGTCGGCGGCGGCGTCGAGGTCGGGGTGGTGGAAGGCGAGCTGCGCGGCGACCGGCTCCACGACGGGCGCGAACGGGGCGCCGCCGGTCACCTTGCGGGCCCGCTCGTCCTTCTCCGCCGCCGCGAGCTCGTCGAGCAGCGCCACGGCGCGCCGCAGACCCTCCTGCGGCCCGGACAGCACGACGGCCCGGCGACCGTTGCGCAGGCGGGTGACGACACCAGCCGAGGCGGGCAGCGACGCCAGGGCCGCGGCGACCCGCTCGGGGCTCTCCCCCGACACGCTGAGCATGGTCGCGCCGAGCAGGTCACGGCGACGACCGACGACCTGCGCGGCGGCGCCCGCCAGCCGGGCGTGGGCGTAGAGGTCGGCCGGGTCGGCCCCCGCCAGGGCCTCCACCACGTAGGCGCCCTGGGAGTGCCCCGCGGAGGCGACCGGCGGCGTCGCGACGACGTCGAGGCCCTGGCGCTCGAGCGCGGCGAGGCCGGCCAGCTGGGTCAGCAGGATGCCGGGCACGGACACGGCGGGCGCCTGCAGCGCCGCCGCGTCGGGGACCTCCGGCGCGTCGTCGTCCTCGGCCGACTCGCCGACGGCGAGCGCGTCGAGCCAGGCGAGCGGCGCGACGTCGACGCCCGTGCGCAGCAGCTCGGTGGCGACCGGCGCGAGACGCTGCTCGGCGCGCGCGACGAGACCGGCGACGTCGGACTCCAGGGCGAAGTCGCGCACGAGCGCGGCGAGCGGCTCGAGCCACGGCTCCCCCTGCCCGCCGGCGACCACGGCGTACCGCTGGCCCCCTCGGAGCCGGTCGACCAGCGCCTCGCGGCGGCCTCCCGTGGCGGTGGTGGTGCTCGTCGGGCTCGTGGGGGTGGTGGTCACGTCGTGATACCTCGCTGCGACAGATGGGCGGAGATGCCATCGTCGCAAAACGTGAGAGGAACCTCAAGTTTATTCCGAGGGTTTCCTCATGTTCTTCGTGTCACACCACGGTGCGCGCGCCCGGGCTGCTCGTGACCTGCGGCCGCGCTGCCTCGGCTCGGCGTCGACCTGCCCTCCGAAAGGGCTTCGACCGGCCGGTGCGCGCCGGTCGGCCGAGCCTGCGGGCCCGCCATCGGTGGATCGGCAACATCAGCAGCGTCCCTGCGGTTGCTGAGCCACCGACGGCCCGGCCCGGCGCCCCCATCGGTGGGTGAGCAACGACAGGACGCCCGCTGTGGTTGCTCAGCCACCCACGACACGGGGAGCCCCGCAGACCCGGCCAGGCCCCACGCACCGTTCGGTCGAGGCCTCTCGGAGACCGACCCGGGACCCAGCCGCAGCAGCGCAGCCGCACGACGACGCAGGACGACGCAGGACGACGCAGGACGACGCAGGACGACCCCGCAGCCACCAGGTGGCCGCGGGGTCGTCCAGGACTCCAGCGTCGTCAGACGCCGCCGGTCAGCAGCAGGCCGCCGTCGGCGGTGATCGTCTGACCGGTGAGCCAGGCCGCGTCGTCGGACAGCAGGAAGCCGACGACGCCGGCGATGTCCTCGGGCAGGCCGAGCCGCTTGAGCGGGTACGGCGCCGACACCTCGTCCTCGCGGCCCTCGTACAGCGCCTTCGCGAACTTCGTCTTCACGACGGCCGGCGCGACACCGTTGACCCGGATGTCCGGGCCGAGCTCGACCGCCAGCTCCTCGGTCACGTGGATGAGCGCCGACTTCGACGCGCCGTACATGCCGATGTTCGGGGCCGGCTTCAGCCCGGCCACCGACGACACGTTGACGATGGCGCCGCCGTGCTCGGCCATCCACTGCCGGTAGGCCTGCTGCGCCCACGCGACGGCCGACAGCACGTTGACCGCGAAGATCTTCGCCGCAGCCTCGAGGTCGATGTCGATCATGCGCCCGTACACCGGGTTGATGCCAGTGTTGTTCACCAGGAAGTCGAGCCGACCGAACCGCTCGATCGCGGTGCGGACCGCCTCCTCCTGGTGCGCGGCGTCGTCGCCCGAGCCGGCGACGAACGCGGCCCGGTCGGCCCCGAGCGACGCCACGGCCTCCTCGAGCGCGTCCGCCTTGCGCGCCGTGACCAGCACCCGCGCCCCGTCGTCGACGAGGCGCTGCGCGATGCCCAGGCCGATCCCCCGGCTCGCGCCGGTGACGACCGCGACCTTCCCGGCGAAGCGACCCTCCCCGGCGGCCATCAGGACAGCCGCTCGATGACCATCGCCATGCCCATGCCGCCGCCGACGCACATCGACTCGACGCCGAACTGCTTGTCGTGCCACTGCAGGGAGTTGATGAGCGTGCTGGTGATGCGCGCGCCGGTCATGCCGAACGGGTGCCCGACGGCGATGGCGCCGCCGTGCACGTTCAGCTTGTCGATGTCGATGTCCAGGTCCCGGTAGCTCGGGATG
>SXGQ01891285.1_pt1 | contig 21010 bp, 11 predicted proteins | sample 3178371 | NCBI WGS metagenome assembly SXGQ01 (sample SAMN11356859, study PRJNA531348) | freshwater metagenome | isolation source: freshwater sample F1-20 | place: China: Fuxian Lake, Yuxi | collected 2017-12-25 | reverse complement strand
TTCTCGATCGCATCGCGACTCACATCCTCGCCTTCGAGGGCAATTCGGAGGTCGTGTGGTTCGAAGGGAATTACCAGGAGTACGTCGAGGACTACCGCAAGCGCCGTGGTGAAGACGCCAACCAGCCGCATCGTATTCGGTACAAGCCGCTAACGCGCTGAGGCGGAGCGCAGCTGCGCGTTCCTTGCGACGATAAAGGTCAAAAAAAAGGCCGGGTTCTCACCCGGCCTTTTCTTATTCCAAGTAACGAAACTTAGAAGTCGTGCGACACCGACATGCTGAACCGTCGGCCCAAGATGTCGTACACGCCGACACCCGTTTGCGGGAACGGCGCTGCGGTATCGAACACATTGGACACCGCGAGACGGGCCGTGGTCTTACCGCTCGGCAGACGCCACGACGCTGAAACGTTGTGCAGCATGTAGTCGTCCACGCCGAGAATATCGCGGCTCTCGACGGTGAAGTTTCGGTCGTAAATACCTCGGCTCGTGTACTGGGTCTGCCAGGAGAACCCAACCGGGCCCCGCTGCCAGTTCGCCGACAGCACGATCTGATTACGCGGCTCACCGATCAAGCCGGGGTAATCCGTTCGGGCGCCAACCGCCGTGATTTGGTATGCCGACTCTTCGTAGAACCAATCGAGACGAACACCCATCTTGCCGGCGTTCGCGCCGAGACCGATGTCAGCAAGATCGAATCGGTAGTCGACTTGCGCAACGATACCCGCCACCGTCAACAGGTTTCCGTTGACGTAGCCCGCCGACCATCCGGCCGCCTGACCCGTACTCGTGTATTGAATACGCGGGCAGAAATCGTTATTCGGGTAGGACGTTGAGTCAAAGCAGGCCGTCACAACCTGAGTGGCGGAGAGGCTGGTGATCACGTCCTTAATCTCGATGTCGATGTAGTCCGCAGAGACCTGCAGCCCTTCGATGAACGTCGGACGGAACACAAAACCCGCCGTCCAAGAATCCGCCTGCTCGTTCAACAGGTTCGGATTACCCGAACTGGTTCCGAGGGTCGACGCACTCTGAGCGATGAACGTGAACGGCGGCGTAATGCCGTACTGACGGAAGAATGCTTGGCAGTTCTCGAACCGAGTGGTCCCGGCCGCAGTGATGTTTCGTGCATCGCAAGGGTGCGTGATGAACGCGAACGCCTGCGCAGCCGGCAAAAACAACTCGACGATCGACGGCGCGCGGAGCGATTTCGTCACGTTGCCGCGAATCTCGAGTCCCTCAACCGGCTGGTACTGAACACCGAAGGTCGAAGTCGTGAACTGGCCGTTGACGGTGTTATCGACCGAACGGGCCTTACCCACGAGATTGACTCGACGGAGCAGCGTCCACTCGTTATCCGGCGACGCAAGCGGGATGATGAACTCACCAAACGTCTCGGTCGTTCGGAACGAGCCGCTAGTCGGTGTCAGGGCGGCCGAACGTCCGAGGCCCGCCACCAAATAATCGTTGGGGCTGAACGAGCCTTCTTCCTCGCGCTGCTCCGCACCCACGTTGAAGCTGATTGGACCCGCCCAGGTGTCGAACAACTCGCCACCGATGTTGGCGTTGAACACCGTCTGCTTCATCCGGGACTCAACCGTCTCAATGCTCGAAATGTAGGCGCGCGCTTCGCGAGAGGGACGCCCATCACCAAAGATATCGAGCGGCACACAGGCTGCGTCGGCTACCGGCAAGAGGCCGCCTGCGCGGATGGTTCCCGCGGGGTTACAGACGATCGACCCTGTAGGTCCGACGACGACGTTCAAGGCGTTTGCAAACCGCTGGCGATTGATCTGCTGAGAGTACGAGGTGGCGGTGCTGCTACCAAAATTCGCGCTGATTTCCCAATCGAAGGTTCGATCAGCCGCCGCAAATTCGCCCCGCAGCCCGACCACGCCACGGTAAAGATCGGTCTCACCACGACCGTTGTTCGTCTGCAGATCGCGATGGGCGCGTTGCAAACTGAACGACGTGATGCCGTTGGCAGCCAAGACATTGCGAGCTTGCGCCGTCAGCAGCGGATGCGTCGAGGGAATCGTGATTGCAGAGCTCGCACCACCGAACAACCAGGTGTTGTATCCCCACTGGTCTACAAGCTCGAGACTCTCGCCACGATACACCGTGCCTTCAAAGAATCCGCTGACGTCATCCGAGATATCGACGTTCGCAAACAGATTGAAGGTCGAGCGGTTGAGATCGCTCGTGACCTGACCCGCATCGAGGAGGTTCAGACCATCCCCACCCGAGTAGACGGACGGGCTGAAGAAAGAGCCGGGGTTGTACGGAACGAGCTGCCCTTCAGAGTTGAACTGAAGGTAAGTCGTGCCAGTCGGTCCGAACCCAGCAATATTTCCGAAAGCAGTCGTGAGCGACAGCGGCAGGATCACCCCACCGAAAGTCATCTCACCGATTCTGCGATTCGCAATCAGAACTGAGGCGGGAATGCCGTCGGTCGCGCTCGTGTTGAACGGAACAGAGGTGTTCACTCGACCGTCTGTGGCGGGGTTACGGGTTGGCTGGAATCGAGCGATATTGGCCGCGCTCGGATTCGAAGCGAAGGCAAGCTGCTCCGCAAAGCGCGAACGCTCAGAGGCCAACAAACCTTTCTGCTTGCTGTGTTGCAGCGAGACCGTCACGTTTGCAGCACCATCGAGGAAGTTGCTGCCGGCGACGACACCCATCGAGAAGTTACCGGCATCACCCCGGAGCGTTTGTCCCGCCTGACCGAACAGTCGGACACCCTCGTAACGATCTTTGAGGATCAGGTTGACAGTTCCGGCGATGGCATCCGAGCCGTAGGTCGGCGCTCCGCCGACCGCGATGCTTTCAACGCGATCGATCAGCACGGACGGGATGGCGTTGAGATCCACCTGCAGACCAGGTCCTGAGGGACCGAACAGGGTCGGGGGGTTAGATGACACCCACCGGCGGCCATTCACGAGCGTCAGCGTGCGCTGGCTGCCTAAACTGAAGCGGTTAACGAAGTTCACACCCGTACCGAAGGTCGCCTGAGCGCCCTCGGGAGTGGTTCCTACGCCATAGCTCACCAATTCATTGAGCGCGTCAGCAACGTTCGTCAGACCTCGCTCTTCGAGGTATTCACCGGTGATGACCTGAGCAGGCTCCAGCGTCTCAAGCGTCGCGCGCTTAATACGCGAACCCGTGACAACCACTTCTTGCAACTGCTGATCAGCCGCAGCAGTCGCCGGCTTCGGCGGTTGAGCGGGACTCTGCTGGGCGGTTCCAAGCGAGGCACCAAAGACTGCCCCGGCCACGAGACTCGCGCGCAACGCACCATTAATGAAGTTGGGTCGCATGTGTTGTTTTCCCCTCACCCTGATAGGTCGTAAACGAATGAGCCTGAAACGGCTCACAAACAGCTGCTAATTATCCCGAATATACCAGCAAGGTGGCAATAGCCGCTCTGTCACGCCCCCTCACCACCTGGGCTCTATATTTTGTTGCGCGAACGCAACGTTTTTAGAGCCTCACCCTGACCGGTGACGTTCTTTGGCGCCTCAGCCGTCCTCGAAGGCGCGCCAATCATGGCTTACGCGCACGAAGCCAGCCGGTGATCGAATAGCGCGCGCCTTGCGCGAAAGGGGCTACCACGCTCACTGCGTGGGGTTGGGGCACCTTGAAAAGGTTGATGGCATTCCATCGCGGGGCATAGGCCTCTGCGACATGACCATCCTCAGCCAAAAACATTAGCAGACCGCCCCAGTCGACGCGCCAAACCGGCGTCAAATTGATCACATACGCGTACAGGCGATGTTTCTCGGGGTGACGATCATCGTGCTCAGTCAAGAAGTGGCCGGGTCGATATCGAGTGAGCTGCGCGTCGGCGTATTGAATGCGCGCATCGCCGGTCATGGCGCGAAAGACGCTCAAGGTCTCCTCGGAATTCAGCATCGCAAAAAACTCGGCGAGTACGCCGGGTGCCAACTCATGCGTCTCGGCGAGGTCACTTAATCGATAAGAATCGTAGAGGTACTGGAAGTCGGTCGAGGCCTGGGCATGGATCATCTTCAAAAGGCCTGCCTTTTGACCCAACTCGAGGGCGCTCACATCTCGCTCCGCGAGATCATAGTTAGTGTGTTGCCCCCGGAAGCTCAATTTGTAGTCTGCGTCACCGCAGCCGTTAAAGATCTCTTCCGCTCTCTTGGGATCAAAAAACCCCGGGACATGCACACGACCCAAGCGCATCAGCACCCTATTGATCTGCTTAATCGAGTGCGGATCACCGAGCGACGGCGCGAGATATGAGTCTATTTTCTTCATAGTGTGATGGGCCATGTCTGACATCTCCGCCGCGGGCGCCCCCTAAGAAAAAGGCGGGAACCGTTGCCGGTTCCCGCCCTTATCAGTTCGACCAAAGATTTCTCTCAGGTCTATTGTCAGAGTCGGCTTAGAACTTCATGCGGGCGCCGACGTACATGTACCGGCCGATGACGTCGTAAGTCGAAGGATCGGTAAGGTACTGGAAGCCGCGCGTGTAGATTGGCGGCTGCTTGTCGAGCACGTTGTCAATACCGGCGAAGACGGAGACCGTCTCCGTGGCCTGCCAAGTTCCATTGAGGAAGAAGTAATGGTACGCAGGAACACCAGGGATGAAGAGATTGGTCGCCGTCGCGGCGCCATCGGTGCCGTCATCAATGAACTGCCAACGCAGCGAAGCGCTGAAGTCACCGTAGTTCCATCCCAGTCGGGTGTTGATCTTCCACTTCGGCAAGGTGCCGTTACCCGGCGTGCCATCACCGATGAAGCCCACTGCGTTCGAGCCAATGGGGTTGCCCGGGAGCGTGCGGAACTGCTGGTTCTCGTACCAAGTGGCCTGAGTGGCCAACTGGAAGTTACCGAAGCTGGTCGGCTCGAAGCGATAGGTCATGGCAACGTCCACACCAGAAGCGAGGAAGTCAGCCAGGTTGGCGTTCGTCTGCGAGATAAATCCATCCAAACCCACGCTGGTCAGCTGACCGGTGGCCGGGTCGCGATTGATGTTCTGGCAGAAAACGTTCGACTTCTCGAAGTTCGGGTTGAACGTCGAGCTGTAGCAACGCGCCAGTGAAGTTGAGAACCCGACCTGGCTGACCACGTTTGAGATGTCGATATCCCAGTAGTCGACCGAAGCAGAGAAGTTCTGCGTCCAAGTCGGCCAATCGGACGTCGGCGTCAGAACGAAGCCAACCGTCAACGAGTCGGCAATTTCCGGCGTCAAGGACGGATTACCGCCCGAGAACGTACGGTACTGCGAGCCCACCTGGTCAAACGCCGCCGTGATACCGGAATTCTGAGCCTGGCAAAGGGCCAGAACCTTGGCGCCATCCGCGCCCGTACGAGCAGGGTTGTCCTTATCGCAGGGGTCGCTGTTAACCGGCGCCGAGGGGAAGCCCTCGGATCGAGTCGCAAACAGCTCGCCGAGCGAAGGCGCGCGGATCGCGCGCTGCTGCAGCGCGCGGAAACGCAGTCCATCAATCGGCGCGTACTCGCCACCGAACTTGTAGGTTTCAGTGGTGAACTTGGCAACGCCCGTGTTGTAGTCCGACGTCCGGTACCCACCTTCGAGTCCGAGGTAGTTAACGAAGGCAACATCCGCCAAAAGCGGAACACGGACTTCACCAAACAACTCCTTGACGTCGAAACCACCTCCGACCGGACCCGCCGAGTTCGCGCCCAGGAGCGAACCGGTCTGGATCGCCTCAGGTGGGATGTATCGGTAGGACAGTTCGCGGTACTCCGCGCCAAGCGCAAACCCTACGGCACCAGCGGGAAGATCCAACATCTCCCCTGCGACGCTCGCGACAATGTTGGTCTGTTCAATATCCGTTTCGTCGGTCTGACCCTTCGCTTCGATGTAGTCGCGTTGGGCTTTGTTAATTGAGTTAGCTCCGAATGGATTGAATGCCGCGCAAGGCGCGAGGACACCTCGATCATTAAACGGTCCCGGAGGCGAACCCGTCGCGCAACCGGCCAAGGCCGCAGCGATACGTTGAGCTTGCGGGAAGCCACCGTACGTGAAGCTGTTCTCGTACTTACCGTAGGACGCGTATACATCCCACTTCCAAGCATTGCCGTTGATTTCCGGCAGCGTGCCACGAACACCGTTCATGAGCTGGAACGCATCCGTCTGACTGGTGTACAGACGAGGTCCAAGCTCCACCGTGCGACGAGCCAACCCAAAAGTGGTGAAGCCCGCGTTGGTCAGAACCGTGCGCGCCTCCGCTGGCATCGTTACCGTGGTCGCCGTGCTGACGTTAAAGCCCGCGGGGGCTTCAGCGAGCGAGTTCTGCGAATCGTACGTCGAGAACAGCGCATTGCCGTAGAGCTCAATATTGTCCGTCAGGTCGTACTTAAAGTTCGTGTAGAAGTTATGGCGCTCGAAGGGCGACTGAATGAGGTTAACCGGGTTGAAGTTGTACCCAAAAAAGTCTTTCAGGTCTGATCCGCTCTCATTCGGTCCCTTGTAGTTCCAAACGCCGTCGCCCGAGGTAACTCCGCGGCCTGCGATGAAAAGCGAGCCATCCGGGTTAAAGCCAAGGCGCTGGCCACCCACCACGACTCTGTTGACCGTAGTCGCCGCAACACCCTTTCCGACGAAGTAGTCGCGCAGCACCTGAAGATTCGCCGACGTGATCGCCGCCGGGATCGAGAACGTGCCATCTCCCGTTGTCGGGCTGCCGTTCAGGTAGCAACCGGTGGTGTCGCAATACTGTGCGAACCGGGAGAAGTCACGCGCAGACTGATAAATCTCCTCGCGATTGGTGTAGCTCGCTGCAAACGTGACGTGGCCGCGACCATTTTGGATCTCGGCGCCTGCCAAAACGTTGATGTTGTACTCGAGGCCATCGCTTTCGGCAGACTGGCCGTACTGACCGGAGAACTGAAGGCCCTCGTACTCATCACGCAGGAGGAAGTTGACGACACCCGAGACCGCATCTGCGCCGTACACGGCCGATGCACCGCCGGTGATCACTTCGACGCGCTCGATGATGGCTGAGGGGAGGACCGACACGTCCACCGCACCACCCGAGGAGCCCGGGACGATTCGGCGTCCGTCGACGAGGGTGAGGCCACGGGCCGCGCCGAGGTCGCGCAAGTTGAGGAACGCCGCGCCGCCACCGGTCGGGTTGTTGTTCGTCTTGGTCAGACCCGGCTGAAGCATCGGCAAGGCGTTCAAATACGTTTCGATCGTGGCCGTACCAATCTCGGCGAGCGTCTCGCCCGAAACGGTAACGATCGGGCTGGTACCCGTTGTGTCACGCACCGGGATACGGGATCCCGTGACAACCACAGTCTTCAACTCATCGTCACCAGCGCTTGCGGTGTTTGAACCCTGCTGGGCGTAGCCCGCCGAGACCGCGAACGTCAATCCGGCGACCAAAATGGAACGCACGGTAGCGACGATAACCTTATTCCGCATGTGACTTTATCCCCTCAGATTGATAGCCGAAGCGGTGAACACCGGCTTTTTAATGATTTTACGACGGAAATCAGCCGCATCGCAATAGGGCTCGATCAAAAATTTGACCATGGATGTATCTTTTTCACAACATCCCGAGCGATACCCCCCGCTCGTAAGATTCGCCTCAGATACTGGGCGACGGTGTAGTTCCGGTGAACTGATCCCGCGCCTCGATGACGGCAGCGATGGCCTCTCGCTCGGTGGCCGATAGCAACGGGCTCCACACGTCGCAAATCATGATGACGCGTAGCTCGTCGCTGTTATTCCAAGCCTCGTGTTCGATGGTGTCGTCGAAGACCCACGCTTCTCCGATCTTCCATTGGCGCGTCTCACCGCCCACGCGAAATCCGCATCCGGGTGGGATCACGAGCGGCAGGTGTACCAGCAATCGAAAATTCGCGACGCCGGTGTGCGGCGGAATTCGCGTTTTCGGCGTCAACGCCGAAAACAATGCGGAAGGAGAACGCCGGACGACCGTGGGTTGGGGAAGCCTAGAAACGGCCGCGGCCGTCACGGGCGCGATCTTGCAGTGCTCCGCGATGGATTCGCCCCGATCGAAAAAGTGCCAAGCAGTCCATTTTGGCGACCGATTGAGTTCGCGCCATTGGTCGAGCGGGATTTGATCGGAATAGTTGATGTAGGGCGAAAACCCTTCACCGCCTGCGCCGAGAATAGACAGCAACTCGCGACGAATCTCCGCACTCTCTGCCTCGAGCGCCTCCAGCCACGGGAAATGAGCGCGATCGTAGAACTCGATGGAGGGCAACCCCGGGTAGCAAAACTCCATCGGTTGCTGCGTGTAGGACTTACGAATTCGAAGGGTCACATCGACAAAGGTGTCGAGTCGCTTTCGCTCAGCGTCCGCGCAGTCTTGGCGAGCGTCACCGATCGCGGCGTGAATGAAGTCGCGAAGTTCTCGGTGATGTCGCTCGACGAGCGCGCGCCCGTGCTCCATGGCCGCAAGCGCCGAAGGGTCGATCTGCCAAGTTGGAGGCGCTTGCGCGATAGCCACCGAATAATGGTGAGCCGCGAGCTTGGTGTCGCCCATGGACTCGCGCACCGTCGCCATCATCAGCAGCGCGGGAAAACATCGAGGGTCGATTCTCAGCGCGCTATCCAAGGCCTCGATGGCCTCGGGTATTTGCCCCGCTCTTCGCGCAACACCCGCAAGACGCAGCCAGGCTCCGAGATCTTGGGGGTCGCGAGTCACCCAACCACGAATGATGGCCCGAGCCGTCTCGAGGTCCCCCGCCTTCAGGGCCCTTAGACTGGACGCTTCGTCCGCTGCGGCTTGAGCATTGCTTGGGATCACTCCGATCCAGATTATCATGCGAAACAGGATCGGGGAGACCTCAGAGTTGAAGAGCGCCCAAGCAGAAAACCTTTTTTCCTCAGCGGTCTCGCACTTCAATAATCGAGATTTTGCCCAAGCGACCTCCATCCTTCGGCAACTGGCCGATCGAAACGAGAAGCTCGCGGATGTGCATCACCTTCTTGCCTTGATGGCACGGCAACAGGGGCGACTTCTCGAGGCGGTCTCGCTCTTCAGAAAAAGCCTGTCCCATGCGCCGAACCAACCCGTCGTGCTCTCGAATTTCGGCAACCTGCTTCGAGACTTGCAGCGGCATGGAGAAGCCGAAGAGTGCTACCGATCCGCCTTGAAGCTGATGCCCTCGCTCGTAGACTGCTGGTACAACCGCGGCACCCTGGCGATTCAAAGATATCAATATGACCTCGCCGAGCAGTGCTTCTCCGAGGCCATAAAACTATCGCCACAACCGAGGTCGTTCCTCGGGCTCGGCAGGATCCGACTCGAGAAACAACCGCTATCGTCCGAAGACACGAGCGTCGCGTTGGCGACCGCTCGCGCGATGCAGCAAAAGTTTCCGAAAGATTCGCAAGGCTATGCGTTGGAGGCTCGCGCATTGTTTTTGGCTGGCGACGTCGACAGCGCTGAGTCGCGGCTTCGCGAAGCGCTCGAGCTGGTCGATGATCGAGCAATCATTCTCTTCGAGCTCGGGGCAATCGCGATCGATGCCAATCGAGTCGAGGAGGCTATCCACTATTTGAAATCCTCGGTCGCCGAAAAACCCGATCTGATCGAGGCACACCGTCTCTTGAACGAAATCTTGTGGGAGTACGAGCAAGACGAGTTCCTTACTTCTTACCATCGAGCACTTCAGCAAAAACCCGACTACGCGCCGCTCTATCACAACCTCGCAGCGGCTTACATTTCGAGTGGCTCGGAGAAAGAGGCTTCACGAACTTTAGATTTTGCCGTCGAGCGGCTCGGACGCGACCCCTTCCTGCTACACGGCTTGGGCGTGCAAGCCGCAAAGCGCGGAAGTGCCGATGTCGCCTTGGGGTTTTATGAAGAAGCCCTGCGTGAGGCGCCTGACAACATCCAGTTCTTGCTCGACCGAGTCGCTCTCTCGATCGGTCAGGGCGATCATGCCGAGGCTGATCGCCACCTTCAGCATGCGCTCAGCATCTCTCCCGATAACCAACTTGCTTGGGCCTATCAGGGCTTGATCTGGCGCCTGTCAGGGGATGAACGATACGAGTGGCTGTTCGCCTACGACAAATTGCTGCGCGAGATCCCCCTCTCCACACCGACGGGGTTTTCGAGCATCGAGGCCTTCATGGGCGACCTTGCGACCTATCTTGAGTCTCTCCATCGCGCGCGTCGCCAACCTCTCGATCAAAGCGTGCGACTCGGCACCCAAACGACCGGCATCCTGCTCAATGACCCACACGAACTCGTACAAGCACTGCGCGCAGCAATCTCGTCGGCGACGAACGAATTCCTGGCGCCGCTCGAGACTGATCAACAGCATCCTTTCCTGAGACGCCTACGCCCTCGCGATAAAGCGTGGCGCTTCTCGGGTAGCTGGTCGGTCAGGCTATCCGCTCAGGGCCATCACTCCAATCACGTTCATCCGAACGGATGGCTCTCTTGTTGCACCTATGTCGCCTTACCGCTGACTGAGATAAGTGACTCGAACAAAAAAAGCGGGTGGATCAAATTCGGCGAGACGTCGCTCAAACTCGGTGAGCGCGAGGAAGTGGCGCAGGCCATTCAACCCAAAGTAGGACACTGCGTCTTTTTCCCGGGATACTTTTGGCACGGGACGATACCGTTCTCGTCCGTAGAGAAACGACTGACCGTGCCCTGCGATATCGATCCGCTGTGAAACGGTCGATTTTTTTAGTCGAACATCCCAGCGGGGACGCAGCGCTCGAACCGCCGCCATCGCTCAACCGAGTTCTTGTTCATCGGCGATCGAACCTGCAGAACACTCGCCGTCCGAACGGGACGATCGGATTGATGGAAGTTCAAGCACGAATCTTCCCAGTTCAATCCGTACCCGAGCAGTATCGGCTCCAGGGTCGCCCGCGGACTTTCGACCAGGCGCTCGTAGTTCACGATGGTCATGTCGTCCTTGAAGAGCTGGGACCAGTGCGTGATCAGCCGCGCCTGTGCCTGCAACTGATGACGAATGTCGGCGATATCGGTGGCATAAGAAAAACGTGGCGCGAGTCGTGTGGCGAAAATCGAGGTTGCCGTATCGCGCCAGTCGCGCAAGGTGACCAGGATTTTCGCTTTCGGAAACATCGCCTTGATCAGTCCGAGATAGAAAATATTGTCCGGGCGCTTATCGGTAAATCGGGATCCCTTTTTGATCGGCACGTGGATATCACTCCGGTAGGCACTCCCCCATGCGCCGAGACGGGATGACGACACCGTCGCAAGATCAGTGGGATAGCCCGGGAAATACCGATCGACGAGTCGAGGGAAAAACTCCTGCTCGCCTCCTGGGACGAACGCTGAGTGCGCCGCCAGAATCTGCTCGAGTAGCGTCGAGCCGGAACGGAAAGATCCACAAATGAAAATCGGGGCGAAAACTTGAGAGCTGGAGACTTTTCGAAGCCACGACTCATCGCAGGTTTCGATGATGGCGCTGACCAGATTATCGACGTTCTCGCGGTTGTAGGGCTGCCAAGAAGACCGATCGATCGCATTGGCTGAGCGGTAGTGATCCCAAGCCTCTTCGTATAGACCTTGCTGCTCGGCGGCCCGACCCAATGCGATGTAGAGGTCGGGATCTCGGCTCGTTTGCGAGAATCTGAGAAGACTGTTTTTCAAACTACGGATGCGCTCGCTGTCCACGGAAAAATCGTGAGAGTCGGCAAGTCTCGCGAGCGCGACGGAGCTGGTCGGGTCGATTTCCAGACAGCGCACGAATGCCGCCTGCGACTGATCCACCTGCCCCATCTGTTCGTACAAATTTCCGAGGTTCAGCCAAGCCGGAAAGTAGCCCGGGTTCAACCTCAACGCGGTCTCCAATTCCTTGAGCGCAGAAGTCGAGTCGAGCAGCAGCTCGCTGTAGACGTTAGCTCGATTTAGATGGACCTCCTCGGGCTGTTTGATTCCCGCAGCGAGCGCCTTGGCGTACTGATCGAGGGCGAGGTGGGGTTTGCCCGCCTGCTTGGCAAACCACCCGTAGTTGAACCTTAGGACGGCAGACCCACGACCCGAGTCGATCACCTGACGAAAAGCACTCAACCCATCATCGAGTCGATGATGCTGTAGACAAAGCTGTCCGAGTTGCATCAAAGAATTCGCAGGGTCGGCGGCGGATCGCACCCTGCGCTGCAATTCGGCAATGGACTGTTCGAGCTGATCTGTGTCCATAAAAAAGGCGGGCTTTTGGCCCGCCTTTCGAGTGATAACACTCTTTGGTCTTAGAACCGAGCGGTGACCTCGGCGAACAGGTAGCGACCGAGGCTGTCGTAGAAGCCCGCGATCGTGTTCGCGTTGGTCGACAAACCGTCACCCACCATCGGCGGCTCCTTATCCGTGACGTTGCTGATGCCAACCGAGGCATCCCAACCGTCCATGAAGCGGAAGGAGGCGTTGACGTCGAGATAGGTCTGCGCCTTGGACATGTTGGCCTTGGCGATCTTGTCGGCCGTACCGATGTACTCGACGCCGCTGAAATAACGCGCGCGGGCGCCGACAGACCACCACTCGTTGGAGTCGTAGTTCACGCCGACGGTCGCACGATTCTTCGGAGCAGCAAAGCACTTCTCGCTGATCGTGCCCACGCAGTCGTACTTGAGCGAGTCGTTACCCGGAACCGGGTTCACTTCACGCTTCAGCATGTGGGTGCCGAGCAGGTTGAAGGCGAACGAGCCGCCCAGCGCTTCGAGACGATAAGCCGCTGCCAAGTCGATACCGGACCAGGTGGCCTCACCGAAGTTCTGTGTTGTAGTCAACACATATTCGTTATTGCTGCGCCACAAGCTACCGGTCGTACCGCGCTTGATGAGGCTACAGAAGTTATTCTGAAGGGCGCACTGCTCGAGGATCAGGACCGGAGTCAAGCCAGAGATGGTGTCCGAGATATCGATGTTCCAGTAGTCGATCGAGGCCGTGAGGTTCTCGATCGGGTCGGCAACGATACCGAAGGTCAGCGTGTCCGCTGTCTCAGGCTGAAGGGTCAGCGAGCCACCACCAATCTGGTTGTACTGGCTGGCCGGGCTAGCCGCGACTCGACCGTACTGGGCGGCCGTGACACCCGTGTTCGCACACTGGGCAGCGGTAAAGCGCGGCGTCGAACCGGCGCACGGGTCGGTTCCGCCCCACAAGCCGATGATGTTCGGCGAGTAGAGATCACCGATGTTCGGCGCACGAACGGCACGGTTGTAACCGGTACGAACTCGCAGCTGATCGATCGGCTTGAAATCAACACCGAATCGATAGGTGTTGGTCTGACCGGCGGTGCTGTAGTCCGAATATCGGTAGGCAATATCCGCCGTCAGATTTTCCATGACGGGGATGCTGAACTCGGTGAAGATTTCCGAGACGTTGTAACCACCCTTCAAGCTGCGGAACGGTGAACCCTGACCGGCCAGGGCGCCGTCGTTGTACAGCTTGTCGGTCACGCGGTCGTAAAGGTTCGCACGATACTCGGCACCCACGACGGCCTGCACAGAGCCCGCACCGAAGGGGTTCACACCGAGGTCGCCGCTGACGTAGCCGTTGAAGATCTCAACAGACGTCTCCGCTCTCGCGATGGCCGTGCCACCGAGCTTGGCCGCCTGAGCAGCGTTAATGCCCTTGTAGGTGAACACTTGATAGCAACCATCGGTCACCTTTTCACAACCCGGGCTCAACGCCGCGTCGATCGAGGTAAAGATCAAGTCGTTGATGTACGTCGACGAAGACGCCGTGGACCCGAGCTGGTACGACACGTCGTACGACCAGTCCTCGGTGATGTTGCCACGCGCACCCGCGACGATACGGAAGCTGTTGTACTCCGTGATTTCGGCTCGCGGACCACCTTCCGTGTTTCGCTTGCCGATGTAGATCTGATACCCCTCCGCACCCGGGAAGAACGCAGCAAGTGAACTCTTGACGGCCGCAGGGAACAAGGGCGAGTTCGCAGGGAACTCCTTGTCGTAGAAGAACGTGCCCGATTCGGCGATCTGAGCCTTGGACCTCGAGCTCGTGTAGTTGATTTCGAGGTACGGCGTGAATTTGTCGCTGACCGCGTAGTCGACGAATGCGCCGAGCGAGTAACGCTCGTCCGGACGCATGAAGTGGTTCGGAGGACCGAAGTTGTAGAGGTTGTCGCCGGCAGCGTAATCCCAGGTCACCATCGAGCCGTTCGGGGCCAACTTGTACCCGTCGGAATTCACTGGGTTACCGAAGGTGCCCGAATAATCGACCTCACCGCCGTAGATCGGGTAGATGTAGAAGTTCGGGATGTCGGAGGTGCCCGAGCCACCGCACGCGGTGCCTGCCACGTTCAACGTGCAGCTCGCGTAGTCACGCGCCGCCCAACGCAGCTCTTTGCCCTCTCGCCAGGTCGCATAACCCGTCGCGTTGCCGCGACCGTCAGCGAAATCGGAGCCCACGAGCAGGTCAAGGGTTCGGGACTGGCCGTCGATACCCGAGTCGCCATCGGGGTACTTGAAGCCTCGTCGGTCCATCAAAGGGCGCAGGTACTGGGTGTCGTTGTCATGCTGGTAGCCCGACGCGCTGAAGCTCAGCTCGACACCATTCACCTTGCGGGTCACAAAGTTGACGACGCCCGAGACCGCGTCTGCGCCGTAAGTGGCCGAGGCACCACCGGTCAGAACGTCGATGCGTTCGATGATGCCCGCCGGAATCTGGTTGACGTCAGGCGTCTCGGTGTTAACGCCACCGGGCTGCATGCGACGGCCGTTGAACAGCACCAGCGTTCGGCTCGAGCCGAGACCTCTGAGGTCGACCGAGGCGGTACCGGTAGCGCCGTTAGCCAGGAAGGAGTTCTGTGACACTTCGACCGACGGCAGGGAGTTGAGAACGTCTTCGAGTCTCGTGAGACCCGTCGCCTTGATGTCTTCGGCGGACACGACGGCCACCGGAGATGCTTGACCGAAACCATCGGTGGTTTTGATGCGGGTTCCCGTGACGACGACTTCTTGCAATTCTTGGGCAAGCGAGACGTTCGAGAATCCTGCGCCGGTTACTCCGATTGCAGTGGAGACGGCGATGGCAATTGGCGATTTCTTCATAAGCGTTTTAAGACCTCCCAACGGAACAATTTGTATCCGGCGCAATTTTTGTGCGCCAAAACCCTTATACGAGGGCGATTTTTGAGACCCCGACCGACCTTACACCTTTACAAGGTTCGCCCGCTACTCCCAAACTTTGATTACTGTGGGATAGTATGTTGTAAATAAACAACATCGTGCGAGAGATTTACTTCACTCGCTCGACCCCGATTCCGCGTTTTATGTCGCTCAGGGTAAGCACGTAGAAGCCGAGAATGTTTCTCGAAATGGTCACCGGCGGATTATCAGGGCCGTCGTATCTGAATTTTCCGGGTATTCGTTGGCGCCACACTTGCCCGTTATCGAGAACAAAAGTGGTATCGCCCGACCAGCCGGAGAAACTCCCCGAGATTCGCGCTTCGATTGGGCCTTGTTGCCCTTGGGGCTCTTTTGAAATCGCCGTTAATTGATTGGCCTTCTCCGAGGCGATATGTCTCGAGAGCCAGGCTTCGAGTGCAGCGCGCTCCGAGTCGGTGAGTTTATTCAACCCCGAACGTGAAAACTCCTCAGCAGTCATCGCCGACGACAATTGAAGGGTGGACTTCGAGGCTCCCGCTGCCGGTTCGGCCCATGCGGGTTTAGTGGCCGAGGCCATCATCAACGCTGCGATCAGCGCGGCTAATCGAAGGGCCTCTCGGTGCGGAAAAAACTGGGATATGGACATAGGGCTCAACCGCCGGGCGCAGAGCAGTTCTCGCCACAAACGCGACCCTTTTCTGCGCCCTCGCGAGCAGCGTCGCTACCCATGCGCCTGATTTCTTCCCACTGAGCCTCGGTCTTGCAGGTCTTTTTGGCGATCCGCGTTCCGATGGGCGCCGTCTGACGACAAATCATTTTCGTGGATTCTGCGGGGGCGGTTGGCTCGCCACTCGTCGTCACGGCTGCACTCGACGTAGCCGCTGAAGCCGCCACCGGATTACTCGACTCTTGTTGCCCCGCCGTCGCGCTCTGCGAGACGAAGATTGCGATCAACAATAAAAACACTCGATCTCGAACCATGAGTCGACTCCTCGCCAAGAATGATTCGAGTATGCCTCAACACCGATCGAGCCGCCCAGACGCAGCCAGCTCGACCCACCTCTCACGGACGTATGCGAACTCTCACGCCATTCGCGATCTCTCCCGAGGGAAAAAGCACGACTCGATCCCCTTCGACCAATCCTTTCTCCACCACTCGGTGCGTCGAGTCTTGAATCCCCACCACCACGCGCACCAGCTCAACCCGGCTGCCCTCGAGTCGATATATCGCCCATCCTTGCGCATCCCGAACGAGCGCGCCGAGCGGCACACGAATGGCGTCCTCGGCTTCGGCGACCACCACGCGTGCGTCAACCCGGTATTCGTGCGACTTCAAGGCATCGGGTGGTGGATCAATGAAATCGAGGATCACCCGCGTGCGCTGCTCCTCGATACCGAGGGCAGACACCTTGGTGCGCGCGACGGGCTCGATGCGCTCGACCACAGCGGCGATGGCGCTCGAGACGATCGCGCCGCGCTCGCCCCAATTTTCGATGAATGCGCGATCGCCCGGCTTCATGCGTACGGCATCTTGAGACAGGAAGTCGGCGACGACATCGACGCGAGACGGATCACCGAGCACGACGACGGGCATGCCCGCTGTGATCATGGTCTCGCTTTCTTGCGGAACCGACAGCACTGTTCCCGATGCAGGTGCATTGAGCGACAGCACGCCTGCCCGGCCATCGCGACCGGCATCGAGCAAGGCGCTGCGCGCCCGTCGCAACTCCGCCGAGGCCGCCGCCTCGGTCGCGAGCGCCGCGCGAAGACGAACGCGGGCGGTGTCTCGATCGGAGTCGGCGATAAGGCGCGCCGCAGCGAGTTTTTGGGCGCGAGCGTCTTCGATTGCCGCGAGTTCACGCTCGGCGACCGCGGCGCGTTCACGCGCCTCGGCGGCTGCGACGATTGCTCTCGCCTCGGCGTCGCTGCGCGGATCGAGAAACCCCGACGCGCCGCGCGTCATTCGGGCGAGTGGCTCACCTTTTTGAACGCGATCACCCGCCTCGACCGCGACGCGTAACAGACGACCCGACACCGGCGCGCTGACGACGTACACCTCGCGCATGCGCGTGCGACCCTCATCGACGAGACTCGCGCGCACCGTGCCGCGATCGACGACAGCCACTTCGACGGAGACCGCCTGCGGCAATACCGCAAACACCACGAGCGCCAAAAGCACGGCGATGCCGAGGGCGTAAACCCACCGACTGCGGATCATTTCGATGATGCGGTTCATGGTTACTCCCTCGATTTGAGCACGCCGACGAGATCGAGTCGATCGACGTCGCGACGAACCCACAGTGCTGCAATGACGACTGCCGCGACGACGAAGAGCGCAGAGCGCGCATAGGTCGCAACATCAAAAACGAAAGGGAAAGAAAATAGATCGGTCTCGAACTGCTCCATCATCCAGCGGGATAACGCCGCACCGAGCAAGAGACCCAGAGGCAAGGCCGCAGCGAGTAGCACGGCGAGTTCACCGAGTAGCACCCACGAGGCTTCGCGACGCCGGAAGCCAAGCACTCGAAGCGTGGCAAGGTCGCGCTCCTGCTCGCCGAGGGTGACGCGCGCCGCAGAGAATGCAACGCCCGCTGCCATCGCAAGAGAAAACACCAGAAACATGAATGAGAAGAATCCGGCGCCCTGCTCGAAGAGTTGGCGTAGCGAGCGCTCGGCGTTGTCCGCGAAGGTGACGCCGACGATGGCCGGGATATCCTTGAGCCGAGCACTCAGCGGGTCGCGAAATGCGGAGTCGATGACGAGGTAGGCCGAGTCGACCCGGTCGGGTTCGCGCAGTAATCGACCGAGCGCATGACGCTCCATGTAGGCCGCCGACCCGAGAAACGGCTGCACGATACGAACTACGGGAATTTCCGCGCTCACTCGAGGCCCGTCCGTTGCCTCGAGCCAGAGCAGATCGCCGACTTCTGCATTCAACTTACGGGCGAGACCGGCGGCCAGCGTCAGCCCCTCTGCCGTCGGGTCGATCACCTCGAGATCGGTGCTCACGATGCGATTGAGCATCGCCCCTTCAGAGATGCCGAGCACGGCTTCACGCTCACGCCGAGACCCCGAGGAAAGAAAAACGTCTGCGGTGCGAAGCGGCTCGACCTGTAACACACCCGGAAGACGTGCGCCTTCGCGCAGCACCCGCTCGTGCTCGCGTTCGGCGAACGTGAGCGTGACGTCCATTCGTTGAGTCGTACCGAAGTTGATGCCGATGATGCGCTCGATGGCGATCGGAAAATGCTCGGACATGATGAGCAAGGCCAAGGCCAGCGCCATCCCGATGACCGTGGTTGCGGATCTTCTCGGAAATCTCAGAATTCGGCGGGCGAGCATGCGCGAACGGGCATCGAGCGCACGGAGCTTTCGCTCCAGATGTTCTCCCAGTCTGCGAAACGAGGTCGGCGCCGGCGGCGCGAGCGCCACGGCGGGCGCCAGACGGACAGCGCGGCGCACGGCACCCAGTGCGCCGAGCACCGCCGCCACCAAGGCCACCACAAAGGCGCCGAGATAGACGAGCGGCCCGGCTACGAAATCGAGCTCGGGCAAGTGGTACACCGATTGATAAACGCTCGCCATATACCCACCCACGTAGGTGCCGAGCACGATGCCGAGCATCGCAGCCGCGAGACAAAACGCGAGTGCGAACTTCGCGTAGTGCGCACCGATGGTAGTGTTGGAGTAGCCAAAAGCCTTGAGCAGCCCGATGTTAGCGCGTTCGGTCGCGACGAGTCTCGAGAGCATCACGTTGATCAAGAACACCGCAACCAACAAAAAAATCGGCGGCAAGATGCTGGCAAGCGTTCGCAGCTGCGAGAGCTCGTCGGAGAGATATCGTGCCGAGAGCATACGATCGCGCCCATAGAGTCCTCTTCCGCCATAGCGGGCCAGCTGCGCATCGAGGCTCGCGATCACCGCCTCACGGTCTGCATCGGCTTGCAGACGCAACACTACATCGTTGAATGCCCCATCGAGATCGAGTGCACGACCGAGCGCCTCGCGGTTCATCCAGAGCACACCAAATCGACGAGGCTCGGGAAGAATATCGCCCGGCGCGACGGCAAAGACGAACTCGGGGCTGCTCGCAATGCCCGTCACTTCCACGATCTTGCGCTGACCGAGAATAAGTACGGGTAAACGCTGACCGGGCTCGATCGAATGCGCTTCGGCAAAAGATTCATTGACGAGCACCTCGGCGCTGCGCGCGGCCTCAGGCCATCGCCCTCGCTTGAGCACGAGATCATTCACCCGAGGTCGTCGATCGGCGGGCAGCGAGACGAGTCGTGCGGAGACGGGCTCCGCAACACCTTCGATGGTCAGCAGACCGACACCGCTCGCGCGCGCTTCGAGACCCGCCACTCCAGGCTCTGCCGCGAGATCCTCAGCGATGCGATCGGGCGCGCGCACGAGAGAACCGGCGAGATCTGCCATGAGCGATCGCGCGTAATACTGATCACGCGAGACCTCGAGCGAACCGTACATGCCCGTCGCCATGACGAAGATGGCGATGCCGCAGCCAAGCACTACGCCTACCGCGACCGCCTGCAACCAGAGCCGGCGCAGGTCCCTCAATAATTTGCGATCAAGCGGTGTCACCAGCGTAACTGCGAGGGCGGAACTCGCGCGGGATTACGCTCGACGGTACGGATGAGCCCGTCCGCAAAACGCACGACGCGATCGCCGAGCCTTGCGATATCAGCGTTGTGGGTGATGAGCAGCGTCGTCGTACCGAGTTGCTCGTTGATGCGAAGAATCGACTCCAGTACGCGGATACCCGTCGCGACATCGAGCGCACCCGTCGGTTCATCACAGAGCAGCACACTCGGTCGCTTGGCGATCGCGCGCGCGCTGGCGACACGCTGCTGCTCACCCCCCGAGAGTTGAGCCGGGAAATGCGCCATTCGCTCAGCAAGGCCCACCAAGCCAAGCGCTTCCTCAGCGGGCATCGGCGCATCGGCCACCTCGGTGACGAGCTCGACGTTTTCGCGGGCGGTGAGACTGGCGATGAGGTTGTAGAACTGGAACACGAATCCGACGTGATGACGACGGTAGTCGGTGAGCGCGGCATCGGTCGCCGTTGTGAGTTCGAGCTCACCGAAGCGAACACTGCCTGCTGTTGGGCGATCGAGCCCGCCCAAAATATTGAGCAATGTAGATTTGCCGGAACCCGAAGGCCCGAGCAACACGAGCAGCTCACCGGGATCAATATGGAGGTTGATGCCGCGCAGCGCGTGGACCGCTGCGGCACCCTCACCATATGTCTTGCGCAGTCCCCGCAATTCAAAAACGGGTGGACGCGAGGCGGTCATCCCACCCAGGCTCGTGCATTTCTGAAGAGACGCATCCAGCCGGAGTATTCGGTGTTGCCGGGCGGTCGCCAGGACATCTGCACCGTTCGGAACACACGCTCAGGGTGAGGCATCGCAAGCGTGACACGACCGTCGAGATTACAGAGCGCGGCGAGTCCGTTTGGCGAGCCGTTGGGGTTGGCGGGATAGCGCGTCGCGGTTTCGCCGGCACGCACGACATAGCGGAGCCCTACGGTGCCCGAGGCCTCGCAGGCGGCCGCCTGATTTGAATCGGCGAATTCGGCGCGGCCTTCGCCATGCGACACTGCGATGGGCAGCACGGAACCGGTCATGCCCATGAAGAAAATGGAGGGGGTCGACATCACTTCGACAAGCGTGGCACGCCCCTCGAATTGTTCAACGCGGTTGCGCACGAAGCGCGGCCAATGCGCCGCTCCCGGGACGATGGGGGCGAGCTGCGCCATCATCTGACAGCCATTGCAGATGCCGAGTGCGAAGGTCTCGCGACGGGCAAAGAATTCGGCAAATGAATCGCGCATCTGCGGATTGAAAAGAATCGACTTCGCCCAGCCCTCACCCGCACCGAGTACGTCACCATACGAAAACCCACC
>SXGQ01522692.1_pt1 | contig 21011 bp, 23 predicted proteins | sample 3178371 | NCBI WGS metagenome assembly SXGQ01 (sample SAMN11356859, study PRJNA531348) | freshwater metagenome | isolation source: freshwater sample F1-20 | place: China: Fuxian Lake, Yuxi | collected 2017-12-25 | reverse complement strand
TTTATGTTGCTGACGATACCGATGCCACCAAAGTCCATGAAGCTTTGGCTGCAGAACATCAACTACACAACAGACATCTTCAAGACCCAGCTAGGTTTGAGCGCAAACGGGCAATCGCTCAAATACCCACTCGACGTCTCGGTTGCTGACAACAGCAAACTGATTTTCATTGCGCCGCCAACTTTCGAAGACCCGACGCAGAACCCATTTGTGTCAGACAACGACCGCATCGTCCGTGTCGATCGGGCTTCAGCGTCATTCGACATGGCCGCCATGATGACGTCACTTAGCCCGGAGACCTGCTTCCAGTTAGGGCAGCAGATTAAAGATGATCTTCGGCAGAACAATGGCATCAAAAAGAAAGCGGGCAAAATCCAGACAATGACGATTGAGCACCAGGCCACTGAGGTCCTGCTCAATCCCGACAAGATGTCGATCAGCATCGCTGACACCAGTGCCATGCCGTTTGTCCGTTGCAACATCAATGGCGGCGACAGCGGTGCGTACTACTTCAATATCGAACGTCCGACGTACATGTACAACTTCAAGGACGAGCCGATATTCGAAATCGAGAAAGCCGACAAAGAGTTCTACAAGAGCATTTTCGAGATCTTCAAGTCTCACCTTGAGAAGTCTGGTAAAGCGCAGTACCCCATAGTCCTGCGCGACTACTACACCGACATGTACTACAACGGTGTGTACGACCCTAATCTTAACCAGTTCACAGAAGACTACCCTTTGGTGCCGACAAGCAAGTCGAGCATAGAGTCCTTTATGCTAAGCCACGGACGGCCAGCACCAGACTTTGTGCGCGATGCTCGGGTCGTGTTTGATCCGACGCTCAATAGCCAGTCGATTGATTTCGAGAACGTACCGTACTTCGTGAACATGTACCGCAAAACGCGGTACATGCTCAACCCGAAAATCCCAGCGCGACCACTAGACTATGGCCACGCAAAACTAATCTCGAACACTTGCCCACGGATCTATACCTTGATCCATCACGTCCTCGGTAACGGCGACGCTGAGTTCGAGCATTTCATCAACTGGCTGTCTTTCGTATTTCAAACACGTCAGAAAGCAAAGACCGCCTGGGTGTTTGGTGGCGTACCCGGTACGGGCAAAGGTTTGTTTTACAGCAAGGTACTCCGCCCGCTGTTCGGGCCAGAGCACGTACCTATGCGAGCTCTGCAGAACATCGAAGAGCACTTCAACCTGTACATGCGCAATGCGATCTTCTTGATCGTTGACGAGTTCCATATGGCATCGTCATCAATCGGCACAATGAAGATTGCCGATAAGCTCAAGAACCAGATCACAGAAGACACTGTCACGATCCGCGCTATGCGGACCAACCAGGTAGAGATTCCGAACTACACCAACTTCATCTTTCTGACTAACAGAAACGATGCAATCAAGATCGAAGACGGTGATCGGCGCTACAACATCCCGCCGCGCCAAGAGCACAAAGTTGAAGAAGCCCATCCGCAGCTCCTCAAAGAGCTCGATCTCCTGACCGATGAGCTTGACCTGTTTGCTGGGTACCTCCAGACGTTCCAGGTCAACGAGCGAATGGTGCATACCTGCATCGACAACACGGCCAAAAACCAGATGCGCCATGTGTCGATGACTATCATCGAAGAGTTTGCCGAAGCGTTGAAGCGCGGCGATCTGTTGTTTTTCAGCGACATCCTCGACATCAACATTGCCAACGCTCAAAACATGAACGAGGTTGCGACCGCCCAGCGCATCGTCAAAGGTTGGATCGCACTCGCCAAACACAAGTTTACGGTCATTCCAATGGAGCATTTGCGCACGGTTTTCCATATACAAACCGAGCAGAACCCACGTATGTCTCAGCGTGAGTTCACTAAGCAAATGAGCAAATTTGGAATCGGGCCAACGCGCAAGCGGATGCCTGGGGCTACCCGCGACTCAAACCCAGTAACCGGAGTTGTTGTAAATTGGCAACAAGACGAGCTAGAGGTTCAACGTCTCATCAAGTCTTACTTCGACGCTACGGACGAGCGCCAACTGTTGCAGAATGCAGACATTAGCTATACTAATACAAGTACTTACAACTGAGTGTAGCTATCTTGAAACAAATAACGCAGAGCTCCAGGCCGGACTCTGAAGACGCTTTTAAAAAGCCATCGAAGTTCGGCCCTGTTTCTACGTGGTCCTACTCGTCACTCAAGACTTTCGAAGAGTGTCCGTACAGGATCTATATCCAACGCATCAAGAAGATTCCAGAACCGCCTAGCGCTGCTGCTGATCGTGGAACCGCAATCCACAAGCTGGCAGAGCAGTACATCAAAGGCGAACTCGGCGACTTCCCACCTGAACTAGCAAAGTTCCAGAGTGACTTCGAAGAGCTACGGGCGCTTTTCGCTGAAGCCAAAGTAGAGGTCGAAGGGGAGTGGGGCTTTAGCATCGACTGGGAAGCTGTAGGTTGGATGGTGCCCCAGACTTGGGCACGCATCAAACTAGACGCCATGGTCCACCAGGACGAAACCAGTGCTCGAGTCATCGACTTCAAGACTGGCAAAAAGTTTGGCAACGAAATACCGCACGCACAGCAGTGCTTGTTGTATGCCATTGCCGCGTTCTTTAGATACCCGCTGGTCGAAAACGTTCGCACCGAGCTTTGGTATCTAGACAAAGGCGAGCAGACATTGCGCTCGTTCACTCGAACAGAAGCTATGCAGTTTGCACCAGGCTTCCATCGCCGAGGGATTGAGATGACAACCTGCGAAGACTTCCCTCCGAAGCCAAGCAAAGACGCCTGTCGATGGTGTCCATACGGCAAAGGCGAACACCCCGAATGCACTTGGGGTGCGAAATAAACGCCAAGTAACAAGCCCCTCCTAGTGAGGGGCTTTTTTTGCGGGCATACATAGCCCACGTAGCCCAAGGAGAACTTATGGCGTTTTTCATGAGGCTGCTTGCAGCCCTTGAAATCATTCTATTTCTCAAAAAGTTACGAGAACAAAATGACTCTATTGCAACTTCAAACTTCCAACGTACAGATATTAACTCGAACGAAGTTCCGAAAGAGCGTGAAGCCACCAGGGAAGGCCATGCTCAAATCGGGAAAGAGCAATAAAAAATTGGGGGCCCTCGTCCGCAAAGGAATGTGGCGGGGGCTTCCCATCTTTAGCTTAACTCTTGAAGAACGCAAAACATGCCCGCCTCACTGTGAACAGTGGACCAATTGCTACGGCAACAACATGCCGTTTGCCCATCGATTTGATCACACCAACCCGTGGTTTGAATTCGCACTGGCCACGGAGCTCGTACAACTGTCCCAGAAGTACGAACAGGGGTTCGTGGTCCGGTTGCACGTACTCGGCGATTTTTACTCCGAAGACTACGTAAAGTTCTGGCTGCACAAAATGCTCGGCCTTCCGCAAATTCGCGTGTTCGGGTACACACACCACCGCCACGATAGCCGCATTGGCGCCCGCATAGCAGAGCTAAACAAGTTATTCCCAGACCGGTGGCGAGTCCGGTTTTCTGATGACCCACAAGTTGAGTTCAGATCAGAAGTTGTTGCTTCAGCGCAACAAGCAAATGGGGTTGTATGCCCCGAGCAACAAGGCAAAGCCAAGTCATGTGGTGACTGCGCTTATTGCTGGCACAGCGACAAACCTGTCTATTTCCTTGAACACTAGTATTAGCTAGGCTAATATCGAGGTCTAACTGAGATAAACCTAATGCTTAAACCTTTCGATCATCAAGTTAAAACGACCAAGTTTCTTCTTAAAACGCCTCGCGCACTTGTGACGTCTGACCCAGGCACGGGTAAGACTCGCAGTGTTCTCGACGCTTATTCAAAGCGAAAAGAAGGGCGGATGCTTGTACTAGCTCCGCTGTCAATCTTGTCAGCCTCTTGGGCTGATGACATTGAGAAATTTCAACCAGGTCTGAGTTACGTCGTCGCTTACGCACGAAACCGTGAGCAGGCCTTCCAAACCAATGCGGACATCGTAATCACCAATCACGACGCTGCTAAGTGGTTGGTCAAGAACGAACGCTTACTCGAAGGCTTCTCGACGCTCTGCATCGATGAGTTCACAGCGTTCAAGAACAAAGACAGCCAGCGAAGCAAAGCAATCCTTCGCATAGCTCAAAAGTTCAAGTACCGCATCGCCATGAGTGGTACACCAAACAGCAACACGATCTTGGACATCTGGCATCCAACTCTGATCGTGGACGACGGTGAACGGCTTGGGAAACGTTTCTACGGTTTCAGGTCCGCCGTCTGCACTTCACGGTTCAATGGCTTCGCCAACGAGTGGGTTGACAAGCCCGACGCTCAGCAAATCGTTGCAGCGTCCATCAAAGACATCAACATCCGTTACCAGCTCGAAGACTGCATCGATATGCCAGAGCAGTCTGTACACACAATGTGCGTACAGTTAACCCCGGCCATCATGGAGCAGTACAAGCTCCTGGCTGAAGACTCAGTCTTGTATACCGGCAAGGCAACCATCAACGCCATCAACGCCGGTGCGCGTGTCAAAAAGCTTTTGCAGCTCTGCACTGGCGCTGTCTACACCGAAGACGGTGTACCCGCTGGCATCCACGAAGAACGTTATGAACTCGTTATGCAGCTAGTCAGCGAGCGCAAGCATTCGCTTGTAGCGTTTAACTGGCGCCACGAACGTGAGCATCTGACCAAGCTAGCCGACGAGATGAAAATCGAGTACGGCGTTATTGATGGGGACACCCCAGCAAATAAACGTAAAGACATCGTTGATCGTATGCAGGCTGGGCAACTCCAGGTTGTCTTTTGTCACCCTCAATCTGCAGGCCATGGCCTGACTCTAACAACAGCAACAAGCGTTATCTGGGCGTCTCCGACCTACAACGCCGAGCACTATCAGCAATTTAACCGCCGCATTTACCGCGCCGGTCAAACCAAAAAGACCGAAGTCATCCACATTGCCGCCAGCAATACGTGGGAGCCAGAGGTCTATACAAAGCTCGAAGGCAAACTCGAGCGGATGGATGAGCTCCTTTCGATCCTAAACAAACTAACTCCAATGAGGAAAGCGTCTTGAGCAAATCAAACACTGCTGCAGTAATTATCCCGTTTGACGAGAATCCGATGTTTACGCTAAGCATCAATGATCTCATCCGCAAACGCGCTGCAATTAAAGATGAGACGGAAAAGCTTAACTCCCGTCTAAAAGACTTGAAGACTGACCAGGACAACATCGACCTGGCACTTCTAAAGAAAATGGATGCAGAGGGGTTATCCCGCACTGCCAACGGAGACTACTCGGTATCCATCAATGAAGACACGGTCCCAGAGGTCATCGATTGGGATGCTCTCTACGATCATGTGATTTCTACTCGTGACTTCAGCTTGATCCAACGACGGATTAGTTCGACGGCTTATAAAGAGCTGTTGAAACTCGGGGAAGGAGTCCCCGGCCTTTCACCAAGGACAATTCGTAAGATCAATTTTCGTTCACTCTAAACCGCAAAGGAAAACATATAAATGCCTAAAGCATCATCTGCTGCTATTGCTGACCAGCCAGCCTCAACCTCTTTGGTTGCGCTCGTATCTTCGCAACTACCTGACCACGTCGTTCAAGACAGTGCCGGTCTAGGCAACGAGAATGTCGGCCAGCATGTCACCATTCCTCGGGTCAAGTTGCTCCAAAAGATGTCTGACGAGGTAGACAAGTACAACTCAAAGTACATCGACGGCGCTGAACCTGGCCACTTCTTGAACTCCTTGACTGGAGAAAACTACGGCGAAGAGCTGTACGTCATCAGTCTTTTGTTCAAGAACGAGTACGTCGTATGGCGTAACCGTGACGCAGGCGGCGGCATCCTCGGGTCATTTGGCTCGCTGCAGCAGGCGCAAGAAGCCATCAAGGGCCAAGACAAGCCGCAGGATTACACGATCACGGACACGCACTCACATGTCTTGCTGATCAAGAATCCTGAAACCGGTGAACTGGACCGCACGCCAGTGATCATGGACTTCTCCAGCTCCAAAATGCGCATCTCGCGCAACTGGAACTCGATGATTGGTCTCAAGGGTGGTAACCGATTCTCGGGGCTGTGGAAGCTCAAGTCGGTTTCTGTGACCAACAAAGCCGGTGCTCAGTTCATGAACCTCGAAGCAGAATGGGTAGGCTGGGCCACAAAACCGGACTACGAGTACGCTAAGTCCGTCTACTTGCAGCACGCCGACCGCACGAGCGCCAATGACTAACGTTGGCGCATGAACGAGCACGGCTTCATAAGAGCCGTGCACGCTCATCTTCCACCAGAAATTTTCCGGTGGAAGATCCACGACACGTTTGCTGGCGGTGTCCCCGACGCATTCTACGCGGGGCCCGCCAGCACACTTTTTGTGGAATACAAATACATAAAAGCGCTTCCTAAACGAACAAGCACCAACATAAAAACCTGCTTAACGCCGCAACAAGCTTATTGGCTTAACACTTTACACACGTTTGGGCAGCCAGTCGCGCTAATTGTTGCCATCGAGAACCAAGCGTTAGTATTATTAAACAACCGATGGAACGCTAATATTTCCAAAGCCAGCTTCCTAAACGAAGCTATACCGCGTAATCGCGTAGCTACCTGGATACAAGGTGTTTGTACCCAAGGGATAAAGGCAGAGCAAAGTGTCAGAAAAGCAACGAGCACCAGTTGCAGTCGAGAACCTTCGTCGGATTTGGGAACTTAAAAAATCCGAAATGCAGATCACTCAAGCGCAAGCGGCAAAGAAACTTGGTTGGACGCAAGGCGCGTTTAGCCAATACTTAAATAACCTTACGACCCTCAACCCCTCGGCAGTAATCAAACTTGCAAACTTCCTAGGGGTTGACCCGCAAGAAATAGAACCAAACATCAACGACTACTTGCCGCACATTTTAAAAGTGCAAATTAGATATGCAGCTAGTAATCCACAAAAGCGCATTAGAGATTCATTCGCTTACCTTGACACTTCCCCAGACTACTTTTTTGTTTTGGTTGACGAAAATATTAAAGGTGCTCCGCCTGTCCCATACGGGTCAACTATTAGGTGCACTGAGTACAAGCCAACCAAAAAAATCATGAGATCCACTAAAATTCCAAAACTACACTTCCTCATCCTTAGAGAAAACGAAGAAAAACTAGAGTATGTCTCTGAACTTGACGTCCCTCCAAGTAAACAGCTAAAAATCAAATGGCTAATCCACGGTTTCACCATCTACTGAGGATTTATGATTTGGGACAAAGACAGCCCGCCAGGCTCCTGGCAACGTGAGTTTGACTACAAACTAGACACCCCACAAAAGCTGTGGCAAGAAATCCACGAGCTACGGTCGCGGATAAAAAGCTACATCTACGAAATAGACCGGCTTCAAGCACGCATAGACGAGCTTGAGTCGTCCAACGCGCATTGGCTAAGAGAGCCATAGCCACATGAGTAGAAAAGCAGTCCTAGAACGGGTGCTAGGTAAAAACAACCCGCAAGTAGCCAAAGAGATACGGTCAACCAGACAGGTCACCCAAGCTCAAATTACCCCCGCGATGAAACAGCTAGACGCAGCCTTCAACGCGTTGCTTCAAGAAATCATCGAGCCCTTAGTAATCAAAGAGCTTCACGCCAGCCTGGAGCAACTCAAAGAAGACCGTAGGTTGCGGGCTGAAGGCAAAGGCATGGCTATATTCGTTGTCAACAAGCCAAAAGACCTCAAGAAGATTGACGGTCTAATCAAGGCCATGCAGACTGTTGTGTCCTACTACTCAAGACCGTTCTAGGTTTGGGGGAGCCGGGTGTGGCTAGCAGCAATGTATAGCCTCCACCGGACGCCTGGGGTGAGCTAATCCAACCATCCCACCCGGCTCTTTCTTCTGCGTCATTGACGCAATTCAACGTGAAACACCCAGAATCATCCGTTACTTACAAACTAGTTAAGTAAAGCTAAGTCGTTGAAAATTAAACAAGCGTGCCCGCAAACGGAAAAAATCCCTCTCTCTCCGCCAACTTTTTAAGTTGTTGTTTTTGCACCACATAAAGTAGAGTCCTCCGGCCAGTGACGCACGGAGGACGCAATGGCTACTATCCGCTCCAGGAACGGAAAGTACTTCGTCGAAGTACGCAAGCTCGGCTTCCGCTCCGTTAGGAAGACATTCGACACCAAAGCTGCTGCTAAAGCGTTCGCAGTACAGACCGAAGCAGCCATGGACAACGGATCGTGGATCGATGTCCACGAACAACGGACCACGTACGTCGGTCCACTGCTCGAGCGCTACATCACCGAAATCCACCCCATCCGGCCCTTTGGCAAAAGCAAACTAGCTTTGATCCGTGTCACAGCTAGGGCCTTCTCAAACGTAAAAATCGCCGACCTAAAGCCAGGGGTCATCCTTACCTATGCCAAACAGCGTGCCGTGTCCCCTCACACGCTTACTCAAGAAATGTGTTACTTCGCCCAAGCCATAGATACCGCTCGTACCCTTTGGGGAGCTCCGTTAGCTGATAACCCCGTCCGGACTACCATGAAGGTCATGTCTCAGATCGGAATGCTTGGCGCAAGCCGCAAACGCGACCGGCGCCTGGCAAACGGAGAGCTTGAGGCGCTGCTAAAAGCCGCCGGGGACCATTGGATTGCGCCCATGATCCGCATCGCCGTGGAATCCGGTATGCGCCAGATGGAAATTCAGCAGCTAGCCTGGGAAGACATCGACTTTGAAAACAACACAATCCTGATCAGGAACCGTAAGCACCCGACAAAAAAGATCGGCAACGACCAGGTAATCCCCATGTTCCCAGGGGTCAAGCAAGTCCTATTGGACGAGCACAAGCTCAGCAAGCAGAAGGGCAAGGTGTTCGACGTCCAGCTTAGCGCGTCCGTCTCAGACCGGTTCGCGCTGTTATGCAAGCGTGCAAGAGTCGATGGGCTGCGCTTTCACGACCTGCGTCATGAAGCAATTAGTCGGATGTTCGAGCGGGGGATGGACATCCCTCAGGTCGCAGCTGTTTCCGGGCACAAGACCTGGACCCAGCTAAAGCGCTACACACAGCTACGACCCGAGGATTTGCTCACAGCGTTTGTTGAAAAGGAAAAGCTTCAAGATGCCTAGCGACTTCAGTCGTAGGGAAAAGATACCTTTTGCCTCTTTTGACGTGGGGGAGTTCAAGTCGGCCTTCGTAAATCTGGTTGTATATAGTTGATTTCTTAATTCTCATCAGCGCAGCAAGTTCATCTGTATCCATAAACGGACCGTACTTATCAAACATCCACTCCTTTAACGTCACTACTAATCTCCTTTTGCAGTCTGGCCAAGTACCAAGCTGCTTTATCTATGTCCTCATTTGGCTTGCCTTTGTAGTTGTAGCGCCAGAGGTACTTTAATATGTTTCCTTTTAAATAACCTTTGAACTCAATTGGAGACATGCTTGCTTTTATTGCTTCAATACACTCGATCGCCCCCGTGTTGTAATGTTTAGGTTTGTTAACAACGTCTTCCATACAGCGAATCACTCCATAGATACGAGCATGTGGTGGAGGAGATGCGACACTCTATCCACAAGCGCTTCATCCTCCGAAAGCTTGTAATAGCCAGCCACGTCAAGAATGGCGTGAACGGCTTCATGTAAAAATACTTGCTGCCGGTTTGTACCTTTTAGAGACGCGAGCAGTTCAATCTTGTACTGCTCGGGCAGCCACATCCCTACGCAAGCGCTCCCGTGTTTCCATTTACGGCGGGGTACGTTAACGATGTTTATCGTGTGCCCCGCTAGTTGAAACTTCTGCGGGATCCCATCCTCAATTCGCTTTGCAATAGCCACTTCGGACCCCCATCGGCTGAAGATTCCCGAAGGGTCATATTAGCTAGACTAAAGGCGATTTAGCCAGATTTTTTCTTTGCTGAAAAGCCCTTAGACGGCTTTTTTCGCTCCATTTTTATCTTTTTTACAGGGGCGTTTAGGACGCATTTCTTACCCTTGTGCATCTTTGTCTCCTGTTGGTTTTGGGTACTTCTCTTTAATGGCCGCCACCTTGCGGGCCATTTCCTCGAGCGCAGTGCCGCCTTTCCACAGGGCGTCCAGCTGATCCCCGATATCCGGGTAATCTTTCCGTCGAAGCTCTGCGTAGTCTTGTTTAACCTTGAGCTTCACAGGGGACCTCCACAATCGTGTCCGTATGTCTAACGTGGGTTAGCACTACCCGTAGTTGTTGCGGATACGCCACATCAAACTCAAGCGTACCATCGTCCACGACGATGGATTCGAGGCCGATATACGCGGTCGTCCCAACAGGAATGTTTTCAATCTTGTTGCTGGAAACCAACACTCTGAAAGGGGAGCGCGTAATCATTTCGCCAAAATCGTGGTCGTACCAAACAGCATTAGGGTTGATAGGTTCACTCGCGTGAACTACAGCAAGTTCGCTACTAACATCGACCGAGCTTGGATCTCCGTCGAGCACATACTTGCAACGCCCGTCTTGATCAAAGACAGCCATAAAGCTCATCGCTTTGCCCCCAGCAGCGAGATCGTGTTGTTGCGCAGCCAGCATGCGTTGCTGAAATTGCCCATCGCCAGATCCACACGGCGACTACCAGTTAAGATCTTGACCCTAGCGGTCGTAATGTTTCTTGCAGTAAAGGTCATTGCGATGGGCAGCGATGCCATAGTGTCTGCAGAGCTATCTGTACGAAGTCCTACTTGCTGTTGAGCGGCGAGCCGATAGCCCGAGCCAGTATCAAGCAGCATAAACAGATGCTGGCCTGAGTCGTTGTAGGTGTAGATGGAACCATCGTGAGTCCCGTAATACACGATCTGCACGGCAGCAGTAGCATCCACGCCGACTGTAATTACTGGGGTTTCAAGAACAGTGATTGCATTGATAAATGTTGGAGGCCCGTAAACAACAGTTCTTGTGTAGTCACCGTTTCCGGTTCCAACAAAGCTATAATATTCCAGAAACTCCCCGGTATAAGGGTTGTAGTACTGAACGTAGATATAGTCGCCATTATTGGCGCCTACATAGTTATATACTTCCGATACGCCACTGCTTGTCATCTGAATGGCAGCAGATGAATTGTTTGGAATATAGACGTCTGGCGCGGTATAGACCTCCGGCTGAGTAATAGCGTTGCCAGCTATCTTCAGCGTGCTGACAGCAAGATCATCAATCTTCGCCGTCTTGATAGCAGCGTTATTGATCTGCGCCGTATCAACACCGAGGTCTCGAATACGTAATCGGTTGCGGCCCACACTAGCGTCGTAGTACGAGTCGAGCGTTACGTTGTCGATCGTCAGACGAGCGGTATCGAGCGATCCGGCAGTAATCTTCGCGGCGTTTAAGTTCGCAATCTTCGCGTCGTCTATCTCGCCGTTACCAATCTTTACGCTAGTTATTGTCCCGTTCTTGATGAAAGCGGCGTCCATGTAGACACCAGCCGGGACCGCCACGCCATTAAGCGTGGTCGCAGAGGCTTGAACAATAAACGGGATAATCGCCGTCTGACCTGGCGCCGCAATCGAGAAGCGGTCAGCACGAATAATAAACTCAGAGGTCGGTGTGCCGTTGTTATCGGTTGCTGCTAAACCAAAACCAGAAACGTACCCGTTCAGATCTACCTTGACTGTGTATCGCCCAAAAAGAGTACCGTCAGCAGCTGCACGCGCCGTAGCTTCAGTCTGAATAGCTGCTGCGTTAGTACCAACTGCCGCGTTAACTTGGTCAATGTACGAGGCTTGAGCGGTACCGTTTGGAAATACTTCTGCCCTTAGCAAGCCCACCAGAGACGCGGTAGCTTGCACACCGGTAGTTTCGTTGTTGACTGTCGCTTCCAAGCCATCAATGCGACTAGCTGCGGCAGTCCCATTCGGGAATACCTCGGTCTTCAGAGAGTCAACAATGGCTGCTGTAGCAGCTACGCCGGTAGTAGCGTTGTTAACTGTACTTTCTAGACCATCAATCCGGCTCGCCGAAGCAGTCCCATTTGGAAATACTTCAGTTTTTAATGAGTCGACAATAGTTGAAGTAGCTGCTACACCAGTAGTTGAGTTGTTAACGGTGCTTTCTAGGCTGTCAATTCGGCTAGCTGAAGCGGTTCCGTTTGGGAATACTTCAGTTTTGAGCACAGAAACAATATCAGCGGTAGCTGCCACACCAGTAGTTGCGTTGTTAACGGTGCTTTCTAAGCTGTCAATTCGACTGGCTGAAGTATTACCGTTCGGGAACACCTCGGTATTTAGCGTTGTAACAAGGCTAGATGTCGCATTAACGCCCGTAACAGGGTTGTTTACCGTTGCTTCGAGCGCATCAGTACGCTGTGACAGGGCAGTAGTTTGTGACGCTCGAGTCTGACGCTCGCTGAAAAGTAGCCCGCTTGAAAGCTGAGCGAGATCAGTACCCGTGTAATTACCCCGGATCTGCGCGGCAAACGTTTCACGCTGCGCTGCTTCAGCAAGGTCCCCGTTAGTACGAGCCAAAATTTCATTCTGAATAGCAGCCGTGTTAGCCGCAATCCGAAGATCGTCTGTGGGATCCCAAACCGACCCAGTCCAGCGATATGCTTTATTGTCGTTATCGGCATCAAACCAAAGATCGCCAATCACAAGCCCAGTGGTAGGTGCTTCGTTCTGACGATAAATCCGGTTCTTCGTGTTCGTTACCGAAGATACAGTAGTAATCTGTTGGGCCAGATTCTCGTCAGCGCTAATTCGAACTGCAGCCTCGTTGTTAATCGCGGTGCCGCGAGCGGCTGCTTCATTGATCAACGCCTGTGAGCGTGTGTTAGCCTCTTGGTTGATGGCTTGTATGCGGGCATCAGTCTCAGTTTTTATTCTTGCACTTACTGAGTTGACGAGGGTGCTCGGCCCATCAATCAAATTAATACGCGCGCCGAGCGTCTGGTAGAGCTGGGACTCTGTGATTGCCCCAGTGAGCACGTTCAACAGTTCGGTGACATTGGCAGCGGTCGTCGCTTCATCGCCGTTAGCCGAGTGAAACGGACCGGCGATGTCGTAAGTCGAAACGTGCCGAGCCCAGTAGTAGTACGTCTTGCTCTGCCCAACCGGATCGATAAACGAAATACCGGAGCTAATGCCAACGAGCTGAGCATCGCCAATGACATTCGCCGTATGTCGCCAGATCTCAGTGTGCGAGTGCGGCCCGTAGTTGGGGTAGTCCCAGAAACAGGTAACAATCGAATACCCGCCGTTCGCCGAAAAGTTCGTCGGTGCTGTCGGCGTCCCATTAGCCGGTGGATCCGGGTCGGGGTCAGCTGGCGGCTTACCAATCTGATAGGGGTTGCTGCCTAGCTCAATAGCGAGGCCGGAATCCAGGAGTTCGCGAAAAGTAACAGCGCGGTCGCGCGCGTCACCTCGCCGCCCAAGTCGGATCTCGAGAGCTTCGGAGATGCTCTCAAGGTACCGGCGCAGAGCAGGCGAGATATCTGCCGGTGGCTTAGATATGCCGGGGACAGTTGTCGCGGCCGTTGTACGCGCTTTTGTCATGAGCTCGCGATCTCGTCCATGCTCTGGGCAAGGCAGACCTCGTCAATCTCCACCGCACCAGAAACCTGGACCTCCCACACCTGTGCGAGCTTCGCAGGAAGACGCATCACAGGCTCACGTAATGATCCGGTCGTAGCGCCGTTTGGTACGGTAATGGTCTGGGTGTAGATGTTGTTTGCATACGACAAGGTGTAGTGGGCAACCAGCACGCTGTCCGCCCACACCTTGACCTCAACCGGGTACGACTGAGCATGCACCGAGACCCAGCCCATGCTGGTCGGTTTCGGCAGCACGATCTGCTTGGACTTCCAAGTCAGCGCCCGCTTGGTAGACCCCCCTCGATACTTCATGATCTTGTTGTTGACGATGAGATAGAGCTCACCGTCCTTCGGATTCATGTACCCGCCCCGTACTGCGTTGACCGTGGTCAGTGTCGAGAGAGCGGCTTCCTGGGCCCGTGGGTCGTAGACAAAGCCCTTATGGACACCGTTATCAGTCCAGAACGCCACGTAGGTGTTCTCGTGGCGGAAGGCGCGGTAGGTGGCCGGGGAGAAGTTCGCCGACCACTGGCTGCTCGAGATGAGCCCCTCAGTGACCACGTTTCCATCGCCACTGCTCACGGCGCACAGGCCCTCTGGCCCCGCGTAGAGCAGGTAGGAACCCATGTCGACCACGCTGTTCACGTTGACACAGGCCTGTGGCAGGTCAACACGAATCGCGGTCATCGCACTGGGGTCAGTACCCGTGATGAAGTAAGGCGTGCCGTTGGTCAGGGCTACAACACCGTTGGCCACGGCCCCGATTGCGACGATGTCCTCCTCGAGCGTGATCCGGTAATCCACCGGCCAGGCGTGCGGGAGGAACGGTTCACTGAGACAGAACCGCTTGCCGGTGAACCCGGCGAACACACCGTTGGCCACGGCTATCAGGCCCTTCATCGGGCCATCTGGATAGAGGCTGGTGTTATCGTCCGGAGGGCCAATCCAGGTCTCGCTTGGCAGGACTTCCCCGAGCCCAGCAGACGGCGTCGTATCGGCATACGTCTGCGTGCTGAAGGACACCTGGGCAAGGAACTGGAACGCCGTGTTGGTCGAGCCGGTGTTCGACCGATAGATACGCTTAGCCGCGCCGTTGCCGAAGTTGTAATTGCCGCTCGGCAGGTCCGAGCTCGGCATGGTAATAGTGACGGTCTCGGTGTCAGTACGCTCGATTGGCGCCGTAGCCGGGCTAGGAGGCCCTTCCTCGCCAAAGGCGGTCACAAAGGTGTAGACGTAAGAAACATCGTCTGGGGTCTGATCCGGATCTGCCGTACCGCTTTTAACTGTGGTCGGCGCATTGGCAGGGGCCGGAACCCCCAGACGATAACTGTTGGCTGGGTACCCGGCGTTGCCAGCGACCAGGGTGCTGACGGTACCGTAGCGAGGGTAATCGTCTCCCGTAAAGTACAGGCGCGCCAGGGTGTCGCCGGGAATGGGGCCAGGTACGGCCTTAACGCCGTCCTCGTCCCACTCAAGCCAGTTGGTATCGCGGTAGAAGTAGATCGACCGTCGTAGCCCACCCTGCAGGGTGAAGACTTCGCTATCGTTGGTGGTCGGGGCTAACCGGCCAGATTGGAAATCGACGTTCTCGGCTACTTGGGCGAATTGATCCGCCAGAAGCCTAGGAGATACGCCCGGTGCGATTCCGCTAAACCGGTCGCGCTTAAAGTATGCCATGCGTACCTCACTTCAGTAGCAAGGTAGCCGTAAGTCCACACATGCCACAGATCAGGGTGAAACCGATAAAGATGCCCCAGTGGTTGATCTTTTCGATTCCGGTCTCGATTTTCTCTAATCGATCGAATATGCCTCTAGAGCGTTCCTCGCACATTGCCTCATGGGCGGCCAATTTAGCGGCCATCGCCCAGTACCGCTCATCGATAGGCGGCGGGCTGGGGTCCCAGTAACGTTGATCCGAGGATGTTCCAGCGCCGGGCGACATATCCATAATATTACCAAAGCTAATATTTCTAACAAAGCCCCGCCCCGAAAGGCGGGGCTTACCGGACTAGTTAACCTTTTCCGCTTCGGTCGGCGGGGCCAACTGAGGCTGAGCCTGCTGCTGGAGCTTCGTGATCAGGCCTGCCACAGCCTCAAACGGCTGCTTGGCGAGCGCCTGGATAACGAAACTAGCCTCCTCCTGACTAAGCTCAAACTTCAACACCTGACTCATGCATATCTCCTTAGCTGCGAGTTAATACACCAACACTCCATTGGCATAGAACCTGGAGTTACCAAAAGTATAAACGGTCCCCGTATAGTCGATCGGCTTGATTCCAATGATGCGGGAGGGGACGCCGAGCTCGTTGACCACCTGATCACCGACCTCAAGCGGGTGGGGCAATCCAAGGTCCTTATAGCCAGGGGCAGGGGCTACCGAAGCGTACCCCTTGCCCACCACGTACAGCGGGTGGTCTTCCGATGCGCGGAGCGTATTGCCGTCCTCGAAGGTGAGCTCGTACATGGGGCGGTCAACCCGCGTAATGACGTTGCTCACAGGAACGGCGACATTGGACGTCAGAGCCTCGTCATAGACGAGGATGAACTCGCCAACCTGAACGTCCACGATTGGCTTCTCGCTACCGTCCGCCATGCGGATTAGGGTGTCCGGCGTAAAGCAGCAGAACGGGCATGACCCACCACCACCCTCAGTCTCCAACTGGATAACCCAGTATCTTGTGTTTGATCCAGAAGTCGCATCAAGATTCCAGTCTGAATACCTAAATGACGAATTGCCTGCAACCATCGAGAAAGTAATGCTGGAGGCTGATGCGCCGCTAGATATGTTTGCTGATCCAAAGCTTCCGGACAGTCTTGAGTACGTCCAAGTCGCGCTTTGAGTGCAAGTGATCGTAACGCTTGCTGTTCCAAGATACGAAAATGCGTATTGAGAAACACGAGACCCTGATGATGCACTACCGTCTGGGCTAAATGTGCCACCAGAAACAGGAATGCTCCTCCCGTAGAAGTCGCTAAAACTAATAGCGCCACTAGGGAATGTTCCAGTTGAGTGTGAAGTCCCGCGATAAGCGTTCAAATTATTGCCGCGACCAAACTCAGAGTTGATCTGAGACATACTGATCGCGCCTGATGACTGAAGCGTCATTCGCTAACTCACTGCGCCCAAGGGATAGGCTTTGCTTGCATAGCTGATTCTTCAGCCATGCGGGTCAGTACGGCAGCAATATGCTCTTTGGCGTGTTTTGTACTCGCGCTTGCATCGATCCAAGCGGTAGCCTGCTCAAGTGAGAGCGAGGAAAACGGCGTGAAGCTCTGCTGGTCAGCGTCGGCAAGGCGAACAGTGACGGGAAGGTGGAACGTGATGTCTCCATCAACGCCCCACACGTTTACGTCGATCTCCTTTACGACATCGACCAACTCGCCCTGCGTCACAACGCGGACTGTATTGATGGCGTATGAGTAAGAAACAGCCACTTTCTGCTCCTATTAAGCGGCAGGCGCGGTTGTTTCGGCAGGAGGCGCCCAAGGCATAGACTGCTCAGTGACTGATTTGTCGGAGATCTGCTTGGCAATCATTCCGTTCACATGCTCTTCGTAGCCACCAACGACAATCGACTTGATCCATCCAAGGACGGTCTCTTCTGTCAACTGATCGAAAGGAACAAACTGATCCGCAGGAACATTAGCCGCGGTGAATGGCGTAGCCCCCATAAACTCGCCCTTGTTGCCGCTTTCATCGACGCCAGTCTTGCTCCAGTAGGTCTGGCACACAGCCTTCGGAAGAGTTTCGCCATTGGCGTTAACTTCGTCACGCACCTTAATGCCATTCACTTTCCACGAATAAGTCATGCTCATTGCAATCTCTCCTTCAGAGAATTGATCTCAGCCGACATGGCTGCGATCTGGGATTTTTGCTCTTTGACTGCTTGCCAAAGAACGGAAACCATGCGTCCGTAGTCAAGCGACTTGATTGGCTCGGCTGTTTCGCCGGTCGCTGGATTGTATGTGTCTGCCATGATGACAAATTCTGGCAACCCAGCCTCTTCGACGTCTTGTGCGATAAATCCGATGTCATTACGACCGTCGGATTTCCACCGAAACGTCTTTGCATCAATCCGCGCCAAGTAATCAGAGGCTCCAGAGAGCGTCGAAACATTCTCTTTAAGACGACGATCCGAGTAAGCCGTTACGTTACCTTGAGCAGTCAGATTTCCGCTTTGGTCAATCTGTAAGACGTTTGAGCCACCGGAATTTCTAAAGATGGCGAGGCTTGCGTATTGGAAGTACCAATGACTTGCGTGATACTGAATCTTTCCGTTGAACTCGCCGTCCCAATCCGCAGCGTCAGCCCTCCAAGAGCCGACAGTGCGTATCGCCGTAGTAGACGTAGGATCAAGGTAATAGGCGGTATTATTTCTGTCGTAGTAAACCGGAGACCTAACATCCCCGTGAACGTCCGCCGTGTTTCTAATATTGATGTAGTTAGACTCTCCAAGATACATGGTCATGGAAGAGTTGTTGCCGTACCAATGCTGAGCCTCAACAACGTATGCGCTGAAATCCCATCGTGGCTCGTTGTTTACGTTGTTAACGCACTTGATACGATTCGGAACAACGTAGTTCAGGCGGCTCGTGCTAGCTCCGTCTAGATAGTAGCCGGTATCGTTGCTATCGTAGAAGATTGGCGCACGGAGCGAACCGCCAGCCTGCAATGCGCTGTTAACGTATACGTTGCCGCCGCCAAGTGGGTCTGACCCGTTATTGACAGACATGACCTGAGAAGACATGTCGTAGTCTGTGTAGAAACGAACTCCTTGGTAGCTTGAGTTTGCACCAAGTTTAATTCCGGTATGGAACGCAATACGGAGGTCTGGGTACGGCCAATTCCAAGCGCCGGGTTCGCGGTAGATGGCGTAGGCGGTGCTTAATCCGGTGGCAAAATAAACCCCAAACGGATGGTCGGTGCCGACGTCATAATTGTTCTTTATGTAGTAAGTCGATAAACCGTAGAGTACTGAATAATCGTTAGGGTTGACGTAGTAGGTTGTGTCGGCGCTGTCGTAGAAGATCGGCGCACGCCAAGACCCCTCCGCTTGGCCGTAACCCCCGCCATTTAGGTACGCATTTCCGTTGACGATGAGTGGCCAAGAAGTATTTATTCCTTGATTAACGCCGATGTAATTAGCGTGTATTTGGTTCGCGCGAGTGGTAGAGGCTCCGTCAAAGTAGTACCCAGTGTCGTTACTGTCGTAGAAAATCTGGGCACGGGCTGAGGAGCCGTCTACTAAGAAGTAGTCGTCAGCAACAACCCTTGCCCTCCAGTTTCCGCCGCTATTCAGGAATCCTATGTTGTTTCCGTTATCTACATAGACATACCCGCGAACCGTCCCGGCGTGGGTATCTCTAAACCTAATACCACCTGATGTCTGACCGCCTATTCCTACGTTCCAGTAGTTTGCTGAATCTGAATAGAAGTGATTTCCGTACGACTGGTTGTAGATACCCGTAGCTCCGTAGTTACGGAACCATCCGCCAAGGTCGTTGTAAACATCGCCGCAGTAAATTGTGCTGAGGCGAGAAGAGCTTGCCGGATCTACGTAGTACGCGGTGTTGTTGTAGTCATAGAAAATCGGAGAACGGATATCTGTAAAGCCGTAGGTTCGGTCTGACTGAACCTCATTCAATCTGGAAGTGCTTGCTCCGTCAAAGTAGTATCCGGTGTTATCGTAGTCATAGAAGATAGGTGAGCGGAAGCTTTGGTATGCGTAGCCAATGGTTCCAACCTCAAAAGAAGTTGGGGTTTTGAAACCTCTAAGATCTCCGGTAATGCTAGTGAACGACTCGGTGGTTGTTTGAGTCGCCGACCAGTCCCCCACCATGTTCATAATATTGTCGTAGAAGCTGCCGTTGTGAATCTTGCGAAGCACAATCGTGCCGTAGTCCCACGATGAACCTGACGTGCCAAATACGACGCAGAACCGTCCGTCCTTTACGCCAAGTCTTACCGACTTTCCGCACTGCCCAATTACGTTGCAGCCGGTGTTGTACCAACTCGTTGACCAGTTGTGACCGCCGACAATTACGGTAGATACGGCATTGCCGTTGTACTCGTAGATGTCGAACACCATGTGAATCATGCCGTAGTTCGACGTTGTTCCCGGCAGGTAGAAAATAACCATGCCGGTCGAAGTGCTGTTTGCACTCCAGCTGACGTTCGGTCGCGCTATGTTGTTCCCCTGCTCAAAGTGAGAGCGGAGAGTCATGTTTCCTTGATTGCTAATCGCAGCGACGTTACCCAAAGACTCAACTTCGCGGAAAATCCACCCGCGATTAGCCGTTGAGTTCATCGTGAAATACGTGGCCCAATCGGCTGAAACGGCTCCATACGTGCCGAAATTTCCCGTCTGCGCGAAGAACAGTCCGTAAGTCGGGGAGGTTGGCGAACCGCTATACAAGTTGATACCGCGCCCATCGGCGGATGTGTTATTTACGGTGATTCCAGAGCTGAAATTAGTCGCCCCAGAAACCGTTCCTCCGCTTAGCGGAAGCGCCCAGCTACTGTAGTTTCCGCTGTGAATAACGGTGTCGCCGTTCCAATACAGGATGCCGTTAGTCCGCATCTCAAGGAACTTGCCGACGTTCCCGCTAATATGGAACGCAACGCCGGTTGCGGTGTTGCCGTACGACTCGGTCCAGATGGCCGCTGTTGTGTAGTCGCCAGCGGTTTGGTTTTTCCTTGCTCTGATGTAGGTTCCGAAAATGCCGCCGCTGCTGTCGCGTTGAACAAGACGACTTGCAGTTTCGCTGGTGTCTGCGCCGACGGTGATCGTGCCGCTTCCTGCTCCGTTACCGATTCGCAAACCGCCACGAGCCTCAATCGGGCTTTCGACATACAGACCAGCGGTCTGCCCAGTTTGCGGGAGGTAGAGACCGTAGCCAGCAAAGTTGGCGACGTTGTCCGTGGACTCCGAGCGGACAGTTAGCCGACCGCCGCTTTTGGAGAGGCCGTTCGTGGTGTCGGTAAAGTAGAGCGTGCCAGTGAGCGTTCCACCGCTCAACGGCAGGTAGCTCGACAGCGACGAGCTTGTGATGTAGCCGCTAGGGTTGCTGCTGTTGTACGGCGTGAAGCCGAGAGCAGTCGTCACCTGACTCGACGTGATCGTGCCGGTATAGGTAGGCAAGTCGCCAGAAGCTAGCGATGCGCCGGTCGTGACGCGACCCTTCGCGTCAACAGTGACCTTGGTGTACGTGCCAGCAACCACTCCGCTGTTGGCGAGCGTCAGCGCGGTCGAGGAGCCGGTCGAGCCAGACCCTGTGACATCGCCCGTGAACGTCAGCGAGCCAGAGATTGACGACGTCGACACACCGGTAACGTGCCCGGTTGCATCCACGGTAATGACAGGCACCGACGTCGAAGACCCATACGAGCCCGCCGTAACGCCGCTCACCGCATGACTGATCGCGCCGCTCGTTGAGTTGTACGAGATCGGCGCATTACCGGACAGCGCGCCACGCGCACG